>Ga0310786_10002289_pt1 | contig 29513 bp, 15 predicted proteins | sample AusTroGonzalo_MG_FD_203881 | JGI IMG/M metagenome (GOLD analysis project Ga0310786, IMG submission 203881) | Bovine rumen microbial communities from tropical cattle in Woodstock, Queensland, Australia - Gonzalo_03 (v2) (version 2) | ecosystem: Host-associated > Mammals > Digestive system >...
GGTGAGCAGCTGAACAGGAGCCAGCACCTCGGCAGCGGGCTTGACGGCCTCCTTCTTCTTCTTCTTAGCGGCTCCGGCGGTTGTGAAAGTGGCACCCACCAAAAGGGTGAGTGCCACGATGATGGTTTTTTTCATCATCATCTTATTTAACTATTTCAACCAGTTTCACTTTGAAAATCAGAGCTGAGCAGGCCTTGATGGTGCCCATGTTGCGCTCGCCGTAGGCCAGCTCCTGGGGAATGTAAAGCTCGTACTCGGAACCGACAGGCATGAGCTGCAGAGCCTCAGTCCAGCCGGGAATCACCTGGTCGGCCTGGAAGGTGGCAGGCTCGGAACCGTGGTTGGCAGAAGCGTCGAAGACGGTGCCGTCGATGAGGCGGCCCTCATACTCCACCTTCACCTTGTCGGTAGCCTTGGGCTTGGCACCGGTGCCCTGAGTCAGGATCTTGTATTGCAGGCCGCTCTCGGTGGTGATGACGCCTTCCTTGTTCTTGTTCTCTGCCAGGAAAGCCTCGCCCGACTTCTTGTTGGCCTCTTTCTCCTCTTCAAACTTGCGCTGGGCTTCCTCCATCTGCTTCTGCTGGTAAGCGTTGACGATAGAGTCGGCAATCTGCTCAGACATCAGGCTGTCCTTGCCAGTCAGCAGGCTGATGAATGCGGCCAGGGTGTTTTCCTTGGTGAAGTGCTTCAGGGAGTCCTCGCCGAAGAACTGACGCTCCATGTTGGGAACAATCTGGGTGCCCAGCTGGTTGCCAATCTGCAAACCGGCCTGGTAGGCTGCCTTGTGCTTGTCGTCGCCGGTGTTGAAACCTTCAATCACACCCTTTATGAAGTCGTTCATGCAGGCGGAGTCAACACCCAGCTGGTCAAATACGCGATAGTCGCGGAACTGGCCTGCCACCTGCATACCGGCAGCATAACTCAGTGAGTCGACATCGCTCTTCACGTTAGCCTTGGGAGCGCTTGCTCCACCACAAGCCGTCAGCGTGGCGGCTACGATGGCCATGGAGGCCATGAAAGTAAGTTTTTTCATTGTTTTTGTTTAATTGTTTGTTTATTGATTTGAATGACTTAAATAACTTCTATCAGCTCCACGTCGAAGATGAGGGCGGCGTAGGGAGGAATGAGCTGCCCGGCACCGCCTTCGCCGTAGGCCAGACGGTAGGGGATGAAGAAACGGTACTTGCCGCCTTCCTGCATCAGCTGCAGGCCCTCGGTCCAGCCGGCAATGACCTGCTGAAGGCCGAAGGTGGCGGGCTCGCCACGCTGCACGCTGGAGTCGAAGACGGTGCCGTCGATAAGGAAGCCCTCGTAGTGGCACTTCACCTGGTCCTTCGCCGTGGGGCGGCGGCCGTTGCCTTCACGCAGCACCTGATACTGCAGGCCGCTGGGCAGGGTAATGACACCGTCCTTCTTGGCGTTCTCGGCCAGGTATTTCTCACCGGCCTCCTTGGCAGCGCGGCCTTTCTCGGCCTGCTCCTTCTTCAGCCGCTCTTCCTGCTGCTGGAAATAATTGTTCACTATACGCTGGGCGTCGCGGTGCGACACCTTCAGTTCATTGCCTTGGAGCACGTCGCGTATCGACTGCGCAAAGTCGTCAATGTTCAGGTCGTGGGCCCCCATCTGCAGGAGCTGCTGACCAATGCCCAATCCAAGGGCGTAGCTAAGCTGATCCATCTTTTATGCGTTCTCTATTTTGGTAATTATCGCTAAAAACGGCTGCAAAGGTAGCAATTATTTCTGATACGCAACTGCAATTGGCCTAACAATTAGCTTTTTTTGGCCAAAACATTTGGCAGAAAGAAAAAAACATCGTACTTTTGCAACGCATTATTAACCTTAATTGGCCTATGCGCATACTCCTTCAGAGACTGACTCTCATCATACTGTCTGCCGTCCTTGCCTTGCCGCTGAGGGCGGACATTATTTCTGACTCACTCTTCCAGGTGACCTATCAGTCTTATCTGAAAGCCTATACTGACAAAGACTCCTGCGACACCTTCTATGAGCTTTCAAAGATGATGCAGGATTACTTCCGCGAGAGAAACAGGCTGGCTGACTACTACTCCATCAAGATGAACGAGGTGCTCTATGAGACGGAGGCCAACCATGCCTACAAAGCCGTGAGGCTGGCCAACCAGATGCTCGACGACATGCAGGCCGACGGCCTCAAGGACTACTCGATGGTGTATGCCGCGCTGGGCACCATCTTCCAGTCACGGGGCAACTACGTCATGGCCGAGCATTACTTCACCTCCGCCTACAAAGACTGTGACAAGAGCGACAAACGCAATGTCATGGGGCTGCAGTCAAGGCTGGCCTTCCTGCTCATGCTGACAGCGCCGACGAAAGCCCATTACTGGAACGAGATGTATGCCACCACCAGCCAGGAGTACCCTCTATACAGGCAGGTCTACCTCTTCTTCCAGACCGTCATCGACTTCGCCGTCGGCAACCGCCCTGCCACGGCCTACGACATCAATGAATACAAGAAATATCACAACAGCCACAAGGAGCTGGATGACTACGGCAAGGGAACCATCAGGGTGCTGGAGCTGGCCATAGCGGGACAATACAAGGATGCCATCGACAGTATCGGCCTGGCCGCCACAGACCTCGACCCCATCGCCTGCTTCGACCTGCTCATCAAGCTGCATGAGATGCAGGGGGATTACCAGAGCGCATTGAAGGCCGCACAGGAACGGGCCAACAAAATTGACTCGCTCAACGCAGACCTCATGTTTGACAACCTCAACCACATCAACACGGAGGCAGGGCTGGCAACGGCCCGGCAGAAGGCTTCGGAAGAGAGGGAGAGGGCACTGCTCATCACCTTGGTGCTGGCCGTCACCATCATCATCCTGCTCGGTTTCCTCGGCTACCATTTCTTCCACAGCAGAAAGAAACTCAAGGAGAAAAACGGGCAGCTGGCAGCGGCGCTCTCCATGGCCGAGGAGGCCGACAAAATGAAGACGGAGTTCGTGCGCTCCGTCAGCCATGAGATACGCACCCCGCTCAACGCCATCAGCGGATTCAGCGAGCTGCTATGGGATCCTAACGTGGAAATATCAGAAGAGGAGCGCACCGACCTGGTGAAACGTGTGAAGGAGAATGTGGACGCCATCACCCTCATTGTCGACGAGATGCTGCAAATGGCCGAGCAGGGCAGCTCGGGTTTCTATCCCAAGACCGGCACCGTTTTCCTCAACTCGTTCCTCTCACAGATTGTATATACCTTCCAACAGAAGGTCAGCTCTGGTGTTGAGCTGCGCTATACCACCCAGGTCATCAACCGCCTGAGTATACTGACCAACAGTGACGGCCTGGAAAAAATAGTGAACCACCTGCTGCAGAACGCCATCAAGTTCACGCCGCATGGCAGCATCGTGCTCAACTGCGCCCAGGACGGCAGGTACATCAACATCAGTGTCACCGACACTGGCATGGGCATCCCGACTGAGAAGCAGTCAAAGATATTCGAGCAGTTCTACAAGGTGGATGCCTTCCAGCAAGGTATCGGGCTGGGACTCACCGTGAGCAGGAAGATTGCCCAGAAGTTAGGCGGCGACCTGACGCTTGACACCTCTTATACAAAGGGGGCCCGCTTCGTGCTGACACTCCCCGCCATATAATCACCATAAAAAAAGCCCATCATTATGAACCGTAAAAGAGTTTTTTCAAAGATCACGCTGGCCATGCTCTTCGTGGCGGCCTTTGCCGCCTGCAAATCGGGAGGGAAGGCCGACAAGGCATACGACGACGACGAAACGAATCAGGAAGAATCGTATGAGGCTGATGAAGCCGACGCTTCACCGGTCATGCGTTTGGAAGGCAACACCCTGCACTATGGCGGCCATCGCTACACCCTTGACGATGGTCTTCGTCTCGACGGTGACATGCCTGGCAAAGACGAAGGACAGATGTGCACCGTCTCCTTTACCCATTTCCCGGACAACTTCCAAGAGTTCCAGGCTTTGTACGACCAGTTTCTGGGAACGTCTTACGGAGGTGTCCTTGCCCTCAACGTGATGGCTTACGAGATGTACCGCCGTGACCGCTCCTTGGGCGAGGAGGCCATACGACTGGTCAACACACCCACCAATGCCAATGCCACCATTGGAATGTTGGCACAGAAGTTCCCTAAAGTGCGAGGTGACGAGAACGACAACGACTCCTATCACCAGCCTTATCTCGTGGCTGCCTTCCTCAAAGGCGCTACCCACGACAGCAACTATCAGCCCGACTATCCTTACGTGCTGCGGTTCCGCTGGAGCACCAATCCCTACGCCACTCAACATGAGTACTCTAACATGCTCTACGGCTACATCTATAATCTGGCAGCCTTGCGCAATGGAGAGAATGAGTGTGCCGTCTCTGTGCTCTCCGACGAGGACAATCCTCTTCTGCTGAAGGTGGCCAACTGTCCCTCATTCTATTATGCCGTCCCCGACATCCGCCGTTGGGACGATACCCTCAAATAACCAAAAACAATAAACTTCAAACCTCAAACTTCAAACCTCAAACTTCAAACTTCAAACATGAAAAAAATAGTAGTCCTTACCGGTGCTGGCATGTCGGTGGAGAGTGGTCTCAAGACGTTCCGCGACGCTGACGGCCTTTGGGAAGAATATCCCGTCGCCAAAGTAGCCACCCACGAAGGCTGGGAAAACGACCCCACCCTCGTTACCAATTTCTATAATATGTTGCGCCGCAAGTGCATTGGCGTCAAGCCCAACGAAGGCCATCGGCTTGTGGCAGCCCTTGAAGAGAAATACGATGTCACCGTCGTGACCCAGAATGTTGACAACCTGCATGAGGTTGCCGGCTCCACGAAGGTCATCCATCTCCACGGCGAACTGATGAAGGTCTGTTCCAGCCGCGATGTAGACGACCCACGCTACATTCGCCAGCTGACCGCCGATGACTGCGAGATTGAGCCAGGCACCAAGGCTGGCGACGGCTCGCTGCTGCGCCCATATATCGTCTTTTTCGGCGAGGCCGTGCCCAATATCACCATTGCGGCAGAGATGGCACAAGAGGCTGACATCTTCATCATCATCGGCACCTCCCTCAATGTCTATCCCGCCGCAGGCCTCATCCACTATGTGCGCCCTTCGGTTCCCGTCTACCTCATCGACCCCAACCCCGTTGCCGCTGGTGATCGCGTCCGTCAGATTATGAAGGGTGCCTCAGAGGGCATGAAGCAACTCTATGACGAACTGATGGCCGATTAGCCCATGCAAGAGACAAACAGAGGCTTCCTCTATTTCATCTGCGCCGTCTCGGCCATGGGCGGCTTGCTCTTCGGCTACGACTGGGTGGTGATTGGCGGCGCGAAGCCGTTCTACGAACTCTTCTTCGGTATCAGCGACTCGCCGGTGATGCAGGGAGTGGCCATGTCGACGGCCTTGGTAGGGTGTCTCGTCGGGGCAATGGTGGCCGGAGTCGCCGCCGACAAGTATGGCCGTAAGCCGCTACTCACGGTGGCCGCCGTATTGTTCACGGTGTCGGCTGTCGCCACAGGCTTGTTCAATAACTTCACCTTATTTAATATAGCACGCTTCGTAGGCGGTGTGGGTATCGGTGTGGCCTCGGCCCTGTCCCCCATGTACATTGCGGAGGTAAGTCCTGCAGCCATCCGGGGCCGTATGGTCTCGCTGAACCAGATGACCATTGTGCTTGGCATCCTCGCCGCTCAGATCGTCAACATGCTATTGGCCCGTGACACCAACATAGCCGAAAACCAGGCATGGAACGTAAGTTGGGGCTGGCGCTGGATGTTCTGGGCAGAGACGGCACCCGCCGCGCTGTTTCTTGTGATGAGCTTCTTCATCCCGGAAAGTCCTGTTTATCTCCGTTTGAAACAGACAGCAACCCGCACTGACACCTCATCCCTTTGGCAGCTTTTCAGGAACAAAAAGCACCCCCTCCTTTTAGAGGGGGCAGGGGGCGGCTTCCGCCGGGTCCTTATCCTCGGCCTTGTCATTGCCGTGTTCCAGCAGTGGTGTGGCACGAACGTCATCTTCAACTATGCCCAGGAAATATTTGTGGGCGCCGGCTTCGATGTCGACGGTATGTTCATCAACATTGTCATTACCGGCATCGCCAACGTCATCTTCACCATCGTGGCTCTCTACACCATTGAGAAGTGGGGCCGCCGCACGCTGATACTCCTTGGCGCCGGCGGCTTGGGACTGATATACCTGACGCTGGGCACCTGCTATTTCCTTGAGGTGAAAGGCTTTGCAATGGTATGCCTTGTAGTGGCGGCTATCTCTGTCTATGCCATGACACTCGGCCCCGTTACCTGGACACTCCTGGCTGAGATATTCCCCAACCGCATCCGTGGTGCCGCCATGGCCATCTGCACCTTCGCCCTGTGGGTGGGGTGCTGCACATTAACGTTTTCGTTCCCTTCAATGAACGCCGCCCTCGGCAGTAGTGGCACCTTCTGGATATACAGTGCCATCTGTCTATGCACATTCATTTTCCTTTTCCGACGCTGTCCAGAGACAAAGGGAAAAAGCCTGGAACAGTTAGAACAGGAACTGACGGGAACCATATCAGGGAGCTATCACACCGGCGATAATCTCAGCTAAACGTTCTGCACCTTTGCCATTGGGATGGATGCCATCAGGAAGCATCTTGTCGGCATCGTTGGCAAAGAGCGTGTGCAGGTCTATGACTTGCAGGCCATATTTCTTGGCAACCTCCTTCTGAATAGGGATGATGCCGTTGACAATGACAGAGTCGTTAATGTCCCACGTTGACTTAATGGCGGGGATAGGTGTGCACAGGAATATCTTGGTCTTGTCAGGGTGAAGGGCGGTTATCATCTGCTCCAGATCATTTCGGAACTCGGCATTGTATCGCCAGTTCTGGGGCTTTGAGTCGTTGGTGCCTAACTTGATAACTACGATGTCAGGCTTGAAGGCCTGAGCGTCGCGCCAGGCCATCTCGTTCATATAGGGATTGTCACCTTTGTTCAGCATCGTGCGGGCACTCACCCCGAAGTTCTTCACCCAGTAACTACTGCCCAGCTTCTGCTGAAGAAGAGCGGGGTAACCATAGCGTGTAGCCATATCTATGCCGTGACCATCGGTGATGCTGTTACCAATACATGCCACGCGGATGGCATCAGGTTGTGGGGTCTCACGTGCCTTCAGCCAGTTACCGAGGTCGGTGAGCATCTGGTCGTGATACTTGAACCACGGGCCGAAGCCAAAGCCGTGGTCTCCAGAGGGATAGATATACATAGCGCACTCATTACCGACATTTCGCATGGCCGAGTAGTAAGCCACGCCGTTGGTCACTGGAGGCACCAAACGGTCGTCGCTGGCAGTGATAATGAGGGCTGGTGGTGTCAGATGGCGGCGAACAGCGTTCATGGTAGAGAAATCATGCACAAGTGAAGGATCCTTCTGTCCTTCCTCGCCCAGGAAGTTGACGCACGACCACTTGTGAGACACACGCTCATCCATGGAGATAACGGGGTAAAAAAGAATGGAGAAGTCGGGGCGCACATTAAAGGCCGAGTGCGTAGAAATGACTGACGACAAATGGCCACCGGCCGAAAAGCCCATAATGCCCACGTCGTGAGGGTTGATACCCCACCGTTGAGCGGAGTCGCGAACAATGCGGATACCGTTCTCCACGTCGCTGATGGGTTTTGTACGGTCGCCCTCTGGCAAACGGTAGTTCACCACAAAATAGGCGATACCCTGCTGATTGAGCCATTCGGATGCCAAATAGCCCTCATGCCCATTGGACAACATAGAATAGCCTCCACCCGGCACGCCAACAATGGCCTTGCCCGAAGGACTCTCTGGCAGGAAACAAACCATCTGAGCCTTACCATCGGGAGTGAGGTCCAAAGTGAATTTTCTCGATGTCTGCGCTTGCACTCCCATGACAAGGAACACAAATACAAGCGTCATCAAACGCTTTAACAGGCTTTTACTGTAATCGGGTCTCATTGTCGTTTTCTTTTAAATGATTAAAACACTATGATTGTATCCTGCCTTTGAGCGTCTGTACGATACGGCTCATTTGGTTTGGGATTCTTATCTGCTGCGGGCACTTGCTAAGACATTCTTCACAGTCCTGACAGGCACGTGCCCAAGTGGCGGAATCGGGTAGGGCCTTGCTGTAGCCCTCGACGAAGGCGGTGATGTTGTTTGGAAGGATGTGCTCATTAACAGTTCCATTGTAATAGGCGAAGTTGGCAGGGATATCAACACCGTAAGGGCATGGCATACAGTAGCCACACGTGGTGCACGGTATGGTGGGGAATCCTGCCATCTGGTCGGCGATGTCGGCCAGTAGTTTATTTTCATCGTCCGTACATGGCTGTAGAGGCGAGAAAGTTGTGACATTTTCCTGCAAGTGCTCCATGAGGTTCATGCCACTGAGCACGGTAAGAATATTGGGGAAAGAGCCTACCCATCTGAAAGCCCAGCGAGCAGTACTGTCGTCGGGGTGTACAGCCCTGAGCTGATCGGTAAGCTCTTGTGCCATCCTACCAAAGGATCCACCGCGCAGTGGCTCCATGACAACGCATTGTATGCCGAGTTTGGCACATTTGTTATAAAGGTATTCTGCATCGGCATCGACTCGTCTCCCGCCTCTCAAGGAGGCATGACGCCAGTCGAGGAAATTCATCTGTATCTGAACAAAATCCCAATGATATTCATCATGATGGTCAAGCAACCAGTCGAAGGCACTAACGTCACCGTGGTAGGAGAATCCAAGCTGGCGTATGCGCCCGGCCTCACGTTCCTTAAGGAGGAAGGGGAGCAGGCCATTGTTGAGGAAACGGTCTTTGAGGTTGTCTACACCGCCTCCACCGATACTGTGAAGAAGATAATAGTCGATGTAGTCGACCTTGAGCCGTTCAAAAGACTTGTGGTACATGTTGACGGCCGCATCGAAATCCCAAAGGCGTTGGTTCTGATTGGACATCTTGGTGGCGACAAAGAACTTGTCACGGGGATGACGTTCAAGAGCAATACCAGTGAGTTCTTCGGAGCGTCCGCGCATGTACATGGGGGCAGTATCAAAGTAGTTGACACCATGCTCGATGGCGTAATCCACCAACCGGTTTACCTCCTCCTGATTGTCGGGAAGCCTCATCATACCGAATCCAAGCAGTGAAATGGGGTTGCCGGAGCCATGTTGGACACGGTAGGTCATTTGAGATGTGGATTGCAAATCTCCTCCAACGTGATTTGTAGGAGTTTGGGGGGATAGGGGATAGTTCGCCGCGAGTGCACTAAAAGGTTCGAGAGCCATTAGTGCCATGGCGGAACCCGTGCCGACACCAAGTTTCTTTAGGAACTCGCGTCGGGTGATGTTAGTTGAGTCTTGCTGTTTCATGTTGTGTGTTAGTTATTAATGTAAAAATCAGTTTTTTATGAATTTGCAGACGGTCGGGGGGAAACCGGTAATAGAGATGTTGGCGATGTATGTGCCAGGTTGGAGGTAATGGAGAGGGATGACTGAATGATGGGGCGACAATCTTAAATCCTGAATGGTTTGTCCTGCGACATTGAAGATGGTAACATGGATGTCGTCATTGACAGGACAATGAATGTTGAGTTTGTCCTCGACGAAGCGTGCCGTAACAGTATGGGCAGCGACATCTATGTGATGTATAGCGTCATTGACGGGTTGGGTGATGGGAAGTGCGTAGCTGGATGTGATGTTTGGCTTGGCAATAGTGGGAACATTGAAGGTGAAGACCTCATTGGTGCCATCAGGATAGCGTCCAGCGGTTTGGTCGGCGTTTAGAGGGCCATAGGTAAATCGGTCCGTCCATGATTGGTCGGCAGCAGTAAGGAGGACATCACCACCTTCGGCTGCAAGTTTGAAAGAGGCGTGCATCTGTGACAGAGGATCAAGCTTGTCGCACCATACAATGAGGTAGCCGTGGGGAGAGATGACTGACCCCTCCGAAGGGATGGGGGATGAAATCTGGTATTTGAGCGGTTTCTCAACGTTGTCGGAGAGATACATACCTGCCACGTCAATGTCATGGTCAGTAGTGTTGTAGAGTTCAATCCAGTCATTGCGCTTGAAGTACTCATTGACATAGATGCCGTTGGCGGCACTAACCTCATTGATACGGATGGGAGGATCCTCCATGGAGAGAGAAGATGAAATGGGAGTAAAGGTGGCGGTGAGGTTGATGTTGTTGCCTTCGGGTAGCATGATTGTCGGGGCCGTAGATATTATGCTAGAGCCTTTCTTCCATCCTACAAAAGCATAACCGACAGGAGCTTTGGCCTCTAACTGCACGGGGGTAAAGAGGGGACCATTGAAATAGGCGTAAGGTACAGCGATACCGTTGATGAAGATGACGGCATCAGAGGCAGCAGCAGACGGTGAAACTGCCAGACTCACATTTTGTTTGGTTGTACTGCTAAGTTTCATCTGGGGGAATTGCTGCATGTAGGCAGCCATCTTGGCAGCACGGCCATTAAGCTTGTCGTTGATAGTTTTGGCTGCCCTGTCCGGGTCGTGGCCGTCGTTGATACCTTGTTGTTTCATCAGTTGCGTCATAGGCTGGACAGTAGCCAGAAGTTCTTCTATGATTTGTTTGGCCTTATCTGGATAGAAGACACTACCGGCAACGATGCAGAAGGTATCGATAAACTTGCGACGGTATGCGTCATGGCCTAAAAGTTGAAGAAAAAAGGTTACGAAATTGCTGTCTTTGAATTTTGCGAAGAAAGTGAAAGGATTCTCGCCGCTGTCGCCATGACAAGAAGCAAAAGCATAGTCGAGGTCGAAGCTGACGAAACGGTAACGACCATCATTTTGGCTTCGGAAAGCCTTGATATTGTTATCGGGCCAGTCATCATTGTGAAGGAAGAGAGTGACAGCCATATAGTTGGTGAACTCATCAATATCAAGGAGTTGGCAAAGTTCTTCGTATGCACCTGGGGCATTAATATTGTTTCCAAGCTGGAAGATACGGTTGATGGCCTCGTCGGTACCGTTCTTCATCTCAAAATTCTCAAAGGCATCGAGCTCGTCATCATCGTAACCCCAATTGGCGTAAGCGAACTTATCGTTGTTAGGCTCGCGCAAGTTCAGCACGCCGCGCAATTCGCCGTTCACGTACTCAATGACGGGGACGTAGGACTGGACGTCGAGGTCGATGCCAGAACGCTGTATGATAGTTTCAAGGGCTGGGTCCATAAACCTGGCATTATGTGCCCATACGTCATTGCCACCGTTACGCACCAACAGCGTCTTATTTCGAATATAAGGTTTTTGCGGGAAGAAGGAATAATCGAAGCGGTTCAAGCCGTCGAACACCTTATTTGACTTGAGCTTGAAGGAGCGGAACCGTTGCGAGCGTGTCCAACCTCCTGACACAGCGATATTCACGTCCTGGTTGAAGAGCATCTCACCCTCTGGCGAGAGGAAACTGAAGTTTACTGGGCGATCCCACGGCTGGTTGTAGTTCTTTGGCCAATCCTGACCATTGCCAGTTTTACCGTTAGTGCCGTCACCGTCGCAGTCAATACCCGACTTCGGGTCAGTAAAATACTTCTTGTCGCCCACGATGCTGATGACCGGCAGGGTATAGTGATTGCTGGTCTTAATATAACTGCGGGTGACTGGCACGCTGGGCAGGTAGCCGTCTTTGAAGAAACGCAGGGTAAGGTTTGTGGTTTTCGTAATAGAGAACTTCCCATCCTTACTCAGAAGACTGGCATCGACAGGACCGTCGCTGGTGTAAAGTTCCCATGAAATATCGTCGAAATAGAAGTAGTTGTCGATACGATCAATATTTAGATTGAAAGCGATGGTCTGCATGTCTTTCACGGTTTCCGGGCCTCCCCACCAACCGCCACCCTGCTTACCCACCTGTTCGTCGGTAATGGTGCCCTCATAGCTGATTTCCTGCCATTGCGTGGTGACATTGTAAGTGCCGTCTAATATGCTCCAATAAATATAATTGTGGGGGGTGGTATGTGTTTGGGCAGAGATGCGTGCTGCTTTGTCGGCCTTTACTTTCATGTGAAAACGGTACTTCTCGCCCGAATGCCAGATATGGCCTGGCGTATAGACGAAAAGCTGAGCGTCGTGGTCGTTTTGAGCCTTAGCCGACGAGTGGATGCGTACTCCACGCGAGCCGTTGTAGCCTACGCCGTCAAGGATGCGTTCTTCATCGCCCGTACCATCGGCATCACGACTGATGAGGCAACTGGCATCATCGCCCTCGCAGTCACCATTAATGACATAATCAATCCAAGGACTGACAGGTGTTACTGAAGTGATGGGCGCCGTAGGCGTGCTTCCGTCAGTAGTATACATCAGCGTGGCACCCTCGGGAATGGTGACATTGACCTGTAGTGAACCGTCGAAGAGGCAGCTGCCCTTATCTACCACGGGAGCTTCCATCCGCACCTCGGCAAAGTTAGCTGTGGTGTTTGAGGCACCTGGTGTGGCCGTGGCTGTCCATCCCCAGTCGTTACTACCGTCGCCCTTTCGTGCCCAAGCAGTTCGGCTTATGGCTGATGGATAGACAACACTGCTCAGCTGATTACTACCATCGCTTAGTATGATAGTGCCACCGTCGCAGTCCAATTTGAACGGAGCCTGTGTATCTTTAATCTCGTTGGAACCTAACCAAACAACTTTAAAACCATTAGCAGGCACGTTACCCACGTCGGAGGGTATCTGCCAGCGGGTCAGGTTGCCTTCATCGTCGCTCAAATAGAGTCCTCCAAGATTAACAGCCTTGTCACCGGGGTTGTAGATTTCAATCCAACTGTCGAAATTGGTAGCGGGACTCATCACCTCGCCTACGTTAGCGGCCATCAGTTCGTTGATGACCAATACTGCTGTTGTTAATGTCATGTCTTTAGCTTGTAAAATCCGGTGCAAAAATACAAATTAAATTATATATGAGGAGCTTAGAATGATACCAAAAGTGTTAACGTATGTCTTTCTGTTACATTTGTGATAAAAAAAGAAACGTATGATAAGTGTGAGTCTCATTTTTCATTTGTAATTTTGTAGCCAAAATTCACTCACTTCAACTTTAAACTTCAAACATGAAAAATTATTTGTTGCTTTTGCCGGTTGTGGCAATGGTGTGGGGCTGTACTTCCACAGAGAAAAAAATCGACAGCCCCATACTGAATATTGAAGGTGGTCAGATTCAAGGTGTCCGAGCTGAGAATCCTGGTGTGTTTGTCTATCGTGGTATTCCGTATGCAGCGCCTCCCATCGGTGACTTACGCTGGAAAGAGCCTCAGCCAGTAGTGGCATGGGACTCGGTGCGCATCTGCGATAAGTTTGGTCATCCCGGCTATCAGGCTGTACACTATCCCGGCTTCTATGCGTCGGAATGGGGTTACGGTGACGAAGCGCCCTATAGTGAGGACTGCCTCTATCTGAATGTATGGACGAAGGCCCCCGGTCAGGTCGATAAGAAATTGCCCGTGGCCCTCTGGATTCACGGTGGCGGCTACCGCGAGGGCTGGGGTTCAGAGCCAGAGTTCGACGGACAGGAGTGGGCTTCGAAGGACGTGGTGCTTGTCAGCATCAACTACCGTTTAGGCATCTTCGGCTTCATGACCTATCCTGCCCTGTCGGAAGAGAGTCCAAACCACGTCAGCGGCAACTACGGCATCCTCGACCAGATACAGTCGCTGAAGTGGATTAAGGCTAATATAGCCCAGTTTGGTGGCGACCCCAATAACGTGACCATCTTCGGACAGAGTGCCGGTGCTGGTAGTGTGCGCACCCTCTGTGAGTCGCCTCTGGCCCGTGGTTTGTTCCATAAGGCTGTCATCATGAGCGGCGGCGGCATCAACGTGCCGGCCAAGGAAGGTGAGGAGGCCAAGCCCGCCACGCCGATGAACCGCTTCTTCATGTATAATCCGACACTGGCCGAGAGTGAGGCCGAGACGAAGAAGGTGATGGACTGGGCCGGCCTAACAGATCTTGAACAGCTACGCCACGCTTCTACTGAAATCATGTACACTGTAGGTCAGTTGTACAACATGGTGACAAAGGAAGACCTGTTCCTTATGCAACGTCCCATTGTTGACGGTTATGTGTCGTTAAAAAACTTTGATGCTGCCACCCGTGAGGGAACCATCGCCGACGTGCCCTACATGATTGGCTACACACTAAATGACATGGGTTCAATGGCTCCTGGAATTGCCGAGTTCTGCAAGGTTCGCCAGGAACAGGGCGGTAAGGCTTGGGCCTACGAGTTTGCCCGTCCGTTGCCCGACGATGGCAAGCATCCCGACATTACCGACCGTTTGAAAGGCGCTTTCCACTCGTCCGACCTCTGGTTTGTATTTAAGAGCCTAAAGCACTGCTGGCGTCCCTGGACACAGGGCGACTGGGACTTGGCCGAAAAAATGCTTACTGCCTGGACCAACTTTGCAAAGTATAGCGATCCCAACGGTGATCCATCTGCTGTTGACCAGTCATCACCCGCCCTTGGATGGGTTCCCTGTACTACTGAAACACCACAATTTATGCTCTTCAAGCTCGATGCCAACGATGCCGAGGCCTCGGAAATGGGCGAGCCTATTTTACCCTGAACTAAATGAAGAAAACATTTATATCTTTGGCCCTGATGGCCATAAGTATCACTACCACATTGGCCTCAGATCCCTGGACAAAAGGGGGCTTCGAGACTAACCGATATCGCAATGTGTTCGTGGAGATGGGCTATGAACCGTCTGTTGTCGAAGCGAAGGTAAAGGAAGTATTCAACGACGTGTTCCGAGGCCCAAACAAAGTTTACTTTGAGGTGGGCGACACCATGGGCTACGTCTCCGACATCAAAAACCACGATGCCCGTACAGAAGGCATGTCGTATGGCATGATGATAGCTGTGCAGATGGGAGAAAAGGACATCTTCGACCGTCTGTGGCGCTGGAGTAAGAAATATATGCAGCACCAGAGCGGGCCGCGTGAGGGCTATTTTGCCTGGAGCTGCAAGACCGACGGCACCCGCAATGCCGAAGGTGCTGCCAGCGATGGCGAGCTCTATTTCATCACTTCGCTGCTATTTGCCTCCAATCGCTGGGGCAACGATACAGGCATCAACTACAAAGCCGAGGCGCAACGTATCCTGAACTGCATACAGCCGCGCGAGTACACCCCGGAACCCAGACCGGGCTTCGGAGGTTTCGCCCCCCAACAGACAGGACCTCAGAAAATGTATCTCATCGACCCCGAGACACGCCTCATCACTTTTACTCCCGACGGTTTTGGTCAGCGCTTCACTGACCCATCCTACCATATCCCAGCCTTTTACGAGGTCTGGGCACGGTGGGCTGATGATGGGCGGTCTGACTACTGGAAAGACTGTGCTGTCAAGAGCCGTGAGTTCCTTCACAAATGCATCAACGAGAATACAGGTCTGAATGGTGACCAGTGCCAGTATGACGGTTCACCAATGGGGCCTCCCCAACCCCTCCGAAGGAGGGACTCGCAACAAAACGCCCCCTCCTTTGGAGGACCCTGGGGAGGTTCTAACTTCCGCTACGACTCTTGGCGCGTGCCTATGAATATTGCCCTTGACTACGAGTGGAGTTGTGCCGACCGACAGTGGCAGCAGCAATACGGCGAGAAGATACAGAACTTCTTTTACAGTCAGGGAATTAATACGTTCGTCGACCAGTACCGCACAGATGGCACACTGCCCGAAGGCAACGAGATACTTGGAGCTGGCGGTTTCCGTAAGTTGCGCCACAGCATTGGTTTGGTAGCCACACTGGCCGCAGCCTCGGTTCTATGCAGCCACGACAAGAGCAAAGAATTTGTTGATGCCCTGTGGAACGCGAAACACGAGCCTTTCGATGACGGCTATTTTGATGCCTATTACGATGGTCTCCTTCGTCTTTTTGCCTTCATGCACTTGAGCGGTAACTATCGCGTCATTCAACCAATGAAATGATAAACCTCATACTATAAACTTCAATCTCAAAACAATGAAACGCCTTCTTCTTCTTTTATTCACTCTTCACTGTTCACTATTTATTTGCAGCGTAACGGCGCAACCCCGCTGTAACGACGACGGAACGGTGACCTTCCAGTACACGAACGACTCGGCCCGCAATGTGATGGTTGATGTTCAGTTTGCTGGGCGTAAGGAAATGGCACGTGGTGCTGATGGTATCTGGACGGTAACCCTTGGTGCAAAAGGGGACGTGAATTCCCCAGTTGCCCCCGACATGTACCCCTATTGTTTCATTGTCGACGGTGTCAGCATCATGGATCCCAATAATCCGCTTTATTTCCCCAATGAGGGTTTCAAAAACAGTCTGTTAGAGATTCCTTCAACCACGGGCTCGTTGCCCCATGACATCCGCGACGATGTGGCCCATGGACGAATAGAATATGTGCACTACTACTCTAAGAGCCTCGGTGCGACGAACAATGCTGTGGTCTACCTGCCACCCAGCTATATGACCGACATGCAGAAAAAATATCCCGTGTTCTACCTCATCAGCGGCACGACCGATACTGAGGAGGTCTATTATAAGGTAGGTCGGGTGAATTATATCCTCGACAACCTGATAGCAGAAAAACAGGCAAAGGAGATGATTGTGGTGCTGCCCTACGGCAACCCTGCCAAGTTGAAACTTCAGGATGCACCGACTACGGCACCAGGTTCAACCACAAAGGATCGCTCAGAGCCTTTGGCTAATTCCATGCGCTTAGGCGATGTGTTCAGCAAAGATCTTATCAATGACCTGATACCCTACATTGAGAGTAACTATCGCACCAAGACAGACCGCGACAGTCGTGCCATTGGCGGTTTCTCGCGTGGCGGCAACCAAGCCCTGTTCAACGGTTTGACGAACCTTGACAAGTTCTCCTATCTGTGTTCTTACAGCTCGTTTACCTCAACCGACATTCCCAATGTCTACGATCAGGCAGGCGAGACGAATAAAAAGATTCATCTTTTCTGGTTAGGTGTGGGCACCGATGATTTCCTCTATGGTAATGCCCGTGATTACATGGAGTTCCTCGACAAGAAGGGAATCCGCAGCGTAAAGGAGTTTACTTCCGACAAGTTCGGCCATACATGGATGAATGCCAAGTATTTCCTTGCCAAGACATTGCCTCTGCTTTTCAACAAGAAGGCCGCCGATGCAGCTATGGATGCCGGTCAGCCCGCCCCTGCCGCTAACGGTCAGGAGCAGCAGTTCACTCCAGGTGTCATGGCTCGTCTGTTCCCCAAGCCCATCATCTCGCCCGAATATGGTGAGCAGGGCGTCACCTTCCGCTTCAAGGCTCCCGATGCAAAGAAGGTGGAATTCGACTGTGAGATACTTCCCGATAACGTCCTCATGGAACGCGATAGTGATGGTGTGTGGAGCATCACACGCAGTGACATCCTCTTCGAGACCTTCGAGTATCGTTTCCTGGTTGATGGCACACCTGTTGCCGACCCCAGCAATATGTACCTGTCACCTGAGCAGGGCTTTAAGTACAGCGTGGCCGACAACCCGCGCTCACCTTTTAATTTCGCCTCACAGGGTGATATTCCCCATGGCCGTACCAGTTACGACCTCGAGCGAGGTGAGGCATGGTATACCGCACCGATGCCTTCTGGGCGCATGACTATGCCCTCCTTTGTTCAGCTCGTGCCCGGTAGGGGCGACACTATGGAGAGCTGGTTCAAAGTGGGCGGTGCCGATGCGATTGCTGACCAGTTGTTAGCCGACGGTAAAACAAAGCCATGCGTCATCACTACCAGTACCCTCGACTTTATGAAGGGTATGCCACAGATGCCAGGCTTCGGTGTGAAGACGCTCAAGGCCGACGACTATCGCACTTGGAGTGAACGGCGCCGTGCACTTGTCAGGCTTCTGCTTGACATCGGCAAGGAGGAAAGGCCGTCCTTCCCCGGTATGCGCGGAGGCTTTGGTGGAGGCTTTGGCAGAGGCATGGATGGCCCCGGTTTTGGTGGCGGTGAGTTTTAAACAATAAACATTAAACTTCAAACCACAGTGAAGCGAACTTCAAACTTAGTATTGTTCTTCACTCTTTTCTGCTCACTGTTTAATAGCCACGTAACGGCGCAGACAGGCAAAGAGTGGGACGACCCGAAAATAACCAGCGTCAACCGTGAGGTGGCGCACACTACCGCCATCCCAATGGCTTCAGAGGCTGACGTCGTTCAAAACGACCCGTCGGCCTCTCCTTATTATGTATCACTTGATGGCACGTGGAAATTTCTGTGGGTCAACACCCCCTTAAAGGCCATAGAGGCAATGTGTGCCAAAGACTATAATGATACATCCTGGACCGACATTGACGTGCCCAGCAGTTGGCAGGTTTGGGGGTTGCACCACAACAAGTCATGGGACAAGCCGCTCTATTGTAATGTGGCCTATCCCTTCTCGTTCAATGAGACGACTTACAGCGTCATGGCTGAGAGGCCATCGTGGTTCACCTACAACAGCTCGATGCCCAATCCCGTGGGCACTTATCGGCGCACATTCACCATCCCTTCTGACTGGGCGGGCCGTGAGGTTTACGTCCGTTTCAATGGTGTGGGCCACGGCTATTACCTTTGGATTAACGGCCAGCGCGTGGGCTATAGCGAGGATTCTTACGTGCCTTCGGAGTTTAAAATCACAGACTATCTCACTGAGGGTGAGAACAGTATTGTCCTGCAGGTCTACCGTTTTACCAGCGGTTCATTCTTAGAGTGCCAGGACTATTGGCGCCTTACTGGCATACAACGTCACTGCTTCCTGTGGTCAGCCCCAAAGAGCCAGATACGTGACTATTTCTTCACAACTACGCTCAACAGCTCCTTCACAAGCGCAATGGCTAAGGTGAAGGTAACGGTAGACTTTGCCTCCTCCGCCCCTTCAGAAGGAGGGGAGGTCTTTACCGTTGAAGCAAAAATCTTGGACGAAGGTAGTATTATTGCAAGTAAGACAGCTACTATTACTCATCCTTTAGAAGGACAAGGGGAGGCTTCCCTTCAGATGACCGTCGACAATCCCCTCCTTTGGAGTGCCGAGACCCCCAACCTCTATGACCTTGTGCTGACACTGAAGAACGTAGACGGCAAGACCCTTGACATCCGTGGTTCGAAGGTGGGCTTCAAGAAGGTGGCTATCCGTAGCAGCGATGGTGCCCTCACCATCAACGGCAAACGCGTGGTGTTTCACGGCGTGAACCGTCACGATTTCTCGCCTGTCAATGGTCGCGCCATCACCACAGAGGAGATGGAAGAGGATATTCGCACCATGAAACGGCTGAACATCAATGCCGTGCGCACCTCGCACTATCCCAACGATCCTGTGTTCTATGACCTCTGCGACAAGTATGGTCTTTATGTCCTGGCCGAGGCCGACGTTGAGTGCCACGCCTTTCAGAAGCTTTCATCGCTGACACTCTTTCGCCCCGCCATGGTTGAACGCTCGGAGAACCAGGTGCGTTGGTTGCGTAACCACGCCTGCATCTTCATGTGGTCGATGGGCAATGAGAGTGGCAACGGCGAGAACTTTAAGTATGTGAACCAGGCCATTAAAGCTCTTGACACGACGCGCCCCACCCACTATGAGGGCAATAGTGACTACGCCGATGTGTCCTCATCCATGTACGGTGGCTACGATTATATCAACTGGATAGGCTCGTCGCAGCATGACCGTCCACATATTCAGTGTGAGAACTCACACTCCATGGGAAACTCCATGGGCAATGTGCGAGAAATGTTCGATCTCTACGAGAAATACCCCTGTCTAACGGGCGAGTTCATCTGGGACTTCAAAGACCAAGGCTTACTCACCCAAGCTAACGGCAAGGACTACTGGGCATACGGTGGCGACTTTGGCGACGTACCCAACGATGGCAATTTCTGCATTAACGGTCTGGTGCGTCCCGACTGGAGCTATACAGCAAAAACCTATAGCACGAAGAAAATCTACCAGCCTTTAGAGTTCAAGGCCGTGAACGTTAGTCAGGGACGGTTCCGTGTGAAAAACAAGATGGCCTTCTTACCTTCATCGGTCTATGATGTCAGGTATGAGCTTGTCGATGAGGAGGGCAATGTCCTCTCTCAGGGCACGATAGACAAAGAGGTCGCTGCTGCCGACAGTACCGTCATCACTCTCGACATGTCTGCCGTCCAATCACTCGACGTTGCTAAGGAGGCATTCATTCATTTCATTGCCACTCAGCGGGAAACTACTTTATGGGCAGATGCCGGCTATGTGGTGGCCGAAGAGAAACTGCCAGTACAGGCCGCCAAGAAACCCTATTATGACCTTACTGGCCTGGTCAACTGCGAATCGCTTATGGTGGATGAGAACACGACGGGCATCACCGTCAGCGGTTCCAATTTTACAGCGACCTTCAGCAAGAGTCAGGGCACACTTAGTGAATATACATTGAATAATGAACAGGTCATCAGTAAGCCATTGCTCCTGAATGTCTTCCGTCTGCCTACCGACAACGACGGCCGACGGACAGAGAGCTGGGATGCCATGGGGCTGCGAAAGCTGAGTGTCAAAGGTACTGATGCCTCTGTTAAACTAAACGATGACAACAAGACCGCCACAGTCACTTTGACCAGTGTCTATACTGGCAAGAACAGCACACGATTCAATGTCAGTCTGACATTCATCGTTTGTGCCGACGGAACGCTGATGGTCAATTCGCTTATTGCTCCTACTTCCACGGGAGTTGTTATTCCCAAGCTTGGTTTTCGGTTTGAAATGCCGACTCAGATGGAGCAGCTGTCTTGGTTCGGTCGTGGTCCCTGGGACAGCTACCGTGACCGCAAAGAGGCTTGTCTGCCAGGTATCTATAAGAGTACTGTCACCGACCAGCGCGAGGATTACATCTTGCCGCAGGAGCATGGTACAAAGCAGGAGGTGCGCTGGATGTCGCTTTGCAACGACAACGGTCAGGGTCTGCTCTTTGTTGCTCCAGATATGATGGCTGCCTCTGCTGTACACTTCCGTCCTGAGGACAACTACACTAACCGCGACAACCGCTCAAAGCATACCTATCAGTTCAAGACTTGCACTACGACCGTGGTATCGCTCGATGCAGCTACCCGTGGTTTAGGAAACGCCTCCTGTGGATCTGAGGTGATGGAGAAATACGAGCTTTACGCAGAGAACACGGCATTCCGTTTCTTTATCATCCCTGTCACCTCTGGCGATGACGTGGTTGCGAAAGCGCGTGTCGATATTCCTGTCTGTCAGTCCGTCAACTGTGAACGACAGACTAATGGTCGCATCAAGATGACGACACCGACAAAGAGCGCCACCATCTATTACCGTATCAATGACGGTGACTTCCAGGAATACACCTCGCCCATTGTCCAGAATGATGCCTGCACCATCACTGTCTACTGCACAGCAGCTGGGATGCTCGACAGTCAGCTAACCACCTACGAGTTCCCGTTCTATGTCAACAAGAGTGTGTGGAAACTCGTTAGTGTCGATAGTCAACATGAGGGTAACGAGGCCCGCTTGGCTTACGACGGTAACCCCTCCACATTCTGGCATACGGAATGGGTTGGCACCGAGCCGCGCTGTCCGCACACCATTGTTATCGACATGGTGCAGACGTACCATGTGAAGGCCGTTACTTACCTGTCTCGCCAAGACGGCAACGAGAACGGCATGGTGAAGGACTATGAGGTCTATCTCAGCCTTGACAAGAATGACTGGGGGCAGCCTGCTGTCACAGGTCAGTTCAAGAAAACCACGTCGCTCCAGACAGCTGCTCTGAAGACGCCCGTCAATGCACGCTACCTGAAATTCGTGGCCAAGAGCGAAATCAACGGCAATGCCTGGACCAGTGCTGCCGAGATTGGCATTGATGCCGATGCTGATGTAAGCGGCATTGACGAAGTATTGCCTACCCCTTTCAAAGAAGGGGAACCGCGACTTTACGACCTACAGGGACGAAAGATACAAACTACGCCTAAGGGCATAGCCATTCAAAACGGAAAGAAAATCATCATTAAATAATGAAAACGCTCTTTATCACACTTTGCGCTTCGCTTTTCATCATTCATACTTCAGTAGCTCAGCAACTGAAAGTGACTACCGTGGCAAAGAACGCCGTTCGCATACAGTATTCTCCTGCGACTCCACGTTCATCTACTCCTCCACTCCCAAATTGGCTTTACGTGCGCAACAATGAAGTAGAGAGCAACGGGATTTCCGTCGACATCGATAACCGACGGAATACTCTCATCGTTAAGGACTGGGCCGGACATCCCGTCTTTACCGCGACCCGTCATCAGCTGCAAAATGGAGAGGCCACGCTAACCTTCGCCTCGCCAAGCGACGAGTGCCTTTTTGGTTTAGGACAGTTCCAAGACGGCTACAGCAATGTGCGGGGCTTGTCGCGTCGCCTCACACAGGTAAATACACAGATCAGCCTGCCAATGCTTCTCTCGAGTAAAGGCTACGGCATCCTGTGGAACAACTACGGCATGACCGAGTTCAACCCCTGTAGCCAGAGTGTGCGCCTAAACCCCCAGACGATCAAACAATCAGATGACCAAACGACTGAGGTAGTGAACGTCACCTCTACCGAGGGTGGTAAACAGGAGGTGCGCCGTCGCAATATCTTCGAGGCTACTCTTGATATTGCTGAGACTGGCGACTACACCCTGCTCCTTGATGTGGGACAGAAGATGGCTCGCCGCCACAATCTTACTATTGACGGTCAGACTGTTGTTAACATGCAGAACCTGTGGCTGCCACCTACTGCCTCTACCATTGTTCGTTTGGAGAAAGGCCAGCATACTGTGACAGCAGAGCTGACGAAGGATGACCAGCCCACCTTATATTATAATAAAGTAAAGGACGAGACCACGTTTCGCTCGCCTGTCGCCGAGGCTGTCGACTACACCGTGTTCGTCGGTTCGCCCGACGAAATCATCGCAACATACCGTGAGCTGACTGGTCCTTGTCCCTTGATGCCCTCATGGGCATTAGGATATATCCATTGTCGCGAGCGTTTCCATTCCTCACAGGAAATCTTAGAGACCGCCAATCGTTTCCTCGATGAGCAGTTGCCCGTTGACGTGTTGGTGCAGGACTGGCAGTACTGGGGCAAGTATGGCTGGAACTCCATGCAGTTCGATGAAGCCAATTATCCCGACCCCAAGGCCCTTACTGACAGTCTGCACCGTATGGGCATCCGTCTTATGGTGAGCGTCTGGTCGAAGATTGACAAGAACTCAGAGGTAGGCCGCGAGATGTTGGCCAACGATTACTATATTCCTGGCACCGACTGGATAGATTTCTTTAATCCTGATGCTGCGACTGGCTACTGGCGCAACTTCCATGAACGCCTTGTGCCCCTTGGCATCGATGCGTGGTGGCAGGATGCTACCGAGCCCGAAAACGACGACCTCGTAGGCCGGCGGGTTAATCGAGGTCAGTGGGCCGGCGAACAGGTGCGTAACGTCTATCCCCTGTTGGTCAACAAAACCGTGTATGAAGGGTTAAAAGCCTCCACCAACCCCTCCAAAGGAGAGGATACTTTCATTTTAACCCGCTGCGGTTTCCCTGGTATCCAGCGCTATGGGTCAGCCTTATGGAGTGGCGACGTGGGCAACGACTGGGAGACTTTCCGCCGACAGATTGTTGCCGGCCTGGGTGTTCAGGCGGCTGGTGTGCCTTGGTGGACCTACGATGCCGGCGGCTTCTTCCGTCCTGGCGACCAGTACACCAATCAGGATTACATTGAGCGGATGCTGCGATGGATTGAGACAAGTGTATACTTACCCTTGATGCGTGTACATGGCTATATGAGTAACACCGAGCCTTGGAATTACGGCGCCGAAGCACAAGCCATCATTGGCGACTGTCTGCAAGAGCGCGAGTCATTACTGCCTTATCTTGAAGAATGTGCCCGCCGCATTGCCACCGAAGGTTACACGCTGATGCGCCCCTTGGTCTTTGACTTTGCCGACGACCCCGAAGCGTTGAAACAGAAATACGAGTATATGTTTGGTCCTACCTTACTCATCAGTCCCGTCACCGAGCCGGGTGTCACCGAGTGGCGCACTTACCTGCCCCCCAACAAGGACGGCTGGCGTGACAAGCGTACAGGGCAGCACTACGAGGGTGGACAGTATGTCACCACGCCTGTCACCAAAGCATTTATTCCTGTCTTTGAAAGACAATAAACATTATTCATTAAACTATAAATTATGAAAAAAACATTCTTAACTCTTTTGTTCGGCCTGTTGAGTTCCATTGGCGTACAGGCCCAAGTGTCGTCGAACCCTAACAAGTTCCTCGGCAACATTACCACCAGGTACAATGTGGATGCTGGTGGTGGTGTTCCTGCGTACTACACACTCTGGAATCAGATTACCTGTGAGAACGAATCGAAATGGTCTTCTGTAGAAGGCACCAGAGGCAGCTTCAACTGGGGGTGTGACAAAGCCTTCAACTATGCTAAACAGCACAACTTCACCTATAAGTTCCACGCATTAGTGTGGGGTGCCCAGTATCCTGGCTGGTTAGAGAGCCTGTCGGCAAAGGACCGTTTTGCCGCTCTCACCAACTGGTTCAACAAAGCAAAGGCAAAATATAGCACCTTGCCCATGATTGACGTGGTGAACGAGGCTGTTGGCAATCACCAGGCAGGTAACGCTATGATGAAGGAGACCCTGGGTGGTGGCGGCAAAACGGGCTACGACTGGCTGATCAAAGCTTTCGAGATGGCCTACGAGCGCTGGCCAGATGCCATTCTGATTTACAACGACTACAACTCGTTACGGTGGGATGTGGACAATTACATCACCTTAGTACAGACTTTGCGCGATGCCGGGGCACCGATTGATGCCTACGGCAACCAGTCGCACGATGTGAACGACATCAGTACGAGCGAATTAAGCAGCGTACTGAAAAAACAGCAGGATGCTCTGAAGATGCCTATGTTCATCACGGAGTTGGATATTGACAAAGCCGACGACGCACAGCAGAAGGCACAGTATCAGAAGGTGTTGCCATTGATGTGGGAAGCCCCCTATTGCGCTGGTGTCACTCTGTGGGGTTATGTCCACGGAGCCACCTGGGTTGACAACTCAGGACTTTACAAAAACGGTCAGGAGCGTCCTGCCATGACATGGATTAAGGAGTATATGGAGACCGACAAGGCCAAGAACGCCGTAGGCCCCCTGCCAGGCACCAAGAAAGAGGCCTCTGTCTACATTCATCCCGCTTCCCTGAAAGTTGCAAAGGGCGATGTGCAGTCTATCAAGGTGCGTGCCAGATTAGCTACTAAAACCATTGAGAAGGTAGACCTCTATGTGAACGACGAATTGGTGAAGAGCATGACTGAGGCTCCTTATATCGCAGAGTACACTACGAGCAAAACAGGTTGGAATAGCACGAAGGCTGTAGTGACCGCTACAGACGGTTCTACATACGAACGATACGGCCGCTTCAGCGTGCTGTCATCTACCACCAAGCGTGAACCTTACAATGAGACGGTTCCCCAGCTGCCTGGCACAATCAATATAACTGAATATGACAAGGGTGCGTCTGGAGTTTCCTATAGCAATGCCTCACGCAATCTGACAGCAACCAAGGATGGTGCATGGATGGAGTATACTGTTGATGTTGCGGAGGAAGGTCTTTATACTATTGATGCCGAGGTTGCTTCTGCAAAAGCCGGCGGTATGTTCCACCTGGCAGAATACTCATTCGACAATCTTGACTATCTTACAGACTATATTGACGTGCCAAATACTGGTAGCACTGATAATTTCCAGATTTTGCATGGTCTGTTGAAAATGCAGCTGACTGCTGGTCGTCATGTGCTCTGCCTGAACATCGACAAGGGTGGTTTCTTTATCAAGAGCCTGACTTTCAGCCGCTACGAGGAAGGTTCGGACATTACTGCAACCGTCTCTTCCCTCAAGCCCACAACAATCAATCTCGGTGACTCGACCGTCATTACTGTGACTGCGAAGTCTACTAGCAGTACCATAGACAATGTCAAGCTCTATGCGAATGACCTGTGGATAGCCACAATGACAGAAGCCCCCTACAAGTTCGTTTACTATCCTGATGCAAAAGGCTCGTATGCCATCAGCGCTATGGCCACCGATGCAAATGGAAAGTCAAAGACTTCGGCCAAGAAGACGCTGAAAGTCAATGGTAAGCACGAGCCCTACAAGAGCCACAGCCTGCCTGGTATCATACAGTTCGAGGACTTCGACAAGGGCGGCGAGGGTCTGAGCTTCCACGACTCCGACGGCACCAACGAGGGCGATTCTAACTACCGCACTGACGGTGAGGGCGTAGACATGGTGAAGGGCAATGGCGGCACGGCCATCGGCTATACTGCTGCCAACGAATGGTTAGAGTACACCGTCAACGTGACGAAGGCCGGCACCTACAACTGCGAGGCAACCGTGTCGTCGGGCACCACAGGCGCATCGTTCACCCTCAGTCTGAGGGACAACGGCCAGACCACACAGCTCTGTAGCTTCTCCATACCGCAGACAGCCAGCAGCAGCTGGGACACTTACGTAACGGTGAAGGAAAAGCTCTCGAAGGAATTGCCGGAAGGCCAGCACATACTGCGCGTCACTATCACCGGTGCTAACGGCAATCTCGACAAGATGGCATTCACCCTTGATGAGGGCGGCGAAGAGCCTCCTGTCAATGTAGACCCCAACTTCTACGTCTATCTCTGCTTTGGACAGTCGAACATGGAGGGCAATGCCACACCGGAGGCTGTCGACCAGACTGTCGATCCCCGTTTCCAGACGCTGGCTTGTGTCAACTTCTCAAGTCCCAAGCGCACGATGGGCCAATGGTATACAGCCACGCCTCCCATTGTCCGTCAGGGCACAGGACTGGGCATGGCCGACTATTTCGGACGCACCATGATCAAGTACCTGCCAGAGAATGTCAAAGTCGGTGTCGTCGATGTCGCTATCGGTGGTACCAAGATTGAGGGATTCATGCAGGAGAACGTTGCCAGCTATATCGCCTCGATGGATCCCAACTCTGAGGGCTGGCTCATCAACTACTTTAGTGCCTACAATAACGACCCCTACCAGCGACTTGTCGACATGGCAAAGATTGCCCAGAAGTCAGGTGTCATCAAGGGCATCCTGCTCCATCAGGGTGAGAGCAACAATGGTCAGTCTGACTGGCCCCAGAAGGTGAAGAAGATCTACGACCGTCTGATTGCCGACCTCGGCCTCAACGCATCCGACATTCCTCTGTTTGTAGGCGAGATGGTGAGCCAGGCAGAAGGTGGCGCTTGCTGGGCTCACAACAATGTGATTGCCAAAGTGCCCAGTGTCATACCTAATTCCTACGTCATCTCTTCGGCAGACTGTCCGCAAAAGGGCGACGGTCTCCACTTCACAGCCCAAGGTTATCGTATAATGGGCAGCCGTTATGCCAGCAAGGCATTATGGCTGATGGGTATAGAGACTGACGAACTGGTACCTTCGACAGAAAAAGGTGTCGACGAGCGTTTCACTGCCCTGACATCCGTCAGCGGAATACCTTTCGCTATCGTTAACGAAGAAGAGTATAAAGGGTTCTTCTGCAAATACGGAAAGGATTTAGGTTATGACTACTACAAGACAGCCTTTAATGATAACAATTCTGCCTATTACTTCAAGATACAGAAGACCAGCGGAGGTTTCCGTCTCCGTCTTGTCACTCCTGATGGTAACAATTATCAGGTAGATGGCGTTGACGCCTACCTGAACTCTCAGGATGTTACCGGCAATTGCTGTTTTGTCCAGGGCCTGAACGACCAGAATGGCTATGATATTCCCAAGGGAGCCGTCTGGGATATCCAATATGTCGAGGGCAAAGGCTTCTCCTTGAAGAATGTCGGCACAGGTAAATATCTGAAGGATGCCACTTCGCCCGCCAAGTACGATGAGCCCACCTACTTCACCTTCTGCACGCTGAAGGAGGTTCCCAGTGGCATCGACAATCCCTTCAGATCTCTCATCTCTAATCAAAAATCCCGGACTTCTGACATCTTCAATCTCCAGGGCGTGAAGGTTGGAACCAAGGAGCAGTGGAACATCCTGCCGCGAGGCATCTACGTCGTTGACGGCAAGAAAATGGTTAAATGACAATGAAAAGACAACTCATCACCGCAGTGGTGGCCAGCATGATGCTGACCGCCACTGCTACTGAGCGCACCATCGACATCAGCGGCAACAACACCTCCAACGACTATGTCAGCTACAGCACCTCTTTCTCAATAGGCATCAACGATGTTGTCAATGTGAAGATGGCCCGCTACTGCTATTTCTCCTCGACCATCACTGGCAAGGGCATTCTCAACCTCTATGCCGGGGGTGAGCGTTGCTATTTAGGCACTGAGAAAGGCAAGGCTTGGCCCAATTGGACTAACTATACGGGTGACATCCATATCTATCCTTTCAAGGAAAACTCATCGTCGGCAGGTTTCTACGGCGTTGTTCTGGCTCACGGTGGAAAGAGCTCGACGGCAGAGAATGCCCTTGATGACGCGAAGTCAGGAAAGGTGAACCCATCAATGGCCAACAATCACGTCACCCTGCATGAGGGTGCCACCATCTGCTGTGAGGCGAATACCGCTGGTGCTGGTTTCCGCATCGGAGAACTCAACACCGAAGTGGGTTCCACCCTGCAGGGATATATGAAAAAGTCGCGTGCAGCCTATTATCTTCTTGGTGGTCTGAACACCGACTTCACCTTAGCTGGAACCATCAAGCCTTCTGACTATGACGATGCCACCCTCATGGGCATTGTCAAGGAAGGCACCGGCACCATGACCATTACCGGCAACGACAACTGCTTGAGTGGTGCTCTGCGCATCCTTGCGGGCCGTGTGCAGGTGGACAATGACCGTACCGAGGCTGAACAGAAGAAAAAGCGTGGTGCTATAGGCGCACGCCCCAACGCCTCAGACGCCATTGTCTACGTTTTCGAACAGGGTCTGCTCGGCGGTACTGGCAGCATCGGCGGCACCGTCGACAACTACGGCACCATGGAACCCGGCGACTTCAAACGCAGTGGCGACGAAGTGGGAATCTCCACAGGCACGTTGACCCTCCGCAACTATGTCACGCCTTCCAAACAGCCGAACCTCTACGTGCGCCCTGCCTCCAAGCTGCGTTTCAAGGTCATCTCTGCCACTGACCACGACCGATTGGACGTGGGTGGCAATGTGAAATACAACAACATGGCGCAGGACTTCTCCACGAGCGACCTCATGCCCGTCGTTGAGATCTCACTCGTCGGTGAGTTAGAGAGTATGCAGGCCGGTGACGAGCTGACTCTGCTGACTGCCCAGAGCAAGACCGGTGACTGGCACTTCGAACTGAAGCAGCCAGAGCGCTACACCTGGGAACTCGAAGAGCGTGAGACCGATGGCCAGTACTCCGTCGTGTTACGTCTCGTCTCCTTAGAAGACTCGGAAAACCCGGAAAATCCGGACAACCCCGACAATCCGGACAATCCCGAAAGCACCATGGGTGCATACTA
>Ga0310786_10002290_pt1 | contig 29506 bp, 22 predicted proteins | sample AusTroGonzalo_MG_FD_203881 | JGI IMG/M metagenome (GOLD analysis project Ga0310786, IMG submission 203881) | Bovine rumen microbial communities from tropical cattle in Woodstock, Queensland, Australia - Gonzalo_03 (v2) (version 2) | ecosystem: Host-associated > Mammals > Digestive system >...
CTGAGGCGTATCCCCAAATTATTATGAGGGCGAGAGACACCTAACCCGCGTCGTCATTGGACAGAAACGCCTTTTTGCAAAATCAAAGTGGCAAACTCGGGTTATATCAAAAAAACCGAGCTGCTTCGTAGACTATTTCGTTGGAGGTTCCCATGTCCGCGCAGAGATTCCAAATCCCTGATTTGTCGCGATAGCTAGCCGACGGGTTTGCGTCGGCTTGATGGGGCGGTCGCGGCCACGGTGCGTCCGCCCCCGAAACTTTTTCAACTTTTTTGCATTTCACCCCTTGACTTTCGGCAAAATAGTCGGTATAATTACTGACCATGAAAAAAAGAACACAGCTGGCCGGCTACAAGGCGACGGTCTCGCGCGTGCGGACGCTTCTGCTGCGCGAGGGGGTGATTGCGGGAAGCCTCAACAGGCAGACCGTGGGGAACGCGTCGAGGTACACGCTGACGGACAAGGCGGACGGAAAGACCCGCTGCCTGTACGTCCCCGTGTCGATGGAGGCGGAGGTCCGCAGGCTCGCGGAGAACTGGAAGGAGCTGAAGTCGCTCATGCTGGAGATGAGCGAGTGGACGCGGCGGGACCTCGTGGAGAGGATAACCGCCCTGACGGGAAGGCGCACGGTCAAGCCGAAGGAGGCCCCAAAAGGCCGAAAGGCAGGCCGGGCCGCAAGCCAGGGAAGAACCCCCAGGGGCGCATCGCGGCGAAAAGGCTGATCTCCTGGGTCGGCAAGTTCCGCGACCGCATCAACGGATTCTTCAGGAGCGCGTCCTCGCGGCAAAGCGAGGACGGCACGATATACGACAACACGACGAAGCTCTGGACCGTCGTGCTGGGGCTGCTCACGCGCAGGACCTCCCGCAACAAGATGGACTGCGACCGCAACGACGAGGAGTACGCGAAGAACGTGTTCAGGATGTCCGGGCAGACGTGGTGGCTCGACGGGGAGCGGAAGACGGTCCCGAGTTCGGAGACGTGGTGCAGGCTCCTTTCGATAGTGAAGACGAGCAGGCTTCAGATGCTTCTGATCCGGTTTGCCCGCGCGCTTATAGCCGAGAAGCTCTTCGAGGTCGCGAGGCTGTACGGGAGGCTCGTGGTGTCGGTGGACGGCACCAAGGTGGAGTCGAAGCGCGGCTGCCCGCTCAAGGGGAACAGGAAGAACCGGTACGCGCTGGAGGCGAAGATACTGACCCCGTGGGGCTGGGCGGTGACGATCCTCGTCGAGCCCGTGAAGGCCTACGACCCGAAGAACAAAAAGCAGAAGCAGGACTGCGAATACGCGGCGTTCAAGCGGATCGAAAAGCGGCTCAAGAAGTGGTTCGGACGCTACGGGCTGGTCATCGTCGCGGACGCGCTCTACTGCTGCAGCCCCGTGATCGAGATGTGCAGGAGGAACGACTGGAGGTTCATCTTCACGTTCAAGGAGGGGCGCACGCCCGATGCGTACGCCGAGGCGCAGTCGCTGATGTCGCTCGACGAGGACGGGCACGGCCCGATGACCCGCAAGGTCAAAGGCGGTCTGTGGGAGACGATAGGTTCCCTGCGGTGGGCCAATGGTGTGAAGCTTGGCGACAGCGTCGTCAATGTGGTCGAATGCCATCAGGAGAAGCCTGCCGGGGAGGCTTATTACGGGCAGTTTGCCACTGACCTTGAGGTCGGCAAGGCGGTGTACGCCCAGAAGGTGGCGGAATGGGGTCGGCGTAGGTGGACGATCGAGAACAGCTTCAAGACGCAGAAGTCCAAGGGCGAGGACGGCTTCGGGCTTGAGCACACGTTCTGCAACGACGAGAACGCCAGCCGCGCCATGCACCTCTTGATGCAGTTCGCGCACAACCTGTGGCAGGTGTTCAACTCCGGGATGCTGAGAAAGCTCGCCAAGGGCTGCCGGAAGGTGACGCAGTCGATATGGGCGAGGAAGCTCTGCGAGGCACTGCACAACATCGACTTCAGCGACTACGAGCCGGAGACGGTCTACCTCAGCAGGGAATACGAGCTGGAACACCTGACCGAATGACCCCGGGAGGTTGCCCGGCCACCTCTGGTAAAACGCTGGGATTCAACCCCGATCCTGCGGTCGGGGCTGCTCGCTTTGCCCCAAACCACCCTCTGCGCTCTCTGCGGCCTCTGCGGGAGATAAATTCCTCACCCAGTGGACGCGATGGAGCGCGTCCCTCCCCTGGATGCGGAATCTCTGATGTCCGCGGTGGGCTATTGACTGGTACCATCAAGAATGATATGATACTCGATATCTACGTTTCTTGGGAAAACAATGGATTGCAAAATGAATCTCATGAAAAGCTGTCTTGCGCTCTGCCTTGCGTTTTTGGCGTCAATGGCATCTGGCGTTGTTGATGAGTTTTCCGGCGGCGCATTTCTGCCGTCAGGCCGGATGGCGCTCGGCGCGAACTACTGGGCAAGCCACGCAGCCACAGAGATGTGGCGCAAGTGGGACGCAAAGGTCGTCGACGAGGATTTGTGCACACTTGCCGCGAACGGTTTCCGCATCCTGCGCGTGTTCCCTAACTGGGCGGACTTCCAGCCGATCCACGCTTGCTACCTGAGCGCAGACAATTTCGACAAGGTGAACGAGACGCGGATGTTCGACTCGGAGGAACCGCTTCCAGACACGCCGTGCGGACGCGCCGGCGTCGACGAGCGGATGGTGGAGCATTTCGAGGAGTTCTGCGACATGGCCGACAAGCACGGCATACGCCTCATCGTGCCGCTGCTCACGGGACAGATGACCTTCCGGAACTACATACCGCCTGCTCTGGCGAATCGCAATCCGTTCACCGACCCGTATGCGCTCATGTGGGAAGGGCGCTACATCGAATGCATGGTCTCGCGCCTCAAATCAAAGAAGGCCATCGCAGCCTGGGAGAGCGGCAACGAGGCGCGCATACTCGGCAAGAGCGAGAACTCCTTCCATTCCGAGGCGTGGCTGCGCTACGTCCACCAAGCCATCCGCTGCGCAGACCCTTCGCGCCCGGTCATCGGCGTTGACGGCCTCAACATCTCGCGCGAGAACAGGTGGCCAAGCGCGATGAACGCATCGCTTTCGGACTACACCACCACCCATCCATACGGATTCTGGGGGCCAGTATACAACGACGATTTCCTTTCCGTGCGCTCGCTCACCTTCGCCGCCGCGCAGACGTATGCGCTCGAGCAGATCGGTGGCAAGCCGGCGTTCATAGAGGAGCATGGTTCGCGCCGCCAGGAGCAGACGAGTAGGCGCGGAGTCGCAAACTACATGCGCGCCATGCTTTGGAACGCCTGGGCACTAGACTGCAAGGCCATGCTCTGGTGGTGCGCATACGACCAGACAGGCATGACCATCGCGCCTTACAACTGGCGCCAGCCATGCGTGGAGCTTGGAATCTTCAGGCGCGATCGCTCTCCATACCCCGCCGTGGACGTGGTGCGGAAATTCGACGCGCTGCAGAATGGCCTGCCGTTCGCCGCGCTTCCCAAGGCGAAGCCGCATGCCGTCGTCCTCACAACAGATTCGTCCGTGGCCCACTCTTCGTACATCATAGCCCGACAGGCGGGCATAATGCCTCGGTTCGCCAATCCCGAGGAGAAGCTGCCGGACGCGAAATGCTACTTCCTGCCCGATGCGCTGGGACGCGCGTGTCTTACGATCGAGCGCTGGGAAGAGCTCAAGGCCAAAGTGCGCGATGGCGCAACGCTCTACATCTCATGGAACGACACCTTCCTCGACGCGATGGAGGAGGTCGGCGGCATCGAGGTCGCGTTCCGCCAGAGCACAGGCGGCCTGAACGTGTGCGACTTCGGCGATTTCAAGCTCTCGTTCGGATATTCGGTGAAACGCCGCTTCAACGCGCTCACGGCCGAGACGCTCGCGAAGAATCAGGATGGAGACGGCGTGTTCTTCAAGAACAAGTATGGCAAGGGAACTGTGTATGTGTTCATCCACAACTTCGAGAAGATGTACTATGGAGCGGCCGGCAAGTATGAAGGCGACGCCTGGAAGGTGTGGGCGAAAGTCCGACCCGTCGATCCGCTTTTCAAGACGGGCGACAAGAACGTGTTCGTCTCCGAACATTGCTTCGGCGGCGGGAAGTGCGGTCTGCTCGTCGTGAACAACAGCGGGCGCGAATATTCCGTCACGCCAGAGCTCAAGAAGGGCTGGCGAATCGTCAATGTCATCACCGACGATCCTGATGTAGCGAAGTGGGACGCGGGCAAGCTGACGCTCGCTCCCTGCGCCGGCATTCTGCTTTTGGTTGAAAAATGAGAAAAGTACAGGTTTGCTTCGCCGCGGCTTGGCTTATTGCCATGGCGGCGGCGGTCGAGAAGCCCGAATGGCTGGAAAGGATACGGCGCGATCATCCGCGCATGTTCTTCAACAAGGAGACTTGGCCGGCGGTGAAGGCGCGTGCGGAGGGCCCTGCGCGGAAGTTTCTGGGTGAACTCCTCAGGAGATGCGATAGATATCCCGAGGATCCTGTCTGCTCCGAAACGGGAACCCCCAAGGAACGTCCGGGGCTCGTGGTGGATTTCCACAACACCGGAATCCCTCACATCAAGGAGTGGGGAACCCAGAGCGCCGAATGCGCGCTTGCGTGGCGATTCACGGGCGAAGGGAAATACCTGGCGAAGGCGAAGGCCATGCTGCTCGCGAACGTCAAGGGCTACAACGAGGCGTACGCGAACCGCCGGGCGGTGAACTGGTACTCGACCACGCGCGTCAATTCGCTCTGCGCGTACGACTGGATCTACGAGGCGCTGACAGACGACGAGCGGCGCGCTATCATCGTGCCGCTAGTGCAGCACTGCGAAGACGTGCAGCCGCGCAAGGGCCGGCCCGTGATCCGCCGCCGCAACACGGGCGGCGTGAAGGCCGGCTGTTATGGCGTGAAGAACCTGATGTGGTACGCAGGTCTCGCCGCGTTCGGCGACGGTTTCTGCGACGAACTGTCGGAGAAGCTCATCACGGAGGGCCATGCCTATCATCTGGAAATGCTCAAGTACCGCAATGACAGCGCGGGCGACGACGGTGCCCTAGGCACAGGCACGCCCGGCTACGCGATGGGCTCCTATCCCTTGGGTCATTTTAACGTGTTCCACACGTGGCTTTCCGCCACAGGCGAGAACTTGGCCGGAAACTACCGTGCGATGGCGCTCTACCCCAACTGGGTGTGGTGGATGTGGATCCCTGACGCCGCCAAGCCTGACGCACCGCTCTTCCACGGCTACGGAGACACGTACCACACGAACAACCGTCTGCCTCTCGGCAACATGTACGAGCATCTTCTCCAGTACATACATTTCTTCAAGGAGTACAATCCCGACGCTGCGCGCCTGGCTGCTGCGATCGCGGAGATGTGTCCCAACCGCAATGCCGACGGCACATGGTACAGCGCATCCGGCTTTCCTGTGTATCCGTTCCTGTTCGGTCGCGACGATGCGATCAAGCCGTTCACGCGCGACGAGCTGGCCGCATCGCCCGTGAAGGCGCGCCACTTCGAGCAGTTGGGGCAGATATTCATGCGGAGCGGATGGGAACCAGACTCCACATACGCGCTGTTCGTGGGCGGAACCCTCATGCCCATGCACAAGCACCACGACGAGGGGAGCTTCACGATCTACAAGCATGATTTTCTTGCGCTCGACACCGGGTCGCGAGCGGGGCAGACGGACTGGAACCTGAAGTACTACTATGCGCAGTCCGTGGCACACAACGTTGTCCTCATACAGAAACCTGGCGAGCCGCTTCCAGGCTATTGGGGACCGGCCTACAAGGGACCGGAGGGCATGACCAACTACGGCGGCATGTACGGCCTTACGTCGAAGGTGCTCGCATTCGAGACGAACGCCCGCTACTCCTACGTGGCGGTCGACACGCGCGAACTGTACGGCAAGAAGTGCACGGAGAGCGTCCGCCAGTTCATCCATGTCCAGCCGGACTTCTTCGTCGTGTACGACCGCGTGGGCGCGTCCGATCCGGCTTACGCCAAGCAGTGGCTTCTGCATACGCAGGAAAAGCCGACGGTGGACGGCCGCACGGTGCGCGCCGATTCGCGCGAGGGGCGTCTCTTCTGCGAGGCGCTGTTGCCGAAGGACGTCGCCATAGAGCTGGTGGGCGGCCCCGGAAAGGAGTTCTGGGCGAATGGGCGGAACTGGGAGATATACGACAAGTGGGTGGAAAGCGCGCGACGGAATTGCGCGAAGGACGGGCGCGGCCCGTACTGGGGCGAGTGGCGCGCCGAGATGCATCCGGGAACGCCGCGCGCGGACGATCGCTTTCTGCATGTGCTTACGGCGGCGGACGTGCGGACAAGGCAAGGCGTGACAACGCGTCTCGTGGAGGAGGCGAATCGCGACGGCGTGACGCTCGTGTTCCACGAAAAGACGATGAAGGACAGGCCAGTGACGATTGAGATGACCGTGCTCTTCAACCGCACCGGGAAAGTCGGCGGCGAGGTTCGTTTCGAGACGAAGGACGAATCAGGATTAGTCGGCAAATCCACTAGCCACCCTCTCGCCGAGACCGTTACGCCACAAGAGGGCATTCTCCTCAAGTGATACCCCTCATGAAATCACGCGAATTTGTTTTTCCCTATTGCAATCGACAGGGAAATAAAGTATCATATGATAAGTTTTTTCTGGAGGGATGGCCGAGTGGCTGAAGGCAGCGGTTTGCTAAATCGCCATACGGACTAATCTCCGTATCGGGGGTTCGAATCCCCCTCCCTCCGCCAAACGTTCATTCCGCATTGGGCCAAAAGGACAGAAGGAAGGAAAATCAATGAGAAGAATACTGAAGATGGGCATGGTAGGCGGCGGAATCGGCGCCTTCATAGGTCAAGTTCACCGCAGGGCTGCGCGCATGGACGGTCATGTTCAGATGATCGCCGGAGCCTTCGACATCGTGCCGGAAAAGTCGCTTGAACAGGGGCGTATACTTGGCCTCGATCCGGCACGCTGCTACGGCACGGCAGATGAGATGATCGCCGCGGAAAAAGCTCTGCCGGCAGGCGAGCGAGTCGATTTCATTTCGATCTGCACTCCGAACAACACGCATTTCTCGATCGCGAAGGCATGCCTTGAGGCAGGCTTCCATGTGATGTGCGAGAAGCCGATGACCATGACGGTGGATGAGGCGAATGCCCTTGCCGACATCGTCAAGAAGTCCGGGCGCGTATTCGGCCTTCTGCACACGTACACGGGCTATCCGATGGTCAAGCTGGCGAAGGATCTCGTGAAGGCCGGCGATCTTGGCAGGATCCGCAAGGTGGTCGTTGAGTATCCGCAGGGTTGGCTCGGCAATCTGGCGCGCACGATGCCGCTCAAGGCGGCATGGCGCACCGATCCGAAGACGAGCGGCATCTCCTGCTGCATGGGCGACATCGGCACCCATGCGGCCAATCTCGCCGAATACGTCACGGGGTTGAAGATCACAGAGGTGCTGGCGGATCTTTCGCGGTATCTCGGCGGACGCCTAGATGACGACGGTAATGTGCTTTTCCACATGCAGAAGGGAGTCAAGGGCGTCCTGATCGCCACTCAGATCGCAACTGGCCAGGAGAACGGACTCAACATATGGGTCTACGGGGACAAGAAGAGCCTTTGCTGGTATCAGGAGAATCCCAACATCATCCGTGTCATTTCCGACACCGAACCTGAGCAGGTGTGGAAGCGCGGCAATCCATACGTCGCCGCCAAATCCCCAGCTGCTGCGCGCAACGTGCGCACTCCGAGCGGTCACCCCGAGGCGTTCATCGAAGCATTCGCAAACCACTACATGAATTTCACTGACACCATACGCGCCCGCGAGGCAAAGCGCAAGCCGACTGAACTTGAACTGGACTTCCCGTCTGTGGCGGACGGCGTGCGTGGGATGAAGTTCATTTCCGCCGTAGTCGCCTCTGCAAAGAAGGGCAATGTCTGGGTGAAGATCTGATCCCAAAAAAAACGAGAAGGTTATTGCAATCCCGCGCAGATTCATGTATCATTTATTCGTAAATCTCTGGAGGCTCCAGACGGGGGTCTTCCGAACTTAAAACAGGAGGAAAAGCTATGAAGAAAACGATAATTGCCGCACTTGTAGCAGCCGCAGTGTCCGGTGCATTCGCATTTGGACCGCCGCATCACCACCATCACCACCATCACGGCAGCGCCGGATTGGCCGTTGGCGCCGGAATTCTGGGCGCGGGGCTTTTGGCCTCCACGATCTACGATGCAACGCATCCGAGGCCTGTTGTCGTGGCGCCTGCCCCCGTCGTTGTCCAGCAGCCTGTAGTTGTGCAGCAGCCGATTGTGCAGACTGGCCACTACGAGACTCGCATCCAGAATGTGTGGGTCGAGGGTCGTTATGTCGATCAGGTGACGGCCGCCGGTACGGTCGTGCGCGTTTGGCAGCCCGGTCACTACGAGCAGCAGTCCACTCAGGTCTGGGTGCCCTGACGGCTTGCCGCAAGGAGAAATGAAGATGAAGATCGCAATTGGTTCGGACCACGGTGGGTTCGAGCTGAAGAGTAAGATTGTCAAGATGTTCACGGACGCCGAGTTCGTGGACGTAGGTTGCAGTTCGCCTGAGCCCTGTGACTATCCAGACTATGCCGATGCCGTTGCCGAGGCCGTTGCGCTTGGAACGGTGGACTTTGGCGTGCTGGTCTGCACGACGGGCATGGGAGTGACGATGACCGCCAACCGTTTCCAGAACGTGCGTGCAGCCCTATGTCGCGATGCCGAGGATGCCCGTATCGCACGCGCTCACAACGGAGCAAATGTTCTTTGCCTTGGCAAGGCGCGCACCAGCGCCGATGACGCGATCGAGATTCTCAAGGCTTTCGTCTCCACTCCTTTCGATGACGCGGAGCGCCATGCCCGCCGCCGCATGAAGCTTGAGCGTGCCAAGCGTCTGTCGGATTTCTCCGGCCTTGCACATGACGATCCTGAAGTCTATGCTGCCATCAAGGCTCAGGTTGAGCAGGAGGACACGGAGATCAACCTCATCGCGTCCGAGAACACTTCATCCCGTGCGGTTCGCGAGGCCGCCGGCAGCGTTCTCATGAACAAGTACGCCGAGGGATATCCAGGCAAGCGTTGGTATTCTGGTTGTCTGCCGGTTGATGCCGCCGAAGAGCTTGCGCGCAAGCGCGCCTGCGCTCTGTTCGGCGCCGATCATGCGAATGTGCAGCCGCATTGCGGTTCTTCTGCCAACATGGCGGTGTACTTCGCCACGATCAAGCCCGGCGACACAATTCTCTCGCTCTCGCTTGATCAGGGCGGACATCTTTCGCACGGTTCTCCTGTGAATTTCTCGGGCAAGCTCTACAACATTGTCCCCTACACAGTGGACAAGGTCACGGAGCGCCTGGACTATGACGCTCTTGAACGGCAAGCCTTGGAAGTGAAGCCGAAGATTCTTCTTGCCGGTGCTTCCGCCTATCCTCGCGCACTAGACTTCAAGCGCATTCGCGAGATATGCGATAGGGTCGGCTGCATTATGATGGTGGACATGGCGCATATCGCCGGTCTAGTTGCCGGCGGGGCGCATGAAAGTCCCGTCCCCTACGCGGATTTTGTCACCACCACTACGCATAAGACTCTTCGTGGCCCGCGCGGCGGCCTTGTCCTTTGCAAGGAGCAGTATGCCAAGGCTCTAGATTCTGCCGTCTTTCCTGGAATGCAGGGCGGTCCGCTCGAGAACATAATCGCCGCCAAGGCCGTTTGCTTCCGTGAATGGATGCAGCCTGAGATGAGGGAATATGCCGCGCAGATCGTCAAGAACTGCAAGGCAATGTGCAAGGCCGTGCAGGATCGTGGATGGCGCATAGTCTCCGGTGGAACGGACAACCATCTCTTCCTCGTTGACGTGAAGGGCACCAAGGGCATAACAGGCAAGGATGCCGCCGCCGCGCTTGATGCCGCTGGCATTGTGGTGAACAAGAACACGATTCCCTACGATCAGGAGTCGCCGTTCAAATGTTCTGGAATCCGCGTGGGTACGGCATCGATCACCACACGTGGCATGAAGGAGGCCGAAGCTGCCATGATCGGCACGTGGATCGCCGACGTTCTTGAGGACATCACGAACGTCAAGGTTCAGCAGGAGGTCAAGGCCAAAGCAGCTGCCCTTACGGCTAAGTTCCTCGTCCCCTAAGAGGGTCCTACTCGAAAAGCACGCCTTCGTCGGCTCGTGATATGTCCACCTGGACAAGCGAGCGACGGGGGCGTTGTGTTTTTAGCTTGACGGGGAGGTATTCACTCGTCCACCCATGATCGCCTCCTCGTTCTACGCATACTTCCACACTCCGTCCCGAAAACGACTCCGCGAATTTCTTCCGTCGAGCCAATGCTTCTTCCATGACGATCTTTGCCCGTTCACGTCTCACTTCAATGGGGACAGACCCCATCATAGTCGCTGCTGGAGTCCCCGGACGTTCCGAGTAGGGGAAAACATGCACATTCGTGAAGCGGTATTTCGCAAGAAATGTACGAGTTTCCTCAAAATCTTCATTTGTTTCTCCCGGGAAACCAGTTATTACATCCGCACCTAACGTAATGGACTCTCCTAACCGTTGAAAAGTATTCTCTATGAATCTGCCTACATCGGCAATGCGATATGGTCGATTCATGGCATTTAGTATCTTATCTGCCCCTGATTGAAGTGAAAGATGCATGAATCTGCATATATTGCAATTTTCCGCAAATACATCAATGATCCTATCATCAATGAATCCCGGCTCCAACGATCCCAATCTCACCCGCCACCTTAAGGGGTCAGACCCTTGGGGTGCTATGGGGTCAGACCCTTGGGTGGCTATGGGGTCTGACCCTTGGGGAGATATATGTGCCAAGGCATCGAGAATATCGGTTAGGTTTTTGCCCTTATATTTGTAGAGAGCAAGGTTACATCCGGTAACGACAATTTCACGATACCCTGCGTCTATGAAAGCATAAGCTCGACCAACTATATCCTCAAGTGGGATAGAAACAGGTTGTCCACGATAGTGAGGCACTATGCAAAATGAACATCTGCCGCTGCATCCGTCTTGAATTTTAAGATAAGCGCGGCTTGTGGTTTTAGGCACAGGGTCTGACCCCAGCGTGCCACTAGGGTCTGACCCCAGTGTGCCCCCAAGGGTCTGACCCCTTATGTGCAATGAGATTGGCAGAGGTGTAGCGTTGGGAAGGCATCCTGTTATGACAATTTTTGCTTTCGGGAAACGGAGCCGGAGCCGTGATATGAATTTTTCGCAATCATGTTGCGCTTTCGCCGTCACTGAACAGCCCCGTATGATAATCCAATCGGGGATCGCTTCCATTGAGGGGTCAGACCCTTGTGGTGTTATGGGGTCAGACCCTTGGGACGAGACCATTGAGGGGTCAGACCCTTGGGGGAGGGGTATTACGGTGTGGCCGGCGGCTTCAAGGTGTGCCTGAATATCCAATGCCTCTGCTTGGTTCAGTCGACATCCAAATGTGGCAAACGAGATTTTCAATCCGTGCGCGAGTTGCATGATGTTATTATACCATATCGTTGTGGCTGATTTATGGTATAATCTCGTCATGAAAAACAAATGAATTGGAGAATGTTTAAATGTTAGCGCAATTGGCAGCGATCATACTGACTTTCCCGGGCGAGGGGATGCGTCTTCCGTCCGTGACGAACACATACTGCATCGGTGCTGTGCCGACGAATCCTGTGGCGCCGCTCATCGTAAACAGCGTGACAACGGATGTCTATCGCACGGGCGCATTTCTTGCGATGGTTTCCGTAACCGGCGGCTTGAACAGAATCGTGGCAGAGTGGAACGGCGAGACTGCCGTACGCACTTTCAAAGTCGATCTGCCGCCTAAGGCATCCGCAAAGCCGCAGCCGCCTTCGAAGCCGCACGACCCCTTTGCGGATTTGGGAATCCCAACGAACACCGTATGCAAACCGCCGCCTTCCGGGAAAAAGCCCGGCGAAGTGTTCGTGCTAGTCGATCCAGGCCATGGCGGCAGGGATACAGGGGCACTCTCTCCGCATGGATGGCGCGAAAAGGACGTGAACCTTGCGCAGGCGAAGGCTATTCGCGACGCATTGGCAAAGGCAGGATTCCGTGTCGCCTTGACTCGCGAGGACGATTCGTTCCCGGCACTATACGACCGTCCCAAGCGCGCCATACGGGACAATGCCGATCTTTTCATCTCTGTGCATCACAACGCGACGCACTGCTCTCGAAATCCGCGTCTTTCCCGCCATACAACCTCGTATGCATCGAACGAGCCCGGACGCGCGCTCGCGGCGGCGATCCAGAAGCACATCGCTTCGGTGATGGAACCCGTCAAAGACTGCGGTGCGCAGATGAAATCGCTCGCCGTATGCCGCAATCCTGCCATCCCAAGTTGCCTGTTGGAGGTGGATTTCATAAATCTGCCCGAGGGCGAGGAGGCATCATGGGATCCAGAACGCCAGAAGAAGGTCGCGACTGCTGTTGTCATGGGGGTTCTCGACTGGATGATGGCACCTGCGCAATGACGATACTGCATGTCGATATGGATGCATTCTTCGCGTCTGTCGAGCAGCGCGACCATCCGGAATGGCGCGGCAAGCCGGTGATAGTTGGCGCAGGTCCGCATGAAAGAGGAGTAGTGTCCACCTGCTCGTATGAAGCACGGAAGTACGGCGTCCATTCAGCCATGCCGTCTCGTACGGCGTACGCGCTATGTCCGCAAGGCATATACGTCACGCCGCGGATGAAAGCGTACCAGGCTGTGTCCGACCAGGTCTTCGAGATACTTGGGCACTATTCTCCGTTCGTTGAGGGAGTGTCGGTCGATGAGGCGTTTCTCGACATCACAGGCACTGTTCACCTGTTCGGCACACCGCGCGCGCTTGGCGAAAGGCTTCGAGCAGAAGTTCGCGAGAAGTGTTCGCTCACATGTTCTGTGGGCTTGGCGCCAAATAGATTGCTCGCGAAGATCGCAAGCGAGGAGGCTAAGCCGAATGGACTCTTCGAAATGCCTTCCTCCCCCGACGAGATCGCCCGCTGGCTTGCCCCGAAGCCTACCAAGATTCTATGGGGCGTAGGGAAGAAGACGGGCGAGGCGTTGGCGAAATATGGTTATCGCACGTGCGGAGACCTGCAGAGTGCCGACATGCGCTTTCTCGAACGCATGCTCGGCAAAGTTCTGGCGGAGCGTTTGGTGGACGAGTCGTTCGGACGCGACGACACTCCGATTGCCTGGGAAGGGGAGGCTGAAAAGAGCGTGTCGCGCGAACATACTTTCCTCGTGGACGAAACGGATCGCGCCGCCGTGCGTGCAGCGCTTGTGGAACTTGTCGCGGAAGTCGCCCGCCGCTTTCGCCGCGAAACGCGCTGGGCATGCACGGCCAAGCTGAAGTTGCGCGACGGCACATTCAACACCATCACGCGACAGGCGCGCTTCGAGTGGCCGGCCTGCGACGACATCACGTTCCGCCATCTTGCGCTAGAGCTTTTCGACAGAGAGTGGCCCGAGTCCGCGAGGCGCATCGTGCGTCTCATCGGGTTTGGCGTGACGGACATCGTCGACGCGCCGGCCGATCCGGAACCATCGCTTTTCGAGGATTCGCCCGATGAGGAAAGGTTGAAGCGCGAACGCCTTGCCGCCGTTCTCGACCGCATTCCCACCATAGGAATACTGTCGGAGAAATGACCTTGGGCACTAGAAGAGCATCCCTTGGCGAGCGGCAGGCTTGAGGCCGAGGCGCTCGTTGGCCTTTGCGGTGGCGACGCGTCCCTTGGGCGTACGCTCGAGATAGCCTTCCATTATAAGGAACGGCTCGTAGGCTTCTTCAATCGTGTCGGGTTCTTCGCCTACGGAAACGGCTATCGTCGAAAGCCCCACCGGTCCGCCGCCGAACTTCATGCAGATGGTCTCGAGTATCTTGATGTCCATCTCGTCCAGGCCGTTGGGATCTATCTCAAGCAGGCCGAGCGAATCCACGGCAACCTGCTTTGTGATGAGATTGTTGGCCTTGACCTGCGCATAGTCGCGCACGCGGCGGAGAAGGTTGTTCGCTATGCGCGGCGTGCCGCGCGCGCGCGAAGCTATTTCCAGCGCGCCTTCAGGCTCGATCGCTACTCCAAGCTTGGCTGCGGAGCGCGTCACGATTTCCGCGAGTTCCGCAGGCTCGTAGTACGAAAGCCTGTTCACGAGGCCGAAGCGTGCGCGAAGGGGTGCGGCGATGAGGCCGATGCGCGTCGTGGCGCCGACGAGCGTGAAGCGCGGAAGCTCCAATCGCACGGAGCGTGCGTTGGGGCCCTGGTCGATCATGATGTCGATCGCGAAGTCCTCCATCGCCGAGTAGAGGTATTCCTCGACAGTCTTCGCCATGCGGTGGATTTCGTCGATGAAGACGATATCGCCCGCTTCAAGGGACGTAAGCAGGCCTGCAAGATCTCCGGGCTTTGTGAGGACGGGACCGGAAGTGGTCTTGACCCGCACTCCCATCGCGTCGCCGAGAATGTAGGAAAGAGTCGTCTTGCCCAGGCCGGGAGGTCCGGAGAAGAGCACGTGATCAAGCGTCTCGCCGCGATCCTTGGCCGCCCGCACGGCGAGTTCAAGACGATCGCGTATTTTCTGCTGGCCGACGAAGTCGGTGAACTGTTCAGGACGCAGCTTGTTGTCGAACGAGGCGTTGCGCCTGTTCAGATCTTCGCTTGTCCGGCTGTTCTTCATTTGCGGGGAGTTTACTTCTTGCCTTTGGGCCAGTACTTGTCGAGCATCTTGGTGGGGATGCCGACTTCGTTTCTTTCGAAGCATTCCGCGAGAATCTTCCATCCGAGGTCGAGGGCATCGATGAGATCGATGTTCACGGAGAGGTTCATCATTTCATCTTCGAAGCGCGCGCCGTACTTGAGGAGTTTCTGGTCCCAGTCGGACATGCGGAAGCCCATGGACTGCTTCTCGACCGTCTCCTTGTACGAGGCGTAGAGTTTGATCATGGCGTCCATGATCGTGCGATGGTCTTCGCGCGTCGTGTTGGCCTTGCGGAAAGCTTCCTTGTCGGACAGGTCTTTGGCGTTGGCGAGCACCTTGTCGGCAAGAAGCGATCTTGACGTGCCTTTGTTCACCTGCTGTTTCAGGCGCGAGAGCGAGCCGAACGGCTCGATGCGCCCGTTGCGGAGGTAGAACTGCCCTTCGGTGATGTAGCCTGTGTTGTCGGGCACGGGGTGCGTCACGTCGTCGCCGGGCATCGTAGTCACGGCGAGAATCGTGATGGAGCCGGCGCCGTCGAAATCCACGGCCTTCTCGTAGCGCGACGCGAGCTGGGAGTAGAGGTCGCCCGGATATCCGCGGTTGGAGGGAATCTGCTCCATGGTGATGGCGATTTCCTTCATGGCGTCGGCGAACGACGTCATGTCCGTAAGAAGCACGAGAACGTCCTTGCCCTTGAGCGCGAACTGTTCGGCCACGGCTAGGGAGACGTCCGGCACGAGCTTGCATTCCACGGTCGGGTCGGCGGCGGTGTGGATGAACATCACGGTGCGGGAGAGCGCGCCTTCACGATCCAGGGTGTCCCGGAATTTCAGGTAATCGTCGTACTTGAGGCCCATGCCGCCGAGGACGATGACGTCCGAGGAAGCCTGCATCGCGATTCGTGCAAGGAGCTCATTGTACGGTTCTCCCGCGCGGGCGAAGATCGGCAGTTTCTGCGACACGACGAGCGAGTTGAACACGTCGATCATCGGGATGTTCGTGCGCACCATGCGGTTGGGCATGATTCGCTTTGCCGGATTCACGGACGGCTGGCCGATCGGCACCTTGTTCGCGGAGAGCGCGGGGCCGCCGTCGCGCGGGACGCCGGCGCCGGTGAACACGCGGCCGAGAAGGTCATCGCCGAAGGGTATCTTCATCGTCTCGCCGAGGAAGCGGACTTTTGCCGATGTGTCGACGCCGCGCGCGCCGGCGAAAATCTGTATAGTGACGTTGGGCCCGTCAAGCTTGATGACCTGCGCCAGGGAAGTGCCCGCGCGGGACTCGACTTCGGCTATCTCGTTGTACTTCACGCCTTCGGCGCGAAGTGTCGCGACTGATCCGCTGAGCGCGTCGATCTTGTGGTAAACCTTGTTGTTGAACATGTAGACTCCTTACTTGGCGGCTGCGGCTTCGATCTTGGAGATGAGGGCGTCCCTGTCCTTTGCGTAGGAGGGATCGTCCTTCCTCACGTTGTTCCAGTCGATGAAGCTCTGCTGCAGTTCCACGAAGAACTTTCTTGTTTCGTCCTTTTCGGCGAACGAGTAGTTGGTGAAGAGCGCCTTCTCCACGACCTCGAACATTTCGCGCTGGCGATCTTCGGATGTGGAGGCATCGACTTCCGAGAAGGCGTTCTGCTGGAGATAGACCGCATCGAGGAACTCGGCCTTGAGGTAGTCGGTGAAGTCGGCCAGCGACGTTCCTTCTTCGCCCACGACCTTCATCATCTGCCCGACCTCATTGCCTTTCCTGAGAAGGGTGCGTGCGCGCTCCACGCGCTCCGGATGGTCTTTGTCGATGACGGTGGGATAGTGGCTCCAGGACTCGAGCGGGTCGATGGCCGGGTAGCGGCGCGCATCGGAACGGGCGCGTGAAAGGCCGTGGAATCCGCCAACGACCTTGAGCGTCGCCTGCGTCACGGGCTCGTCGAAGTTGCCGCCGGCGGGCGACACCGTGCCGCCGATCGTGACGGAGCCGATAGATCCGTCCTTGAGGCGCACGCGGCCGGCGCGCTCGTAGAACGCGGCGATGCGCGATTCGAGATACGCGGGGAACGCCTCTTCGCCGGGGATTTCCTCAAGGCGGCCTGAAAGTTCGCGCATGGCCTGCGCCCAGCGGGACGTGGAGTCTGCAAGAACAAGCACGTCTAGCCCCATGAGGCGGTAATATTCCGCGAGCGTCACGGCCGTGTACACAGAAGCCTCGCGCGAGGCGACCGGCATCGAGGAAGTGTTGCAGATGATGACCGTGCGGTCCATCAGCTTCTTGCCCGTGCGCGGGTCGTCGAGCTCGGGGAACTCCTTGAGCATCTCCACAACTTCGCCGGCGCGCTCTCCGCATGCGGCGGACACCACGACGTCCACCTTCGCATAGCGGGCGGTAGTCTGCTGAAGAACGGTCTTGCCTGCGCCGAAGGGACCGGGGATGCAGTATGTGCCGCCGATGGCGACAGGGAAGAAAGTGTCGATCGTGCGGACGGAAGTGACGAGCGGTTCCGTCGGCGCGAGACGCTCGACATAGCACGTGAGCGGCACCTTGACCGGCCAGCGCTGCATCATCTTCACTTCGACGTCGGCGCCTGCGGCGTCGGTGATCACGGCCACGACATCCTCGACCGTGTAGTCGCCCGCGGGGACAAGCGACTTAACCGTGAATGCGCCTTTGAGAACGAAGGGAACCATGATCCTATGCTCGAAGATTCCCTCATGCACGAAACCGAGCGATTCGCCGGCCGTCACGCGGTCGCCTGGCTTTGCGGTTGGATGCCAATCCCATTTCCTGTCGCGCGGGAGCCCTTTGAGGTACATCCCGCGCTGGAGGAAGTAGCCGGCGTCCTTTGATATCTTGCCGGCCTCTTCGGCGAGCTGCGGCAGCGGGTTCTGAAGGCCGTCGTACACTTGCGTGAGGATGCCGGGGCCGAGTTCAACGGCGAGCATTTCGCCTTCGAATTCGACGCGGTCGTCCACGGCGAGGTCTGTAGTGGAGTCGAACACCTGCATGTCGCAGCGGGTGCCGTGCACGCGCACGATTTCGGCCATCAGACGCTTGTCGCCGCAGATGGCGTAGCCCACTTCGTTTTGGGCGACGGCGCCGTCGAAACGGACAACGATCATGTTTCCGTTGACGCCGACGATGTTTCCTGTAGTTGTCATAAATTAGTGGCTAGTGGTTAGTGGTTATTGGCTAGTGGCGGGTGAGTCTATTTGCCTGACTGTCCTAGAATCGAATCCAGCACCGCGTTACCCGCCTCGGCGGAGAGCGCCTGGCGGCGGATGGCGATTTCGAGGCGCAGACGATAGGTGAAAGCCGCACCGCGCGAGAGGGGGGATACTGGCGGCGTCATTTCGCCGGCGGCGTCCCAGCGGGCCTTGTCGAGCAGCCTGTCGCGCTCGGCGGGGTCTTTTTCCGCGAAGGCGGCGCGGATGCGATTCTGCCAGTGAAGGGCGCAGCCGCTTGCGGGGCGGCGCCACTGCGCAGGATCGAGACCTTTCGTGCGTGCGCGCTCTTCGGCGGCGACGTTGCGCATCTGGGCGTCAAGGTCTGACCACGCCTTCTCGAGCTTCTTGAAGGGGGCGGGCCCTAGCTGTTCGCGGCAGAGCGCATCGAACTGCGCCATCGTAAGCGGGGCGGGCGCGTCGAATGCCAGAGCGGGGAGGCTTGAGACTAGATAGTCGGCGGCCATGGTCTTGTCATTTCACGAGAGCGGCGAGATCGGCGCGAAGGCGTCGTGCGAGGGCTTCCGCCACGACCGGGCCGGTGAAGGCGTGCTCCACGCGTCCGCCATCGAGCTTCACGGAGAAGCCCGCGCCGGTGGATTCGTCGGTAATGACATTCACGCCCTTGGCGGCCGCGGAGGCGAATTGCGCCTTCAGCGCGGCGGCAAGGCGTGCGTTTGCGGCTACGTCCACAGGCTGGTCGGAAGCCAGGGACTTGACGGCATCGGCTGCCATTGCAGAGACGACCGCCGGATCGGACAATGCGGCGTCGACGTTCTCCGCAAGGAGCTTCTCAAGCATTTTCGACACGGAGTCCTCGATCATCTTGAGCGTGTCGCGCGCAGCCTGGGCGACTGTTTCCTTAGCGCGGGCGGTGAACGCATCGGCGTCCTTTTCGGCCTTGGCAAGGAGCGCTTTCGCCTTGGCGTCAGCATCCGCCACTGCCGCGGCGGCCTTTGTCTGTGCATCGATAACGATGGCGCTTGCCTCGGCTTTTGCCTTGTCGACGCCCTCTTTTTGTATTTTCTCTAGCAGTTGCTGTAGTTCTTCAGCCATGATACCTCCAAAAGCAGTCATTATTATACCCGATTACCGGGCGGAAATCAAGGTCGTGCGTGCGTTCTTTATTTTACTTTTCATCCCCCACACGGGGCTAGGATTTGGTAAAATTTTCGCGTATGAAAACTGTCTTTGCAGTTTGCGCAGCGCTCGCGGGCGTTGCAGCGGCGTCCACAAACGCCATTCCCGTGGAAGGGGAGTCGAAGCTCCGCTTCAACGCCGGCGCCGACCTTCGCGTGCGCCAAGAGATAATGCACAATGTCCCCGGCCTTCCAGGCGCGCCGGGCGCGATGATGCCGCGTGCCTACAAGGAGGCGCAGAACCACATCCGTTTCAGGCCGCGCGTCTGGGGCCGCCTCGACTACGAGGAGTTCGGGCTCTATGTGCGCCTTGTGGACGAGTTCCGCGAGCACATCGTCAAAAACGGGGTGTCGCGCAAAAACCGTGCGTACAACTTCCCCGACGAGGTCGCCCTTGACAACTTGTACTTCGAGGGCCATGGCCTCATGGACGGTCTCATCGACTTTCGCATCGGGCGGCAGGATCTCTTCGACGGGCGCCATTCCGTCCTTGGCCTCGACCACCTGATGATAGACGGAGCGCCGTATGTGGGTTCGCGTTCGTGCTATGCAGACATGGCTCACATCACGTTCCACACCTCCGAAGAGTCGAAGCTTGACACGTTCGCCCTCTATGACAACGGGCGCAACATGTACCGCTATGGACATCGCCATTCGCGCGGCCGGCCGATGAACGCAATCCATCCTGGCGACTCGCCGGGCATGGACGAATGGGGCGGCGGCGTTGTCTGGAACGATTCGCTCTTCGAGAAGCGTCTTCCGTACCAGCTGTACGTGGTTCACAAGCACAACGAGGAATACACCAATCCCAGAGGTGTGCGCATCAAGGACAAGCAGATCACGACCTTCGGCGCGCGCATCGAACCGCAGATCACGGAATTCCTGTCTCTTGACTTCGAGGGCGCAAAACAGTTCGGCAGCATGGGCCGCGGTCCGTATCAGGCCGGCGGATACATGGGCTATGGAGCGATCGATTTCCATCCTGCGCTCGTGCACGAGATGAAGACGTACGCGCGACTCTCCGCATACTATCTGTCGGGCGACCGCCATCGCGGCGGCACGGACGACAACGACACCTCATGGGACCCGATGTGGGCGCGCGCGCCATGCGACTCCGAACTGATGCAGTACGGTACGCTCTACGGACTCGGCTATTGGAGCAATATGCTCTACACGCGCCTCACCTTGGGCATGGACTTCACGCCGCGCCACCGCGTGCAGGTGTACTCCGGCCCGATGTGGGCCGCAGAGCGCGACGGAGCCGGCCATGCCGACGGCAGCGGTTCGTCGTTCAAGGGTTTTCTCACCGCAGCGCGCTATGACTTCCCCATAATCCTCGCGCCGAAAAACGCATCTGGCATCCGCCGGTTCGAGGTGTTCGGGCACATCATCGGCGAGTTGTTCAACCCCGGCGACTACTATGAATCAAATCGTCCGGCCTACTTCCTCAGGTGGGAGTTCACGTTCAAGTTCTAGAGGTCGAATAGGAGTCGAACGCCATGGTGCCGAGAATCGTGGAGAACAAGAATACGGTCAGAGCAGTTTTCTCGCACTCGCGCGCGACGACAGTCGCCAATGCTGTTCTGGCGTCGTTTTTCGCCGTTGGCGCTGCGTTGGCGCAAGCTGGCGAAGAAACGCTGGTGTGGGACGATCCGGCGGCGAATGTGACGATTCGCGGGACGCTCTCGTTCACAAGGGAGAAGGATTCGCTGTCGTTCGTGAAATGCCCTGATGGTTTCCCCGACGACCGTCTTGCCCTGATGAGCGCGCGCGGAGAGATCTGCGGGTATCTCACCAGCCAGCGCGACGGTTCGCGCCGTTCGATCTATGTGCATCAGGTCGGAAGCGGCGGGCGCAAGCCGTCGCTTGCGGGGCGCTTCGTGCTTGACGCGCAGGTGGAATGTCCGCCAGACGCCATACCGTGCCGCGTGAAGGAGCCGAAGGGGACGCGCGTCGTGACGATGGGCACGGCAGGGGCGGATTCGCTGCTGAACGATGCGATCTTCCTGCGCGAGACGGACACGCTCGTTGATTTTTCCGCCGAGGGCAACGTGCGTGTCGACACTCTTGCCCCAGGCCGTTTCCGCGTGCGGCTCACGGGCGAAAATGACGGCGAATACGCAGTCCGCATAGTCAAAGACTACTTCCGCAACCGCAACATGCCGCATTACCGCCCGATCGACCGTCGTCGTTCGCCACATGCTCCGACTGGCTGGATGGCGTGGAACATCTATTTCGATCAGGCGACTGCCAAGGACAATCTCGACGAGGCCCGCGCCGGCGCGAAATTCCTCAAGCGATTCGGCCTGGAATATTGGAGCATCGAGTCTTGGCAGGGGAACTCGGACGTGTTGCCCGTCGCGAACTTCCACAACCTCGATCTCAGCTGCAACGAGAAGCAGTTCCCTCAGGGGATGAAGGCCGTGGCAGACGAGATACGCTCCATCGGCTTCAAGCCGGGGCTCTGGATCGTGCCGTGGGGAACTGGAAACAAGGATTTCTACGAAGCCCACAAGAGCTGGTTCGTCCATGAGCCAAACGGCCGCCCGATGTCCGCATGGCCAGGGCGCTACATACTCGACGTCACGAACGACGAAGCCCTTGAATACGTGCGAAACATGATTCGCACGTACGCCGAGGAGTGGGGCTATGATTTCTTCAAGATAGACGGCATGGGCGCTGGATTTGGCTATCCATCCCTCAAAATCATGCGCCCGGAGATCAAGCGTTCGCTTGCGCGGCCCGACCTCAAGGATCCGATCTACCGCTGGACGCACATGTTCCGTGAAGCCATGGGCGATCGTTACTTCCTCGCCTGCGGATCGGCGCTCACGTCACCAGGTCTGGAGGACTGCGACGCGACGCGCATCGGCGGCGACATCGTCCACCCCAACAAGCCCGTGATGTGGGACAATGTCCTGATGCAGGCGTCCGCCACGTTGCGGCGCTACTACTCGCACAACATCGTGGCATGGAACGACCCCGACACGCTCATGGTCAACCCCGAGGCGTTGAGTATCGAAGAGGCGCGAATCACGACGACCGTCGTGGGGTTGCCCGGACAGGTGATGTTCGCGGGCGACAAGCTTGCGCAACTGCCCCCTGAGCGCATGCGCCTCATCCAGACAGATCTGCCCGTCGTGGACACGCGCCCGATGAATCTCTATCCGATCAACGATTTGCGGCCCCTGTGGAACCTCTCGGTCAAGAAACCATATCAGGCGTGGAATGTCGTGGCGTTCTTCAATTGGGGCGAAGAGCCGCAGACGATAGAGGCGACGTTCGCGGAGCTCGGCCTGGAGCCGGAGCGCGAGTATGCGATCTTCGAGACATGGGAGAACAGATGGATGGGGTACGCGAAGGACGGCGTGTCTGTCCCTGTGCCGCCTCATGCCGTGCGGCTTGTAGCAATCCATCCCAAAAGCAATAGGCCGATTCTGCTGTCGTCGGACAGGCACATCACGCGCGGCGCGCAGGACGTCGAGGATGTGGCGGTCGAAGGTTCGACTCTCTCCTTCTCGGTGCGATTGGTGTCCGACCATCCTGTGACGCTGCGTTTCCTCTTGCCTGATGGATGGACTTATGACGGGCAGGCCGCCGACTGTCGGCTTGAGGCGAACGGGCGCATTCTGGCCGTCGGTCTTTCGTCTCCCGAGACGGCGACCGACTCTCGCAGCATCCAGCTTAGACATTGATGTCGCATTAGACTATTTAAAAACGCGCCTCATCTCGCGATTGACTCAGCGGGGCGTTTTTGATATCATCTTCGGCCGTTCGTTCCGGGTTGGGCGACGCTCCACGTGCGGGTGCACGACAGGAAGCCACGCCCCTACGGAAAAACCTGCTCGGGGGATACATGAATTGCACCTTGAACAGTCTGCCGCGCCTCTCGCAGAGGCATTGAACGCGCAGCGGTTGAACCGCCTCGCGCACTTTGACGTGCCTGGCCACAAAGGCGGGCGCATGAATCCTGAACTCTCCGAATACTTCGGAAAGCTCTGCATGTCGCTTGACGTCAACTCCATGAAGCCCCTCGACAACCTCGGGCATCCAGTCTCAGTCATCAAGGACGCCCAGATGCTGGCCGCGGACGCTTTTGGCGCCGACCATGCGTTTTTCATGGTCAACGGCACCACTTCCGCCGTCCAGACGATGATATGGGCCACGTGCGGCCGCGGCGAGAAGATCATCATGCCGCGAAACGTCCACCGCAGCGCCCTGAATGCTCTTGTGGTGAACGGCGCCGTGCCCATCTACATAAACCCAGGCCGCGACGCGCGCCTCGGCATACCGCTCGGCATGGGCGTGGCCGATGTGCAGCGCGCCATCGAGGAGCACCCTGACGCCAAGGCCATTCTTGTGAACAACCCGACGTATTACGGCGTTTGTTCCGACCTTGAGACGATAGTCTCCCTTGCCCATGCCGCAGGAATGAAGGTGCTTGCGGACGAAGCGCACGGAACGCATTTCTATTTCCACGACAAGCTTCCAATTTCTGGCATGGCGGCCGGCTGCGACATGGCCGCGGCATCCCTCCACAAGACGGGCGGCAGCCTTACGCAAAGCTCCATAATCCTCTGCAAGGACTCCATCAATCCCGACTACGTGCGCCAGATAATAACGCTCACCCAGTCCACCAGCGCAAACTACCTCCTGCTCAGCTCGCTTGACATAGCGCGCCGCCACCTCTTCTACCATGGCGGCGAGGCCTTCGGCAAGACCATATCATTCGCCGAGTACGCCCGCGATGAAATAAACCGTCTTGGCGGATATTACGCTTTCGGCCCCGAGATCGTGAACGGCGAGACGTGTTTCGCCTTCGACCTCACGAAGCTTTCCGTGCATACGCGCGACATCGGCCTAGCCGGAATCGAAGTCTACGATCTTCTGCGCGACGACTACGGCATCCAGATCGAATTCGGCGACATCGGTAACATACTCGCGATACTTTCCGCCGGCGACCGCCGCATGGACGTGGAGCGGCTCATCTCCGCCCTGGCCGAGATAAAGCGTCTGCACAGCAAAGACCCGGTCGGACTATTCGACCACGAATACATCGATCCCGACGTCGCAATGTCGCCGGAGAAGGCGTTCTACGCCAAGAAGACGACCGTTCCCCTGCGAGAGTCGCTTGGCCGCATCGCCGGCGAGTTCGTGATGAGCTATCCTCCAGGCATCCCGATCCTCGCCCCCGGCGAGCGCGTCACTCCCGACATTCTCGAGCACATCGAGTTCGCCAAGGCCAAGGGCTGCTTCATGACCGGACCGCAGGACATGAACATCGACAATCTTCAGGTAGTGTGTTGAGGAACTTGCAATGGAACTCTGGTACACAGACAAGCATACTGACGACGTGAGCTTCTCAGTCAAGGTCAAGAAGCAGCTCGCATCCCACAAGAGCGAAATCCAGCAGATAGACATACTGGACACGTATGGCTTCGGCCGCGTGCTCGTCCTTGACGGCGATTTGATGATCACGGAGAAAGACGAATACATCTACCATGAGATGATGACGCATGTGCCGATGGCCGTCCACCCGAACGTCGAGACCGTGCTGGTGGTCGGCGGCGGCGACGGCGGTACGATTCGCGAGCTTGCCAAGTATCCGGCGATCAAGGAGATAGATCTCGTCGAGAGCGACAAGGAGGTCGTCACTCTCTCCAGCATCCATCTGCCTTTCACCGCCTGCAAGCTGCGCGATCCGCGCGTCAGGATGCATTTCGAGGAGGGCCTCAGGTTTGTGCGCGGCAAGAAGGACGCCTATGATCTCATAATCGTCGATTGCCCCGACCCCTACGGCCCTGCGGAGGGCCTCTTCACGCGCGAGTTCTATGGAAACTGCTGCAATGCACTCAAGGACGACGGCATCCTCATCAACCAGCACGAGTCTCCTTTCTACGCCGCCCACCAGACAAGCGTGAAGAACGCCCATGCGCACATCGCGATCGAGTTCCCGGTCTCCACCGTTTACCAGTGCCACATTCCCAGCTATCCGTCGGGCCACTGGCTGTTCGGATTCGCCTCGCTGAAATACGATCCGGTGCGCGACCTTGACGCCGACCGGTGGAACGTGCTAGGCATCACGACGCGCTACTACAACACGGACCTTCACCGCGGCGCCTTTGCGTTGCCGAACTACGTGAAGGAACTTCTCAACAGGTGAGCCATGGGAAGTCCTTTCTATCCACTCGTTTTCGAGCCGAATGTCCACACCGCGCTCTGGGGGAGCGAGGAATGGCTGGTGTCGGGCCATCATACGTCGCCGTCGGTGATAGCCAACGGATCTTGGAAGGGGCGCACGCTCGAATGGGCGGCCTCCGAGTTCGGCTACGATTTCATGGGAATGCGTGTTCCCTTTTCGGACAGATTCCCTCTTCTCTTCAAGATCATAGATGCACATGACCGTCTGAGCGTTCAGGTCCACCCGAGCAATTCCTCCGCGCCGCGCGTAGGCGGCGAGCCCAAGACGGAAATGTGGTATGTGCTTGATCATGAGGCGCCGATCTACGCCGGGCTAAGGTCTGGCGCCACGGCTGCCGATGTCGAGGACGCCGTTCATACGGGCAAGTTCGAGGAGCTCGTGGTGAAACATGCCGCGCGGCCAGGCGACGTCCTTTTCATACCCGGCGGGCTTGTCCACGCCATCGGTGCAGGCTCTCGCGTCTATGAGGTGCAGCAGTCTAGCAACACCACATATCGGCTTTACGACTGGGGACGTGTGGGCGTGGACGGCAAGCCGAGAACGCTCCATGTCGCAGAATCGCTGATGACGATCGATTTCTCGTTGCCTATTCCAGAGGTTCGCACGCATGTGGAATGTCCATTTTTCCGCTTTGCGCCCTGGCTGGTCTCTGAGCCGTGCGAAATCTCGTCCACTGCGGACACTTTCCGCGTCTTGTATCTGGAGAGCGGTTCCGCGCGCCTGGTTTGGGAAGACGGGGAGATTCCTCTCGTTTCCGGCAGGGCGGTTTTGATTCCTGCCAACGTGTCCGCGCGGATCGAGCCATGCCCGTCGGCGCGCATTCTCGGGACGGAATTGGGCGAGTTCAAGCTGGATCGCGGCGTGCTCTAGCCGCGTGGACGAAGAGCCCGCAGGAAAAACACGCCCACCGAGAAAAGAGGGCGGCGCCATGAGAGCGGGCAGTCCTTGATGGCGTTGGCCACAACCGGGTCGCGCAGATATTCGCGGGCGGCGCGCAACGCGCCGAAGAATCCGATTCCGCTTTTGCGGAAGGTTGCGATGATCTCAAGCGGGGCGAAGACGCATGATGCGGCGAAGAGAGGAGCGAGACGTCCGCCGGACATCGCATCTAGGCGTTTGCGGAGGGCAAGGATGCGGAATTTGTTCTCGACGCGCCGCGGCGAGGCGTTGAGCTGCGCGGTGGCCCCGGTGGGACGCAGTGTGTAGTCGTAAAGCGCCCGATCTACGGTTGTGGTACGGGAGGCGTGGATGAGATATTCGCAGTTGAAGAAGGCGTCTTCCCAAAGCCCCACCGTTTCGTCGAAGCGCACATGGTGTTTTTCGGCTAGATCGCGGCGGAATACGCATCGGCATACCGAGCCTAGTTCTCGCGGGGCGAAGAGTTCTTCGCCGGCGAACCACCGGTGGAGATCGGCGAACGAGTAGCCGATGAGAAGCGAGACATAGCCTGCGACTATGGCGGCGGTCGAGTTGAAACGGTAGTCGTTCTTGAGGGGCTTGAGCATGAACGGCGCGTCATCGCCGTTGCGAAGGCGGAAGGGGAATACACACCAGTCTGCGCCGGAGGATGCCATTGCCTCGATGCCAGACGAGAGGAAGTCGTGCGATACGGTGTCGTCCGGATCCAGGAAGAACAAGTATTTCCCGCGGGCGGCGTCGAGGGCGGCATTGCGCGCGGCGCTCACCCCGCGGTGCGGGAGGGAGATCACGCTGATGCGGTGATCCGCGGCGGAACGGGAGACGAGGATGGAAGGGGTGGCGTCTGTGGAGCCGTCGTCTGCGCAGATTATCTCTGCATTGAGCGGCGCAATCTCGTCCGCCGCCGCTAGGATCGAGTCCAGGGCTGCATTGAGCCATGGCGCAGAGTTCCAGCACGGCACCACAACACTTGCCGCTATTTCTATTTCGTCTGGCATCGCGAATCAATTATACCATATCTTTCTCGGGGGAGGTTTGATATAATGTTCACCATGTCTTGCAAAATATCAACGCGACGAGTGGCTGTTACGGGGATGGGCGTCGTAAGCGCCCTTGGCTCGACTGTGTCTGCAGCTTGGAATCGTTTGTCGATATACGAAAACCTTGTTTCATCCCTCCCGGAGCTTGCGGAGTACAAGGGGCTCAATTCGCATCTTGCATCCCGGTTCGCCTTTGTGCGGCCGAGCGAATGGACAAGAAAGACCACTCGCACGATGGGGGAAGTGGCCATGTACGCCCTTGCAGCCACAGAGCAGGCTGTGGCGCAGGCCGGTCTGGACGCCGCGACTCTTGAGAGCGGAAGAACTGGTGTCGCATACGGGTCATGCTCCGGATCGGTTGCCCCGATTCTGGATTTCAACACGATGATTCTCACCAAGGAAGTGGTCAACATCACTTCCGGGACTTACATAAAGCTCATGCCGCAGACGGCCGCATGCAATCTTTCGGTGCATTACCGCACTCACGGCCGCCTCGTCCCCACAGGCACGGCATGCACTAGCGGCTCATTGGCGATAGGCAATGCATATGAGCTGATCAAATATGGTCTTCAGGACGTGATGATCGCCGGCGGCGGAGAGGAATTCTCCCCGACGCAGGTTGCGGTCTTCGACACTCTTTTCGCGACATCGTTCAGGAACGACGCGCCAAAGACAACGCCGGCGCCGTATGACGCCGAACGCGACGGGCTCGTGATAGGCGAGGGCGCGGCCACGTTCATTCTGGAGGAATGGGAGCATGCCAAGGCTCGCGGCGCAACGATACTGGCGGAGATCGTCGGCTTCTGCGAGAACACGGACGGAACGCATGTCACCAATCCCAACGCCGAGACGATGGCCGGCGCGCTCAAAGGCGCGCTTGCGGACGCCTCGCTGCCGCCGGACGCGATCGGCTGCGTGAACGGGCACGGCACCGCGACAAAGGCCGGCGATGCGGCGGAGACTTTTGCCACAAGATCAGTATTCAATCGCGCTGTGCCGATACACTCGACGAAGAGCTACATAGGTCATACTCTTGGCGCCTGCGGAGCCATAGAGGCGATGGTGACGGTCGAATCTCTTCGCCACGGCTGGTGGCATCCAACTCTAAACCTTCGAAATCCGTCCGCCGATTGCGCCGAGCTCGATTACATAATGGGCGATGGGCGGCATATTGAATGCGAATATGCCATGTCGAACAATTTTGCATTCGGCGGAGTCAACACGTCTCTTGTCTTTCGTAAGGTGTGACGGTTTGCGTGGAATGTAGGCTGACCAGGTTTTTTGCGGCGTGGGCGGCAATCATGATTGCCGGATGCGCCACGGTGCCGGAGCTGGACGGCCCTTCGCCTGAAGAGGAGATAGTCAGCTTCTACGAAAAGGAGATGCGGTATCCTCATTGCTCCGTCGCATGCGTCCGCGCCGGCAAGACGACCTTGGCTGGGGATCCGCGCGCAATCTACCGCTTGGGGTCTCTTACGAAATTCTTTCTCCGCGCCGCGATGGAAAGGCTTGAATCTGAAGGGCTGATCGACCTTGATTCCCCCGTCACCGGCTGCGCGCCTTTCGCTCTGCCTGAAGAATACGATGCCGTGACGCTCCGCGATCTTCTTGAGAACAGATCGGGTCTTTCGCGCGAATTCTTCAATCCGCTCAGCCCGTTGACGTGGAACACGGCTTTTTGCTGCGGTCTTTTCGGCACAAGTCTATACGGAGGCTTCGAGAATCTCGATGACTTTGCCGACGAGTTGAGATCTGCGCGTTCGCGCCGCCAGCTGCGCGCAAGGACGCCGCAGTATTCAAATACCGGCTTCGCGCTTTTGACGTTGGCGGTCGGGAATGCAGTGGGGTTGACGATCGACGAAATGCTTTTAGACAAGGTTGTCAAACCTCTCCGCCTTGCAGACACGTCATTCTCGCCGCATGGCGAGATGGCCCAACGCGTCACTCGGCCTTGCGCAGGAAAGCTACCCTGGCTTTTCCCGCGCGGACGCGAAGTTCCGGAGCATCCTCTTGGTCCGGCGCTGCGCGGCACCGGCGCGCTCTTTTCCTCCGCTTCGGACTGTGCGATTTTCTTCTCGTCGCAATGGCCATATGTGGAAGCGCTTCTCGCGGAGAAGCCGCTTTCAGCGTGCGAGGACGACGATGTTCGCGGTCTTTTCCGCGTCAAGTTCCTGTCTTCCGGCAGAAGAATACTATACCGTTTCGGGATGATCTACGGCGGCGCGTCGTATGTGTGCTACGAACCTGAGACGAGAACGGTCCTCATCATACTGCGCAATGTCA
>Ga0310786_10002291_pt1 | contig 29505 bp, 23 predicted proteins | sample AusTroGonzalo_MG_FD_203881 | JGI IMG/M metagenome (GOLD analysis project Ga0310786, IMG submission 203881) | Bovine rumen microbial communities from tropical cattle in Woodstock, Queensland, Australia - Gonzalo_03 (v2) (version 2) | ecosystem: Host-associated > Mammals > Digestive system >...
ATGTACATGGGCGACGATATCCCCGACCTCGAGATCATGCGTCTTGTGGGATGTCCCGTCTGTCCTGCCGATGCATGTCCCGAGGTGAAGGAGGCGTCCATCTATGTCAGCCACCTCAAGGGCGGCTACGGGTGTGGGCGTGACGTCATCGAGCAGGTGCTCCGTGCCCAAGGCAAGTGGGTGATGAACGATGTCGCTTTCGGTTGGTAATCACGTATGACAATGAAAGACTATCATATCATTCTGGCTAGTAACTCCCCACGTCGACGTGAACTGTTGGCAGGCCTCGGGCTCGACTTTGAGGTCCGTGTGCTGCGGGGTGTCGACGAGCTGTATCCCGCGACGCTACCCGTCGATGAGGTGGCAGAGTATATCGCTGCCGAGAAGGCTGCGGCCTACCATAGTACGATGCTTGCCAACGAGCTCATCGTGACTGCCGATACCGTGGTTATCTGTGATGATGAAGTATTGGGAAAGCCTGTGGACGAGGTCGATGCCTGCCGTATGCTACGTCAGCTCAGCGGGAAAACCCACCATGTTGTCACTGGTGTCTGCTTGACGACGAAGACGGCTCAGCGCCGCTTCAGCGTGACCACCGAGGTGACCTTTAAGGCGCTGACGGATGAGGAAATCCACTACTACGTCGACACCTATCGTCCTTTGGACAAAGCCGGTGCCTACGGCATTCAGGAGTGGATAGGCTATATCGGCTGTACGGGCCTCAAAGGAAGCTACTACAATGTAATGGGATTGCCCGTGCAGCGCATCTATTCGGAACTGCAACAACTTTAATAACAGGAATATAAAAATCATATATCATGCGTCATATTATTCTGATGTTGGCGACAGCCACGGCGCTCGGTGTCGGCGCTGTAGAACCCATCGACACGCTCGACGGACGCTACTACCGTCTCTTCACCCCGCTAACCTTCTACCACTCCGTGGCCGACGGTAGCCTGAGCATGAACACCCCCGAAGGTATCGACGATACTGACGAATCCATCAACCGGGCCCTGCTTAATGTCTATTTGAACCGCCCTGATTTGGTACGTCTCACCGACAGCCAACTCAACGAGTCGGGCTCGCTCCGTGAGGATATTGACATGCCAATTGTCCAGACTGTTGAGCTCGTCGAGTATGCCGATCCAATGCCTGAGGAACCGCAGATCGCTGCTCCAGAGGTCGTCGTCGCCAAGCCAAAGTTCTGGACACGCAAGGCCGACGGCTATCTGCAATTCATGCAGAACTACGTCAGTGACAACTGGTATAAGGGCGGCGAGTCCACCTACTCGCTGCTGGGCAGTTTTACCGCTGAGGCCAATTACGACAATAAGGGCAAGTGGAAGTGGGACAATAAGCTCGAGGCGAAGCTCGGCTTTTTGACAGCAAAGTCCGACTCGCTCCACAAATGGAAATCTAACGAAGACCTGCTCCGCCTGACGTCGAAGGTCGGCCTTCAGGCCACGAAACGCTGGTATTACACATTCTCGCTGCTGGCCTGGACACAGTTTACACGCGGTCTGAAATCCAACGACCACCGCACCTATTCAGACTTCTTCTCTCCGTTCAACCTCAACGTTGGTCTCGGTATGGACTACAAGGTCGAGGCTTTTAAGAAGAAACTGACGGGAACCATCAACCTCTCGCCTCTGGCACTGAACTATCGCTATGTTGGCCGTTCGCTCTTCCCCAACCAGAACTCTGCCACGCCGACGGATTACAGTTGGTTCCCCTCGCGCCACGGCATCGATGCAGGCAAGCACTTCAAGCTCGATCCGGGTTCCCAGATGACTGCCGACCTGAAGTGGCAGCTCTCGGAAACCGTCACATGGAAGAGCCGCTTATGGGCCTTCACGTCCTACAAACGTGCTGAGGTGGAGTGGGAGAACACGTTCCAGCTGAAGGTTTCGAAGTACATCTCTGCCAACATATTCCTCTATCCCCGTTTCGACGATGGCAACAAGCGTGATAGCGATCTTGGCTACTGGCAGTTCAAGGAATATACATCCATCGGTCTGAGCTACACGTTTTGACTGCAAACGCCTTACGACATAAAACAAAAGGAGCGTCCTACAATGTGTGGAACGCTCCTTTTGTATCTTTTTACTTTCTTCACCTCTTCACCTGTTGCTTCGCTTCTTCCATATTGCCTTCAATGTAGAGGCGCGTCTTCTCCACGGCTCCGTTGGTAATGACGGTAATGGACTTCTTGAAGTGTCCGGGGAACTTACCAGTGCCGTTATACGTGACCTTGATCTCACCTTTCTCGCCAGGCTTCACGGGCGTCTTTGTATACTCGGGTACGGTGCAGCCGCACGAGGCCATCGCCTGATTGATGACCAAAGGACGCTCACCAACGTTAGTGAAACTGAACGTACAGGTCACTACCGGGCTCTTCTCAGAGAAATTGCCAAAGTCGTGAGTCGTCTTGTCAAACTTGATTTCAGCCGGCTTCTGTGCCGAGGCCATTGTCATGCCACATACGAGCAGCAGAGTCATAAGTATTAGTTTCTTCATGTCGTTTCTGTGAAATTAAAAATCTGCGGCAAAATTAAGTATTTTGTCGCAGACTGATATAGTTAGCAGGGATTATTTAATAAATATTTTACCTTTTCAACAGTTTATAGTATTCTGCTGCTCCCAACAGGAAGCAGCCTGTACCATAGTCCTCGAAGTCGGGAACACGGTCGTACGACAGCGGCTGACCTGCTGACGGGTCCTTACCTGTGCCCTGCATCCAACCTAAGAAACCATCCGGGTGAACACTCGTTTTCACCATTGCTTCCCAGGCGCGGTCGCACGCGGCCTTGTACTTCTTCTCCTTCAGGAATCCCTTTTGGATGCCCCACGCCATACCATAGAGGAACAGCGCCGTGCCGCTCGTCTCAGGCATCGCGTAGTTCGTCGACACCAGCGACGGGTTCCAGAAACCGTCCTCACGCTGGCAACTGAGCAGTCCCTTCGACATCAGCAGGAAATCCTTCTTCAGCTCCTTGTACGCTTTCTCTTTCGGCGACAGCTCATTCATGCAGCGTACCAGTGCGGCATACACCCATCCATTGCCCCTTGACCAGTAGCAGTCCTTGCCGTCGGGCTCCCTGTAGGGCGGCACGTAATCGGCATCGCGCCACCATAGACCGTCTTTCACGTTAAAGAGTCCTCCGCCACACTCGTTGCGGCTCCAGCGGTACATCTTCATGGCATGGTCGCGGTATTTCTCGATGCCTGTCTCCTTGTACACCTGCATGTAGACGGGCATTGCCATCTGTATGGCATCAATCCACGTCCACCATCCGTAGAGCGAAGGTTGAGTACCCTTGGTCTTCGCCGTGGCGTTCTTCTTGTCGTTTGGAGTCTGCATCTGGTGGTCCAGGTTTGCTATTGCCCTAACAAGTATTGCCTCATCGTGGTTTACGCGGTAACGCATCAGGTATGTCTGTACGCAGCACTGGTCGTCGGCATCGCACGTATTGATGCCGTTGCGCGGCGTCCAGTGGTGGAACGTCGCCCATCGATCCGTGTAGTCCGTGTAGTGCTGCTGAGGGTCAATCTTATTCAAAGCCATCAGTCCCTCGTAATACACGGCGCGTGTCCACAGGCTCGACGGTCTCACCTTGTTCACGTTAGTCGGTAGGGTAGGGTCGTTGTACTTCGCCATGAAGTAGTTGTTCACCTTGCGTGCTACCTCCAGTACGTCGTCGGTCATTGTCTGTTCTGGGTGTTTTGTTTGGGTGGTCTGGGCCGTCATGGTCAGGGCCAGTGCGCCCATTGTCAGTAGTGTCAGTAATCGTTTCATTGTTTTGGTAGATTTCGTTTCTGGCTGGCAAAGGTAGTGCAAACTGAGGGAAATACCAAATAATTCCGTATTTATTTTTATTTCCTATGTTCCGAAACTTCAACATACAATGGCTACATCATACTCTGATAGTTCTAAAGATGTTTATGCTTCAGGGATGATCTTCGCTAATGTACAAAAAAAATCCGTCCGTTTGGAGCGGGCGGATTTATCAGTCTTGCAAATAGAATTCTTACTTCTTGCTCAGATTTCGCATTACCTTCTTGTAGTAACTGTTCGTAGCTCGTACGCTGTAGTTGTTGCCCCCGTTCCATAGCCTGATGGCTTTCTCAACATTGTTGGTGGGGTTGTAATGCGACTGAATTAAAAGGAACATCTCCTTCGACTTGGCGACGCTATAGCGGTCGGCCAGTGTGAAGCGCTTGTTACTCTTCTTCTTCTTCAAGATGTCGTTGCAATCCTTTACAAGTATCGGAGTAATTTGCATAACGCCTACCGAGTTCCCACTCACAGCGTTCGGATTTCCTTCACTTTCTACTTGAATAATCGCATCCATCACTGGATTCCAGTTGAACTTCGGTGATTTTGCACAGAGTGTAAGCATCACCATGTTCATACTTACAATCATTAAAATCTTCTTCATAACTCTATACTTTACTGCAGCCTTCTCGTCACGAGAACCTGCTATATCCTTTAGAATTCGGTGACAAAGTTACGAAGTTTTGGCTTGCCGGCCAAATTTATTTAGCTTTTTTAAGATTTTCTGTGTGCGCGCACTAATTTGTAACTGCTTCTTTTTCAGTCCAAATCAACAACGGTGATTCCAGCTCCTCCGAACTGTACATGCTCGTCACGGAAGCGGCTGACGTTGGGTACGGTGCCGAGGTATTGGCGTATGAGTTGTCGCAGTATGCCGTTGCCCGTACCATGCAGAATACGTACGCGCGACATGCCGATGAGTATGGAGTCGTCGATGAAATGCATGACGGTGTTGACGGCATCGTCGCCGCGCATTCCGCGAACGTCGAGATCCTGATGGTAGTTGTGCTTGTGGTCCTCGATGGTCGAGCGTGTGATGTGTGTGGTGGCCGACGGGGCAATGCGCTGGATGACCGTCTGCTGGGCTGTCATCTGCTTCTTCGGCTTCTCGGCAGGTTCCAGCTGGGCGGTCTTCACCCTGGTGCGTATGCCGCCGAAGATGATGGTAGCCTCCTTGCCGTCGATGCTCTCTATCTCGCCGACGGATGTGGTGCCCTTGATGCGGGCTGTGGCACCGGCCTTCAGCGTGGCGCTGCCCGATGGGTGGCTTGATGTCGGCGCTGTCGTCTCGTGTCTGACTTTCGGCGCTTCGTTCTTCTCCTTGCGACGCTTCTCCTTTCGGGCCTTGCGCTCCTCCATCTGGCGCAGCTTCTTGGCAAACTCCTCCTCGCTCATCAGTCCCTGCTGGCTGTCGTTGGCGACCTCCTCGCGGAACAGGTTCAGCTCCTCGCGGGCTATGCGTGTCTGCTCCTTCTCGGCCTGGGCTTCGCGTATCTCACGGATGGTGTTCTCTATCCTGCGGTTCGCCTCGGCGAGTAGCTGCTCGGCCTGTTCCTTGGCACGGTTCAGGATGGCTTTCCGCTCGCGTTCTATCTCCTCGAGGTTTGTGTCGTAACGGGTGATGCGCTGCTCGAGCGATTTCTCATGCTGGTGGATGGTCTGGCGTTTGCCTTCCCAGTAGCGTTTGTCGCGGACGATGTCCTGCAGGTACTTGTCGCTCTGGATATACTCCGAGCCCACGATGTCTGAGGCGTCGCTGATTACCTCCTCGGGGATGCCGGTCTTGCGGGCTATCTCTATGGCGAACGAGGAGCCTGGCTGGCCTATGGAGAGCTGGAAGAGTGCCTGCATCTCGTGGCGATCGTAGAGCATGGCGCCGTTGACGACACCCTCATGGTCGTCGGCGAAGTGCTTCAGGTTCTGGTAGTGGGTGGTGATGACGCCAAACGTCTGCTTCTTCCAGAACTGCTTCAGCATGGCCTCGGCAATGGCGCCGCCGATGGTGGGCTCCGTGCCGCCGCCAAACTCGTCAATGAGCAGCAGCGAGCGGGGGTTCGCCTGGCGCATCATCTGCTTCATGTTCATCAGATGGCTGGAGTATGTCGACAGGTCGTTCTCGATGCTCTGCTCGTCGCCTATATCTATCATGATGTCGCGGAACAGTCCGCAGGTGGAATGGTCGCCAATGGGTATCGACAGACCACACTGCAGCATATACTGCAGCAGTCCCACCGTCTTCAAACACACCGATTTGCCGCCAGCATTGGGTCCGCTGATGATTAAGAGACGGCCCAAGTTCTTACTTTTTCCATCTTCCATATCACTTCCGCCTTCCAGGCGAATATCCAATGGCACCACTTTCTTCCCCTGCTTCTCCAGCGAGAGCTCAAGCAGCGGGTGGCGGGCTTGTATCCAGTCAAGATGTGGCTTCGCAAATAATTCTGGCCACGGCTCGATGCTCTTTGTCAGTTTTGCCAGCTCGGCCTTGGCGTGTATCAGGTCTATCTGCGCCATGAACTCGTAGGAGTTGAGGATTTCGGGCACGTGTGGCCTCACCTCTTCCGAGAATACGGTCAGGATGCGGACAATCTCGCGACGTTCTGCGGCCTCCAGCTCTCTCACCTTGTTGTTGGCCTCCACCACCTCCGTGGGCTCGATAAACACTGTCTTTCCGGTGGCCGACTCGTCGTGAACGATACCGTTGATTTTGCGCTTCACGCCAGGGGCGACGGGTATCACCAGTCGACCGTCGCGAACAGCAGGAGTCACGTCCTTATCTACCAACCCTTCTTTCTGGGCGGCGTGTAATATAGTATATAATGAACGCGATATTGAACCCTCCATTTTTGAGAGGTCGTGGCGGATGCTGGCCAGCGTCATCGAGGCAGAATCCTTGATTTTGCCGAACTTGTCGAGTATAGAGTCTATACGGCGAATCATGGCGGGGAAGGTCATCACATTCTCCGTCAGCTTTTGTAGGGCAGGGTATTTATACTCTACCAAAGCCATGTGGGCAACAGAATCGGTGATGTCTGCCTCAGCATTGTTGAGATACTTCACCATGTTGCTTATCGTCTCCAGCGACCGCCTCAGGTCCCATACCTCCTGTTCCTCAAGATGGGTGCCCTCCAGACGGATGCGGCTCACGGCCTCCCTCACGTCGAAGAAGAACTGCATCGGGAAGTCGTCTTTCTCTTCCTGCAGACGACGGAACTCACGCACCTGCGAGAGCCATTCGTTCACCATGTCAACATCCGTGGAGAAGGCCATCTCGTCAACCTTCTCCTTGCCCAACGTGCTCAGACAGTGGCCTTTCAGCAGCAAGCGTATTTCGTCAAAACCTATCTTGTGTTCAAAATTATTTGGATAAATCATGCTGCAAAGGTACAAATTAAAATGAGAAATGAGAAACGGGAAATGAGAAATGAAAGCCCAAATGCGTAAAAGATGTTAAATATTGGGTGGTGGCAGCAATTTTTTTACTCTTAACTCTTCACTCTTAACTTTTTTTCGTACCTTTGCACCCGCTTTCAAGCACCGAACACTGGAAGGATGGTAGAGTGGTCGATTACAGTAGTCTTGAAAACTACCGTGCTGAGAGGCACCGGGGGTTCGAATCCCTCTCCTTCCGCAAACCAAGAAAAGTGAATCATTTTGATTCCTACAAATAAAGCCGGAAGTTTGTATTTCCGGCTTTATTTGTAGAACAAATCAACGAAGATGTATGTTTGCTCTTTTTAAAGTATAATGGGCACAACCACTTTGAAGACCACGTTACGCCCCATGTTGTAGATGCCCTGACGACCTGTGATGCTATTCTCGTCGCAATATTTCAGTCGGCTTAGGTGGTTTTGGTAGGCTGTGTTCAGCAGGTTGTCAGCAGTAACATAGAGTTCGGCCACTTTCTTCTTGTGGATGTTCAGGTCGGTACCTGCCGACAGACTCAGTAGAGTGTAGGCTGGGGTGCTGGTCTCGGTATCGTCGACCTTGTAGTAATGGTTCTGTGCGAGGTTATATTCCACCCCCAATGACACATAGGCATTGTTCAGCGTCTTGTGACCGTGATGGGAGATCTCATACTTCAGTTCCGAGGTCCAGCGTGGGGCGGGAGTCATCGGCAGATACTTCGCCTCGACATCGGTGTGCAACTGTTGGGCATCGACAAACGAGAAGGTGTTTTGGAAGTGGACGCTGTGTATAGGGTGGAAGTCAACGCCTGCCTCGAACCCCAACAGTCGGGCGTTGCCCTGCGTGTATTCATAGGTACGGAAACCCTCTTCCATTACCTTGTTAATGTGCTTGGCGAAGATATAGTTCTCGATGCGGTTGGCAAAGACAGCCACCTGGGCAGAGACATACTGCGAGGTGAAGTCAATGCCGAGATCGCCCTGCCAACTGTATTCCGGTTTCAGATCGGGGTTGCCGACCTCATAGCGGAGTGTACCCTCGTGGACGCCGTCGCTACCCAGTTCGCTCATGTTCGGCGCACGGAAACCACGAGCCATGTTCAGGCGCACGTTCAGATGTTCGGTGGCGTTCCAGACGGTTCCGAGACTACCCGTCATCCCGCTGAAGTTGCGCTTGTGGAAGTCGAGGTGGCGGTTGTCAAAACGCAGACCACCGTTCACCGTCAGGGCATCGAACGTCTTGCTGACGGTGGCGTAGGCACCGACATCGAAGAGTTTATATTCGGGAATCAGCACCTCCTCGCCGAGGTTCAGTGACTGCTGCCACATTCCGTTCACACCGCCAGACATCTTCCAGCCGTTGAACTCCTGTGACAGGTAACGCAGGTCATAGGTCATGGTGTGGAGCTTGAAGTAGAGTTCGTACTCATCGGCGTCCTCCTCGAACTCCTGACGACGATTCTGCTGGTAGCCCACAATGGCTTTCAGCCAGCCCTTGCTGAGGTTCAGCGAGTTGTCCCAGACAGCTTTGTAGTGTTTAATTTGCTGGAAAGGAAGAGCCTTGGAGTAGGTCTTGACATTGTCAGTGACGCACTCCAGCTCGCCTGTCTCCTCATCACGCTCACCTTCGACGATGCTGGGTGTCTGGTGGAAAGCAGTCCACGTCAGGTGCGAGTATCCCCACAGCTTGTTCACTCCCAGCATCAGACGCCCGGCCCTTTCGCTGAACTGCGAACCAGGCACGTAGCCGTCGTACTTATTCTTATAGGCGTGGGCGTATTTGTCTGTGAAACGGGCGTCCCAGACGAAGCCCTGTTGGTTGCCGGCGAAGTTCAGCGAGTAATCAATGAGGCCGTTGTTGGTCTGATATTCCGACGATACGTTTGCCTTCATCTCGCCTTCAGGCTGTACAGGACTGCCGTGAAGTATCAGCACACCTGCCATCGCATCGCTACCATACATCAGCGAGGCGGGACCTTTCAGTATCTCTACCGAGTTCACGTTCTGAGGGTCTATCTCGATGCCGTGCTCATCGCCCCACTGCTGTCCTTCTTGGCGTATACCCTCGTTCATCACGATGATGCGGTTGTAACCCAGTCCGCGGATAATGGGTTTTGAGATGCCGCTACCCGTTGTTATCTGTGACACGCCGGGCCGATGGGCGATGGCATCGATGATATTGGTTGATGGCGTCTGGCGTAGTTCCTTTCCTGACACAATGGAGATGGGGGCTGTTGAGTTCTTGAGCTTCGTGTCGCCCGTCACGCCAGTCACCACCAGTTCGTTCAGCTTCAGGTGGCGGAAGAAAACGTCAGTGGAGTCCGACGGATGTTCGTGGTCGTAATGATGTTTATGCTCCTGTGCTGTCGTTGCCGTACATATCCACAGCAACGACAGGATGAAATATATCTTTTTCATTCTGTAGTTTCGTATTATAATAATGTGTAAATTAGTTATCTCTTAAAGGCGGGGGGATTACAATACGAATGGAGGTCCACGAGTAGAAAGGACGGACGGTTCTTTCAGGATCTTTCCATTTGTCAGGAAGAACCGTCTGTTCTGTGCAAAGATAACTAGCGGCACCAGCAACGTCGTGGCTGCTGCTGTATACACTAAATGTAGAAACTGACAGAGCAGACAGTCGTCCAGATTGTCAACAGAAGCTGCGAGATGACCGGAATGATGCACATGGTGAGTACAGTCCATACAGTCGGCAGCAGCGCTGGCCACAGCCTCGTGGTGGTGTACGCCGGACAGCGTCATCATCGATACGAATACCGACAACAATAACCATGCTATGCCAATCCTTTTACCCTGTCTGTTCATTTCGAGTGCAAAGGTACGAAAAAATAACAAAGGATTGCGCTATTTCCCCACAAAAAGTTCAGTATTTGAGTGTAAAAATAGCAAAAAAAGTGATACAACCTAGTTAAATAAAGAATATTTTCCGTATTTTTGCAGATGTAAACTATAAATAGAACGTAATAATGATGAAGAAAAGCTTGTTTTTCTGCCTGTTGCTGGCTGGTAGCGTGCTGGCTGCCTGGGGACAGGCCAAAAGCGTCTCCATCCTGGGAGACTCGTATTCAACGTTCGAGGGCTATGTGGAGCCTGAGACCAATGAGATGTGGTATTATGCTCAGGGAGAGCGAGGAAGGACTGATGTGATGGATGTGAGACAGACGTGGTGGCACCTGCTGATTAGCCAGCGTGGATGGAAGCTGTGCCAGAACAACTCGTACAGCGGATCGACCATTAGTTACTCGGGATACAGCGGCAACGACTACTCACAGCGCTCATTCCTGACGCGCATGAAGGACCTTGGCTGTCCCGACATCATCCTGATCTTCGGTGCTACGAACGACAGCTGGGCGGGAGCTCCGATTGGTGAGTACCAGTACGAGAATCTGTCGAAGGCGAATTTCTGGAACTTCCGTCCAGCCATGGCGCGGATGTTGGAGTGGATGACGGCACGCTATGTGGGTGCAGACATCTACTTCCTACTGAACGACGGGCTGAAGCCGGAGATCAACGAGAGTGTACGTACCATCTGCAAGCACTACGGTGTCACCTGTATTGAGCTGCACGACATCGACAAGATGTCTGGCCACCCTTCGGTGAAGGGAATGGCGCAGATAGCGGAACAGGTGAGCAGTCAGGTGAAATGACAACAATAAAGCAGCCCCCTCAAAACGAGGAGGCTGCTTGTTTTCTATACGGAGGAGGGACATTAGCTGTAGAGATAACGCTTGATGGACTTCTTCGGTGTCTTCTCAAACTCCTCCTCATGGATGATAATCTCCGAGATCTTCTCGTAGGCAGGAATCATCTGGTTCAATCCGTTGAGGTTCTGGTCCATGATGTTCTTCAAGTCGTCGGCCGTAAACTTCATGCTCTTGGCCTCGTCCATGTCAGGGTGTACGAGTGCGACGAGACGGTTGTCGCGCTGCACAACGATGCTCTCCATGACCATTGCCATCGAGTTGAGCTTGTCCTCGATCTCTTCAGGATAGATGTTCTGTCCGTTGGGTCCGAGGAGCATGTTCTTTGAGCGTCCATTGATGTAGACGTTGCCATCGGCATCCATCGTGCCGAGGTCGCCTGTATGGTACCAGCCCTCGTGGTCGATGGTCTCGGCCGTTGCCTCGGGGTTCTTGTAGTAGCCTAACATAACGTTCGGGCCCTTGGCAAGGATTTCACCGGGGATGGTGCGCGGGTTGGGGGAGTCGATCTCCACCTGCATGTGGAGAGCGGCCTGACCGCAGCTGCCGGCAGCAAAGGTGTGCCAGTCGCGGTAGCAGATGATGGGGGCGCATTCGGTAGCTCCGTAGCCTACGGTGTAGGGGAACTCGATGCGCTTCAGGAACTGCTCGACCTCCTGGTTCAAGGCAGCACCGCCGATGATGACCTCGTACATGCGTCCGCCAAAGGCCTTGAGTACCTCCTGGCAGATCATCTGACGCACCTTCTTCGAGATGACTGGCATCTGCAGCAGCAGGCGCATACGGTTGTTCTGAATCTTCGGGAACACCTTCTTGCGGATGATCTTTTCGATGATGAGCGGTACGGCGATGACGATGACAGGCTTGATGTCGCTGAGGGCCTGAGCGATGATCGCTGGCGACGGCACACGGTTCAGGTAGTAGACGTGACAGCCGTGCAAGAACTCGAAGATGAACTCGAAAGCCATGCCGTACATGTGGGCCATGGGGAGCATGGAGATGATGGGGTCGCCAGCCTTGATGGTCTTGCCAAGCACGTCGCAGGCGAAGTCGTAGTTCGACCACAGGGCGCGGTAGGGCACCATAACACCCTTCGAGAAGCCCGTGGTGCCGCTGGTGTAGTTGATGAGCGCCAGTTCATCGGGGCTTTGCTCACGGTAGTAGCTGACGTGTTCCTTGCGGAAGTACTTGGGGAACTTCTTGCCGTAGAGTTCATTGAGGTGCTCGCGGGCATATGTCAGCTTGTCGGTACGACTGATCATCAGCGAGTAGTCAGGGTTGTTGATGATTCCCTCGAGGTGAGGCATCTGCTGCGGGTCGATGATGGTTGCCACGTGGTCGCCGACAAAAAGAAGCTTTGCCTCCGAGTGGTTCACGATGTTATGAATCTGTTCGGCGTTGAACTCGTGGAGGATGGGAACGGCGACGGCACCATAAGTCAGCGTTGCCAGGAAGGCAACAGCCCACTGGCTGGAGTTGCGACCGCAGAGTGCTATCTTGTCACCACGCTGGACGCCAGAGTTCTCGAACAGGATGTGTACCTTCTCTATTTTGCGTGCCACATCGTGGTACTGCAGCGTCTGTCCCTTGTAGTCGGTCAGGGCGTCGAGATTCCAGTTCTGTAGAATCGATTTCTCAATGAGATCGATAAAACTTGGTATGTGTTCCATATCTTAGCTATATAGGTAACGTTTGATACTTTTCTTCGGTGTTTTGGCGAACTCGTTCTCTTGTAGTTCAATGGCAGCAATGCGGCTGTAGGCAGGTAGCTGCTCGTTCAGCTGCAGACGGTTCTGTTCCATGATATCCTGAAGCTCATTGGTGTCGAAGTTCACAACCTCGTCACTGTCAGGATATACGAGGGCGATGAGGCGGTTATCGCGCTGTACGACGAGGCTCTCGCTGACCATTGCCATTGAGTTGAGCTTGTCCTCAATCTCCTCAGGATAGATGTTTTGTCCGCTGGCACCGAGCAACATGTTCTTGATACGGCCGCGAATGAAGATGTGGCCCGTCTCGTTCATTGTACCGAGATCACCGGTGTGGTACCAGCCCTCGCTGTCGATGACCTGTGCGGTGGCCTCGGGGTTCTTGTAGTAGCCCAGCATGACGTTCGTGCCGCGTGCCAGGATCTCGCCGGGAACGGTCGTCGGCGACTCGCTGTCGATGCGGGCCTCCATGTGGTCGACGGACGTGCCGCAAGAGCCGGGGATGAAGTCCTTGTAGTCGCTGTAGCTGATGAGTGGCGCACACTCGGTGGTGCCGTAGCCCACGGTGATGGGGAAACCGATGGAGACGAGGAACTGCTCGACCTCGCGGCTCAGCGGTGCACCGCCAACGATCACCTCGTAGGCGCGGCCACCGAAGGCCTGATAGACCTGGTCGCAGATTTTCTCCTTCACCTTCTTCGACACGACGGGCATCTGCAGCAGCAGACGGATGCCGTTGGTCTGGATCTTCGGGAAGACGCGCTTGCGGATGATTTTCTCAATGATGAGCGGGACGGCAATGACGATGGCCGGCCGGACGGTGGCAAAGGCATCGGCAATGATGGCTGGCGACGGCAGGCGAGTCAGGAAGAACAGGTGACAGCCGCGGCAGAACCCATAGAGGAACTCGATGGCCAGACCGTACATGTGGGCCATCGGCAGGATACTCAGCATCGTGTCGCCAGCCTTCAGCGGCAGGCGCTGCATACAGAAGTCGAGATTACCCCAGATGGCACGATAGGGGAGCATGGCGCCCTTCGAGAACCCCGTGGTGCCACTGGTGTAGTTGATGAGTGCCAGTTCGTCGGCCTCGTCCTTATGGTAGTGGACGTGCTCTGCACGAAAGGCCCGCGGGTATTTGCTGCCAAATAATAAATTAAGATGTTCGCGCGCATAGGTGAGTTTCTCCGAGCGCGAGGTGTGCAGCGAGAAGTCGGGCAAGTTGACGATGCCCTCCAACTGTGGCATCTCCTCTGCCACGATGGTCTTAACGACATAGTCGCCAACGAAGAGGAGCTTTGCCTCCGAGTGGTTCACGATGTTGTGAATCTGCTCGGGGTTGAACTCGTGGAGAATGGGGACGGCGACAGCACCATAGGTCAGCGTAGCCAGAAAAGCAACAGCCCAATGGGCAGAGTTACGGCCACAGAGGGCCACTTTGTCGCCTTGTTTCAGGCCGCAGTTCTCAAAGAGGATGTGAAGTTTCTCTATCTTACGTGCTACATCGTGAAACTGCAGAGTAACGCCTTGATAGTCTGTCAAGGCATCAAAATCCCAGTTTTCGATAATAGCGCGCTCAATATATTGGTTGAAGCTTTGAGCTTGATCCATTGCACAATTATTTTAAATTTGTGCAAAGGTACATCGTTTTTTGCACATCCGCAAATTTTTTGTGCAGTTTTTTACTCGTATCGCATAGATTTTGCAGGATGGATGTGCGAAATGAAGAAACTTGGGATAATTAGGACAGAAATACTGATAATTAGAGTAGCAACGTTCAGCAACAACACAAAGAAGAGGTTCAGTTCAACGGGTGCCTCGCTGACATAATAGGTCTGCGGGTCGAGGGTGATGATGCCCGTGTACTTCTGCAACAGGACAAGTCCGATACCTAAAACATCACCGATGATCAGGCCGCGGCTGATGATGAAAGCCGCAAACCAAAGGAACGTATGGCGGATAGTCTTGTTGCGTGCACCGATGGCTTTCAGAACACCAATCATTGATGTGCGCTCGAGAATGATGATGAGCAGGCCGCTAATCATTGTAATGCCCGAGAGGCAGACCATCAACGCTAAGATAATCCAGACGTTGACATCAAGCAGCTCAAGCCAGGTGAACACCTGCGGGTAAGCATCGTAGATAGTTTGAGAGGTATAGGTGCTGTTGTACTCGTCCTGACTGTGTTTGATAGTCTGCACAACGTTCTGTGCCGTTGTTTCCAGTCGGTCAAAGTCGTCTGTGAGCAGTTCGGCACCAGAGTACTGGCGCGGGAACCAGCCGTTGAGCTTTGCAGCGGTATAGAGGTCAGTAAAACAGATTTGTTCGTCGAAGCGCGTCATATTTGTCTGATAGATGCCGCTGACGGTGAAGCGACGGACACGCACGTCATCGCTGTCAATGAAGTAAGAGAACACCCTGTCGCCGCTTTTCAAGCCAAGCTTATCGGCTATCATCCTCGAGAGCAGAATTTTCTGTCCACTCTTTGTATCGCTAAACTTTGGTATCTCGCCTTCCTTCAGGTTCTGCTGCAGGAACGAGGGGTCGAACTCTGGTCCCACACCTTTGAAGATGACGCCCAGAAACTCGTCATCGGTCTTCAGGATGCCCTGCGTCAAGGCGTAGCGCTGGACGTGACTGATTCCTTCGATGTCTGAAAGTGCCTGCATCATGCTGTCGCTGATGCTCACAGGGTAGCTGGCGGCGTTGTTGGCCGACATGAGGTTGATGACCTGAATGTGGCTGCCGAAGCCAATGACCTTATCGCGGATAGTATGCTTGAACCCCAGTACCACACTGACGGTAATAATCATCACGGCCAGGCCGATGGCTACGCCAATGGTGGCGATACGAATGGCAGGACGGCTCACCTTGCGACGGTCGCCCTCATCACCATAAATTTTCCTGGCTATGAATAGAGGGAGGTTCATGCAATGCTTAATGCTCAATGCTTAATGCGCTTAATGCAATTAGTCCTCCAGCGTCCTTCCTGGATAAGCCTCGAGTGCTTTACGAAGAACGACGAGTGCACGCTCCAGGTCGGCCTTCTTCAGGACATAGGCAATACGAACCTGATTGATACCTGCACCAGGAGTGGTGTAGAAACCGGCAGCAGGAGCCATCATCACCGTCTCACCCTCGTATTGGAACTCGGCCAGACACCAGCGGCAGAACTCCTCGGCATCGTCGACAGGCAACTTGGCCACCGTGTAGAAGGCACCCATGGGGATGGGCGAATAGACGCCAGGGATGCGGTTCAGACCGTCGATGAGGCACTTACGGCGCTCCACGTACTCGTCGTAGACGTCACGGTAGTATTCCTCGGGAGCATCGAGCGAGGCCTCGGCCACAATCTGACCAATCAGGGGCGGGGAGAGGCGTGCCTGACAGAACTTCATCACGGCCTTACGCACCTGTTCGTTCTTTGTGATAAGCGCACCAATACGGATGCCGCACTCAGAATAACGCTTCGAGACGGAGTCGATGAGAATAACATTCTGCTCGATACCTTCCAGATGGCACGCAGATATATAAGGTGAACCCGTGTAGATATATTCACGGTAGACCTCGTCAGAGAACAGGTAGAGGTCGTACTTCTTTACGAGGTCACGAATCTGGTTCATCTCACGACGCGTATAGAGGTAGCCTGTCGGGTTGTTGGGGTTGCAGATCATGATGGCACGGGTGCGCTCGTTGATAAGCTCCTCAAACTTCTCGACCTTCGGCAGCGAGAAGCCTTCCTCGATGGTGGTGGCGATGGTACGGATCTTAGCGCCTGCCGAGATTGCAAAAGCCATGTAGTTCGCATAAGCAGGCTCTGGAACGATGATTTCGTCGCCAGGATTCAGACAACTGAGGAACGCGAAGAGCACCGCCTCAGAACCGCCAGAGGTGATAATGATATCTTCGGCCGTCACGTTGATGTTGTACTTCGCGTAGTAGCTCACCAGCTTCTCACGATAACTGAGATAGCCCTGAGAGGGTGAGTACTCCAGAATATCGCGGTCTATGCGCTTCAAAGCATCAAGACCGACCTGGGGAGTGGGAAGATCGGGCTGACCGATATTCAAATGGTACACTTTTGTGCCGCGCTTCTTGGCGGCGGCAGCCAGAGGAGCCAGTTTGCGTATCGGAGACTCCGGCATTTCATGTCCGCGGACAGATATTTCAGGCATCTTTTTTAAAGATTTGTCAGATTCAAGGTGCAAAGATACTGAAAAAATAAGAATTAAGAATTAAGAAACAAGAATTATTTTTCTTTCAGGGCAAAAAATTTGCTTTTTTCAGAATTAATGAGTACTTTTGCCCGTCAAAATCAAACCTCTGAGCGTATGAACTACGAAGAATTGCTTGCATCAAGAAACGCTGCAACGATGAAGAAGGACGAGATGCCCTTTGGCTTCCTTTACAAGAAACAACTAGAGAAGACCTATGTCAATGTCCTCGACCTTCGTCACGAACTGTCGGACAGTCTCCGTTTCTGTGAACTGTTAAAGACCGAAGCCGAGTCGACGGCCACCATTACGGACCGTCACCAGCTGCATTTCCAGGTGAGTGTTGACAGTTCTGGACTTTGTAGCGTCACCGTTGAGCGCGGCAACTGTAGGACCTTTGAGCGACTCCTTGAAGAGAAACCGGCTATTGTGGCCAATAAGGACTTCGTGGAGCGGGTAATGAAGTCACTCGTCGCGACAACTACCAGCCTGAACGACAAGGGCATATACCACTTGTGCTTTGCCCCGTCGAACATTCTGGTACGGAAGGGTGACGATACGCCGTTGTTGTTGTTCCACGGGTCGTCGTACTTGTTATTTAACGATCAGGAGCTGCTCTATGGCAAGAATGCAGAGTATGTGGCGCCAGAGGTGTTGGAAGAGGGTAGTGCCGACTCGAGGAGCGAGGTCTACTCACTGGGACATTTTATGAAGTACCTATACAGAGACTCAGACGTTCCCTATGAATATAAGGCAGTCATCAAGAAAGCCACACAAGACGATCCATCGAAGCGCTATGCATCGCCGGCAGACATGCTTAAAGCAATGTCAGCCCGCCATTCACTACGTTCGACGCTGATTACCGGTATTGCCGCTGCCGTCATAGCACTGCTGTGCATAGGACTTTATGTGGAATTAGTTCCCAACGCGGAACAAGTTGACTTCGTGGAGGCTGCTCCCGATGAGGACTTTGGCGAGGAAATGTATACAGAAGGAACGGATCCGGCAACGGACCTTAGTAATTACGCTCCTGACAGCACAGCCACGCGTGTTGACGAAAAACAGATGAAAGTCTATGAGGCGAAGGCTGAGCAAATCTTCCGTAAACGTTATGCTGCCGAGGCAGATAAAATCTTGTCTAAGCTTTACAACAACGAGCACATGAACAGTTCGGAGAAGAAATTCTTCTCTGAGAGCAACGCCGTCATGGAGGAACTGACCAGGGTACAAATGGAACTGGGCGATGAAGCAGGACTGAGCGACATCAAGAGCCAGCGCATTGCCAGTGAGATTATCGAGCGTGTTACGAACGAGAAGAAGAAGCAAATGGAGAAGGCTGAGAAAGGTGAATCCGAGTAAATGTAGAAATTTAACAAATAGTTATAAATAATTGACAATAAGAAAAATATGAGAAGTAGAACAGGACAGTGGTTTGAGTGTAAAATCCAGTATGAGAAGACGATGGACGACGGGCTCCAGAAGAAGATTGTCGAAGCCTACACCATCGATGCCCTCTCTTTCACAGAGGCCGAACAGCGCATCATGGAAGAGATGTCGGCATTCATCAGTGGTGAGTTCACCATCAAGGACATCAAGATAGCCCCCTACAAAGAGATATTCTTTGCTGATATGGACAGCGCTGACCGCTGGTACAAGGCCAAGCTGCAGTTCATCACCATTGATGAGAAGACGGCCAAGGAGAAGCGTACCAGCGCGAACTACCTGGTCAATGCCGGAACCCTTAATGGTGCGGTGAAGAACATTGAAGAGGTCATGGGCGGCACGATGTGCGACTACGTCATCGCTTCTGTAGCCGAGACGCAGCTGATGGATGTCTATGAATACGAGCGCGACAGGAAGGTCGTCAACGAGAAACCCGAATACGAGCAGTAATGTACGACGTAAAGGGAAATCTGAAACGGGTGCTTGATTCGCTGCCTGAGGGTGTCCGACTGGTGGCTATCAGCAAGTATCATCCCAACGAGTTCATTGAGGCAGCATACGCAGAAGGTCAGCGCATCTTCGGCGAGAGCCACGAGCAGGAACTGCGGCAGAAGCACACATCGCTGCCACAGGACATCGAGTGGCACTTCATCGGCCATCTGCAGACGAATAAGGTGAAGTACATCGCTCCTTACGTGACGATGATTGAGGCCGTCGACTCGCTGAAGCTGCTCCGTGAGATTGACAAGCAGGCAGAGCGTTGCGGACGTGTCATCGACGTGCTGCTGGAACTCCATATTGCAGAAGAGAGTACGAAGTACGGCCTGCGCTTGGATGACTGCCGTCAGCTGCTTGCCGACGGAGAGTGGCGTCAGCTTACTCACGTGCGCATCTGTGGGCTGATGATGATGGCCTCGTTGACTGACGACCGCCAGCAGCTGGAGCGTGAGTTCCTGACTGCCGCCGACTTCTTCGACGAGGTGAAGCAGCAGTACTTTGCCGACGCTCCCTGGTTCTGCGAACGGTCGTGGGGCATGAGCGACGACTACACGGTGGCCGTCGGCTGTCGTTCTACGATGGTACGCATAGGCACGATGATTTTCGGCCCGCGTATTTACTAAAACTAAACTTTCCGGAAAGGGGGAGGACTATTCTTCCTCTGCATCGGCGCTACGCAGGATGATGCTCGTGGCACCGATGGTGAACAGCGTGCCGTCGCTGATGATGCGGCGTTCGCGCTGCTTAATCTCTTCGTTATCAACGAACGTTCCCGTGTTGCTGTTGTTGTCGCTGAGCGTGTAGCGCAGTCGGCCTTGCTTGTCGCGGCTGACGTTGATGGTGCAGTGGTTCAGGTCCACGCTGGGGTCGACGGTCTCGAAAGGCGTATTGATGGGGTTGCCCTTCTGGTAGCGGCCTATGACGTTGTCGCCCATCTGGAGGGGCAGTACCTGCTTGTAGTGGAACACGTTCTCGATGATAACGATGGAGCCACAGGCCTCGTCAGCCGTCTGACGGCCGTCGTCGGCGTTCAGCGAGGCGTTCTCCTCCTTGAGCGATGCCTTCAGTTTCGACACTCCGATACGAATACCGAAGGTCTTGCCACACGACGGACACTGGAAGACCAGTGACTGGCCGTCGCTGTACTGTTTCTCATCAAAGGTGATGTATTGCTCGCACTTGGGACAGCGTACTCGTTTCATGGGGATTTAATCTTTCACTTCGTAAACCCACGCCTCGTCGAAATCAGAGGAGCTTGCACGCAAATTCGCCAGGGCATTGTAAGCCTGCGCCTGTGTAGCGTAGTTGCCATAGACGACTCTCCGCGTGTGATGGTTGATGGAAATGCGGGTGTCCTTATGACCACGACTCTGTAGCTGCTTAACGAACAGCTCCGCATTGCGCTGGTTTACCTGGCTGGCAAGCACGAGGCAGTAGTACTTCGAGGGAGCTGCGGGCTTGGCCTCCTCTGCGGGTTTGGGAGCTTCCTGGGCTATCGGAGCCTCTGCGGATGGAGCTTCCGTTGCCTCTGTAACTTCGGCATCTTTCTGGACTTCGGTCTTCTTGGCAGGAGCTTCTTTCTTCGGCATGGGCAGCAACTCCACTGAGCTCATTGTCACTTGCGTGGTATCTTGTGAACCACTGTTGGCTACGGGAGGAGTGATTAAGAAGAAGGCTACGATGGCAGCGGCAATGGCAGCAGCGTTGCGCAGCCACGACATCTTGATGACGATGGCACGCTCTTTCCCGTCGGCCTTCTTTTCCGTCTCTTCCGCATGATCGGCAGGGATGAGCGTTGTGGCGGTCTTAGTGGCTATGAGATTCTTTTCCGCAGCCATCGTTTCCTGCTTCACGTCAGCAGCCTCCACGAGTCTGTGCATCTCAAAAGTTCCTAATCCGTAGAGGGTAGGGGTCAGGATACCTGCTTCGCAGGGGTTGAATACGATGCAGCCGTCTTCGTTCAGGCTCAGTTCGCCAATGCCGTTCATCTCGTAGACACCCTCGTTCTGCAGCTCTTGCTTCAGTTCTGCGACCTCCGACTCAATGCGACGGACGGCTTCTGGATAGCTGATGTCGTAGGCTTCGACGTACGACTGTGCCAGCAGGGAGTCGTTCATCGTCAGCTGTGGATTGAAACCCAACGTGCGTGACGGCGGGACAAACATACAGTCCTCCTCATCGTAGCGTGCAACAACATGATGCGTCACAAATCCCCCAAGATCAGGGACTATGACGCAGTCGCTACTCAAGAGCAGTATTTCGATATGTCTGTTTAATTCAATCACGTCTGCAAAGGTACAACAAATTTATGGAATTTGCAAATAAAAGAAACTTAAAAATTGAGCGTATTGAAAAAAATATACTATCTTTGCAGCCAAAATCAGAGTTACAATGGAATACAAGGAAACCGCCATTAAAGGCGTCTATGTGATTGAGCCTCGCGTGTTCAACGACGAGCGCGGCTATTTTTTCGAAGCTTTCAAGCAGGCAGAGTTTGAGGCGAACATCGGCAAGGTGAATTTCGTGCAGGACAACGAGTCGAAATCGAGTCGTGGCGTTCTGCGCGGGCTGCACTATCAGAAAGGTGCCGCCTCGCAAGCTAAGCTGGTGCGCGTCATCAAGGGCTGTGTCTTGGATGTCGCTGTTGATCTCCGTCGTTCCTCTCCGACGTTCGGACAGCACGTGATGGTGGAGCTGAGCGACGCTAACAAGCGCCAGTTTTTCATTCCCCGCGGCTTCGCTCACGGTTTCCTGGTGATGAGCGACGAGGCCATCTTCACATACAAGGTGGACAACCCCTATGCTCCTCAAGCTGATGCCGGTATTCGTTGGAACGATCCCGAGCTGGCCATCGCCTGGCCACTGGAAGGCATCGACGTGCTGACCAGCGAGAAAGACATGAAGCAACCCTTTCTCCGCGACGCGGAAGTTTTTGAATAACAGATTATTATGAATATAGCGATTGTAGGAACAGGCTATGTCGGACTGGTGTCCGGTACGTGTTTTGCCGATACGGGTGCCAACGTGACTTGTGTTGATGTCGACGAACAGAAGATAGAGCGGCTGAAGCAGGGTGAGATACCTATCTATGAGCCCGGTCTCGACGAGTTGGTGAGGAAGAACGTGGCTGCCGGCCGTCTGAAGTTCACCACCGATCTTGCCTCAGTGCTCGATGATGTGGAGATAGTCTTCTCGGCCGTGGGAACACCCCCTGACGAGGACGGTTCCGCTGATCTGAAGTACGTGCTCCAAGTAGCTCGAACCATTGGTCAGCACATCAACCACTACACGGTTGTCGTCACCAAGTCGACGGTTCCCGTGGGTACGGCCCGCAAGGTGCGTCGTGCTATTGAGGAGGAGCTGGAGAAGCGTGGTGTGGAGGTAGCCTTCGACGTGGCCTCCAACCCCGAGTTCCTCAAGGAGGGCAATGCCATCAAGGACTTCATGTCGCCCGACCGTGTAGTGGTCGGCGTGGAGAGCGAGCATGCCAAGAAGGTGCTGACGAAGCTCTACAAGCCGTTCCTCATCAACAATTTCCGTGTGATATTCATGGACATTCCTTCGGCCGAGATGACGAAGTATGCTGCCAACTCCATGCTTGCAACGCGTATCTCCTTCATGAACGACATTGCCAACCTCTGCGAGCGGGTAGGGGCTGATGTAAATATGGTACGCGCGGGAATAGGCAGCGACACCCGCATCGGCCGCAAGTTCCTCTATGCCGGTTGCGGCTATGGCGGCTCGTGCTTCCCCAAGGACGTGAAGGCACTCATCAAGACCGCCGACCAGGCAGGCTACTCTATGGAGGTGCTGAAGGCCGTCGAGCGTGTCAACGAACGCCAGAAGTCTGTGCTCTACGAGAAGCTTATCAAGGCTTTCGGCTCGGAAGAAGCCCTGCGCGGCAAGACCATTGCCATGTGGGGACTGTCGTTCAAGCCTGAGACCGACGACATGCGTGAATCCACGGCCCTCGTAATGATTGACAAGCTGCTGAAGGCTGGCTGCGTGGTGCGTGCCTACGACCCGATAGCCAAGGAAGAGTGCCGACGCCGTATCGGAGATACCGTAACCTACTGCCGCGATATGTACGACGCCGTGCTCGACGCCGACGCCCTGCTGCTGCTGACGGAGTGGAAGGAGTTCCGTTTGCCTACGTGGGGTGTCATCAAGAAAGCCATGCGTCGACCGTTGGTCATCGACGGCCGTAACATCTTCGATGTAGAGGAGTTAGAGGAGAACGGCTTCGACTATCACTGCATCGGCCGATAGTCTTTGCAAACGCTCGTTTTGGACGGACAGGCTCAGCTGTTGAGCCAGTCATCAAGCAACATTCTTGCGATGCTTAGGGGCTCGGGGATGGTCGGCAGGTTGTCACGCCTGAACCATCCTCCTTTTGCTATTTCGCTCTGCTGCAGATGGATGTCACCCCCGGCATAGTCGGCGTGGAAACCAACCATCAGACCGCAAGGGTAGGGCCAGGGCTGTGAGCCGAAGTAGCGGATGTTCTTGATGCTGACACCCGTCTCTTCGAAGGCCTCGCGGGCAACGGCTTCCTCCAACGTCTCACCAGTCTCAACGAAGCCTGCCACCAGCCCATAGAAGTCGGTACGGAAGTTCTTGGCGCGTACCAGCAGCACCTCGTCGCCGCGGTGTATCAGGACGATGACGGCTGTGGCCAGCTGTGGCCATACCTCCTTGCCGCACTCCTCGCAGCGTTTCGAAATCTCTGTGGACATCTTCATCTGTCCGCCACAGACACCGCAGAAGCGGGTGTTCTGGTCCCAGTAGAGCAGCTCCTGACACTTGCCGGCTTTCAGGTAGAGCTCGCGGTCCAGCTTGTAGTAGCTCTGTCGCAGCGGCAGCACGACGAGGTTACCGTCTGTAGGCGGCGTGTCTATGGCATAGGTGACTACGGGCGTGCCGTCAGCCATTGGTGCGACCGTCATCTGGTGAGTCCATGCCTTGACGTCGATGGGCGGTTCCTCACGGCAGGGTACTGTCATGCTGCCGTTCGCCTGCTGTTCCAGCAGCAAGCCGTCCTTACAGAAAACAAAGTAGTAGCTTTTCATCTTCACGTTTCGAAACAGTTTCTTTTCACTCTCCAAAGAGCAGTTTCCGGTCGCGTTCCAGGGCGGGCTTTACCCATGCCTCGGGCACGAAGTGCCAGTTGTGGTTCGGCTGCGGATTGATGGTGCCTATCTTCTCAATCTCCTCCGTCAGATAGTAGCGCTGGTCGCGCAGCGACTGGTAGATGATGCGTCCCTCCAACGAGTCTATGGGAATACCGGCACCCTTTGTCAGCAGCTCGCCACCGCCGTTGGCACGGTAGCTATTCATGACCACCTTGTACCATTCCTTCTCGTCGAAGGGCCGACCGTCGGACATCTGCAGGATTCGCACCTTCTGGCCGTCGGGCTTCGTGAGGTCCACCTCGTAGTCAATGCCGCAGGCAGAGTCAAAGTTGAACGTGTAGTATTGGAATCCCGTGCGCTGCTGGTCCTCCTTGGCATTTTCGTTCAGCCGCAGGGCATGGTCGTCGGGGCTCTTCATGGTGTTTACCCACATGTCGTATGAGAACTCCAGATGCTTGCGCACTTCTTCGCCCGTCATCCGCAACATGTAGAGCAGGTTCTCGAAGCGGTAGAGCTTGAACATGTCGGCCTGTGTCACGTCACCGGCCTCAATCACAGTGTTGAACGACAGCGGCGCGTTGAACGATATGTCGGCCTGCGTAATCTCCATCTGCAGGTTGTGGATCAGGTCCGTGAAGGCCGAGTTGCCGAAGAAGCTCTCGCGGGTGTAGATAGGTTGCCCGAAACGGCCAATCTTGCGCGACACGTACTTCTTGACGTCGTCAATCTTCGACTGGAAGTGGCTCACCATCTGCTCGTCCACCTGTTCGTCGCGGACGCTGACAATACTGCCCTTGATGTCCTTCTTCACCAGGTGGCCGTCCTTGTAGGTCAGCGCTACCTCGGCCTCGGCAACGTTCTGAACGTAGCACGACGGGTCGATAATCAGCACCTGCTTGCCGTCGGTGTTCGTCACCCATTCGTTGTGTACCTGGTGGTCGTGTCCGAAGAAGATGATGTCGAAGCCGGGCACCTCGCGGGCAACGGCTGCAGTGGCATTCTCCTCGGTGCCGTCCTCGTCAACGATACCGCCGTCGCGGCCGCTATGGAACAAGCCGAAGATCAGGTCAGGACGCTCATACTCCTGAATGTATTTCACCCACTTCTTGGCACAGCTGACCATCTCCTTGAACTCCATGCCCTTCCAGATACTCTCGTTGAGCCAGTGAGGGATGCTGGGCGTGAGCATACCGATAATGCATATCTTGGCGCCGTTGACGTAGTGGGTAGAGTAGGGGTGCAGGTTCTCGTAAACCCGATAGGGTAGTCCTCCCAGTTCCTTTTCCGAGGGTTGCTCCTTCTTCACGATATTGGCACCAAGCAGCGGGCAGCGCACCTCACGAATCCACTTGTCGTAGACCTGATGGCCTGGCTCGATATCATGGTTTCCCACCGTCTCGGCATCGTATTTCATGTAGTTGATGACCTGGGCTGCGAGGTTCTCGTCCTCGGGCATCACGTAGTTCGACCAGTAGACACAGGGCTGTCCCTGCAGGATGTCGCCGTTGTCGATGAGCAGCAGGCGGTCGCCGTACTCCTGGCGCTGTTTCGTAATATATGTGTTTGCACGGGAAAGCGTGCCCGTCAGCGGTTTTCCTTCCATGAAATCCCACGGGAAGAAATGTCCGTGAACGTCGCTGGTCTCAATGACCTTCAGGCGCACCGTCTTTGTATCTTGACGGGCGCTGGCCAATGTGAAACACATTAAAAACAGAAAGGTTGTCAATACGGATCTCTTCATGGCTGCGAAGGTACGAAAAAAAACTGAGCTCTCCAAATTTTTTTGTTCAAATTGACCATGAATTTTCTTTTATTCGTGAAATTCGTTGCTTTAAAAACTCGGCTCTTGTTAATTCGTGTAATTCTTGTAATTCGAAGTCGCAAACGTTCAATTCGAGGTCGTATAATTATTGTATTTATCATAATGCCGATTATGATTAAATTGCGCCTGGTCGTCAGAACACCTTGACTTATCATCTATTTTCGTACCCGCACGAACTTGATGTCCTGATAGAGCTCGGGACTGCCGCCACTGCTCTCAGGCAAGAAATGAAGGCGAACGCCGCGGATATGCTTACGTGGCATGAACTCTTTGACCGTGTCGACCTTGGCACTCTCAATCTCGAGTTTCATCAGGCCCCAGTCCTTCAGGCGAACCTTCTCGCCGTTACGGAGATGCTCGTTGATGACTTCCCACAGCGTGTTCCTGACGCCAGTGACAGCACCCAACGAGATGCCGAGACGGCTGGCCACTTCCTCTTCAATCTTACTGTTCTCTACAATGCCGTTGTGCACGGCCTTGGCCCTGTATTTGCCGTAGCTGGCAAGCGTGGGCTTGGTCTCTTTTACTATTTTGTATCTCATAACCAAAAAATTAATAAACTACAAATTTTTGTCCGGCAGGCCGTCAGGTTGTCAAAACGCCCTACCACAAAGGATATGCGGCCTGTTTGAGGCCGACAGAGGCCGACAGGAGGCCGTCAGGGCCGATGATAGTCCTGACAACCTCCTGCTGTCAGTCGTCTGCCCGTACCACCCTGTAGCGGCGACGGTTGTCGCCCTTGCCCTGCGGGTAGCCGTTGCGTTTCAGGTAGGTGCCCAGTATGGTGGCGGCGGCATGGTTCTGAGGGTCGAGTTTCAGTGCCGACAGCAGTTCTGTGGCACTCATCAGCAGCACGTCCTCGTCATCGTGGCGGGGACAGCGGTAGTGGTCCTCGAAGAGGCTGACGACATTGGGCACCTCGTAGTAGTCGCGGTTCTGCTCCTGGATGCGCTGCTCACGGCTGCCGGTGAAGGCATACTCCTCGCCGCGTTCTATCTCGGCGACGATCTGGGCGTAAAGCTGGCGGTAGTCGATGGCCTTATCTCCCTGAGTGTCAGTGTCTATCACGTCCGTCACCTCGACTACCAGGTAGCGGCGGCTACCACTCTCGTCCTTCAGCGGCACCAGCGAGTTGGTGGTGGCACAGAAGGCGGCATAGCGCTGCTGCTGCTCGTAGGTGGTGCTGTACATCTTGCGCTCCTTGACGTCGGTGCGCTGGATGAGGTGCTTCAGGAACGCCGTCTGCGCCTTCGACACCTGGTCGTACTCGTCGATGTTGATCAGCAGGAAACGATGGAGGGCCCGCGTCGCCTCTTTCTGGTTAGCGAAGTCGATGCGGTCGATGTAGAACGTCATCAGCTCGCGCGGCAGCAGCATCCGCATAAAGGTGGACTTCCGTGTACCCTGAGCACCGACGAGCATCAGCACCATCTGGGCACCATACATGGCATCAGCGCCCGAGCGCCACTGGCTGACCATCGAGCGCATCCATATCTTGAAGTCGTCCTGCCACTCCGCGCTCTTGGTTTTCACGCGGTTGGCCATCTCGCCCAAGCGGTCACGGCCGTCCCACTCCGGCAGCGCGCTAAGCCACTGGCGCACAGGGTCATACTCCTCGGTCTGTTCAGAGACCAATATCCTGTCGATGTCCTTCGGCCACACCTTGATGCCCTCGCGGATGGCGGCATTATTGATGTCGTTGCGCACCTCCTGCGTCAGCGGCTTCCACCACAGCTCGTAGCGGAACTTCTCCTGCACCTCCACGTCGCCCGTCACGCGGTTGCGGCGGAACATGTAGCGGCGGCGCAGGAACTCCTCCAGCAGCAGCTGGTTCATCACCGACTTCTCTATGACGTTCTTCATGCCCAGCTTGTGCTTCGAATAGGCCGTCTCGAAGGTGCCGCGCACCAGAATCTCGTGGTCGTGACAACGCAAGGCCTCGATAGTCAGCAGCGTGGCCAACTCCTGGTCGATGCCTGCCTTACAGCATTCTACAGCCAGACGCATCAAGTGGTCCTCGAGTTTGCACAACTTGCTGAAAGACAACCTCTTGAAGATCTCGTTAAACATCGCAACCTCCATCTCCCTACGTGTATAGCCAGGCAGCACCGTCGTGTCCAACGGCAGGTTCTCACGCTTGTCTGTCATGTTGGCAGACGCCCCTGTCAGCGGCTCCGTGGGCTGGTCCATCGTGATGGGCATCGCCGCGGGGTTCAGGTACACTTGCGGATCAAACGAGATGTCGAACTGCTCATTGCCGTCGTGAAGCACCTCTGCAGGACTGACGCCCGTTGCGTTGCGTGCATACTCCGCAGCGCGGCGGTATGCATGTTGCTGAAACAGAGCGACTTCCCTGGCGTCCGTAGGCAACTGCCCATTTGTCAGCTCGTAAGGAATGAGGACCTCCAGCGTCCGTCCCGTTGCACCCACGAACGACATCAGCGTCTGGGGCCACTGGTTCACCTGACGACGCAGCATCTCCAGCGCCTCGACACCCGCCTGGACGGGAAACGACAGCAGCACCAGTCCCGTATAGGCGCCCTTGGGGCCTTTCGCGGGTTTCACCTTGGGTAGTCGGACGGCAGCCTCCTGGCCGTCGCCCATGCCGTAGTCCGTCAGCGTCAGCTGCAGGCCACGGACAGCATTCACGCGGCCTTCATACTTGCCCTCACGCGTCCACCGTGCCACCACCTCGAGTGTCACATACTTCTCCCGCCACTGCTGGCGGTACATATAGCTCAACAATACCTTTTTCATAGTTCCATACCTTTCCTTATTAGTTCCCAAGCTTTCCTTATTAGTTCCCAAGCTCCACTTTTAGGTTTTTATCATAGGATTACCAGCAAAAATTATGCCAAACTACGCCCAATTCTCTAGAGAATTCATCGCTAAAGCTTATCTTTTTGCCCGAAAAGCTCCACTTTTCCGTCAGATTCTCTAGAGAATTTACCAACTTTGTCCAATATCTTACATCATAAACCACTCCCCTACCCGCTAAAGTGCCACTCTACGGCAAAGAATCGGGACTGACAACCTCCTGTCGGCCTCTGTCGACCTCAAACAGGCCGCATATCCTTTGTGGCAGGGCGTTTTGACAACCTGACAACCTGTCAGACGAAAATTTTCAGTATATTTATTTTTTTTGAGCCTTCATCCCCGCATTTTTGGTCGAGTAATAAGAGCTCCAGTCCCCTACTCTTTACCAAATTCCTACATATACCGATGATGAATCCGCATCGACCGACGATAATATGGGCTTGCCCTAATACGCATTTGATCTATTTTGATCTTTTTTGTTAAGTTTTGATCTATTTACTAAATCATCATTGATTTTTGGTACTTTTGCATTTTGTATGAAGAAGTATAGAATAGAAGTAACTGAGGTGCTGAGTCGCATTGTTGAGACGGATGCCGAAAATGAAGATGATGCCGTCGAAATGGTGAGGCAGATGTATCGAAATTGCGAAATTGTTCTTGATGCTTCTGACTACGTAGAAACAGAAATCAGCGTAAAAAGGTGAAAAAGCAGAAGCGAATTGTCGTTTTGTCGAGATAATTGCTTAACTTTGCAACCGCTTATTGCTCATAACCTGAGCGCTGGCAAATTTTGTGGAATTAGATAGCAGTATCTAAGTTCTAAGAGACTTTTAACGAAAACAGTCCACCAAACTAACAGTAGTTACAGAGAGTCTCTGGGGATGAGGATACGCCTATGCTGTATAG
>Ga0310786_10002292_pt1 | contig 29505 bp, 20 predicted proteins | sample AusTroGonzalo_MG_FD_203881 | JGI IMG/M metagenome (GOLD analysis project Ga0310786, IMG submission 203881) | Bovine rumen microbial communities from tropical cattle in Woodstock, Queensland, Australia - Gonzalo_03 (v2) (version 2) | ecosystem: Host-associated > Mammals > Digestive system >...
TGAAGGCAGGGAGTAGATCCTGAATCCATAATAGTGAGGATCATGGCTGTAGAATCGTCCGAGCCTGTCATATGTGACGTAATCCCTCTCGCGAGGATGGATACGGAGCACGTCATTGCGCTCGATGCGGTAGTCGCCATAATAACCGTTTGAAGAGGAGCTGTTGCGGACCTCGTTGGTAACGGTAGAAAGGCCCCTGGCGGTGACGTTGCTGTTCGTCCTGACATTGGAACCGGAAACCGATGAAGAGCGGGTCACCTTGTCCAGGTCCTGGACGCTTATGCTCCTGGTCGCAGCAGAGCTGGAAGACCTCGTAGCAGAAGTGCTGGATGATCTTGTCGCAGAGGAGCTTGAAGACCTGGTAGCCGACTGGTTGCCATTCTTGTTGTCCTGTGCTCCGGCAGACCTGGTCACCGATACGCTTGAGGATCTGGTAGCCGAAGAGCTTGAAGACCTTGTCGCTGAAGTGCTGGATGACCTGGTTGCAGAAGTACTCGTCGTAGAACGGGTATTGCTATTATTGTTGTTGCCAGTATTTCGGCGAGTCTGAGCCTCAGAAGGCATTGCGAGCATTGCAGCTATGGCTATGCCGGCAATCAATGATGTGATTCTGTTTCTCATGGCTTTGTCTGTGTTAAAATTCAACTTCGTTGTCAGGATATAAAAAATATTTTCCTGAAAGATTCTTGAAATCTGCGCTGTCGCCGGTCCAATAACCGAGGATGTCTGCAACCTTCAATCTCTTTGAGAACTCTAGTCTTACATAATCCGTACCACAAACTTTATCCATCATGGAAAAGCTCTTCCCAGCGGCCTCAAACGGGTTTTTCTCAGGATACAGTTCCTGAATCGCCTGAAGCACATAGAATTGAGTCAGGGTAATATACGCGCTGTCATAATCGATAAAATGGTACTGCACTCCATGTAGGAGCTTGCCCGCCTTGGAACCGGCGATCGGCTTGTAATGGACAGCACGGAAAGCGACTCCAGGAAGCTCATAGCTGTCCAGTCTCGCCTTGAGGGCATCTGCGTCGATCCACTCCGCGCCGAATAGGGCGAACGGCATGGTATATCCGACTCCTATGTTCAGATGACCCATCTCCCCTGCTATTCCGGCAGAAGGATAGCAGACGGCCGACTCCGGATAAGGAATGTTCGGAGAAGGAGCGACCCACGGCAGCCCGGTGTCATTATACAGCATGTCTCTGGTCCATCCTTCCATCGGGATTATGATCAGCTTGCATCTCAGCGGTTCGAAACGGCCCTGCTGTCCCCTGTTCAGGCCTTCCTCATTTATCAACAAGGCCAATTCTCCGACAGTAAGTCCATAGACATAAGGGATGCGGTACTGGCTCACGAAAGAGTAAAAGCCATCCTGCACATACGGGCCTTCGACCTTGCGCCCGCCCAATGGGTTGGGACGGTCCAGGACCATTACCGGAATCCCCTTCTTAGCGCATGCCCTCATCACCAGGCCAAGAGTGCTGATGAATGTATATGACCTCGTACCGACATCCTGGATGTCATAGACCATGATATCGATACCCTCGAGCATCTGCTGCGACGGCTCCCTGGTCGCGCCGTACAGCGAGAACACAGGCAGACCGGTAGCCGGATCACGGGTGTCTTTCACATGGTCCCCGGCATATGCGTCGCCGCGGACTCCATGTTCAGGACCGAAGAGCGCCACCAGATTGACTTCCGGTGCAGAGTGGAGGATATCAATCGTAGAACGGAGGTGACTGTCGACTCCGCTCGGATTGGTCACGAGTCCTACACGGCAGCCTTCCAGCCCCTTGAAGCCGATAGACTGCAGCACTTCGATTCCGGGACGCACCTGAGCGGAAACAGTCACAGAGACAAGAGCCAGAAGCAAGAGTATTTTTTTCATAGTCTTCATTTTTTTCGTCCATATTCAGGATCTACCTTGAGCAGGGATGTAACTGCGAGCGTAACCAGGCAGCACGCCATCACGACGAGGAAGAAACCTGAGTAACCCAGCGCCTGCTGCATCTTTCCGGCAAACATGCCGGGGATTGCCAAGCCCAGGGCCATGAAAGCCGTGCAAAGCGAGTAATGAGATGTCTTGAACTCGCCTTCGGCTACATAAATCATATACAACATATAAGCCGTGAAACCGAATCCGTAGCCAAACTGCTCCACGAAGACGCAGGCGTTTATGACCAGAAGGCTATCCGGCATCACAAGGCTGAAATAGACATAAGCCAGGTCTGGCAGGGTGATTGCCAGGGCCATAGGCCAGAGTGATTTCTTGAGTCCCCAGCGGGAAGCGGCTATACCGCCTATTATGCCTCCTGCTGTAAGACCGATTATTCCGATGGTCCCGTAAATGAAGCCTACGGTCTCCGTGGCCAGGCCAAGACCTCCGGCTTCGTGTCCGTCAAGCAGGAACGGATTGATCATCTTGACGAGAAATGCCTCCGGAAGACGATATAGCAGCATGAACAATATCGCCAGCCAGATACCAGGCTTGCGGAAGAAGGTCACGAAGGTGCGACAGGTTTCACGCAGCACGGAACCAGCTGAAGCGACTCCGGCACGAGGAGCGTCAGCCTCGGGACGAGGCATGAAGAACACATGGTACAGGGCGATGGTTCCAAAGATGAGAGAGCATATGCCTATGGTCATGGCCCAGGCCTTCGGGATACCTCCCAGCCCATCGTAATGTCTTTCCAGCAGGCCGGCGATCACGACAAGCACGCCTTGGCCGAATATTGACGAGAGCCTGAAGAACGTGCTCCTGATACCGACGAAAAAGGCCTGGCGCTCCTGCGGCAAGGCAAGCATATAGAATCCGTCGGCGGCGATGTCATGGGTTGCAGAAGCGAAGGCGATTATCCAGAACACTACCAGAGTCACGACGAACATGGACACTGGCGTCGCCCCGGACGCAATGGTCTCGGCAGAAGGAGACGGAAGAGTCAGTCCCAAGGCCACGAGACCGGCAGTCATCAGGAGCTGCATGAACACGACCCACCATCTCTTTGTGCGGATGATGTCCACGAACGGGCTCCAGAAAGGCTTGAACACCCAAGGAAGAGAAAGCAGGCTGGTATAAAGAGCAAGGTCTGCATTCGACATGCCCATCCGCTTGAACATTATCGTGGAGACAGTGTTCACTATGAAATACGGAATACCCTCCGCGAAATACAGAGTGGGTATCCATGCCCATGGGTTTATCTTTACCTTGTTCATAGTCTTTCGAGCGAGGTTCCTGGATAGTAATGCTGAAGTATCTCGTCATACCCGTACCCCTTGGATGCCATCACGGCTGCGCCGATCTGGCACAGCCCGACTCCATGGCCCCAGCCATGGCCCTCAAGCACGAGCCTGTCGTTGTCTTTCCATATTATTTCGAAGGCGGAGCTCTTGAGATGGGACTCGGAGAGCACCTTCCTTATCATCAGTTCCTTTCCTACCACGAACGTACCGGAAGTGCCGACTATCTCAAGCCTGGTTATACGGCCGGAAGGTCCCTTTTCCAGAGGGTTGAGAGCCTTGAGCTCCCCTATCACCCTGCCTGAACGTCTGGAGATGAGTTCGGATATTTCGGCACGGGAATACTCAGCCTTCCAGCTGAAGAAATCCCTTGTCTCGAGGTCATAATCATTCAGCACCTGGGAGAGCACTTTCTCGTCTGCAGTATTACAGAACGGGTCCTCTCCTTCCGCATGTCCCGGAGTATCCGGAAGGGACTGCAGATATGGGAAATCCTTGTCTTCCCAGCATGAAGAGAACAGTTCGGTCCTACCTCCGCAGCACTTATGGAAACGGGCGTCGCAAATCTTGCCGTCATATGTCAGCACCTGTCCCCAGGTAGCGTCTATGGCCTTGCGTACATTCTCTCCGACAGCCATGGTCAGGCCCTGATAGCGCTGGCAATGGTCATCGGCGCAGACGTCGAAGTTCTTATGGTCCTCATGGTCGAACCATCTGACCATGTCGGACGATTCCGGAGAGCCTTCGAGAGTCTGGAGATGGGTCAGCAGCGACGGGAGGCTGTTGAGTGCCTCGAGATCGAGGCCGTCAGCCTTGCGGTTGCCCTTGCGGCGGCCGATCATCGAAGTCACCCATGACCTGGAAATAACGGCATGTGCCTTTAGCAGGTTGATGTCGGAGGTCGATTTCATCTCGGATGATATTACGCTGAGGAGGTAGTCCTCGACTCCGATTATATTTACAGCCACGACTTTTCCGCCCTCGACTATGAATTTGAGGGCACCGGCAAAGCACTGCGTCTGCTTTCTCTGCCAATGGAAGTCCACCCCTATTGTCACGTCGTGAAGTATGAAGGAAGGCTCCGCGAACATCGTGGAAATGGTCCTGGCCTCAAAGTAAAGTTCGTCGTAGAGGGCTCCGTTGTAGGATATCTTGCCCTCCATATAGCTTACCTTCTGGGGACCGGCCCCGTCGGAAACTATCTCGAAGACTATCTCCGGAGCGGACATTATCCCGACCTCCAGCTTTCTCTGGGTTCTGGTAAGACGCCAGAGTATCTCTTTTTCGACTTCTTCGCTGACTGATACCTCCTGCATTATTTCCGTAAGCAGGCGGACGTCAAGTTTGTCGTAATCTTCTTTCTTCGGGACAATGAACAGCCCGGCCATGTCGGCACAGCCAGGGCTCATGGTAAGGTGGTCAGGACCTTCGTCGAAGTAGTGGTGGGAACGATGGCTTCCGCGGAAGAGCACTATAGCCCTGTATTCAAAGCCGGAGATGCCATGGGTATTGCCGGCAGGACGCACGCCGCCCTTGCGAGACTTGTACCACATCAGCAGGTTGAACATCGGCTCCTTCTCTCCTTCCGGCATAGGAGCGCAGTCCAGAAGCCTGTAGAAGAGCTTGGCGAGGGACTTGGATGTCCTTGCGCGCAATACGAAGACTCCCTTAGTAAAATGCTTGTAATGGTAAAGCTGGGCTTCCTGAACAGAAGTTATGTATTCGATGTCAGAGCGGAGCTCATCCGGCACGAGACCGGCCTCTTCTCCGTTAGGCACGCTGTCAGCGGTAGCGATGCAGTCTATGAGCCTGTCCACTTCCCTTTCCAGTGGCATGATTCCGCGAGGGCATGCCTGGAAGTGCATGTGGTCCGGTGCGGAAGCTCCGCAGCGAGGGCCGTTATAGAATACAGTGAAGTCAGTATAATGGTGGGCCAGGTCAGCCATATCGGTGAGTCTGCGCCAGATCGACTGTTCGACATGACGGTCGCGGATTATGGTGAGATGGTCCGGAAATATCGGATAAGGGTTGATGCAGATGTCATATTTGCGGCCCTTCCTGCCTTCGAACTTCATTACGCGCTGTTCGGCAGGACGGTTGGACTCGCAGAGGAAACAGCTGCGGGCCTTGATGGCGGCGGCATCGACCTTGGCGGCCGACGAGCGGATTCGCTCCGGATTGTGCTGGAGGGTCACTTCCAGCCCCCCGACGGTCAGCTTCCTTGTCTCCGCACTCTTGAGGCTGCGGAAGTTGGCGGCGGCCATCGGCCAGACAGAAAGCTGGTCGCTTACGAATTTCTTTATTTTACTGGTCTCGCTCATTTGATTCTCGCCTCAAGTTCGAAGGTTCGTATGCTGTCCTTATAGAAGTTGTTTGCATTTACTTTCTCTATGCTGAGCGCCGCATCGGAGTTGCCTTCCCATCTGCGGCAGCAGTAGAGAGGCTCATATATACGGGATATCCTCCAGTCGCGACAGATTCTCAGTCCGACGGCGTAGTCCTCTCCATAGCTTACGTTCGGGAAGTTGATTTCCCTTAGAAGCGGCACATAGAAGGCCCTCGGAGCACCCAGACCGTTGATACGGAGGGCGTTGTTACGGCCGTTGGCGTCTGTCCATTCGCGGTGGTCGATGACTCCGGGAGGAATCGGATTCATGCTGAAATCGGTCATAAGATACGAGCCTATGACCATCGCCGAACCTTCCTCATGGAATTTGTCGACAATCTTCTGGAGGGTCTCCGGACCGCTATAGACATCGTCGCTGTCGAGCTGGACGGCGTATCTGCCGCAGTGCGGATCGTGGACGGCGAGATTCCAGCAGCCGCCGATGCCAAGGTCGTTCCTTTCAGGAACCAGATGCACCAGACGGTCGTCACGGATGCCGTCGATAATATCCGTAGTACCGTCGGTGGAATGGTTATCGATGACTATTACGTTATACTCGAAATCGGTTTTCTGGGAGAGGGCGCTGCGAATTGCGTCGGCGACGGTGCGTGCCCTGTTGAATACCGGGATAATGACCGAAGCCTCGAAGAAGAATTCTCCCTCATGAGCAGGGACAGGCTTGAATGGAGCGTCCAGGAGGGCTCCTATGCGGCGGAGATAATCGGTGCAGACGGCTTCGCGTTCGATCTGGACGTCGCGATTGCGCGGATCGACGTAGTCGAACTGCTTTTCTCCGGACTTGCGGAGATCACGGGCGGTCTCGGTGTAAAGTATCTCGTTGACATGGACAATTTTCCCGAATCGCAGGCGCAAGTCGTAGAGGGCGCTGTACTGGAGGTCAGGCATCGTTTCGACGGCTGCTTTGAGGCTGTCGGTCCTGACCAGCCAGAGAGTGCCGAAGTCGAAGTCGTCCCGGATCGCTCCTTTCTGGCAGTCGATCAGCGGATGGCGGACTTTCGCGGAGTTGCCGTCAGCGTCGATGTTCAGGTCCCAATGGTCGGAATAGACCATGTCGGCACCGGTATAATCGGCAACCTCAGCCATCCTTTCGAGAGAAAGGTAGCCGAGGTCGTATTCTGTATTTCTGGTGTTCAGAAGTATGTACCGTCCCTCTGAAGAGGCGACGGCTTTCTTAAGTACGGAAGAATTTCCCAGTTGCAGGCCAGTGATAACTTGGATCATATCTTAAAGGAGAGCCTCGAGATCTTTCCTGATCCGGGCAAACTCTCCTTCAAAGTTAGGAGTTAAGACTGACTTTCCCAAACTTTCTTCTATTTCTTTGAATGACCAGTAGCGGCCTTCCTCGACTTCATCCCCGTCCGGATTCGGTCTGAAGTCCCCGACACAGGCAAAGACATTGACCAGTTCTTTCTCGGCTGGGGATTCCCATACGTAAGACGTGATGGCAACAGGATTGAAATCGAATATCCTCAATTCCTCCGACACTTCGCGGAAGAGAGCCTCTGCTACGGACTCTCCGTAATCCACGTGGCCTCCTACGGCAGTGTCCCAATAGCCCGGGAGCAGGTCCTTCTTCATGGACCGTTTCTGCAGATAAAGCTCGCCGAAGCGGTTGAGTATATGCAGATGCACGACCGGATGGAGGAGCTTGGAACCTCCATGGACATACTGTCTGGCGGCCTGGCCGACAACTTCTCCGGACATGTCCACCACAGGGACCATCTCCGATGAAGTCGATATCTTGTCAGAAGGCATTTCTGCCGTCGGATGCGGCATCACCGGGGCCGGGAAGGGAGGATAGATCAATTCCTGCATAAAGCTACAGAGCCATTAGGATCAGCAACTGGGCGACGAGCACCCTCATGAACATTGTCAGAGGATAGACGGTAGCATAGTTGACTGAGGTATAGTCGGTACCATATGCGCCCTGGGCGAAAGCCAGCACTGGAGGGTTTGTGGAGCCTCCGGCGACGAGACCGCAGATCTGGTAGAAGTTCAGCTTGAATACAAGTCTGGAGACGACCATGATTATCGCTACAGGCAGCATTGTGATGATGGCTCCGTAAAGGATCCACCAGAAACCGCCGTTGAGCAGAGAGCTCACGAAGGTCTCTCCGGCACCAAGTCCGACAGCAGCCATGAAGAAGGAGATGCCAATCTCGCGGATCATCATGTTGGCGCTGTGGGTGGTGTAAGTGGTGATCTTGTATTTAGGGCCGAAATGTCCAAGAAGTATCGCGATGATGAGCGGACCTCCGGCAAGTCCCAGCTTGACCGGCTGCGGAATGCCAGGGAAATGGATCGGCATGGATCCGAAGATTACACCCAGCGCGATGCCGAAGAAGATAGGAATCAGGTTAGGATGGTCAAGGTCGCCAGGCTTGTTTCCTACGATCTTGGCTACGATGTCGATATCCTCCTCAGGACCTACGACCTTGAGGATATCTCCCATCTGGAGGATTAGGCCCGGACGAGCTACAAGCTGTACGCCGGCCCTTATGACCCTGGTCACAGAGACGTTGTAGTTGCGTCTGATGCCGAGTTCGGCGAGTTTCTTTCCGTTAAGCTTAGGCTTGGTGATGACGAGTCTCCTGATCACCATGCTCTCGTCCATGCGTGTCCAGTCGTCGAGATGCATCGGGACTTCTTCTCCGAAGATGATGCGGATCTGGTCCACGTCGCTGTTGGAGGTAACTATGAGAAGACGGTCGCCTTCGCAGAAAACGGTATCAGGACCAGGAACGGAAATCATTCCGTCGTGCAGTATTCTGGATATCACGAATTTCTCTCCGGTACTCATTTCATTGACCACTTCCTTGAGGGTCTTGCCGAAGACGGCAGGATTCCTGACTTCGCAGTGCATACGCCTTGCAGTATTGGCTACTGATTCTTCTTTTGCAAGCTCTGCCTTTTCTTTTTCGAGGTCAATCCTGAAGACGGCCTTGAAAAGGATTACGAGGAAAAGTACGCCGAGCACGCCGAGAGGATAGGCTACAGCATAAGCGGATGCAAGGCCAGAAGATGTTGCGGCTGCTGTCTGGGCGGACATGCCCTGGGCGATCAGTCCGTCAGAGAGAGTCTGCTGCGCGGCACCAAGTCCCGGAGTGTTGGTCACGGCACCGGACATGACACCGACCATCGTCGGAATGGATTCTCCGGATACAACGGAGATTACATATGTCGTCGCTACTACCAGCAGCACCAGGGCTACGGCCAGCATGTTCAGTTTCACTCCACCCTGGCGGAAGGAATGAAAGAAGCCGGGACCGACCTGGAGGCCGATGGAAAATACAAACAGGATGAGCCCGAAGTCCTTCATGAAGGCGAGGGCGGTAGGATTTGCGCGGAATCCGAAATGGCTCAGCAGGATGCCGATGAAAAGAATCCATGTCGAACCGATGGAAACGCCTTTGATCTTGAATTTGGCAAGATAAAGGCCGGTAGCGATTACGATACCGAAAAGAAGTACTGTGTGCGCTATGCCAGTACCAGTGAAAAGATCGTTCATAGCTTAGAATTTGATGCTGGTGCAGAATGCCTGGCGGTCTTCTACTTTACCTTCGATGTACCATGTATCTCCGTCACGATAACGGAACAGGGAAACGGTCTCGCCCTGCTTTGTCTCATGGTTGAAGTTGATTTCAAGTTCCTTTATAGGTTTCTCTGCAACAATATTATAATCAATGCAATCCATCGCCCATACAACATACTTGGCGTTGTTGGTATGACCGACCAGGTCGATGTCGGAATAACCTACCACATGGTCGAAAACATGCTCGGGCTCGATACCTCTCGGCATCATGACCCTGCCTGCCGGCGTCTCGATTGCGGAATCTTTGCATACGGTCGTCTCCGGGATCATTTCGACCACGTCGGTCGTACGCACCATGCGTCTCTGGACGACATCAAGGATGACCCAGGAGCTTGTGCCCCTCACCTTGGTCTTTCCGGAAAGGTCGTTGATCATGAAATCCCTGAGATAAAAAGGTCCGGCAGGGCCCTTGTGCCAGGTAAGGATATCTACTTTCTCTCCCCACACAGGAGCTTCCTCAAAAATGAAGTGGAGTCTTGACAGCACCCAGGCAAGTCCGGACGGTTTCAGTTCATCATATCCAAAATGCATGGCGTCTGCGGCAAGATAAGCCATTTCCTGAGCTAAGTCCATAAACGAGGATGGTTTGAGCCTCTGGGCTCCGTCGACATCGTAGCAGCGGATCTGCTCCCCTTTTACGACGTACTTGCTGTCATCAGTAATTATTCCTTTCATTTTCAATTATTTTGGTCCCTGGAAAGGACTGCCGGATGCAAAGATACACTTAAAACTCGGAATCGTCAAAAACTGAAACGATTAAAAAAATATCTATATTTGGGGCCGCTAAAACCGAGAAAAAATGGAGATTGACAAAAAGTGGCTGCCAAGAATTGCAGCAATAATCTGGGGTACCCCGGGAATAATGTTGTTTGCCAAAGGTATAAGGATTGGAAATGCAATGCCAGAGAAATGGTGGCTCTATCTGATAGCTGTAGCAGTTCTGGCGCAGTTCCTGTTCATGTTCACAAGAATCGTGGATAGATACTCGGCCTTTACGCTCTCGGGTGATGAAGAGAAGAAGTCTATAATCTACATGTTCCCACCAAAGGGATGGATAATACTGGTGGTGATGCCGTGCCTTGGAATACTGTTCAAGCACTTGCCGTTCATCCCTCAAGAATTCTATCCGGCCTTCTACCCGGGACTGGGGCTCGCGCTGGTCTATGCAGCCTTTCGCTTCGTGCGCAATTCAATGAAATAAAAAAACCGCCAGCGATATTCGCTGGCGGTTTTTAGTGGGAGCAGAGGGAGTCGAACCCCCGACCCTCTGCTTGTAAGGCAGACGCTCTGAACCAACTGAGCTATGCTCCCAAGCTTATTGCAACCCCGCTATTTTCAAACGGGATTGCAAAGATACTTAAACTTTTTTAATCCGCAACAATTTTCCCGAAAAATTTATCATTAGCCCTGTAATGCGGCGCATAGAAGGATTCAATCGACACAACAGGTGCCGAGAAGACGCCTCTGCGAGTCACATGGAACTCCTCCTCGATGGTCGTCTTTTCTTCAGGATAACTGTCGAAATAGTCGTTGGTACAGTCGCTGCGGACTTCCCTGTAACCGCCCCGGTAATATCCGGAGAACTGGGATACAGGACTGAATGCAGCCTCCCTCGGAGCAGTAAGCTTCACGAAGCTCCTGTTTTCGGCGCTCCATATGTTGTATCTGGCGATAATCTTGTCGCCGGCAACAAGCGGCTCCCCTCCCTTCAGTTCCACAGGTTTGCCGTCAGCGCCAACTTTCAGATATGTCTTTGATATCTTATATCCATTTCCAGCAGACTTGATTTCGGAGAACGGTTTCGAATAATTGGCAGAGAGGGCCATCACTTTCGTAGAAAGAACTGACTCCGAACCATCCAATACCGTAACAAGGGTCTCCACGAACGCAGGACTCGCCTTCCATTCCTGGGTCTCTTTCTGGAGCATCAGCCATATACGAATTCCGTCGGCTACTTCCGACTCAGGAGCTGTCTTGGAAAGAAGGGTGCAAATCATCGCATGCATATATGCCTCATCCTCAAGCATTCCGCGGAATGGCATCACTGCATTAGGATAATAGATTCCGCCACTGTCATGCTTCACTGCATATTCTAGTACAGACTTGACTTCTCCTTCGAGAGACTTGGAAACCTTGTATGAAGCGAAGAGCCCCGCACCCCATGCCTTGGCAAGGTCCAGACCGGCATCGGAAGATGACAGGTTATAAAGCGTGCTGAGACGGACAACCTTATGGAAAATGTCGCCTCTTGCTGCATAATCCCCGATCGCTTCGGATGAAAGATGGTGTTTCGCGAACTTGCGGAAATCGTCGAAACGGCCTTTCTCGGACTTCCCGACCGGTTTCACGAACTCAATCTCCGGATACATTGACCTGACATACATATATGAAGCGTCCATGAGACGTCCGCGCCAGTATGGGATGTCTCCGTCAAAATGAGCCTTGTCAAGATATCTGACAGACTCGGTCATGTCCGGTATGGAGACTCCCCTGTCGCGAAGGCGGGCGAAACGCTCGAGAACCCTTGAAGTGATGGCTTCGGAGGACTTCATTCCCGCGAACCAGCAGAAACCGCCGTCTGCATTCCTGCAGGCCATTATCTTTTCAAGGAGAGCCTCGTCGCCGGCATCCTTCGGAGATACTATCTTGGTAGAAAGCTTACGAACCATATAAGCCGAAGTGAGCGAAATCACATCATCCCCCTTCGGGTCGAACTCTTCAGGCATCGCTTCGGTAAGCATGTCGAGAATTGAAACGACATTGACTTCCGCATTCTTGCCGGAGACATTCACGAATCTGGAGCGGAGCTCTTTTTCAGCGGCTTTCTGGTCCATGCCGGGAAGGATGACCTTCGAATGGCTTTCGGTAAGGTTCTGGACTGGTTCCATCACCGGGACTGACACAAACATGCCGTCGGAATAATTATCTCCGACGAAAACAGCTTTGAGACCGATTTCCCCGACCTCGGAAGCCTTGAACGGGAAAGACGCAGAAGCGGCATTGCCAGCCTTTATGTCCAGATGCTTCTTGTGCACTGCGGCCGGCTTGAGGTTTTCGTGGTCCTTTCCAGGATACACATAGAGGTACAGGTCGCCTGATGCAGAGGACTCGCTGTCCGCAGATACATTCACAACGATGTTGCACATATCCCCGACATAAAGGAAACGAGGCTCGAGCATGGACACCTTGACCGGTATGGATATGACCATGTCACGGCTGGCCACGGCGCTGCGGACCTTCTTGTCATGGGCAAAAGCCCTTACTACGAAGGTCGAAAGCTTATCGGAAGCCTTGAAATCGAAGCTTACCTTGCCGTCGGCATCCGGCCTGAGCGACGGCAGGAAGCACAACGCATCCGCAAAGTCGGAGCGGATAGCGAACTCAGCCCCGTCAGGAATAGCCTGGTTTCTGTCCGGGATTGAGAAAGAGGCCACATCTTGGTCTGCGGAGACATATGATTCTTCCTGAACGCCAGAGGCCCTTGTCGCTGACATTCTCAATCCTCTCTTGTTGGACATCTCAAATCCGAAAGGAGCTGCCTCCCCATAAACCATTTCACCCCCGAAACTACTGCCTTCACATGTTTTGATATAGGAATATTCCGGCAGTATCTCGCTCAAATGGATTGGCATTTCAAATCCTGATGAACTTGACGACAGTCCATCCATAGCTTTCTCATATACGCTTACGGCAACGTCAACGCCCAGCCTAGTCTTCAGGCTGAACTTGCATTTGCCAGCCGGAAGCGTCCTGTCTACAAAAGATGAGAAATCCACGAACAGGTCTTCTTTCTCTTTTTTTCGCGAATATGTCTGATTATGTGAATACGAAGTGTTGTCTTTAAAGTAAAACACCTGCATGACGACATGATCCGGATATGAGTCCATATATGGCATCTTTACCTCAACAAGAGAGCCTTCCTTGCCGCGACATCCTTCCATCTGCACCATTTGCATCCTGAGCACTTTTCCTTCATATCCGTACAAAGTTGCGACCGCCCAGACAGGACCTGTCCCGGAACCGAGCATAAGGGTGATGTCTCCACCGCGTGAGACTTCGCTTTCCCCGTTTACGAACAGACCGGAAATTGGCGCGTCAAGATACTTTGCGTCATGTTTCAACCTCAAGATAGCCATCGAGGCTTGTCCCGATTCAATGTTGAATAAATCCCCTTTGAACGGGCTCAAGTCCAGGTCAAACTCGCGTCCGGATAGAGCAGTTCCCTTCGTCAGTTCCTTCCCTTCAGAATCCTTAAGGATATAATCAATCGGCACATCTTCGAAGTGTCCATCCAGTTTGAAAGTTACCTTAGCGACATCCTCACGTATTATTTTGCATGAGCCAGATTTATCAAACCAGCCATCAACTTTATTTGAAACAGAGACAGAGACATATTTCCACCTAGGGATACTGATGTGATAATCCTTGCTGACGGTTTCTCCTGTAATGTCGGTTATTCTTAGAGAAACCGAGAAATACCCGTACCTCGCAACGAAGGAGAGCTCGAAAGTGCCATCGTCATTGAGGGAGCATTCAACAGGATGCGACGTCCCGACATATCGTGTTTCGTAAAGGACTGCTCTCACAGATGCTCCAGCCAGAGAATGTCCCGAATAAGAAGAGACTCGTCCAGTAAGCTTGACCGTATCGCCTTCGTTCCATAACTTGTGATTCTCGTCAAAATCAATCACGAAAGATGGCAACTCATATTCATCCACATTAAAGTATTCTGAACATAACTCCCGACCATTCTGACTGACTGTCAGGCAATATTGGCCGTTCCGTCTCCCTGTCGGAATGATGAATTTCCCCAAGACTGCGCCAAACTCATCCGTAACCAGGTCCGACTCGTCGACTTTCTTCCTTTCCGGATCAAGCAAGGATACCTTGATTTTCTCGTCAGGAAGCACATGAGCATCCTTCCCTTCCAAGAAAAGGATAAGCTTATAATCCAATGTTTCGCCGGGTTTATAAAACGGCTTGCTTTTCAATACTTGACATCTGACATTGTTATCAGCATACGTAATCCATCTGTCATATTCCTTTCCGACATAGAGTCTTCCGCTGGATTTCTTCAACCCCTTTGCATCATTATACCCTGCTTCCAGATAGACATGATCCCTTTTCAAGTTATCTATCAAGCGTTGAATAGGGTCGCCCATTTTCGTGAATCCATAAAAAGCAAGGTTTTCCTGCGAGAGCATTTTCCTATCGGAGTCATAGACGGCAATAGTAGCCACTTCCAAAGGTTCCCCTGTCTTGGCATCAGTCACATACACCTTGTGGCCATCAGAATCATGGCGATAAGCGATGGACAGCGAATACTTCTCATATGAACACTTCCTCCATTTCTTCTGCCTGTTGCTATTGAACCTCACAATATAGGCTCCGTCCGACATTTCCGGAATCACGTCCGCCTTTTTGTCCCACACGTAGAAGTGGTTGCCGTCGCTGACAAATTTGAACGAATGGACAGGTTTCCCGACTAAACGGCCGTCCGCATCATTATACATCGAAACCGTCACCTCCTCGCAATTGCGCATCCTGACCGTTATGCTGTCTCCTTTAAAAGAACAGGAAACATCCGATGAATTTAGTTCTTTTATCAAATCCCTGACATTTGTCAGACAAGACGCAATCGATTTCTCTTTGCCCCTAAATGCTTTCCTTCGTTTTTCAAATGCATTGCACCTGGCTGACAAGTCTTTATATTTCGGAACATCGGCAGACTTATCCTCATCCAGAGAACGAAACTCCATTGACAGCAGTTCCGCCTCGGGGAACAGGCCGATGGCCTTGCCACGATATTTGTCAACGAGAGCTGTCAAGGCTGCCTTATTGTCCGAAGCACGGCTTGCCTCCAAATATTCAATATATCCTTCGCCGGGATACCGGCCCTTCCAACAGTCCTTCAGGTCCGCGAACCCCGGACCGCCCCACTGAGAGACATCCCACAGCGCATATTCATAGTCGCTCGCAAAGCCGACGACTTCCTTGAACTCGCTGTCCCGATAGAAGCCATCGTTTCTGACAGCCTCCATCAACGAGCGTTTTTCCTTTATGAACGACAGCTTCTCTTCGGCGGATGCGCCAAGATATTCGCTCATCCAGCTGTATGTAACAATAGGATAATCAAAAGCACTGACCTGTGCTTTAAGTATACTGTCAGCGGCTTCACGCTCCTTCCAGTTCACGTTGATCCGGTCATCGTGAGCCGAGGTGACAGCCTTGTAGAAATCATACGGAAGACGGCGCTGCGTAGCTTCCGCAATGATGCGGTCAAGAATCTCTGCCTTCTCTTTCGGCAGGTCTTTCTTCGAATAATCATCGTACTTTTTCCACAAAGATTCCATTTTGTTGCTAAACGAAAAAGATGTGACCAGCACGAATGCCGCCACAACTGACGTGATCACCAGTATAGGTCTCATATTTATATTAATTACGCCTCGTCAGGTTTGCGAAAACAAGGCACTGCTTCAGCAACTGCAAATGTTGAGCCACCTATGTAAATCAATGGCTTACCGAAAAGATTCCAGTCTCCGGAAGCCATCTCGAGGGCATAATCCACAGCATCGCGCACAGAGTCGCGAACGAACAGACGGGCTGTGGACATACCGTGCCGGCGACAATAGGAACGGTATTTTGACATTATCTTCTTTGCAGGAAGAGCTCGGCTTGTAGATGGTGTCGTGAAAATATATGTGGCCTTCTCCGGCATGAGCGGAATTATTGACTTGAGGTCCTTGTCAGACATGACCGCATAGATTATTATCAGCGTTGCATATTCCCCGGATTCGAGAAGTCCGCTGAGCTGGGCGAAGTTATTGCGCAGGGCATGGGCATTGTGGCCGATGTCGCAGATTACATCCGGCTGGTCGGATATCTTTTCCCAGCGGCCATGGAAACCCGTCCTTTCTGCTGTATGGGCAATGCCCTGCAGGATTTCGTCGGTCACCTTGATTCCGAGGGCATCGAGACCGCAGAGCACGGTACGCAGGTTCTTTCTCTGATACTCTCCTTTCAGGTCCATTGAAGCGAGCAGCGGCTCTATGCTATTGAGAGCCGACGGATCCGTATGTTCAGCGATGGTCAGCTGCGAATCCATCTTGGCTGCGCGCGTCAGGAAGACAGTCCATGTCTCCGGAGTGACTTCGCCCACCACTACCGGGACTCCTTTCTTTATGATTCCGGCCTTCTCTTTGGCGATCTTCGCAAGAGTGTGGCCGAGTATGTCGCAATGGTCCAGGCCAATGCTGGTGATGACCGAAAGCTCAGGAGTAATTATGTTGGTGCTGTCGAAACGGCCGCCGAGCCCCACTTCGATCACGGCCCAGTCAACTTTCATTTCCTCGAACCACTTGAAGGCCATGGAGGTCGTGATCTCGAAGAACGAGAGGTCGAGTCTCTCGAATTCTGACTTGTATTTCTTGATGAAATCAAACACCCACTCCTTGGTAACCATTTCCCCGTCAACTTTCATCCTCTCCCTGAAGTCAAGTATGTGCGGAGAAGTGTAGAGTCCGGTGCGCGCCCCGTCAGCATTAAGCGCCGACGCGAGCATGCTGGACACCGATCCCTTGCCGTTCGTGCCGGCGACATGGATGGTACGGTAGCTGCGGTGCGGATGTCCGAGGAGTGCGTCGAACTCTTCCATGCGGTCAATACCCGGCTTGTAGGCTTCGGTGAATTTGGCTTTCTGGACTGACGGAAAACGACGGAAAAGGGCCTCTATCTCCTTGTTGTACTCCTCCTCGAAATTCATAAGATTATATCCTGTTATTGTTTTTGCCCCCAAATTTACTTATTTTTGAGGACAAATAACAATGGGATGAGCGATAAGTCTTCGATACTTGATTCGGAATTTATTATCGACGGGGTGAAAATGGAGGTCACGCCGGAGGATATGCTTCGTTCCGCCAGCGGGATGAGACCCTCCTCCGAGAGTCCGGCAGGTACTGTCGTCGACGAATCTGTGGACCCTGCTCCCTCCGCCGAACCTTTTGACAAGGCCAAGGTAAAGGAATACCTGAAGACTGTCTCCAAAGCCGGAGAGACCGACATCCCTCTCGCCTACCCGGCTACCCGGACAAGAATGGAAATCTGCCGGGAACTCATCGACACAATCTGGAAACAAGGACATTTCAAGCTGGAGGATCTCTCTGTCAGTCTCGACTGGCGCTGGGACGGCCAGCCCGTCGGAAGTATGGCTGCGCTGTACAGTTCCGTGGAATCGGCATGCGACCTTCTGGACAGCCTCGGAATCCAGGTCGACAAATACAGCTGCGCATCGGGGAAAAGACGCAGCCTGACGGCCGGTGCTGCCCTTGCGGGATATGAGGAGGACGACGAGCTCCGCGACAGCGACAGTCCCAGCCTCGCATCGGCGAGGAAGACCCCGGAGGCCATTGCTCCGAATCCTTCTGACTGGCTTATCTATGTTCCGTTCGACACCGGTCGCTACCGTCTCGGCGGATCGCTCCTTTCCGAAGCTTCCGGAAATGTCGGAGGACAGTCCCCTGAGGAGATAGACCCGGATTATTTCATCGACTGCTATGAAGTCATACGCGAGCTGGTGGAAGACGGAATTGTCACAGCAGGAGCGACTGTAGGCCGCGGCGGACTGATGGCCGCCCTAGACCGCATGACGCCGGACTGCGGAGCATGCGTCTCGGTCGAAGGCATCATGAAATCGTCGGGAGAGACCGACATCGTGAATGTCCTCTTCGGAGAGATTCCGGGAGTCGTGATAGCCATCAATGATTCTGATTATGATTATATAGACGCCGAACTGTTGCTGCAGGACGTCGCCTACTACCCGCTCGGGCATCCGCAGGCGGGCGCCGGAGTCAAGCTGACCAAATCCGACGGCATATTGGGGATTTTGCAAGCCCTGATGGATGCGAGTGAAGGAGAAGATTAATACTAAAACTAAAATATATGCCAAAATCGAAAATCTTCGTTCTGGACACAAATGTCATTCTGCACGACTTCAAGTCCATAAGACAGTTCCAGGACAATGATATCGTAATTCCAACCGCCGTCCTGGAAGAGCTGGACAAATTCAAGAAGGGCATGGACACCCTCAGCTTCAACGCCAGAGGGTTCATGAGAGAGCTGGACTTGCTTACGGACGGACACATGTTCGGAAAGAACGGAGTTCCGATCGGGAAAGGCAAGGGACGTATCAAGGTGGAGCCTAACCACCCGTTCCCCGAGGACATGAAAGACCTGTTCCACGATGATATTCCTGACCACAGGATTCTCTCTACCGCCATCTGGGTAAGGGACAACAATCCGGGCCGTTTCGTAGCCCTGGTCACGAAGGACATCAACCTGAGGATGAAATCGAAGGCCGCAGGCATGGAGGCCCAGGATTACCTGACGGACAGAGTCGAAGACTCGACCATAGAAGGGGCCTACAGAGAAGTCCAGATCATAGAAGACATCCCGGCCAACATTCTCCAGAAGATAGCATTCGGCCAGGACAACTCCATATGCTGGCAGGATGTGTTCAAGAAAGAGCCTTCCCCTAACCAGTTGTTCAAGTTCCGCTGGAATAACGGCGACGAAGTTACATGCGCCCGGTATGATGCAAAGAGAGGCAAGATAGTCCATGTCCGCAAACGCGAAGCATACGGCATCCGGCCTAGGAACGAGGAGCAGCAGTTCGCGCTGGACGCCTGCCTGAATCCGGAGATACAGCTCGTTTCCCTGACTGGCGGCGCCGGTACGGGAAAGACTCTGCTGGCCCTTGCGTCCGCTCTCGAGCAGGCTCAGGACTATGACCAGATCATCCTGACCAGGCCGACCGTGATTCTGGGCAACCAGGAGATTGGTTTCCTGCCGGGAGACGAGAAGAGCAAGATGGCTCCGTTCCTTCTGCCTCTGATGGACAATCTCGGCGTGATCAAGTCCCAGTTCCGTCCTTCCAGCAAGGAGGCCCTGAAGATTGACGGCTTCCTGAAGGATGAGAAACTTCTCATCACTCCTCTGGCCTACATAAGGGGACGAAGTCTCGGAAAGGCATTCTTCATCATCGACGAGGCCCAGAACCTGACGCCTCATGAGATCAAGACAATCATCACCCGCGCCGGAGAAGGCACCAAGATGGTGTTTACGGGAGATATTTTCCAGATCGACCAGCCTTATCTGGACCAGTGGTCAAACGGCCTGACGCATCTCGGAGAAAAGATGTCCGGTCAAAGGTTGTTCGAGCATGTATTCCTCCGCAAAGGCGAGCGAAGCGAATTGTCTGAAATAGCATCGAAGTTGCTATAATTCGGAATTTTGACTAACTTTGCATTTTCTGTTGAGAAATCAACGGAAACCCCACATGATTATTATCAAATCAGAATAAAATAATATGTTTGAAGAAAAGAAAAGAGTTTACCGTTTCGGCGGCAAGAAGGCCGAAGGTAACGGCAAGATGCGTGAGCTCCTTGGTGGAAAAGGTGCCAACCTTGCTGAAATGAACCTCCTCGGTATGCCTGTTCCTGCAGGCTTCACCATCACTACCGAGTGCTGCGCAGAATATTATGCTCTCGGCGGAGGTTACAGCGACAGCCTCAAGAAGGAAGTCGCCCAGGCTATGAAAGCTACAGAAGACCTTATGGGCAAGAAATTCGGAGATCCAAACGATCCGCTCCTCGTGAGCTGCCGTTCCGGTGCGAGAAGTTCCATGCCTGGCATGATGGACACCATCCTCAACATCGGTCTTTGCTCCGCTACAATACCTGGCCTTATCAAGAAAACCAACAATCCACGTTTCGTATATGACGCATATCGCCGTCTCATCATGATGTACTCTGACGTGGTCATGGAGAAGGCTGAAGGCATCGAGCCTGCAGACGGCCAGGGTATCCGCCAGCAGCTTGACCGCATGATGCAGGAACTCAAGGACGCAAAAGGCTATACTTCCGATACAGATATCACTGCCGAAGAACTCGCTGACCTTGCCGAGAAGTTCAAGGTCCGCATCAAGGAGGTTCTCGGAGTGGAGTTCCCTGACGATGCCAACGCGCAGCTCTGGGGCTCAATCGGAGGCGTGTTCAAATCATGGAACGGAAAGCGCGCCATCGCATACCGCCGCATCGAGAAGATTCCTGATGACTGGGGCACGGCCGTAAACGTACAGTCCATGGTATTCGGTAACATGGGTACGACATCCGCTACCGGCGTAGCGTTCTCACGTAACCCTGCAAACGGTGACAACAAGTTCTACGGAGAGTGGCTCATCAACGCCCAGGGCGAGGATGTGGTTGCCGGTATCCGTACTCCTAACCCTCTCAACGAGGCTACCAAGAGCGAGAAGAACAAGAACCTCGAGTCTCTCGAGAAAGCTATGCCTGCCGTTTACAAGGAGCTTGACGAGATCCGTCTCCACCTTGAGAACCACTTCCACGACATGCAGGACATCGAGTTCACCATCCAGGAAGGCAAACTCTGGATGCTCCAGTGCCGTATCGGCAAGAGGACCGGTCTTGCAGCCCTCCAGATGGCTATGGACATGGTCAAGGAAGGCATGATCGACGAGCAGACAGCAGTAATGAGAGTTTCTCCTGCCCAGCTCGACGAGGTGCTTCACCCAATCCTCGACCCTACTTCCGAGAAGAAGGCCAAAGTAATGGCACAGGGTCTCCCTGCTTCTCCAGGCGGTGCAGTGGGTACTATCGTATTCACTTCTGAGGCTGCCATGGAGGCTCTCAAGGAAGGTCGCAAGGTCATCCTTATCCGTGAGGAGACTTCTCCTGAGGATATCGAGGGCATGCGCGCTTCTGCAGGTATCCTTACAACCCGTGGAGGTATGACATCCCACGCTGCTCTCGTTGCCCGCGGATGGGGCAAGTGCTGCATCGTTGGTTGCGACTCCATGAAGATCAATTTCGAAAAGCAGTGTGTTACCTTCGGTGACAACAAGAAAGAATACAAAGAAGGCGATTTCATCAGCCTCAACGGTACCAAGGGTCTTGTATATGCTGAAAGCATCGACACCATGGACGCTACCGAGAACCCTCTCTTCACAGAGTTCATGGGCATCGTGGACAAGTTCCGCAAGATCGGTATCAGGACCAATGCTGATACTCCGGAGGATGCCGCAAAGGCTCTCAAGTTCGGAGCAGAAGGTATCGGCCTCTTCCGTATCGAGCACATGTTCTACGGCAAAGACTCTGAGCGTCCTCTCGCCAAGATGCGCAAGATGATCCTCAGCGATACCGAGGAAGAAAGAAGGGCTGCGCTCGCCGACCTCGAGCCTTACATGAAGGCTGCTGTCAAGAGCACCCTCAGCATCATGGATGGCAAGCCGGTTGTATTCCGTCTCCTTGACCCACCTCTCCACGAGTTCGTTCCTAGGACTCCTGAGAAGAAGGCTGAACTTGCCAAGGAGCTTGGTATCAGCGTAGCAGAGGTTGAGAAGAGAGGAAACGCCCTCCACGAGGTTAACCCTATGATGGGTCACCGTGGCGTACGTCTCCACGTATCCTTCCCTCTTATCGCCGAGACACAGTACAAGGCAATATTCGAGGCTACCGCAGAGCTTCAGAAAGAAGGCAAGCACCCAGTTCCTGAGATCATGATCCCTGTGACTGTCTCTGCACGTGAGCTCAGCTTCCAGAAAGCTATCTGCGACCGTGTAAAGGCTGAAGTTGAAGGCCGCACAATGGAGAGCATCAAGTACCAGTTCGGTACCATGATCGAGATTCCTCGTGCCGCTCTCACCGGTGACAGGATGGCTCGCGTTGCCGAGTTCTTCTCATTCGGTACCAACGACCTCACCCAGATGACCTTCGGTTTCTCACGTGACGATATCGGTACCTTCATGGGCGACTACCTCGGCCACAAGATCGTTGATTCCGACCCATTCCAGACAATCGATACCAAGGGTGTCGGCAAACTCGTGGAATACGGTATCAACAGCGGTCGTTCCAAGAGACCTGAGCTCAAGTGCGGCGTCTGCGGAGAGCACGGTGGAGATCCTGATTCAATCAAGTTCTTCAACAGCATCGGCATAGACTATGTCAGCTGCTCACCATTCCGCGTTCCAATCGCACGTCTTGCTGCCGCACAGGCTGCAATCGAGCAGAACAGCTAGTATCTGAAATCACTTCCGGCAATGCCGGAGATCCGATAAGCCCGACGGAATTATCCGCCGGGCTTTTTCATTTCCAGTTTGCACGAGGAGATAAAAAATAATTTTATGGTTTAATGGATGATAAAAAAGCGGATGGGATTTTTTAATGCCGGTACAGTGCAAATCTTTTTCGGATAGCTTTGCCGAAAAAGAAAAAAATGCGTGACTACAACCATAGGAAATCCTCTGCTTACAAGGACCGGAATTCTCTCTCTCTTGCTTTCGCGGGCGACTCTTGCCCCAGTACCTTGACCGATCTGGTGACCTTGCTAATCCTTTTCTTGACTCCGGTCCTTGCAGGAGGATGTTCCAGATTCACGCAAGACGACGATTGCATGTACGAAGACGACATGGTCTATACGAAGGTCGACGCATCCGCCCCCGGGGATGCTGTCGTCAGATGCATCGACATATTCTTTTTCAATGATGACAGACTTCAGCGCCTGGATTCGTACCAGAGGATAGAAAGCGGGAATGTCAAGTCGGCCACCGGGGCGTCCAGGGTCGGGAAAAAGATTCTGGTCGTGCTGGCAAATGCATCTGAGAACAGGTTTACATGGACAGATATCAACTCGCTCTCTTCCCTGTCCCAGGTTACGGCTGAGCTGGCGAATGAAAATCCTGCGGTACCGGTGATGTGCGGAATCATGAGGTTGGAGACCGGAAACGTCAGAAGCGTAGCGATCCCGTTGGAGCCCCTAATGTCTAAAGTTGAATTGGTGTCGATAAAGGCTGACTTCAGCGGGAGATCCTACGCCGGTGCAAAGATTGAAAACGTCAAGGCCTACCTTACGAACGTCTCGGGAACATGCAGGCTGATTCCGGATTCGGCGACGGTATCCGGGGTAATACTCAACAGCGGCAGGCTCTCGCTGTCGGACATGAGACTGATGGCGGTCCCGGAAATGCTGATGCAACAGATGAGCGGGCCGGTGGGGACGAGCGCCAGGAATCCGGGGATGGAATTCTGCTGCTACCCATCGGAGAGTCCGGAGGGCGGACCGGGCACTCCCCCTACCCGGCTGGTGGTAGAAGGCACGATTGAAGGTTCTACTTACTATTATCCGGTCGACATCAACCGGGGAACTCAGCTCCAGGGAAAGGAAGGAATCGGAAGGAACAACCGCTACCGCATCAGCATGGACATTACCAGAAAAGGGGCTGACACGCCAGATACGGCCGTGGATGCAGCTACCGCCGAGGTACACCTTGAAATCGTGCCGTGGCTCATGAAACCTGCCACCACAGAGATATTCTGAACTCCAGATGAACCTAGTTAAACTCATATCAATATTCATGACCGTATCGGTCCTTTCGTGCTCAAAGGAAGGGCCGGAAAGACCTCGCATGACGGAGGTCTCCGTAAGTCTCGATACCGGCGAACTGCTGACAAGATCTACCGATCCACAAGAAACGATCTCTAATGTCAATCTATTTATTTTCAACGGCGAAGGAGATCTTGAAGAGCGCCGGTATCTTGACTCACGGAAAAACGGAGGCAGGATTCCGGAATTGAGAGTCGGGCTGCTCACGGGCGTGGAATATACGCTGGCAGCCTGCGTCAATTTCAGCTATGAAATCAAAGGAATCTCGAAACTGGAGGACTTGAAGGCATACAGATACCATCTTGCCTATCCTGACGAATACAGGGAGGGCATCCCGATGACAGGTATGACAAAGGTAACGCCGTCGCAGCAGGATACCATCGTCCTCCGCCTTGAGAGGATGATGTCAAAAATAAACGTAAGGATAGACAGGAACGGTCTTGAGAGCGGAGTCAGGTTCAACGTAGCAAGGATCTCGGTCAGGCATTCCCCAAGGTCCACGAAGGTCTTCGGCGAAAGCAAGGCTGAAGGCAGCGGGGATACTTTCGCCATCGGGTTCATGAAATCCGGCCGGGAAGCAGATGTCCTCAATATGGAGGAGGCCCCGGGTCTGAGCCGGCGACTGAGCCTGTATATGATGGAAAACATGCAGGGAGACCTTCCGGATGGCAACGATTCCTGCTCATACATACAAATTGAAGCCGAATACGTCTCGGATGAGCAGTATTCTCTCCCGGGAGAATACCTTATTTACCGCTTCTACCTTGGAGAGCGTAAGGGAAACTTCGACATAGAGCGCAACTGTCAATACGATATCACCGTCCGTCCGGAGGGCGACGGGCTTACCGACGCCGGATGGAGAACAGACCGGTCTGGTCTTGCAAATTATAGAGAATAATTATATTTGCATAAGACACATGATTATATGACACTACTCACTTTAAAAGAAATCCATCAGACTCTGCTGGAGATAATGGTTGACGTCGACAGTTTCTGCAGAGAAAAAGGATTGCGTTATTCACTCGCATACGGCACTCTCCTCGGAGCCGTCCGACACAAAGGATTCATCCCCTGGGATGATGATGTGGACATAATGATGCCTCGAAAGGACTTCGAGACATTCGTGCGTGAATACCGCGACAGAGGCAAGTTCAACTGTCTCTATAACGAATCCGGCCGATTCCGTTCCTGCTATGCAAAGGTCGAGGACACATCGACCGTAAGCATCGAAAAGAAGAAGATCGGAATATATAATTTCGGCCTGAACCTGGATATATTCCCCGTCGATGGAGCGCCCTCAGATCCGAAAGAACAGAAGAAAATGACACGAGCCATCACCCACATAAAGCGCAGGCTGCTGCTGAGCCAGAGGAGTTTCTTCCCATATTCCTTCCACGTCCCGCTCCCTGCCCTGATCGAAGCTCATACCAAGAGCCCCGACAGATGGTATAAGGAATGCTTGGACCTGCTTACCGCGTACGACATGGACAAGAGCGAGTTTGCAGGTTCCATATCATGCGGTCTCGGCATGAGAGATGTCTACCGGAAAGAAATGTTCGACAGCTACACCGAACTGGAATTCGAGGGATGCAAGTTCAGCTGCGTAGCAGACTGGGATTCATTCCTACGCCAGCAGTACGGCGACTACATGCAGCTGCCGCCGGAAAACAAACGCAGGACCCACAATCTGAAAGTCTACAGCTCGAAGCGGGATTTCTCCGGGAACTTAGCTCCGAAACCTTCTAGAAGCTCCCGCTGGTAACGCTGGAACTTCTCCTCGCTAAGGTGCACGTCATTGATGCAGATAAGTTTCCTGTCCGGATTAGCAAGGAACTTGCAGATCCGGGAAGCTGACGTGATGGCTAGGGAACAATACTTGGCCGGAATCCTCCTTGATATGGCCAGCCCCTTATAGAGCAGGTAATCCAGGAACAGATACTGGTTGTAGTTATTGTCTGCGCGAAGCGGGGTCAACGACTCCATGATCTCTTTCTCGACCTTGGCATAAAGCTCCTCGAAAGGCTTGCGCTGCATAGGCGAGCAGGTATGCTGCGGACGAGCATAAATCATGGAAGGCTTGATTCCGAGAGCCTTGCGGGCAAGATGATCCGAACGCTTGGCAAGCTGCTTGAACTTGCTGCCGCAGAGGATGGTCTTTGAATAACCCATCGCAGTCTTGCCATCCACGAAGAAGTCCTCCACTGAGCAGTCAGCCACAGGGAACATATCATCGTTGAAATACAGATACTGGTCCGAAAGTCCCGGGATACGATGCAAGAACATCTCGATCATTGAACTATTGAACGTAGGAAGAGCCTCTGCCGGCATGATCATGTCATGAGTAACTATGCGGAGCTGAGTCTTGTCCACCCACTCCGGCACCTGGCTCTCACGGGAAACTACCAGATATACATTCTCCACGAAAGGCATATGCTTCTGGATACCGCGAAGCAGGAACTTAAGGGTTCCCCAGTCACGGAATCTCTTGGAGAGGATAGAAACTCCTACTCTCTTCTCATAATCTTTCTGCCATAGCGGGTCAAGCCCATTGACATATGTAATAACTGCATCCATTATCGTAAGTATTTAGCTGTGAATGTATTTCCTTTCTTTATCAAATCTTCCGGAGTTCCCTCGAACACAACCTGACCGCCTTCGTCGCCGGCATCCGGTCCAAGATCTATCACCCAGTCGGCAGCCTTGATCACATCAGGATTATGCTCTATCACGACGATCGAATGTCCCCTGGACAGAAGGGCGTCAAAAGCCTTCAGCAGTTTCTCGACATCGTAGAAATGCAAGCCGGTCGTAGGCTCGTCGAACATGAACATAATCTTCTTCTTGGAGTCGCCGTCACTCATCGACAAGAAGTAGGCCAGCTTGATTCTCTGGCTTTCTCCACCTGAAAGAGTGCTGCTGCTCTGGCCGAGCTTGATATACGACAGACCGACATCCACGAGCGGCTGAAGCTTGCGGGCTATGGTCTGGGCACCCGGATCATTCTGGGATCCGAAGAACTCCATGGCCTCTCCCACACTCATGTTGAGAATGTCGTCTATGTTTTTCTCTTTGTACCGGACTTCGAGGATGTCCGGCTTGAAACGTCTTCCTCCGCAGGCCTCGCAGACCATGGTAACGTCTGCCATGAACTGCATGCCGATACGCACATAACCTTCTCCCTGACACTCAGGACAGCGTCCGCCCTCCTGGTTGAACGAGAAATATGACGGAGTGTAACCATTGATCTTGGCGTACTGCTGTTCCGAGAGCAGCTTGCGGATATCGTCGTATATCTTCAGGTATGTGACCGCATTCGAGCGGGAGCTCTTTCCTATAGGGTTCTGGTCAACATATTCGACCTGGGTAATCCTGTCAAGGTTGCCGGACAGCCCGCGGAATATGCCTGGGAGATTGCCGGATTCGTTGATCCTACGGTACAGAGCCGGATAGAGAATATCTCCCACGAGGGAAGATTTTCCACTTCCGCTGACACCGGTGACAACCGTCAGCACTCCCAGAGGGAACTTCACGTTGATATTCTTCAGGTTATGTTCCATGGCGCCTTCGACGGTTATCGAATAGTGCCATTTGCGCTTATCCCTGGCTGCCCTCTTGCGAAGACCGGTCAGATAGCCGAGGGTCATGGACTTGCCGAGTTCCTCATCCGTCGGATTCTCCGGGACTTTGCCCATGAAGACGATCTCGCCGCCGTCCACGCCTGCTTTCGGCCCCATGTCAATGAGCACGTCGGCGGCTTTCATGATCTCTTCGTCATGCTCGACGACAATCACGGTGTTGCCGATGTCGCGGAGCCGGCGAAGAACTCCGATTAACCTGTCGGTGTCTCTCGGGTGTAGTCCGATGCTCGGCTCGTCAAGTATGTACATGGATCCGACAAGAGAACTTCCAAGGGCAGTCACGAGATTGATTCTCTGGCTTTCTCCTCCGGAGAGGGTGTTGCAGGCACGGCTGAGCGTCAGGTAGGAAAGCCCCACGTCGCAGATATACTGCAGGCGGGAGGTAATCTCCTCCACCGCCTTGTGGACCACGGAGTATTCATATTCCGTGAGCTTGAGGTCCCGGAAGAATTTCAGCAGGTCCTCGACTTTCATCGAAAGAAGCTCATGGATGTCACGGCCTCCGACCTTGACATAGAGGGCGTCCTTGCGGAGACGGCTTCCCTTGCACTCAGTGCAGGTGGTACGTCCCGAAAAACGGCTCAGCATATATTTATACTGGATCTTATATCTGTTGGATTCGACCCAGCTGAAGAATTCATTTATTCCGACGATAGTAGTCTCGTCCCCTTCTACGCTGTGGGCATTCCAGATGGTGTCCTTCACCTTGTCGGAAAGCTCGCAATAAGGGGTAAATATAGGAATACCGTATTTCTCGGCATTCTTTATCATCTGCTCCTTGAACCAACCCATCTTGTCACCTCGCCAGCAGGCTATGGCTCCGTCGTAGATGCTCTTGGCCTTGTCCGGGATGACCAGGTCCTCGCTGATGCCGATGATCTTACCGAGACCGCCGCAGACTGGACATGCTCCAAGCGGACTGTTGAAGCTGAACATATATTCATCCGGCTCGCGGAACACGATTCCGTCAGCCTCAAAACGGCTTATGAACTGTTTGGTGACTCCGTCCCGGACTACATACATGGTTCCTTTGCCGGCACTGAAACAGTTGTCTATGGAGGCCTGGAGACGGGTCCTCAGGTCTTCGTCGTCCTTGTCGACTATCTTGGCACGGTCCACGAGCAGATAGAGCTCGTCAGGGAAATCGCCGGACTCTGACTTCTGCATGACCTCCTCGATCCGGACGGCCACTCCGTCGGACCAGAAACGGGAATATCCCTGTTCTTTGAGGTCAAGCATGAGCTCGACTTTATCCTTGCGCTTCTTCCAGTCGAGTTCTGCCAGCAGATAGACTGTCGAATTCTCTTCCGAGAAAATGTACTCCATCACATCCTTTGAGGAATGGCACTTCACCTCCTGTCCGGATACCGGAGAGAAGGTGCGGCCTATCCTTGCAAAGATAATCCTGAGATAATCGTAGATCTCGGTGGTCGTGGCAACAGTGGAACGAGGGTTTCGGATGTTGACTTTCTGCTCGATGGCGACTGCGGGAGGGACTCCTTCGATAGACTCGACATCAGGTTTGTTCATCCTGCCCAGGAACTGGCGCGCGTATGAAGAAAGGCTTTCCGCAAAGCGGCGCTGGCCTTCTGCAAAAAGGGTATCGAACGCAAGGGAGGATTTGCCGGAGCCGGAGATACCGGTAATCACGACAAACCTGTTCCTCGGTATAGCGACCGTGATATCCTTCAGGTTATTGACCTTGGCGCCCTTTATTAAGATATTCCCTTCCTGCGGCATACAAACAGATTAAGTGTACAAATATACAGAATTTTTGGCATACCGTCAGACAAATGCGTACCTTTGCGGGCATGAAACTGAATTCGCTAAAGGATCTTAAGGTAGTAAAGGGGAAGCTCGCAGAGGAGAGTCATTCGACAGCGGCAGGTCTGTCCTCCGCGCCGGCCGCAAACCAGCCGCGCAACAGGACCGTCGTGCGCCCGTCCCGGGCCGAAGAACGCGCCCGCAACGAAGGCCTATCCAAAGGCCAGAAAGTCCGCCTCATGGATTCCAGCGACATGGGGACCATCACCGGCTTCGGCGACGGATACTACGAGATCGATCTCGACGGCATGGTCATCCGCGCTGTCCGCAGCGAATTCGTCCCGGTCGATCCCGATGAAGACAGGCAGCTCTATACCTCTATCCCGTCCCGGATCCATAAGCCCGCCCGG
>Ga0310786_10002293_pt1 | contig 29503 bp, 30 predicted proteins | sample AusTroGonzalo_MG_FD_203881 | JGI IMG/M metagenome (GOLD analysis project Ga0310786, IMG submission 203881) | Bovine rumen microbial communities from tropical cattle in Woodstock, Queensland, Australia - Gonzalo_03 (v2) (version 2) | ecosystem: Host-associated > Mammals > Digestive system >...
CCTTCTGCAGAAGATCTGACAGGCGAAAGCACTGTTATCGAATCATCTGTATCAGGCAGTGAGAATAACGGACCAAAAGAGTCAGCCGCAAACACAACTGCTGCTCCTGCTCCTACGCCTACGCCTGCGCCGACTCCTACACCTGTTCCTCTTCCTACTGAAGATCTGGGCCTCAGACTCGATTCATTCAAGATGTATCCGCTCGACAAGGGGTTTATTGCCGAGGTCAAGTTTACGCTCGCTACAAACAGCGGAATCGAGCTTTCCTCAATTACAGGAGCTCTTGATGCCAATCTGCTCAAATATGACGGATATAACGCCAAGACCCACAAGGTTAAATCACACCACGAGAAGTTCCATTACGAATTCAGCGTAGAGTCAGCCAAACTTGCCACCGGAACAGGAGTCAACAACACGGAAAACCAGTATACGGTTTTTGTTAGCGTTCCTGCTGAACTCAGCAGCAGCAGCGAAGACAAATTCTCACTTACTCTCACCGTCTCCAATACACTCAACGGCAAAACCACCGAAGACAAGGCCGCAACCTTGAAGAATGTCAGTCTGTGGAACGAAAAGACAGATACATATGCCGCTTCTATGCTCAACATAAAGAACACAAAGAACGGAAGCACATTCAACGTTACGGTAACGCCTAAAGACGGTGTCAAGATATCAAACATCCGTTTTAACGGCATATATATTTACGCCAAGAAAGGAACCTCTTATCTGGATAAAGATGACGTCAAGTATACGATTAACGGCAATACTGCGACTATTTCTTCAAAAAAGAAGAAAGTTCCTGCGCACGGAAAATTGTACTACAACCTGTTTGCCGGCTTTGAGGTAACTGATTCTACCGGAACCACATTTACCGGCACGACTTACTATCACGGCAACTTCGGCTACTGAGCCCGTTTTCAAGCACTAAATATAGGGAACCGCAGATCTTGCGGTTCCCTTTTTAGTTGTATTCAGAATGATGTATAATTAATCAGAATTTGAAATAAGGGGGAGACACTGATGGAACAGCAGATTACTTTTCAGGAAAGACCCAGAGCTTCAGTTGGCGGCAAGGTATTCCTTGTCCTTGAGATGATCGCCCTGATCTTTGCGAAATTAATAACTTTCGTAGCAAAGCTTTGTCTCAAAGACGCTTCCAGCAACATTCCCAGCGTCATGGTAGTATTCTGGATCGTTTTCTTCGTCTACATTGCAGGTTATATCCTTCTTCTTATCGGTACATCTTCACGCAACAGCGTAGGTGTTCTGATAGCCGGTTTTGTGGTATTCCTGATCCTTGAATGGGAATCTTTCATCACAAACATTTCGAGCTTTACTTCTTTTGCACAGAGGCTTACAAGCATTTCTCTGCTTAGCAGCATAGTTTTATATTCGTTCTCTTTCGTATGGATCTGTCTTATCGTCCTCACAGGCATTAAGAAGGCTCCAAAGCCCCTGTGCCTCATTCCCGGACTCATCGGTGTTGCCGCGAGCTGTCTGCAGCTTTATATCTGCATCAACGACATTGCTCACTGGTCCAGCTTATCCGGAATCAATGATGGAAATGAGATCGCTTACATCGTCTTTTCAAGGATATCCTCGATCATCTGGATCCTGATAGTACTGTACCGTCCGTTCTGGATCTTTATGGTAGCTCACTGGCTCACCCATCCCACGAAAAAGATCCCGGTACGTCAGGGTTTCAGGCCTATTACGCCTCAGCCCTATGGCATGCCTGTTCAGCAATATCAGCCGGTTCCCAACGGTTATCAGCAGGTTCCCCAGCCTCAGTATCAGCAGATGCCGCAGCAGGGTTACCCGCAGTACGGACAGCCTCAGCAGTTCCCTCCCCAGCAGTAAGATCTACCAAATAATAAACAGAACCGGCCGGAGTAAGTTTTCTCTTATTCCGGCCCTTTTGTTTGGCAATTACCGCCTTATATTATTATTTATTTTGTGTTATTATGTCTGACGGTATTTTTATATAAAGAGCGGAGGAAGGAAAATGCCGGTAACAGATTTATTGAGACGCAACGCCAAGGAACACGGCGATGAAGTAGCTCTCATAGAACTTAACCCCACAATGGACGATACAAGAAAGATCTCTTTCAAGGAGTTCGATCTTGTTCAGCAGACAGTAAACAGACCGTACCGCCACGAGATCACATGGCAGATCTTCGACGAGAAGTCCAACAGAGTAGCAAACATGCTCTTAGGACGCGGCATCAAGAAGGGCGATAAGGTTGCTATCCTTATGTTCAACTGCCTTGAGTGGCTCCCTATCTATTTCGGAATCCTCAAGACCGGTGCGATCGCCGTACCTTTCAATTTCAGATATACCGCAAATGAGATCTCTTACTGCGCTGATCTTGCTGAAGTTTCAGTTATGTTCTTCGGCCCTGAATTTGTAGACCGTATTTCCATCAACGCTGACGATATCGCAAATAACAGACTTCTCCTTTACGTAGGTGACGGCCAGACTCCCGAGTTCGCCGAGAACTACTGGCAGCAGGTCGCAGATTACTCAAGCAGGGATCCTTATATCGAGCTTAAGGAAGAAGATTACGCAGCTATCTATTTCTCTTCAGGAACAACAGGTTTCCCGAAAGCGATCCTTCACCCTCACAGAAGCCTTACACAGGCTGCCGAGATGGAAGCTATCCACCACGAGACAGGCAAGGATGACTGCTTCCTCTGCATTCCTCCTCTCTATCACACAGGAGCTAAATTCCACTGGATGGGATCACTTTGGACATGCAGCAGAGCAGTTCTTCTCAAGGGAACAAAGCCTGACCTTATCCTCAAAGCAGTATCAGACGAGCATTGCACCATCGTATGGCTCCTGGTACCGTGGGCTCAGGATATCTTAGATGCATTAGACCGCGGAGAATTAAAGCTTTCCGACTATAACCTCGATCAGTGGAGGCTCATGCACATTGGCGCACAGCCCGTACCTCCGTCGCTGATCCGTCACTGGAAGGAATACTTCCCCAAGCATCAGTACGACACCAACTACGGTCTTTCCGAGTCAACCGGCCCCGGCTGCGTTCACTTGGGACTTGAGAATACCCACAAGGTCGGCGCTATCGGCGTTCCCGGCTACAGATGGGAGTGCAAGATCGTTGACGACAACGGCGAACCCGTTAAGCAGGGCGAAGTCGGCGAACTTTGCGTAAAAGGCCCCGGCGTCATGCTCGAATACTATCGTAACCCCGAAGCAACAGAAGCCTGCCTCAAGGACGGCTGGCTCTTCACAGGCGATATGGCACGTCAGGACGAGGACGGTTTCTACTTCCTCGTTGACCGTAAGAAGGACCTCATCGTATCAGGCGGCGAGAACATCTACCCTGTCGAGATCGAGAACTTCCTTCAGGAATATCCCAAGGTCAAGGACGTCGCAGTCATTGGTCTCCCTGACAAGCGTCTGGGCGAGATCACAGGTGCGATAGTTGAGATCGAACCCGGAAGCAACTGCACGGTCGAGGAACTCGAGAAGTTCTGCAACCAGCTTCCCCGCTACAAGCGTCCCAAGCAGATCATCCTTGCTGATGTTCCGAGGAACGCAACCGGCAAGATCGAGAAGCCTCTCCTCCGTAAGAGATACGGCGCCGAGAGACTTGTCGAACAGGAAAACCAGTCTTAAATATCTCCTTGCATCCGACAAACGGGTGCAAGGATTATTTTTGAATACAACTAAATAAAATGCTTTATGCCTAGGGGGGCATTAAGCAAGAAGTGAGGACAATTAAATGGACATGGCAGTAAAGATCATCTTTCTGGTAGTCTTTTTCGCCGTAATGATCGCTATCGGTCTTATTACGCGCAAGAAGGCAAACAGCGTTGAAGGTTTCGTTTTGGGTGGCAGAAATGCAGGACCCTGGCTCACCGCTTTCGGTTACGGAACATCTTATTTCTCCGCTGTAGTATTCATCGGATATGCAGGACAGTTCGGTTGGAAATACGGTGTCGCATCCACATGGATAGGTATCGGAAACGCAGTCATCGGTTCCCTTCTCGCGTGGATCGTATTGGGCAGAAGAACCAGAGTCATGACAAAGCACTTGAGTTCCAAGACAATGCCTGACTTCTTCGGAAAGAGATTCGACAGCAAGGCTCTCCGCATCTCTGCTGCTCTTATCTCATTCATCTTCCTCATTCCTTACACATCTTCAGTTTATAACGGCCTTTCCAGACTCTTCGGAATGGCCTTCTCTATCGACTATAAGATCTGCATCATCGTCATGGCAGCGCTTACTTGCGTCTACGTCATCCTCGGCGGCTACATGGCAACAGTCGTTAACGACCTTGTTCAGGGCATCATCATGCTCTTCGGCATCACAGCCGTAATCGTTTCCGTTATCAACAACAACGGCGGTTTCATCGGCGCTCTCACAACGCTTTCACAGCAGCCTTCTGACCTTCCCGTTTCACAGGGTATGCAGGGTGCTTTCGTATCATTCTTCGGACCTGACCCGGTCAACCTTTTCGGCGTCATCATCCTTACATCACTCGGTACATGGGGACTTCCCCAGATGGTCGGAAAGTTCTATGCCATCAAGGACGAGAAGTCCGTTAAGGCAGGTACGATCATCTCAACAGTATTTGCATTCATCGTTGCAGGCGGCTGCTACTTCTTAGGCGGTTTCGCAAGACTTTATAAAGATTCTCCCGCGATCTACAAGGACGACGGTTCAGTTCTTTACGACTCCATCATCCCTGAGATGCTCAAGGGCCTGCCTTCCATCCTCATCGGTGTCGTAATCGTTCTCGTTCTTTCAGCTTCAATGTCCACACTGTCTTCCCTCGTTCTCACATCGAGCTCAACAGTTACTCTGGACCTCATCGAACAGATCAAGCCCAAGGCAAACGAGGACAAAAAGAAGAGAGAAAAGACACAGCTCGTAACGATGCGCCTCCTTCTCGTTTTCTTCATTGCAGTATCAGTACTCCTCTCACTTAACCCTCCGACGTTCATCGCCCAGCTCATGGGTTATTCATGGGGCGCACTTGCAGGTTCTTTCCTCGCACCTTTCCTCTGGGGTCTTTACTGGAAGAAGACAACAAAGCTTTCCGTTTGGGTCTGCTTCATTTTCGGTGTAGGCTTCACAGTCGCAAACATGTTCCTCAAATTCATCGCATCTCCTATCAATGCCGGTGCGGTCACAATGGTTGCAGGACTTGTTATAGTTCCTCTCGTAAGCCTTATCACACCCAAACTTTCACAGGAAAAGGTCGATGGCATCTTCTCATGCTACGATGAAAAGGTCACCGTCGAGAAGAGATATTCACTTCCTGAAAACGCTCCAGCTGACGAAGCCTGATCATTCACAGCTTAAGTTTTTAGGACTGCTTCATAAGAGGCAGTCCTATTTTTTTGCTCCTGATTTTTGATTCTGCACAAAGCAAAATATCTTGACAATATTGCGGGTTTTTCCAAAATATTATTTAGACAGTAATTGTATAAGGCTTTATGCCTAAAGGAGTAATGGGAATGTATCTTAATCACGCAAGGCTGGCGGCTTACAGAACAGTCAACAAGATAATCATAGCAGGATGCGGAATATCAGCATTTTTCAACCTGGTATTTATTCTCTTCATCGCGATATCAAACCACTTCGAGCACGGACTTGATGAACTGCTCCTGTGCCTGTTCACCTTCGGCCTCATGTCCATAAAGGTAGGCATCATCATATGGAGAGCTCTTATGATCAAAAGGCTTTCGAAGTGCATGATCTACAACTCGATCATTGAAGAAGATCATGACGGCATCATCGCCTACAGCTCATTCGCGAGAATGACGGGACTTCCGGAACCGAATGTCATCAGGGACCTCATGTGGCTCGTAAGAGAAAAGTATCTGATCAACATCACGATTGGAAGGACCGCCGTCAGAGTAGATCTTATTTCTCAGGAGAGAGATTTCATCCAGGTCATCTGCCCTACATGCGGAGCTCACAACACGATCCGCAGGAACGGAGGCGGAAGGTGCGACCATTGCGGTACCTTCATGAGAGCAAAGGAGAATTAAAATGTATCAGAATAAAAACAGAGGTATTATCGCTACCATTATATGGTGCGTAGTAAGCGGCATGTGCGTAATGCCCGCTGTTGTTCTGTGGGGCATTTCATTCGACACCAAGACATATCAGAAGCTTGATGATCCGGTCTTATTCAGGGTTATGTATCTGGTATTTGCAATAGCATTTACGGCGCCCATCGTAGTGTTCTTTTACAAAGCATTTCAAGCCGGATATGTAAGACACATCAGTGATCTGTTTACCGCTGACGCTGACGGTTTCGTTCCGGTTTCAGAACTCGCCAGAGCATTGGGTAAGACCGAAGTTGAGACGATCAATAAGATCAACAACCTGATCCGCAAGGGGTACCTCATAAACTGCAATTACAGTGCTAATCAGAGAGCCTTCCTGCTCTCTGATAAGATCGGTTCGCCGACAACAATGTATCAGGGAGCTCCGCCGAATCAGCCGTTCGTCGGCGTCCACTGCCCCGGCTGCGGCGCCAGCCTTAAGATAAGGGCCGGCACCATGGGAACATGCCCTTACTGCGGAAAGCTTTTGATAGGCCCGCAATACGATCCGAATACAAATACGTTCAAATAAAAAAAGAGGTGTCTCAAACGAGACACCTCTTCTATTTTGATTCTTAGGTTCTTACTGGAGATCTTCCATACCCATCGTCTTAACGCCAGCTGCGTTAAGGAGAGCTTCAGCCTTTGCATTGTCATTGGTCTTGATGGCAATAGGAGCACCATCACCGTCAAGTGAGAGACCATAGATGTAGCTGATGTTGATACCGGCAGCATGGATCATTGCAACGACCTTTGCGAGGCTTCCTACTGCATCAGGAACGACTACAGCGATAACTTCATCGATACGAGCTGCAAAACCTGCATCCTTGAGGATCTGCTTGGCCTTGTCAGGTTCCTTGGAAATAAGGCGTAAAACTCCGTATTCCATAGTATCTGCAAGACTTGCAGAGAGAATGTCGATACCGCCCTGTGCAAGGATCTTCAAGACCTGGTCAAGTCTTCCTTCCGTGTTCTCTAAGAAAACCGATAACTGCTTTACGAACATAGTGGTACCTCCCTCAGATTATTGATAAAGCTTACGCTTGTCAGTAACGTGCTTGCTCTTGCCGTCGAAGTGCTCGAGACCGTTGGGTTCAACGAGCTTGACCTTGGCATTGAGTCCGATAGCCTGCTTGAGCTTGTCGTGAACTGCCTTGGAGAGCTTCTCCAAAGACTTGATCTCATCTGTGAAAGCGTTCTCAGCAACCTCTACCTGAACTTCAAGAGTATCGGTGTTATCAACACGGTCAACAACGAGCATGTAGTGAGGCGTAAGGCCGTCTACGGTAAGGAGAGCAGCCTCTACCTGTGAAGGGAAAACGTTTACGCCGCGGATGATGAGCATGTCGTCAGATCTTCCTCTGAAGCGCTGGATCCTTGCCATTGTACGTCCGCACTCGCACTTGTCGTACTCGATGGATGTAAGGTCCTTGGTCCTGTAACGGATAAGGGGCATACCTTCCTTGGTGAGGTTCGTGATAACAAGCTCACCGTCAGAACCCTTGGGAAGCTGCTTCTGTGTAGCAGGATCGATGATCTCGGGCAGGAAGTGGTCTTCCCAGATATGAAGACCCTTGTGGTATTCGCAGTCACAAGCAACACCGGGGCCCATCATCTCTGTGAGGCCGTAGATGTCGTATGCTTTGATATGGAGTCTTGCTTCCATCTGGTCGCGCATCTCGTTTGTCCAGGGCTCAGCACCGCAGATAGCGGACTTGAGCTTGATCTTGTCGATGAGGCCTGCCTTCTCGAGGTCTTCTGCAACGTGCAGGAGATAAGAAGGTGTGCATGCGATGGATGTAACGTCACAGTCGATCATCATGTCGATGAGCTTCTGTGTATTACCTGTAGACATAGGCAGAACGAGAGCGCCCAGGTATTCTGCTCCGTAGTGTGCGCCTAAACCGCCCGTAAAGAGGCCGTAACCGTAGCCTACCTGGATAATGTCATCTCTTGTGATACCTGCCATTGAAAGGCATCTGGCAACGCATTCAGCCCATATGTCGATGTCGCGTCTTGTGTAGACTGCGATCTTCGGCTTACCTGTTGTACCAGAAGATGCGTGAACACGGACCATTTCTGATCTGGGAACTGCTGCCAAACCAAAGGGGTATGTGTCTCTAAGATCCTGATAAGTCGTATAAGGCAGCTTGTCCAGGTCTTCAATGCCCTTGATGTCTCCGGGCTCTAGGCCTACTGCCTGCATCTTTTTGCGGTAGTACTCAACGTTGTGGTAAACGCGGTTTACTACTTTGACAAGTCTTGCGCTCTGCAGCGCTTCGATCTCGTCACGCGACATGCACTCCTTTGCTTCATTCCAAATCATAAATGTTGCCCTCCTAACGGGGTGTTTATTTCCGTGCGGTCTTGAAACCGTTGACGATTATCAAAGCGAGCTCTTTGTCTTCTTTGTCGAAGACTTTGATCTCGTAAAGGCAGATCGCTCTTCCGTCCTTGACTATGTCGGCCTTGCAAGTAACCTTGCCGCCCGTCCAGGGCCTCAGGAAATTGATCTGCGCCGCCTGGGTAACGGTCATCATGCCGGAATCGAGAACGCAGTTCTCGGCTACGGCAAACGCGAAATCAGCCAATGTGTAATAGACCGCGCCCATAAGCCCTCCGACGGCATTTAAGTGCCTTCCGTCAGGCTCAAGGCTCACGAGACTGTGACCTTTGTCTGCTTTTTCGATGACTATTCCTGTAACTTCGGTAGCGTACTTGTCGCCTTCGAAAAACTTTCTTACCTCTTCAAGACTTGCCATATTATTCTGCAGCAAGTCCCATCTCAAAGGCCTTCATGTTGAGTTCAAGGAACTTAGCGGGAACGGAAGCTTCAACAGCCTTGATCCACTCTTCCTTGCTGATCTCTTTGATGTACTTTGAGAAAACGCCCATGAGAACGATGTTTGTAGCCTTTGAAGAACCGGCCTGCTCTGCGATCGTAAGAGCATCGATAGCGTCAACCTTTGCACCAGCTGCTTCCATCTTAGCGATAAGCTCGGAAGGATATTCAGCTGTACCTGCGATTACGGGCATAGGATCGATCTGCTGAGAATTGGTTACTATCTGTCCGCCGGGTTTAAGGAACTGTACGTATCTTGCAGCTTCGAGAAGCTCAAAAGAAATGATGTAATCAGCTTCACCTTTGTCGATGATAGGTGAATTAACCTTGTCGCCGAACTTAACGTATGTAACAACGCTTCCGCCTCTCTGGCTCATTCCGTGAACCTCGGAAACCTTAACGTCGTAGCCCTTGTCCATAGCGGCTCTGCCCAATAACTTACTTGCGAGAAGCGAACCCTGTCCGCCTACGCCTACTATCATTATGCTTGTTACCATGTGATTGCCTCCCCGTTCAAAGTCTCAAAAGCGCCGAACTTGCAAAGCTCGCTGCAGACCTTGCAGCCGAAGCACTGGGTTACGTCAATCTTTGCGTGTCCGTCCTTGAATGAGATCGCAGGGCATCCGAGCTTCATGCAGGCCTTGCAGGACTTGCACTTGTCAGGGTTAACCTGGATAGGCTCACCGCGCTTAACCTTCTTGAGGAGAGCGCAGGGTCTTCTGGAGATGATTACCGAAGGCTCTTCTGCCTCGAGCTCTTCCTTAACGGCCTGCTCAGCTTCAGCGAGGTTGTAAGGATCTACTACTCTTACTCTGTTGATGCCCATGGCACGAACGAGAGCCTCGAGATCGATCTTTCCTGCCGGGTCGCCTCTGAGGTTAAATCCGGTCGTAGGATTCTGCTGGTGGCCAGTCATACCAGTGATGGAGTTATCGAGGATGATGACTGTTGAATTGGTCTGATTGTATGCGATATTTGCAAGACCTGTCATGCCTGAATGCATGAATGTGGAGTCACCGATGACAGCAACTGTCTTCTTCTCTGCATCTGCGCCCAAAGCCTTGTTAAAGCCGTGCAGAGAGCTGATGGAAGCGCCCATGCACTCTGTGGTGTCGATAGCGCAGAGCGGCGGAGTAGCACCAAGGGTGTAGCATCCGATGTCGCCCATGACTGTGAGCTTGAGCTTGGAAAGAACGTAGAACATGCCTCTGTGAGGGCATCCTGCGCACATTGCCGGAGGTCTTCCGGGAAGTCCTTCGATCGGCTTGCAAGAGGGCTTTTCAGGAAGTCCGAGGCTTGTTGCGATGAGTCCCTGTGAGAACTCGTCGATAAGCGGGAATACATCCTTGCCGACAACATCAAGACCTAATGTCTTGCAGTGTGTCTCAATGATGGGATCAAGTTCTTCAACAACAACGAGCTTATCTACCTTAGCGGCAAAATCCTTGATCATCTTTACGGGAAGCGGATTGATGAGACCGATCTTGAGCACCGGATACTTGTCTCCGAAAACTTCCTTAACGTACTGATAAGAAGTTGAGGATGTGATGATACCCATTGATGTATCGGAACCCTCTTCAACCCTGTTGAGATCAGAAGTCTCGGCAAACGCGATAAGCTTCTGCGTTCTCTCCTCTACTATGGGATGACGCTTCTTTGCATTTGCGGGAACCATTACATACTTAGCTGCATCCTTAACGTAAGGCTTAACAGGTACCTCAGTCCTTGAACCGAGCTCAACAACTGACTGGGAGTGCGCAACTCTCGTGCACATCTTGATAAGTACGGGTGTATCAAACTGCTCGGAAATATCGTAAGCCTTGATAACGAAATCCTTGGCTTCCTGAGAATCGGCAGGCTCGAGCATAGGCATCTTTGCAGCGATAGCATAATGTCTTGAATCCTGCTCGTTCTGTGATGAATGCATGCCCGGATCGTCTGCAACGAGAATGACCATACCGGCATTAACGCCCGTGTAGCTCATTGTGAAAAGCGGATCTGCAGCAACGTTGAGTCCTACGTGCTTCATAGCGCAATAAGATCTCTTACCTGCTCTCGACGCACCGAAAGCAGTCTCCATGGCAACCTTCTCGTTAGGTGCCCATTCGCAATAGATCTCTTCGAACTTGGCAGCCTCTTCAGTTGTCTCTGTTGACGGTGTTCCGGGATAAGAGCTTGCGACGGCGACTCCCGCCTCGTAAAGGCCTCTTGCTACGGCCTTATTACCCAGCATTAGTTCTTTCATGTGAACATCTCCTATAAAAACAGTTGTTCAAATATCATACTACAAAGAGGGCGAGTTGAATATTATAAAATAATAAAGTGGCAAATTCGTGTTTATGCGCATCACATTCCGATCAAGACCTTCTTGATCCTGGATGATGCTTCGGTAACGGTCTTTTCATCGGGTATCATAACGTAAGACTTATAGTTCGGAGACGAATATGTGGTCTCCGAGCCGTTTTTGCCGGTAACCGCATATGAGGTTATCTTCCACTCTGCCATGTCATTGAGCTGCATCTTGACCAGCTTTTCGATATCAGACGACGGAACGCTTGTCTTGAACATTCCGGACAGTGCATTCAGGATTCCGCTGTAATTCATGAGGGCCTTGGATTTGGATGAGGTAGCTTTGCTGATTATGGCGGTAATTATGCGCATCTGGTTCTGACCACGCATGTTGTCACCGGCGGAAAACGATTTACGTTCCCTTGCGTAAGCCAAAGCCTGCTGACCGTTAAGGCTGATCTTTCCCTTCTTAAAGCTGATGCCATTATAAGCCGTGAATGCCTGAGGATTATCCACCGTAATGCCTCCGAGCTCGTCTACGAGCGTTTCCAGGCCCGTGAAATTGATCTGTACGGAATAATTAACGGTGCATCCGTAGAGGTCGCCCAAGCCCTGCATAGAGCATCCGACACCGTAAAGGCCTAGATGGGTAAGCTTGTCCTTCTCACCTTCAGCGCTCTTGGGATTGGGGATGTAATAGTCACGCGGAGTATTGAGCAAAAGTATCTGCTTGGTATTGGGATTTACCACCATGAGAATGTTAACGTCGCTCCTGGATGTTTTGAACGTCTTGCTTCTCGTATCAGAACCGCTTACATAAAGGATAAAAGGCGTTGTGGTGATCCCCCCCTCAACAGCCTGTTCATCCTGAATGGGATTGGTCGCTTCCGTTGTAGAGTTTTCGTCTTCTTTTCCGGGTATAAAAGCGAGGTCAGATTCAGAAATATCGTATTCCCTGATAAGTCTCGCCTTGCTTGTAAAATCCCCGAATTCTTCAGTATCAGAAAGTATTTCAGCCTTGGCGGAACTTATCATGACCGCCTGCAGTTTTCCTCTGTAAAGGGCAAGTATCAGGTCTTCTTCCGAAGCATACTCTTTTGACTGGACAGCCGTACCGACATCAACGGCCATCTTGTTCATGGCAGCTTTTGAATTTCTCGCGTTCTCACCCACCGCTGTTCCGATCACATAGGTCTTACAGTCGGATGCCGTTTTCGCTTTATCCTTTGACAAAACATAAAGATTCATCGTAGCAACTACCGCTTCGCCTGATGCGGTCTTTTCCACGGTAACCTTGTTGACGGCAGTCTTAACGCTGCTTAAAGCCTTAGAACCGGTCATGCTCGTAAAGCAGATGAATACGGCGAGCAGCAAGGCAAAAATGCGCTTAACGATAAATGTCAACGTGACGGGGCGCTTAACTCCGACAAAGAGCAAAAGAGCCGTGACCATGAGAAGAAGCCACAGAACTATAACAAGTCCAAAGAGATACTTGTCCGGGATCATACCGAGCGAGAAAGCCTTGATGCAAAGGATCGCGGACGCAACAGCTTGGATCAGAAAGACTAAAGCGGCAAACGCTTTCCAGAGTCCGCCGCCGTTATTTTCATGCGTTTGTCCGCTGCTCATTTAACTGCTCTTTTCCTGTATCGGCTTTGCCTTTTTTGATCTTACGCACGAAGATCACACAGGCAAACACGAGACCGTAACCCAAAGCCGCACCGGTAGTATTGCAAAGAACGTCATCAAGCGTAAATACGCCAACCCTCAGATAGAACTGAAGAAGTTCAATGACACAAGTAAATATCCCGGCAAAAGCCATGCTGATTATGAATCTGATAAAGCGGTAGGATTTCCTTTCTTTTGAAAAATGCACAGGCGTTGTATTGAAATCAAGTCCGCACATAAGCATTCCCAAAGGGAAAAACAAAAGGATATTCTCGAGCATCTCATAAGTATCTCCCGTGAAAAGCTCAAACGAATATCTTCTGTATGCATAGATATAAGTTCTGGCAAGCACGTTTGAAGTCAGTATGAGATATATGAAACACGTGATCAGAAGGATAAGTACCTTTTCGACATTCTTTCTGCCAGGTGTGATCATTACAAGCAAAAGGAACATGAGGACGAGCAAAGTCGCTGCGGGATCCTTCATCGCGCAGGTAATTGCTCCGTTAATGTACTCAAGTATGTCCCGAATCAAAAATTCCATGAAGCGATTATATAATAAAAAAGCAAATTATCAAAAAGACAGATAGGCAAACCCGTGGCATCTTATGCTTGAATACACATATTTTGCTGTATTATAGAATCAGCAAAGATACCGGGGGACACATTATGGCAGTTCTTACAGTTTATGAATTCGAATTCTTAAGGAAACTGATCTCTATTGAAAGCACAGGCGGGGATCCCGTACCCGGAAAGCCATACGGTGAAGGTCCTTACGCGGCCCTCGAATTCTTTCTTGATCGTGCAAAAGAGTGCGGAATGAGAACAGACATCCTTGACGGCCGTGTCGGCTGGTGCGAGATCGGTCCCGAATCGTCATCAAAGATGTTCGGTATCGTATGCCATCTTGACGTAGTTCCTGCGGGTGACGGATGGCAGACTGATCCTTTCGATCTCACTTTCAACGGCAAATACTTCAAAGGCCGCGGAATAGTAGATGATAAAGGTCCCGCTGCGGCTGCATTCTTCTCCATGAAAAGGCTGCTCGAATCAGGCTTTGATCTTCCCTGCCGCGTAAGGCTCATTCTGGGAACAGATGAAGAACGCACCTGCTCATGTGTCGAGTACTATGCCGAGCATGGTGAGATCCCCACTTTTGCAATTACGCCTGACGCAGAGTTTCCTGTCATCTATGCTGAAAAAGGCATCATGAACATCAAGGTATCCGGACCTGCTTCATTGGTCTCTGCTGCAGGAGGAAGCGCCGCAAACATGGTACCTGCTTCCGCATGGGTATCCTACGGCAACGGAAAGACCTCAGCAGAAGGCCGCACCGCACATGCATCCAAGCCTGAGCTCGGAGTTAACGCGATCTTCGAGCTTTGCAAAAAGCTCACCGGAGAAGGATTCGACTTCAAAAAGTCTCCGATGCTGGACTTTATCAACAAGGAACTCGTTCCCTGCAGAACCTATGAATACACAGGCTGCACCATAAAAGATGAATCAGGGACGGTTACAGCAAATCCTTCGATCCTTAAATGCAATCGTGATCTTGAATACCTCATAATCGACGTAAGATGCCCTATCTCTTACGATATGGAAAAGATAACAGCTCACATTTCCAAGCTCGCTGAAAAGTATGGTCTCAGCGCAAGCACAAGAAGTGCCATGGCACCCGTATGCAAGGATAAGAATTCACCAGAGATAAAGATCCTGACAGATGTCTGGAACGAAAACATGTCCAAGTATTCGGGCTTTGAAGAATCTTTCCGTGAAAAGTATTCTGAGCCTCTGGCAATAGGCGGTGGTACATATGCCCGTCATATTCCCAACACCATAGCATTCGGCCTTCAGGCGCCATGGCAGGAAGATGTATGTCATCAGGCAAATGAATCAAGACGTCTGTCCGATTTCGAAGCAGACATCGATGTAATTACCGAAGCTATCAAGAGAATGTCATCAGAAATCTGACGTATTCTTAAGCGTCAGATATATCTCCTCGCAGCTAAAACGTCCTTCCTGCCCGCCAGGGGTACTTTTACGACGCCCGTTCTCGGGTTCGAGGCATGGACCATCTTACCGCCGCCAACATAGATACCGACGTGATCCGCTTTGCCGTTATGGTCGTGATCGAAGAAGATAAGATCTCCTGCCTGCAGAGCTTTCAGGCTGACTTTTCTCCCTCGGTGCATCTGCATGTTAGCGCCATGCGGGAGCTTGATCCCGTAATACTTGTAGTAGCAGTACATGCTGAAACCGGAGCAGTCAAAGCCGGAAGGTGTTGAACCGCCGTAAACGTATCTGCATCCTACATAACCGCCTACGTATCTTACAAAACCGGAAAGCTTCATGTACCTGAGCTGTGCTAAAGAGGGCTTAGGTGTAGGCGTAGGTGTAGCCTTCTTTTTGTCCCATGTGATCGGATAATCAACAGTGAGACTCTTCTTGATGTAATAACCCTTGTCGGTCTTTATCCAACCGTTATTAGTTGTTGAAACAACAACGATCTCAGTTCCTCTTCTGTATGAGGCCTGCTTAGGATAGTTAATGCCGGGGCCTGAACGTGCGTAAACAAGATCTCCCAGTATGTAAACACAATTCTTCTTAGGCTGCGGAGTATAGTATTTTGACTGTTTAGGAGTAGGGGTCGGTGTATTTACCTTTTTAGTTGAAACAGCTGAAGTCTGAATGTAACCCTTCTTGCTTCCGTTGACCCTGATATATGACCAGTCACCCGCATAAGAAATACGGATGACCTTAGTGCCCATCTTAAAGGTGGCTATAGGTTTGCCTGAAGCATTGGGAGAAGAATATACCTTGGTTACGGAATTCTTAGTCCATACATATTTACCGTCGTATTTCTCATCGCTGCCGGGATCATCTTCCTCACCACGGACTCTATTAGCGATCTCCTCGTAGTTAGCAGGTGCGGTGATGGTATAGTCATCGAGATTAAAGACATCAGGATTATTAAGCCTGACAAGATCGCTCTCATCTTCAGTGTCAGCTTCTTCAGCAAGACGCTCAGCAGCTTCCCTTTCTTCTTCGCTGGCAAATATGTTCGCGTTCGAAAATCTGTTGGAAGCGCTGGCATAAACAAGCGACGGGCTCTGAAGTTTGATGTCGTTCTGAGCGCCCTTTCCGCCGCCAAGGTCCATAATAGTCAGCGTCATTACCGCTGTTAAGATCCCGGTTACAATTTTAAGTGTTCGTGTTTTCAATCAACGTATCCTTCTTACCATCAAAACATCCTTGAGTTTGCTGACACTGACGCATTTAACGCCTGTCTTAACTCCTGAAGCATGCACCATTTCACCGCTTCCGACATACAATCCTACGTGATCGGCTTTGCCGTTGTGGTCGTGGTCGAAATAGATGATGTCCCCAACCTGCATGCTGTCAAAACTTACCTTGGTACCATATTTAGTCTGCATATTGGCACCATGAGGCAGTTTGATTCCATAGTAATTCTTGTAGCAGTACATCGTGAATCCGGAGCAGTCGAAACCCGACGGAGATGCACCGCCTGATACATACCTGCAGCCCACAAAACTTCTGATGTACTTGGCAAAACCGCCGGACTTGTCTCCCCTCTTAACAGTTGAAGACGTGGAAGGCTTAGGTGTAGGTGTAGCCTTCTTGGTTGAAGATGCCTTGGTCGATGTTACAGTGGCCAAGACATACCAACCCTTGTCGGACTTGTACCAGCCGTTGCTCGTCTTGGCAACGACCTTAATAGCCGTTCCGGCTTTAAGAGTTGTGACCTTTGAATATGAGATACCCGGGCCGCTGCGGCAGATTATTGACGTTGCGGCATAAACCGTTGTGCTGTATGACTTCGATGTGATCTTAGGTGTCGGCTTACGCGTCGGTTTCTTTTTCTTCGGCTTGGGAGTCGGAGTAGGTGTCGGCGTAGGCGTAGGTGTCGCAACCTTTTTAGTTGAAAGAGCTGATGAAGGCAGGTAGCACTTTACGCCGCTGGAAAGCCTTACATAAGACCATTCATCGGTATAAGAGATCCTGATAAGCTTTGTTCCCTTGCCTAAGGTAGCTACAACTTTGGATGATGTGCTGGCCTGGGCATAGACTTTGGTAGGATTCTTTACCCAAAGAGAATTACCGTCGTAATTCTCTTTGTTGTCATCATCACCTTCCGTACCACGGATCTTATCAGCGATCTCTTCATAGTTAGCCGGTGCGGTAATGGTGTAATTATCAAGACTGAAGAATTCGGAATTATATATACGTGCAGCAGCAGCTTCTTCCTCCGTGTCAGCCTCTTCAGCCAAACGGTCAGCTTCTTCCTGCTTTGCAATAACATCGGCATTTGCATATCTGCCGGCCATACTTACATAGACGAGCGACGGACTCTGGAGATTGATCTTCTCATCCTCCGGATTGCGTTCATCTATATTGAGGAATCCGAGCGTGCATGTCGCACTTATGACTCCGCATAAGATTTTGGCCAATGCCTTATACAAATCCAATCCTCCTTATATAAGTCGAAAGTTACTTTATTTTAGCATCGGGTTTCTTCTTTTTTGCGTAAAAGTGCGGTAAATAGGGCTTTTGTAACCTTTTTGTCACCGAATTACCGCAGTTTCAAGTTATTCAGGTCAGATTTCGGATAAAAATGTTAGAAAAAGGACATGCCTAAGCATGCCCTTTTTCGTGTTTTCGTGCTCAAATATCACGGTTTACTGATCTTTTCCCTTTCCGATCAAACGCATCTTGAAGTCTCTGATGTCTCTGGCGTATTTGCTTGTTATGATCGCTCCGACCACTATCATGCCGAAGCCTATTCCCATGCTCATTCCCTGAATGAAATTCAAGAGATGACCGTCAATCACATCTATAAACTGTACCACCATCAGAATGGCCATAAACACCGCCGCACTTACAAATAAAATATGCAGCCTCTTCATAATGTTTGCCTTCTCTTCGTTTGAGAATTCCGCTACTTTCAATACTGTTTCTTTTGTATCGTTATCCATTTTTATTTCCTTCCTTTCACCGTCAAGGATCTCTCTGAGATCCACCTCATAGAAAACGGAAATATCGATCAGGATGTCCATGTCAGGCATATTGGATCCTGTCTCCCACCTCGAAACGGTTCTTCTGGAGACTCCCATTTTGTCTGCGAGTTCTTCCTGAGTGATATTCTTTTCTTTTCTCAGTTCCTTAAGAAACGCTCCGATTTTCACAAGATCCATCTTCTTTATCTCTCTTTCTGTTTCTGTAAATGCATCCGAATATATTGGCAAAAGCGGATAAGCCGAGTCCTATCGCTAGATAAGGATACGTTTTGTCCGTAACTATAGAAATAATGATACAGACTAAAGCTACAACTCCTGCAATAGCAAGGATAACATTAACGCCCATGTTTTTTGAATCAACATTCTTTTTCATTTTCATTTCCTCCGAAAAATCATTTCTGATAACTGCCCTTTTTCCCGGATCCGTTTGGCATGTTTGATGGCTCAAGCCTACCGCCTGACAAGCCGGGTTTAAAGGACACAAAACGAGCAAATGCCCTGTTTTGTTGAATGGGACACGGGTTGTCCCATTGATTCCGGCAATGAAAAATCCCCGTCTGATAGGCGTCAGACAGGGATTCGATTTACGATATTTCAGTTTCAGGTATCAGATTATATAGAACCACTCTTCGCTCTGCTGGATCTCTTCTTTGACATGCTTTTTGCCGGAAGAATAGAATTCCATTTCAGGATTCTTGATACTGACCCTGGTGTCAGCGGGAACAGAACTCGTAATGAAAGTGTTGCCGCCGATGACCGAATTCTTTCCGATTACCGTCTCACCGCCGAGGATCGAAGCACCGGCATAGATGACAACGTTGTCTTCGATTGTCGGATGACGTTTTTTGCCGGAAAGTTTCTGACCGCCGCGGGTCGAAAGGGCACCGATGGTCACACCCTGATAGATCTTAACGTTCTCGCCGATGATCGAAGTCTCACCGACTACGATGCCTGTACCGTGATCGATAAAGAAATTCTTTCCGATGGTTGCGCCCGGATGGATATCGATTCCCGTCCTGGAATGCGCATACTCCGTCATAAGCCTGGGAATGATCGGTACGTTCAGCAGGTAGAGCTCATGAGCCATTCTGTAGATAGTGATGGCAATAAGTCCGGGGTAAGCGATAATGATCTCCTCAAAGCTGCTTGCGGCGGGGTCACCGTCATAAGTTGCAAGAAGATCCGTTTCAAGGTATTCCCTGATCTGAGGGATCTTTTCGACGAAGGCACTGCAGATGCGGAAGCTTTCTTCCTTCCTCTGCTCTTCGGTCATCAATCCCTTGAAATCGATCGCAAGCGCTACCTGCTTGTTGAGGCGGTAGAAGATGTCCTCGAGCATCAAAGCAATGCCGTTCTTGGGATTATAGAACTTATAAGTAATATCCTTGAAGTAACCCGGATACATTACGAAAAACAGATTATTTACGATATCGATGACCTCATTGCGGTCAGGCTTATTGAAGATATCGGTGGTATCAATGTTCTTGCCGCCGTCATAATCAGCTAAGACCTTCTTGACCAGATCTCCGACTTCTTTGCTCATGTTCTGCTGCATATCCTTGTCTCGCTTTCTCTAGTATGAAAAACGGGAATTCCTGATGGAACTCCCGTACATTAACCTTTTTATCCGTTCATGCGCGAATCGTCACGCCGGAATATACGGGAGGGTGACATTGCAACAACATGTACATGAAACTCTTGTAATGCTGACACTTTTCATTGTCACTTCTCCTTCTTCTTTAATGCGATTAAGGTATCATCTATAACCTACTGTGTCAACAGGTTGCGGTTACAGCGCTGCTTTTACGGCCTCTTTGACTTCTTTCATATCATCAGTCGGTTCAAACCTTGCGATGACCTTTCCTTCCCTGTCTACGAGGAACTTCGTAAAGTTCCAGCCGATGTATGTCTTGTCGCCGAATTCCTTGTTATTCTTTGTCGCGAACTTCTGAAGAATCTTGCTGCTAACGCCTTTTCCGAATCCTTCAAAAGGCTTCTCTGTCGCAAGGAAAACGAACAGAGGATCAGCGTTATCGCCATTTACGTCGATCTTCTTGAACTGCGGGAACTCGGTTCCAAACTTAACCTGGCAGAACTGATGGATCTCTTCTTCATCACCGGGAGCCTGATTTGCGAACTGGTTGCAGGGGAAATCGAGGATCTCAAGTCCCTCGCCCTTCAGTTCCTTGTACATAGCCTCAAGGGGTTCATAGTGAGGAGTGAATCCGCAGCCGGTAGCGGTGTTAACGATCAGGAGTACCTTTCCCTTGTAGTCTGAAAGAGATACTTCATTGCCTTTTCTGTCTTTTACCGTGAAATCATAAACTGTAGCCATAGTAAATCTCCTTTTTATGTATTTTTTTGTTTTTCCAGCAATTCATAAAGCAGCTCGTAAAGCATCTTTGCTTTCTCAGGAGGAAGATCGATGCATCCCGCGACATTTTTCGGGACATCCTTAGCCTTCTCCTGGAGCTTGCGGCCTTCTTTTGTCAGCGAGATCAGGACCACGCGGTCATCTTCACTGCTTCTCTTTCTGGTTATATATCCGGCCTGTTCCATCTTCTTGAGAAGCGGAGATACTGTTCCGTTATCGAGCATCAGCTTCCCGCAGATTTCTCCTACCGTTATCCCGTCCTTTTCCCATAAAACAAGGAAAACGATGTACTGGGTATATGTTAGTCCGAGTTCTTTAAGGTACGGTGTATACAGACAGGTTATGTTTCTGGACGCTGCGTAGAGCGGAAAACATAACTGGTTCGAAAGCTTCATTGCCTCTTTGTAATCGTATTCCATCAGTATTTCTCCATTTGTATTTTACACAATTATATTGTATCAAATATATCTTGTCAAGAATAAGGCCCGGGGAGTTCCCGAGCCTTGTTTTTATGTGTTAAGCCGATTTCTTCCAGTTTACGCCTATATCTGAAAGTGAGGTTCCCATTCCGGACAAACCGTGATCAAGGCTTGCCAGGAAGTTCTCATGATGATCCCAAAGAATATCGACCAGGTCATCTTTGGAATAGTATTTGCAACCGTCGGCTTCAAAAGACTTCTTTATTTTGCTGGTAAATGCCTTTTTTTCCGACAAAGTGGTTATCTTACCCTTCTTGTTGCTGAGAAGCAGAGTGACTTTGACATATTTCTTAAGAGATTCTTTTGACGCAAAAACCTTGTTATATTGTCCGGGTGCTGCTGATATCGTTACAAAATACATATATTTATATGTGATTATGCCTTTGCCAAGAGAAATTTCTTTCTGTTCCAACTCATAACGCATCGCGACACTTATCTTCTTTTTCTTTTTGGTTGAAGTGTTATTTACATAGATCCAGAATGATTCGGCAGGTTCCTTAGCGTCGGCGGTCATCTTGTGATACAGCATTTCACCGTACTTCTTATTAGTTGCGGAATACTGAACATAGTCACTGGGCGTAAGCATTGATGCGGATCGTTCACCGTATGCCGAATGCCAGCCTTTGCCGGTCATGCCGCCCAGTTTGCCGACGGCATTATAATAGAACTCCGTCCAAACCTTTTTATTATTTGAGCTTACGCCGTTTTTATACGCGAGGGGATTAGCAACCGTTCTCTCCATGCTGGTATTCTGCGTATGATCGACCTCTCTGTATTTGGAGCCAAGTCTGACGCCGAGATCTTCAAACTTAAGGCCGAGTTCAGGGAAAGCCTGATCAGCATAAGCAATGAACCTTGAATACAAGATCGGCAGATCCTTCTTTACCTGCTCAGCATAAGCATCCAAAGTCAAATCGTTATATATATAGAATTTCTCTTTATCATTCGCAATAACGGAATCAATGAATGACTCCATTCCATCTAGCGAAGTCTGACCTGTTAATAAGATATTTGTTTTCATGTCCTTAAAGACCAGACTTAAAGTAACGTCCATAGTACGCTTTCCTGACATGACACTTGCCGAGATCGATGAACCGCCCTCTGAATAATATCCAAAATGCACTGCTCCATCAGTTACATGGTACATTGCAGAGCCTCTTATACTATCAGTCTTAACGGTTTCCGCATGAGTACCGTCAGGCTGCTTGGAATTATAAAGCTCCGTTACTTTCATCATGTTGTCAACGTTGATCTCGGGGCGGTCATCTACCGTAGTCTGCACAGGCTCCGTCTCGGCCATTGTTGTAGTCGCTTCAGTCTGAGATTCAGTCTCGCTTGACGCTGTCGTTTCAGCCGCCTGATTGCAGCCGCAAAGCATTACAGATGACATCAAGACACCGCAAAGCAATTTTGTTACAAGCTTTTTCATTTTCTAATCCCCCTTATTTCTTCCAGTTCACTCCGATATCGGCAAGAGACGTATCCATAGTCGCCAAGCCGTAATCCATGCTTGCAAGGAAGTTCTCATGATGTTCCCAAAGCTTGTCAATGATCTCATCTTTCGTGTAGTATGTGCATCCGTCGGCTTCAAAAGACTTCTTGAGCTTGTCGATATTCGCCTTTTTACCCCACGCATTGGTATAAGCACCCTTTTTATTTGCAATATTCAGATGGACCGATGCGTATTTCTTTAAGGATTCTTTTGATTCAAACACCTTGCCGTACTCACCGGGTTTAGCTTTTATATCCACCGAATAACGATATTTCGGTAAAACGCTTCCTTTACCGACAGAGATCTCTTTCAAATCAAACAAATACTGCATAGTGACAGTGATCTTCTTTGTCTTTTTAGTTGATGTATCGTCAATATTAATCAACAATTGTTCGGATACATCATTATCATTCGCCTTCGGCGATACATAATATATTCCCGCATATTTCTTCTTGGCTTTATCAAAGGGAATGAGTCCTGCAACATACTGTACATAATCGCCCGGCTTAAGCATCGCTGAAGAGTTCTGACCGTATGCCGTACGCCAGTCTTTTCTGGTCATATTGCCCATAACGCCAACGGCATTATAGTAATACTCAGTCCATGGTTTCTTGCCTTCGGTGCTGATCCCGTTCTTATAATCAAGCGTTTTAGTGATTACAACATCCATGCTCATCTTCTGAGCAGGATCGGTCGTTCTGTATTTAGAACCAAGATTGATACCGAGATCCTCTAGTTTAAGACCAAGTTCAGGAAATGCATTATCAGCGATCTTAATGAACCTTGAATACAAGATAGGAAGATCCTTCTTTATCTCTTCTTTATGATCCACAAAGGCTGATCTGTTTGAATATGTGATATAAGAAGCCGTATCGTCGATAAGGTCGTCGATTATCTTTTCAATATTGTCTATGACGGCATCTCCGTGTCCGTATAAACGCTGGTCTTCTTTGTAAACAACGTCGAAAAGGATATCTGCGGAGCGCTTACCTGAGGTCAGACGGACTTCGAGTTTTGTTCCGTTATTTAACGAATAACCAAAACACAAAGTACCATTATCAACAAAATAGCTGCCGCTTCCTTTTACGCCATCAACATAAACAGGAACCGCATTCTTTCCTTCAGGTTCTTTGGAAGCATAAAGATCAGCAACTTTCTTCATGTTGTCGGCATTGATCTCAGGACGGGCCGTCGTTTCAACCGGCGCTGGTTCCGTCTCTGTTGTGGTAGCTTCTGTCTGAGATTCAGTACCGCTTGTCATTGTTGTTTCAGCCACCTGACTGCAGCCGCAAAGCATGACTGAAGACAGCAAAACACCGCAAAGCAATTTTGTTACGAGTTTTTTCATTTTCTAATCCCCCTTAATTGTCAAAAAACCTATTCCCTATCCGTTGATCATCAACGGATCGCAGTCGATACCGTCAACGAAAAACGCCATTATGATTTTACACGAAATTTGCGGTGTTGGCAAAGATTTTTGACAAAAAGGCGATAGATTTAACTTGGAATGATTAAGCAGGATTTTTTCCAGGTGAAAAAGTGGTTTCAGGGAGCTTTATTGAGCCAAGCTTTTTCCAGCGAGTAGACTTAGTTTTTCCGTTTTTTATGGAATCGTTATCCTTATAGACAACGAGTTCGGCATTATCGAGCCTTCCCTGCAGATTATGTTCCTGTAAGATCTTGGCAAAAGCTTCAGCCGTCTTTGTACCTGACTCTTCGTCCTCGGCGAAGATCGCGGGAAGCAGATAGATGGTCTCTTCATGGCCGGAAATATATCTGGTTCCGTTCTCTTTGCAGATCCGGTCAAGTTCATCACTTTCATCAGCAACGATCTTATCGATCAGATCATCTAAAAAAGTATCTCTCGTCTGCTCGGTACTTCCAAAGCTGGCACCATCCACATTCATGTCCATCATGAAGCTTCTTACGGTGTAATCGAAATCCTGAAGTTCGTCATGAAGGACAACTATTGTGCAGTCTTTGGTAGTCTCCTTTGAGACAAGGGTGCATTCACCGTATTTTTCCTGCGCATAACTGACAAGAGCATTAGCACTTTTAGGTCTGCAGGATGTCACTCCGACCAGGAACGCAAAAACAAGTATTACAAATAATACTTTTCTCATTGATAACCCCTCACCCGTTTGTCAGATTGTTTCTGGCATCAGCATCATTAGCGAAGATCTGGGAAACCTTTTCACAAGAGTTCATCTCCGGACATTCCCCACAAGTCTCAAAACCTCTGCTCTGAGCGCAAGGTCTGATCTGGCACATCTTATCACAGAAAATGGTCTTAACACCGTCTACGCGGCAGCCTTCACAGTTAATATGTTCCGGAAGTATCGGTGCGTTATTTAATTCAGACCAGTTCTTCGCAACTTTTTCACGGAGATCCTGATCGTTATTTATCGTTGCGATATAAGCATCGCACTTCTCACAATTAAGTCCGCACGAAGCGATCATTTTATCCATAAAACCAAACCTCCCATTTATCCCATATTAATCAGTATAGCATTACGCAACAGGTTATGAACGAAGCTCAAATGCTCAAATGGTGGCAAATTGGTGGCAATATAAGCCTTCCTGTTTTTCTCTATTTTGATTAGTCATAGAATCTAAGCGCTTAGTGGTAAAATCCTACTGCTAAAAATACACAAGGGAGAAAGATAAGATGCGTTTAAAGAACTCCAAAATTATATCGTTCCTTTTGGTTCTGATATTTTCACTGCAGCTCACCGGCTGCCTCGGGATCACCAACGGCATTCCCTCAAAGCCAAACGATGCCCTTTTATCACTCAAGACCTCTATCCAAAATTACCAGAAGGACGAGTTCCTGGGCCTTCTCAAGATCAACAAAGACTCTTCCGTCTACAAGGAATATGACAAACGCCTTGATTTGGATTCTTACACCGCCGACGCAGCCAAGTGCTACAAGGCCGTAGCTTCCGGCATCGAAATCAAATATGACGAGACCTCGATCGAATCAAGTTCAGACATATACAAGATCAAGGTTACATTCCTGATCCCCGCTTGGAAGGAGCTCTTCGATGACGACACCTTCTCAGGCCCTGACGGAATAATCAAGAAACTCGAAGAGGCCGATAAGACTAAGACCGAGATAACCATCAGACTCATCAAAACCAATGACGGTTTCAAGATAAAGAACCACGAAGACCTCATGGAGATCTTCGACTTCGTAGGCTTTGAGATCAAGGCTCTGCATGAGAGTTCCGTTCCCACCATTGAAGAAACGACCGAACCTTCAGAGTCTTCCAGTCGTCCTACCGAACCTTCGGAATCCTCTTCCGAGACAAATGAGCCTAAGCCGACGTCCGGAAAGAACAACAACGGAGACAACCTTGCAAACGCTTATGCCGACTACGCAAAGGTTCTCCAGAAAAACAAGGACGGCATCGAGTGGTTCCAGAAGAACGTAAACTCCAACGCTTGCGGCCTCGTTGACATAACCGGAGACGATATCCCCGATCTTTACTTCTTTACGAAGAACGCCTCCGAAAGCAGCCATATCGCTTTATATGTTTATTCTTACGACCCTGACAAGCAAAAGAGTTCCATGATCCTTCTCGAAACTCTTATAGATGCCGAAAGCAATATCACCGAGTTCTCAGTGTTAAGAACAAAAACCGGTCAGATCGTCTCATACAAGGGCTATCTTGATGAAAACGGATCCATCACTGAGTACGGCATCTATTCAAGCAAGGGTTCAGGCCATTTCATGGAATACACAGGCAAAATGTTCTTAACTCTCGGCCCCGAAGTCAAAGACCCGAAAGGAAACGACATGCAGATCAAGGTCTGCACTGTCCAAGGCGTAGATAAGTACACCACCTCCACAAGCATCGAAGTCGACGAGTTCCGCCGCATAGAGAAAGCTCTCCTCGGCAGCAACGATACCATCTTTTCAGCAAAGTATCAGAAGAACTTCAACTCCGTACCTTACCAGCTCATCGGAAGCGCGAAGTTATCAGGTATCTCCTACGACGATCTGCTCAAGAAGCTTAACGGTTGATCTTAGCTTTTAACCTTTAACAGAACGGCCCGGCATCTCGCCGGGCCATTTTTTATCCTTTAGTTCTCATTATCATATTCACTCTTTAATAGTGAAAAAAACATAAGGTCATGATACTGCCCGTTTTTATACAGGCCTTCCCGCAGAATGCCTTCTTGTACAAACCCGAGTTTCTGCAGCACCTTAATTGAACCGGCATTACCCTTAATAACCTTTGCAACTATTCTATTTAGTCCATAATCCTCAAAACCGAATTTCAACATTGCATCCAATGCTTCTGTCATAACTCCCTGTCCCCATGATCCGCTTTTCAAACAGTAACTGATTTCTGCACTGCAGTTGAATTTATCAATGTCAAAAAAGCCGCAGTGTCCAACTATAGTATTATCCGTTTTTTGAGCAATTCCCCATCTGATCCGCTGTTTCTCATCAAAAAATCTCTGCATTCCGGCAATCATTCTTTTAATGCTTTCTATATCATTAACAGCATTATGAGTCAGATATTTGCAGGTATCCTCATCAGATAAGACTTCTAAAAGACTTTGAGCATCTTCCTGAGTAATCTGTCTCAATAATAGCCGTTTGGTATTTAACTTTGGAAATGATTCAAATATATGTTCATTCATTTTTTGATGCTAAGATCTATTCTCATAGAGACGATTCCATTCTCTTCTGACAATTCTTCAAAACCCATCCGCTTATACAAACCGTATCCCACGCTCATGACTTCCGGTTTGGTCGTGAAAACCACTTCTTTAAAACCAAGTTCAGAGGCTTTGTCCGTCATAGCCTTGATCATTACTCTGGCATAACCTTTCCCTCTGTATTCGGGCTTGATAAATAAGCGTTTTCCTTCACAGGTTTCATCACTTATCTTTCTGATTGCAACACATGCTACCGGTTTATCGTCCTCAAATCCGACTAATATCGCCCCACCGGAATAATACCCTGACAGATCATTCAACTCCTTGTCAAATGAGACAAAGCAGCTTTCCGCGCCTTTGATGTGAGAATACTCAACAAACAACTCTCTGATTGTTTCAGTATCTGAAGTCTCTTTTACCTCAAATTTCATATGATAGTTCTCCAATGTTTTCAAATGGACTTCTGGTACCATTTCAGATCGTACCATCTGTCAAACTTCTTACCGATGTTCTTGAAGTGGGCAGCCTCAGAATAACCCTGGCTCATATGGAAACAGCTGCTTGCATGAGTAAGGTATTCATCTTCAGGTTCACAGTAAGCCGTTCCGGCCAAAAGATTGATAATGCCCATTTCCTTAAGTTTTGGCTCAATTGCTCTATACATCGCTGAACCTATACCCTGCCTGCGATAATCTTTGTCAACATAGATCGACATTGCGGCCGTCCATGAATAAGCGGAACGTGAGCTGTATTCGCCGGCATATACATATCCGACGATCTTGTCGTCTTTCAGACAGACCAGATAAGGATACTTCGTTGTTATCTTCCTGATCCTTTGTCTGAACTCTTCTGCTGACGGAACTTCATATTCAAATGAAACAGCCGTATTCAGAACGTAGTGCGAATATATCTCCACCAATCGTTCTGCATCTTCTATACGTACGTCTCGAATAATCAAATCAATCCATCCCCACAGTTTATTTAGTTAATAGTTTATCGTCTAATGCCTTCATTGTACCAAAATTGCGTTTTACTGTCCTCTTCGCAGTATTTGATAGCGGTTTAGGAAATAGAACTTTTTAAATATAAACTTCAGAGTATCCCCTTCAGCCCTGACAGATTATCAACAATAAAATCCGGCAGTTCTTCTTCCCTGACAGGCTGCTGATAGACGGCCAAGCCCTGCCTGACCCATACGGTCTTCATGCCCAGTTCCTTAGCCGGGAGCACGTCGTTGTCGAGTCTGTCACCAACCATGAGCGCCTCTTCGGGCCTGCATCCGGCCTGTTCGAGAGCGTAGGTGAAGATCCTGCGGTCGGGTTTTGATACGCCGAGTTCGGCAGATGCCGCGACGACATCGATAAACTTGAGGAGCCCCCAGTTTTCGAGGCGCGACGCGGTGCCCGGGAGCTGATTTGCAATAACGCCGATCTTATAACCGCGCGAATGAGTATACTTCAGAACCTCTTCCGCATCCGGGTACGGGAACTCATCTTCCTTGTGCCACTCGACACGCGGGAGTTTATAGTAGATCATGCAGTCGCGTGGGCCGGGACGGTTTTGCTTCGCGAATTCGATGCACTTCGCATAGACCTGTTCGGCAGTAATGTCCGTGCCCTTGATCGCGTCGTTTACGCAATGCTTAAACGCTTCCGTCTCATCGGCCAGGGTCGAACCGACGTCAAAAAACACCCACTTGATATCCATAGCAGCAAACGGTATTACATTCAGAACTTAAAATTTATTCTTTAACGACAAAAACAACACAGTTGTTTTCATTTACCTGTACTGTCAGAGAATTCCCTTCGATTTTTACGAGCAGTTTATTTGAATTGCCACTCTTGCTCAATGAGTAAGTGCCGTCACCGTTATCTTCAACTGAACCGCTATAGGTCCTTTTCTCGGTAATGTTTAATGTAAAAGTCTTTCCGTCAGTTTTAAAGTGCGGGATTTTGGGATCATCTTCTTTATCGGTTGACAGGCGGGGGACATACTTTCCGCCGCTTACAGCATGATCATAGATCCACTCTGAAGTTATAGGTGCCTTGTTGGCTCCTGCATTAACTTTACTGTCTTCTTTCCTGGCTAAGCACGCGGCGCAAGCGGCCAGAATCAGAGCGCACATTATAACTGCACAGACCTTTTTGCATGTATTGAACATATGATCTCATCTCCTTTTACACATTCTGAATGTAATTATATCACGCTGATCTCAAGCTATTGCGTCTTTCTTTCACAGCCTTGTTTTCTTCTGATATTCGTGATTAATCAAGCTGTTTACACATTACGATCGTTTTGCCGTCGTTCTTAAATTCGGAAAATCCGAGTTTTTTATATAAACTTCCGGCTCTTGTATTATCGTGATCCACATTCAGTATTAAATAAGAAAACCCAATATTTTTACTTGTTTGACAAGCATACCTTATCATTTCGCTTCCTATCCCTTGATTACGGTATTCTTCATTCACGGCCAGATATGATAAGTACATCGTTCTATTATCCATCGGACGCAAAGACATGCCTGCAATATATCTTTTATTCAAAATATAGGCATACATTATCCG
>Ga0310786_10002294_pt1 | contig 29491 bp, 27 predicted proteins | sample AusTroGonzalo_MG_FD_203881 | JGI IMG/M metagenome (GOLD analysis project Ga0310786, IMG submission 203881) | Bovine rumen microbial communities from tropical cattle in Woodstock, Queensland, Australia - Gonzalo_03 (v2) (version 2) | ecosystem: Host-associated > Mammals > Digestive system >...
CCTTGTTTTTTACCTTAGACACGCCAAACGAAGAGCCGTCGGCAGCGGGCTTCACGAAACAAGGCATGCCGATGCGTTCCTCCACCTCATCATCACTCACCAGCTCCTCATAGCCCTTGCGGATCAGGAGGGAGTCGGCCACACTGACACCATAGCTACGCAGATACTGGTTGAGCACGAACTTGTCGAAGGTCATAGCCTCAATCAGCACGCCACTGGTACTATAAGGAAGATCGATGAGGTCGAAGTATCCTTGCAGCAGTCCGTTCTCTCCAGGAGTGCCGTGGATGGTGATATAGGCGTAGTCGAACAACTTGGCCTTGCCGTCCTCCACAAAGGAGAAGTCATTGCGGTCGATCTTCGTGGTTGTACCGTCGTGCAGTTCGACATGCCAGTCCTGGCCTTTGATATCAACGATATAAACATCGTAACGCTCCTTGTCGAAGAAGGAGTAAAGTCCTTGTGCCGAGCGCAGTGATACATCGTGCTCGGATGAGTCGCCACCACAGACGATGGCAATGGTTCTCTTCAAATTATTCATCTTATCTCTTAATTCTTAAATTTCACTTAATTCGCACATATTTGCGCCACTTGTCGATGAGGGCCGCCATATCCTCAGGCCACTCAGAGGAAAAGTCCATCTGCTTACCCGTCGTGGGATGGACGAATCCCAAAGTACGGGCATGGAGCACCTGACGGGGACAGAGCTTGAAGCAGTTCTGGATATATGCCTTGTAACTGGCTGTCCGTTCTCCACGGAGGATCTCTGTTCCACCATAGCGTTCGTCACAGAACAACGGATGACCGATGTGCTTCATATGAGCCCTGATCTGATGTGTACGCCCTGTCTCAAGGATACACTCTATCAAGGTGACATAGCCATAGCGTTCGAGCACCTTATAATGAGTGACGGCAGGCTTGCCGATCTCTGAGTCGGGAGGGAACACCTCCATCCGCAGACGGTCTTTCGGATCACGTCCGATATTACCCTCTATCCGTCCTTCGTCCTCCACGAAATTGCCCCAAACCAGTGCATTATAGCTGCGATGGGTGGTCTTGTTGAAGAACTGCTTGCCTAAAGAGGTCTTCGCATCGGGTGTCTTGGCCACAACCAGCAGACCACTGGTGTCTTTATCGATGCGATGGACCAGTCCTACCTCAGGATCATTAGGGTCGTAGGTAGCCAGATCCTTCAGATGCCAGGCGATGGCATTGACCAGTGTACCGCTGAAGTTGCCGCAGCCAGGGTGAACCACCATGCCGGCGGGCTTATTGATGACCATGAGGTCGTCGTCTTCGTAGACCACTTCGAGGGGGATGTCCTCTGGGTTGATGGTCGTATCGTAGTGCGGACGGTCGAGCATCAGGGTGATGATATCGCCAGGACGCACCTTGTAGTTGCTTTTCACAGGACGGGCAATTCGTCCTTGCTTCTGGTCCTCGGCTGTACAGACATGGATGAAACCTGCATCTGCCGCCTTCTGGATTCGGTTGCGGCTGGAGTGCGGCTGGTGCTCAGAAAGGAACTTGTCGATGCGAACGGACTCCTGCCCTTTGTCTACTTCTATGCGGAAGTGTTCATAGAGCTGACCGTCGTCCGCCTCTCCAACCTCCAAGTCCGCCTCTTCGACGTCCAACAGTCCCTCGTCCAGCTCTATCTCGTCCTCAATCATTCCTCCCCAACTACCTCCATTTCGTCCGTATTGCCGCTCTCCATCATGCGGTATTCGGGTTCTATATAGTCTATTTCCTCGTCGGAGTCATACGTACCACTGCCTATCATCAGGGTCAGGGGATTGTCTATCGAGACATTATCGCCAGAAGCAATCCTCCGTCCACGGCAGAGCACGCCATAGACCCAGTCTTTTTCGCCTGCCACCTGCTGAGGAGGTGTCAACTTGAAGCCCAGTGCCATCAGCTTAGCCTCGGCCTCCCGGTAGCTGCTGTTGTCAATGATATCTGGTATTACGACTGATGGCGAAGAGGGTGAGTTGATCGTCACATAGATGGTATGTCCCAGTTTCACTGTCGTACCTGCTCCTGGACTCTGAACCAAGATGCTGTTGGCAGCCATAGCTTTGTTATAGCCGGAGTCGCTGACCATGATGTTCAGGCCGTGATCCTCTATCAGACTACGGGCTTTAGTAAAGTCCATACCCTCAATCTTTGGTATCTTGACACCCTCGCCATGATGGGTATACCAGTCGAGTCCGTATTTAACGCCCAGTGCCAGAAGTACGATGACAATCACCATCGCCAGCAGGTTGCCCCACAGGTAGGCACTCGCAAACTTACCGAAGAATTCCTTTGCTTTCATCAGATTTCACTTTTCTCATGTGCAAAGATACGAATAAGCGAGCAAAATGCAAAATAAAATGCGATTTATTTTCATTTTCGAGCGAAAGTATCTTCGAGCGAAGCTCAAAGGTACGAATAAATAAGTGAGCAGAAAACCAATAAATAAGGTATAAAACAGAAAGAAGCGAAGATTGCTCTCCACTTCACTCTGTTTCATTCGAATATCGATGATCTACGGCAGGTATTACTTACCGTGGTTCTCATCAGAAACTGTTAACTTCTTGCGGCCCTTAGCACGGCGGGCAGCCAGTACGCGGCGACCATTCTTGGTGGCCATTCTCTCACGGAAGCCGTGCTTGTTGACGCGACGGCGATTGTGCGGCTGAAATGTTCTCTTCATTGCTTTTTATACTTATTTATTTGTTCAAATTCAACGATTTGGGGTGCAAAAGTACTCATTTCTTTTGAATTACGCAAGAAAACTGCGATTTTTTTCACTTTTCACTTTTCACTTTTCACTTTTTTTCGTACCTTTGCACCCGAAAACGATATAAAAGTAACATTTTTAGAGTATATGATTAATTCACAAGACATTAAAAAAGGAACCGCCATTCGCATGGACGGTGGCATTTGGGTGTGCATCGATTTTCAGCACCGTAAGCCAGGTAAGGGTAACACAATCATGATTATCAAGGTGAAGAACGTTAGCGACGGTCGCGTACTGGAGCGCCGCTTCAATATCGGCGAGAAGCTGGAGGACGTGATCATCGAGCGTCGTCCCTACCAGTATCTCTATGAGGACCAGTCTGGACGTATCTTCATGAACCAGGAGACCTTCGAGCAGATTCCCATCGACAACGAGCTCGTGATCGGCCATGAGTATATGAAGGAGAGCGACATCGTGGAAGTTGTTTCCGATACCACAGACGGTACCATCCTCTATGCAGAGATGCCTGTGAAGACTGTTCTTCGCGTCACTCACTCTGAGCCTGGTATCAAGGGCGACACCGCTACCAACACCCTGAAGCCTGCTACACTGGAGACTGGCGTTGAGGTGCGTGTACCTTTGTTCATCAACGAGGGCGACCTCATCCAGGTTGACACTCGTGACGGCAGCTATCTGCAGCGCGTGAAGGAATAAAACAAGAATTGAAAGATTGAAAGATTGAAGAATTGAAGTATTCAATCATCGTTCCCGTCTTTAATCGTCCCGATGAAGTGGACGAACTACTCGAAAGCCTATCTCATCAGACACAGAAGGCTGCGAGTCAGCGAGAGCAGAGTGATGCTCGTATCAACTCTGCTGAGTGTGAGCAGGCTCGACTGAAGTTCAACGACTTCGAGGTGATTATTGTGGAAGACGGATCGGTAAAGACCTGCAAGGATGTTTGCGACAAATACGCAGACATCCTTGTTTTGCATTACTATGCCAAGGAGAACAGTGGTCCAGGCCAGAGCCGCAACTACGGTGCCGAGCGTGCCAACGGCGACTGGCTCATCATCTTAGACAGCGATGTGGTGTTGCCAGAGGGATATCTGGAAGCGATCGACAAGTCGCTCTCATCTGCTTCTGACGAGACAGCAGCCTTTGGTGGTCCTGATGCTGCCCACCCCTCGTTCACCCCAGTGCAGAAGGCCATCAGCTACTCGATGACCTCGTTCTTCACCACAGGTGGCATCCGAGGGGGAAAGGCCAAGCTCGACAAGTTCTATCCTCGTTCCTACAACATGGGTATCCGTCGTGATGTCTACCTTCAGTTAGGTGGATTCTCGAAGATGCGCTTTGGCGAGGACATCGACTTCTCCTATCGCATTGTCGAGGCAGGCTATCAGCCAAGACTCTTCCCAGAGGCCTGGGTATGGCACAAAAGGCGCACGGACTTCCGTAAGTTCTTCCGTCAAGTCTACAACAGCGGCATTGCCCGTATCAATCTCGAGAAGCGCCATCCTGGTACGATGAAGCTTGTCCACCTGTTGCCGATGGTCTTCACCGTGGGCGTCATTGCACTGATACTGATCTCTGCCGTAGGACGGGCACTGATGCATTACGTCGATCGCGACCGTTTCTACTGGATGTGCTTCGGACCCTGGATACCTATTATATTATATAGTATCGTGATCTGCATCGACTCAACCATCAAGAACAAGAGTCTGAAGGTGGGACTGCTCTCCGTCCCTGCAGCCTTCGTCCAACTCATGGGCTACGGCCTCGGCTTTATCGAATCATGGTGGAAGCGGTGCGTGCTACGACAAGACGAATTCACAGCCTTCGAAAAAACGTTCTACAAATAACAACTCTTTAAAACTTAAATTAAACACTATGGAGAAACTCAACATCAATCAATGGGCGGAAGAAGACCGTCCTCGCGAGAAGATGGCATCAAGCGGTGCCGAAAATCTGACGAATGCAGAACTGCTGGCTATCCTCATCGGTTCTGGTTCGCAGAAAGAGAGTGCCGTAGACCTGATGAAACACATCCTCGCTGACTGCAAGAACAACCTGAACACACTGGGTAAGATGTCCATCCGTGACCTTTGCTCCTACAACGGCATCGGCGAGGCGAAGGCCATTTCTATCCTTGCTGCCTGCGAACTGGGCAAGCGCAGACAGGCTGAGACACCTGAGGAGCGTCCTGACCTCGGTACTGCCACCCGCATCTACAACCACATGCACCCAGTGATGCAGGATCTCGACGTCGAGGAGTTCTGGGCACTGCTGATGAACCAGCACTACCGCCTCATCAAGAAGGTGCGCATCTCACGTGGTGGCATCACGGAAACACCTGTCGACATCCGCCTTATCATCAAGGAAGCCGTCCTTGCCAACTGTACGATCCTCGCCGTCTGTCACAACCATCCCTCAGGCAACCTGTCGCCCAGCCGTGCCGACAAAGACCTGACCAGGAGCATCAAACGGGCCTGCGATCTGATGGATATCCACTTTCTGGACCACGTTATCGTCACCGATGGACAGTATTTCTCCTTCCACGAACAGGGCCTGTGCTGATGATCTCGTTTTGAGAACTATTTGCTCGGGGTATTACAAAATTGATTGATGAACAGCACCACGTCATCTACATTAACCCCTCCATCACAGTTGACATCAGCGGCATATTCGTCAAAGCTATCTCCATCTAGAGTCTCACCCATTATGTGACTAACGATGGCCTTAATATCTCTCTCATCACAATCTCCGTCATCATTAACATCTCCCAACTTATTAAAGGGTACTTCATAGGGTATTAGCTGATTAATATTATCATCAAGCCAGACTTTCCTGGATGCAAACCACTGTTGGATATAGTCTATATTCGACATGGTGGATATAGAACCATTTCCCCATCTTTTACTATCAAGTATTAATGATTTATCTAATGCCTTGCTTTCTTCAGAATTGGCAAAATCTGCAAAGTAGGTGTCAATTTGATCAAATACTGTAGACTTAAGATCCTCCCATCTTTTTTTATATGCACACACAAATGATTTGTTGATGCTGCCAAACAAAAATTCAAAAAACCATTTATCATGAACGGAGTCCCACTTTTTACTTACTTCTTGGTATAGGGCTGAATCGAAATCCCAAAGGTTTGCCATTTTTATCTTGGTTTCAGCTGTATTGTCGTATTTCGTAAGAAACATATTTGAACCAGCACCATCTATACAACCCAACATATCGTGACAAAGCATCCAAGTGGCAAATGAGTTGACATCAACATAATTTGTATAGGTCCCGTTTTTTAATGATCTTTCAAATTGAGACACGACCTCTTTCAGATAATTCTGCTGTTCTTCATTTACTTTTTTACTCTCAGGATACTTATAAGTATATTGCATACTGTGATAGAGTGTAGAAGGGGCATACGTTTCTTCCTTCCACCAATAGGGATCATATTCAAAAACATAACCAGTTTCTGCCACATTCAGCCTACATTTAACATTACGCTCAACGGTCTCAATTAACATGTAAACCCCACGGTAATCCCCATTAAATACGAGATTGACATATTCATATGCTGGTGTCCATTGAAGTCCGGCAAGTTCATTTATTTTCAGCCCAGCCTTAGTAATCAACCTTTCATCCTTGATGAGGGCCCACTCTTTATCTTTGAACTTGTCGTCACCACGACATAACAAATCCGCTTTTTTCTGAAGCTTCAACTTATATGGTTTCTTTGCATGGAATGCAGTAGTATTACCACGCACTTTTACAGTAATACCACTTAAATCTTCCACATAATAGCCGCTGTCGTACACCAATTCACCATCAACTGATATTGTCATCCTTGCTGGCACCTTTGTGGCATTCATAATACTTAGGCCAAAACAGTCTGTGGGCGGATCTGCTCTGTCATAAGTAGGTTCCTCACCATTAACAGTTGTCACAACTAATACCGGAAGACCTGCTCTCATCACCTCCTGAAGGTTGACTTCTCCAGACAAACCTGTAATTGCAAAGCACAGAAATGTCAAAACAACTAGTTGGACCCGCTTTCTCATTTTATATGATAGTAACTAAATTTTTAAGATCATAAATACTTTATTATACGCTGCAAAGATACAAAAAAGAAATGAGGTTTACAAACTTTACGCATAGTATTTAACCAATATAAGATACAAATGTGAGGGGGCATAAGAAAAAAACTGAGTATTTGACTCTTATACCAGAGAAAATTACTATCTTTGCACTCGATTATGACACAGGAAGAGAAGACTCAGATAGAAGAGCGGATCGTGGATGTGCTGAAGACTGTCTACGATCCAGAGATTCCCGTCAACATATACGACTTGGGAATGATATACAAGATCGACGTGCAGGAGGACTATTCCGTGGAGTTGGAAATGACGTTTACAGCCCCCAACTGTCCTGCTGCTGACTATATCTTGGAAGATGTACGTACGAAGGTGGAGAGTGTCGAAGGCGTGAAATCTACCAACGTGAACCTCGTCTTCGAGCCTGCCTGGGACCAGTCGATGATGAGCGAAGAGGCAAGAGTAGAACTGGGATTTGATTAAAGAAGAAAAGATGAAACCGATATATTTCCTTTCTGATGCGCACTTAGGGTCGCTGGCCATTCCCCATGGAAGGATGCAGGAACGCAGACTCGTGCGATTCCTCGACTCCATCAAGGAGAAGGCAGCTGCTATCTACCTGTTGGGCGACATGTTCGACTTCTGGTACGAATACAAGTATGTCGTGCCCAAGGGCTTCACACGTTTTCTGGGGAAGATCTCTGAACTGACGGACATGGGTGTCGAGGTGCACTACTTCACGGGCAACCACGACATCTGGGCCTACGAATATCTGGCAAAGGAGTGTGGCGTCATCCTGCACAAGCAGCCTGAGACGACGGAGATCTACGGAAAGATGTTCTTCCTGGCCCATGGCGACGGACTTGGCGACCCCAGCAAGTCGTTCAAACTGATACGTTCCATCTTCCACTCACGCCTCTGTCAGTGGGGTTTCTCCGCCATTCACCCACGCTGGGGCATGTGGCTCGGACTGAACTGGGCCAAGCACTCCAGGCTGAAGCGCCCTAACGGTGAGGAACCGGCTTATATGGGTGAACAGCGCGAACATTTGGTACTCTATACGAAGAAGTATATCCAGTATCATCCGAATGTCGACTACTTCATCTATGGGCATCGCCATATCGAGCTCGATCTTCAGCTGACAAAGAAGGCTCGGATGATTATCCTCGGCGATTGGATCAGCCAGTTCTCCTATATCGTCTACGATGGAGACCACCTGCTGATGTCACAATATATTGAGGGGGAGAGTAAGCCGTAATTTCGAGGAATGAGGAATGAGGAATGAAGAAGTGAAAAAGGTGAAGCGTTGAACTAGACAGATATGAAGAAGAAGATAGTGACTTTTGGGGAGTTGTTGCTCCGATTCTCGAAAAACGATCATCTGCGACTGACGCAGGGGGATATGTTCACCAGTAAGTATGGTGGCAGTGAGGCCAATGTGGCCGTGTCGCTCGCCACGCAAGGAGAGGATGTAACCTATATCACCCGTCTGCCAGACACACCAGTGGGCCATGCCGGAGCGATGAACCTGGCACAGTTGGGTGTGGATACCAGCCGTGTGCTCTATGGCGGACAGCGCATCGGCACCTATTACTTCGAGCCTGCAGCAGGCATGAGGGCTCCGAAAGTGATCTACGACCGTGGCAACTCGGCCTATTACGACCTGAAGCCAGGCATGATTCCCTGGCGTGAGATACTGAAAGACTGTGCCTACTTCCATGTGTCTGGCATCACAGCAGCCATCTCACAACAAGCCGCCGATGCCACCTTCGAGGCCCTCGACATCGCTGACGAGATGGGTGTCACCGTCTGCTTCGACATCAACTACCGCAAGAACCTGTGGAAATATGAAGGTGCCAATCCTCGTGAGACACTCAGCCGGATGCTTTCACGCTGTGACATGATGTTTGGCGATGCCATCGAGTTCGAATGGCTGAGTCAGCATCCGCAGCCTCCTTTTACAGCTACCAATTCCAGTTTTAAGATGCAGATGGACGAATACCGTGAGTGGTTCGACGAACTGCATGAGCACTTTCCTCGCCTGAAAAACTGGATGATGGGTATGCGCAATACCGTATCTTCGAAACACCATACCCTGACAGGGCTGCTCTGGACGAAAGGCAAACTGTTGCAGTCGCCCATCATGGATATCCCCGATGTGATCGATCCCGTCGGCGTTGGTGATGCTTTCATGGGTGGCTGGCTCCATGCCATCAGTCTCTTCCCTGACGACAAGCAGATGCAGTTGAACTACTCCCTCGCTGCCGCAGCCCTGAAGAATACCATCCCTGGTGACTTCAACCTCTCGACAGAAGAAGAGATCCTGAATGTACTCACATCCCCCTATAACCCTGGCAAGTTATACAAAACATTCGAATAAACACAGTAGATAAGATATGATTAGTTTATTAAGAGTCTTGTATGGTAAGTTCCATGATTTAATATTGTATGGGATTATTGGATCTTTTTCAGCAGGCCTTGATTTTGCAATTTATTCAATATTGATACATTACACTACAATTCAGTATTTGGTTGCGAACTGCATAAGCGTGTTTGGAGGTATCTCTACGAGCTTTGTCCTTAATAGAAATTACAATTTCAAAGTAAAAGATCACACTTCAAGGCGTTTCTCTATTTTTTTTGCAGTCGGCTTGTGTGGTTTAATACTTAGCAACATTATACTTTTCCTTTGCATTGACAAAATGTCGATTAATAAAACGATATCAAAAGTTCTATCAATAATTCTTGTTGCTTTGTTTCAGTTCCTAATAAATAAGTTTCTAACATTTAAACCTTCTAATAATGAATAAGTTATATATCGTCATGCCTGCTTATAACGAAGCAGAAAACATTGAGAAAACCATAGGGCAATGGTATCCTGTGGTTGAGAAACTATCATCTGAGGGTCATCAAGCAAAGCTTGTTATTGCCAACGACGGGAGTAAGGACGATACTTTTTCCATTATGGAGCAATTAAGAAGTAATTATCCCTTGTTTGAACCTATTGACAAGCCCAACTCAGGGCATGGCGCAACCATTTTGCTGTTATACCGATATGCAATTGAACATGGAGCTGATTACATCTTTCAAACAGATAGTGATGGCCAGACCAATCCTGAGGAATTCTGGCAGATGTGGAAGGAACGCCAAATGTATGATTTTCAAATAGGCCACAGAAGGGATAGAAAGGACGGACTCAGTAGAGTTTTTGTGACAAGAGTCTTACGTTTAGTTGTTTGGCTTATGTTTCATGAATGGGTTATTGATGCCAACACCCCCTTCCGCTTAATGCATTCAGATAAATTACAGAAGGTATTGAATGTAATACCTCAAGATTTCTTTCTTAGCAATGTGGCCATCTCCGCCATAGCTGTTAAGTGGAATTACAGGATTGGATGGTACAACATCACTTTCAAGCCTCGCCAAGGAGGCCTTAACTCCATAAACATGAAACGAGTGTTCAAAATCGGATGGAAAGCACTTGGAGATTTTAAAGAAATCAACAAAAGAGTTAAAGCAAAGAAGTAAAACAATGAAACAATTCAGATTGAAAAACCACCTTTTTCTATGTGGCTTCTGGCTTTTTGTAGTACTGTCGTTTGTATTCAAACATGTTAATAATGACTTCTTTGTATTTTGGGGGTATGGCAAGCAGGTAAAACTTGCAGTCAGCAATGGTCCTAGCGCCTTGCTTGAAGTATGGGAAATAAAAGGAATGTTATTTAGACTCTATGTCTATATTGAATATCTGATAACATCTTATTTATGTGGTGATTTGTTTACACTTCAGGCCCAAGCGGTATACAAATTTATTGGTTTGGTGATGCTTCTCACCATTTTATGGACTGCAGTAAAACTAATCCCTGATAAGTTTGTTCCCGACACATCATATCGGACATTTCTTTTCTTAACGATATCGGTTCTATTATTGGCTGGGCAGTGTATAAGCCATCTTCAAACAGAGATGTTTGGTGTGTTTATTCTCATACTTGCCACATCATTATGCTTGGATAATAACAAAAGGTGGATAGCTGGTGTCTTGATAGGTTTGTTGTTCTTTATTAAAACCCCCATAGTTTTAATGGGAGGATGCTTGTTTTTTGTCTATTTACTGATAAACGGTTGTTCTCTTATTTCTGCTATTAAGACCTTCATTCCAATAGTCGCAGGCTCTGTTTTGACTTTAGTAGGAGGCATACTCTTCCTTTACTTTTTCTACCCCCAAGAACTATTCGACATCTATGATGCTTCGCAATATGAGCATACAATGTTTGAATACTTTACTCTTTATAGCCTATATAAATCCGGATGTACATTTCTTTCCCATTTACCCAATATCTTTTTATACCAACCTGTGATAGGTTTAGCTTGCATTTGCTTAATTATTGAGGTAATATGGGCTATAATAGATAGATCTTACAGAACTATTATGCTTTATGCACTAATGTTTATTTTTCCCGTCGCATATGTAATAATCGCCCACTGCTTCTTCCCTTATCATTACTATTTATTGTCTTATCCATCAGTCGTCATAGTTTTCTATTCCGGAAAACGTATAAGCAAGAACAGTATAATACACAATGTGATGTATTGTTTTATATTCATTCTCTTCTCATCTTATGTTTATCTGTTTTCTGCTATTTCCCCATATAACATTAGCACGTCCAAAGAATTCCACAAATTTCAAAGTCAGAATTCAGAAAAAGTTCAGAAAATACTTGCTGAACATCCATCATCAAAAATTCTATACTTGGATAGTGGCTATTCGCCCTCCATATTCCTCACACCTTCATATTTAAGATACCTATATCCCCTACCAATACAAAGATTTAATGAACAACTATCAGATTTTGCTTCTTCCAAGACTTTTAGTGAGGTCAAGCAGCAGATATTAAAATATGACAATAGTATCATCGTTTGCGATTGGGACTGGTTCTTTATAAATGAGCATCCAGAAATAAAGGAGAAATTAGAATTAGATTATATGGTTACGGACTCTATTTATCAAGTTGAGTTTACGACAGAAATAATGGAAAAATGTGAATTCTACAAAGAATTAGTTTTCACTAAACGTCAATAAGCATTATGTGTATTATTTGGCAAATACTAACAGCAGCTACTTCCATTCAATTCACAGGTTGTAGCTGCTGTTGTGTTATTATGTATTGTAGTGCTGTATTTAGACATAAAAGCTATTAGGGTAATCTGAAAGCATTCGTTGTGATAAATACATAAATACTACATTTTATCAAATTCCGTCTTCAGCCACTCCATGCGTTTGTTGAACCATTCTTTTAGTGACTGCACCTCATTCTGATAACTTCCCCAAATATCATAATTGGTCCAGGTGTACGTATTCAACAGATGCCACTTGTCATCATTTTCCTCTACAGAGTACTTAATATATTGAGCATCGGCATTGATATTTGCCAGAATATCGTTCTTATGTCTATAAAAGAAATTAAAACGCTCTTTTACCCGAGTCACAAAAGCAGGATCCTGAAACAAACGTGTATACCATTTTACATTCTTAATCCAAAATCCAGTAGGACGATAACACGATTGATTAGCCTGGTTGATATTACCAAAGGCCACATCCATGTCCCACATGGGACCCATCTTCAGCTTTCCACCACGGCTCAAATTCATATAGCAACTTGTATCGAAAAGCCCATCGAGATTCTTACCAATTTCCTGAATCAGATACCAGTCTACAAAGGAGTCCATGTCAAGATAGGCCTGCCATCCATCAACCGGATCCCTGAAGTAACCACCGAACAAAACGGCATCAGCCCGTTTGACGAAATCTTTCACATAATTATAATTCTCATCCCCCACGGTGACCTCTGGGTCCTTAATTGCAACCACATTTTCTATATGGGGTACCTCAAAATAGTATGAATCGACTTCACTCGGTGCACGGCTGTCTATCTCTAACAAGAATCCATCATCCCCGACTGCCACCCTATGATTCGAAATCTTAATTTTCTCACACAAAAGATAAATACCTTGATAAGCACCATTGAAGAACAACTCCACGAAATGCGACTCAGGAGTGTATTCTAAATTACTGATACTGCTCATATAGAAAGCCAGACTATTACGGAGCATAGACTTATCACTATAATTCGGTATCAGTACCCACGATTTGTCTTTATGCATATCCAAGAGAGAGACCTTCTCATCAAACTTCAAGCGATATGGCTTTTTGGGGAATTTCCAACTGGAGTTACCACGGCCTTTAAGATTGACCCACTTATCTACGACATCACCAGCAGCACGGGTTTTTACGTCTTCGATGAGTTTGAGTCTACCATCTACATAATAATCCTTGGAAGTCACCTGCCTACCATTATTGGTACTGAGATATAATAAAGGAAGTCCCGTATAGGAATGGACATACATCTTATAGTATTTGTTTTTGTTCGAAGTAGCCACCACTACCGTACGAGGACGGATGAAGTCTATTTGTGTTTTGCCACTTTCCGCCTCATATCCGTCTATGACCACCATCGTCCCCTCAAATGTGAAACGAGGAATCAGAACTTTGTTCGTAACGATGCCAGGAAGCCAACAATCAATCACACTGTCACCAACAATCTTACACGTAACATTCTGACTTAAATACATGTTATCTGCTCTCACAAACTCCATGGAAAGCAGTCTTGGTTCAACACGATTGTTCAAGATCGTTTCAAGACTATCTATTCTACGCAGCAAATCTTCCCACATCAGTCGGAGTTGGCCATTACGTTGTTTTTGATCAGCATTGTTTTGTGCCTGATTACCAATCTTGCCTTTCAGAATGTTGGCCTGATCCACGTACATTCCCTTCGCACTAATCAGTGAATCGACCACATGAGCCATAGAGTCATTTAGAAGACCTTGTTCTGCATTCCTCAACAACTGCTCTATATTCCAACGCTCTCTTTCTTCATTACGGGCAATTTGAGCAGCATTCGCAGATTCCAAATCGGCATTTTCTGATTCTAGATCAGCATTCTCAGATTCCATCCTGGCGTTCTCGTCCTCCATTTTCTTGAGATCATCCTCTACACGCTTATTGGCAGACTCCCGTTGGTCAAGACGGTTAAAATATTCTGAGAGATCCTCCTTGCAAGAGACTAAACCCAGAAGGACAAAAACTATGAATAGTATCCTTTTCATCATCTTCTTCATGATTATCAACCTTTACATCGCATCGAACTGCTGCTTGAGCCAATTCATTCGCTCAGTAAGCCAACTTTTCATACTACTCACATGACCTTGGTATAGTTCCCAAACATCATGATTTGTTTTTTTATATGCTTCAAACGTATCCCATTTTGTATCATTCTCCTGAACTGCATACTTAAGATACTGTGCATTCTCATTAATATTCTTAAGGATATCAGTTTGATGATTATAAAAATAGTCAAAGCGATCTTTCACCTTTGCGACAAACACCGGATCCAAGAAAAAAGGAGAATACTTAGTAGTATACTTAATAACAAACCCAGTGGAGCCAGCCTTTCCTGCATCACCAAAAGCAGTCTCAAAATCCCATACCATCCTCGTGGCACCTTTCTCGTTCTTGGCTATCTCATTAATCAGATACCAGTCGACCATCACATCGATATTATCCGTCCCTACAACATCAAGATACTCCCCCAGAATATACGTCCCTGTGTAGCGGCCGTTAAACATCAAGTCGACATACTGGAACTTAGGCGTGTAATTGCGAAGAGCACTTATTTCACCCATGAAGAAGGCCGTCTGGTTGTGTAACATGGTGATATCATATACATTGGGCACCAATAGCCACTCTACGTGAGCAGGCATATTCAATAAAGATACGGCATTGCTGAAACCTAACGTATAATCATTCTTACCCCACTCTGTCTCGCCAGACCAGTCGATAGTCTTTACATACCAGCGAAGAGGACCCCTGGCCATAATTTTGCCAGTTGTTTCAGCCAGACCGCCATTACCTCCAGTCCTCACGTTGTCAACAAGCTTAATAGTGGCTTTATAATAATGATTAGACTCATTTAAAGTACGAGCAGTTGTCTCTGCCCACAACGTGGGAAGACCTGTATATGCACTCACAGTAATTGTATATTTTTTGGTCTTTTCTCCTGCATGAACAACGAGAACTCGAACAGAACTGAAGTCAAATGCAGTCTCGCTACTGACTGCCTCCTGGCCACCAATCGTCACATAGTCACCTGTAAAGCGGAATCGCGGAATAAGGTTCTTTGAGCTCATCACGTTCAGGACCCTACACTCAACAGCACTGTCACCGACAATTTCACATTCTGCGTCTTCAACCAACTGCAGAGGATTCTCGGATGCCAAGAACTCCATGTGAATCAACTGCGGATCTGTCTCATAGATCTTTGCTGTCAGTTCTTCTATGGTCTCTTGTGCCTGGGCAATCAGTTCATTCAGAGAATCCCACTCTTCCACAAGCAAATCATTATTCGCATTAAGAACATCCAAAGAATCAGAGAGGGCTTTACCTTCTTCCTGTAGGGATATAAGTTCTGCTGCCAGTTCAAGACTTGTCTTTCTTAGACTCTCAAGCGAATCCTTAAGTACCTGACTTGCCTTTTGAAGTTCTTCACTCTTTCCTCCAAGTTCTTCACTTTTCTTTTGAAGTTCTTCACTCTTCTTCTGAAGTTCTTCACTTTTATTCTGGAGATCCTTTACAGCAATTGAAAGCCGTTGGCTATCTTCCTTCAACTGCTTAAGCTTATTGTCTAATGCACTTCCATGATCCTCTACTTCTGTAATATGCCTCTCTATCTCCGTCAGATCGGTTTTACAAGAAAATAAACAAGCCAAGATAAAAACTACAAATGCAAATCTCTTCATATCTGTTTCAAATAAACTATTCAACTATTATAACTATTAACAAGGTGCAAAAGTAATACTTTTATCTGGATTTTAAAACCTTTTTACGCATTTTTATGTTAATTCGCACTATTTCTTGACTCATTTTTGGCTATTCTCTGAAAGGGACCGTTTTTAGTTGTATTATTACATTCCTTATCTAAAGAGAAGACGCTGTTTAACACCATCAACATTCCCGCATAGAATATCAGTGACTTTTCACCCAAATGATTCAGTTTGTACGGCATCAGTCTCAGCCAATGGATCAACTCATGATAATAAACTTGCCTCAACACCTGCTCACCATAGGTATCAAAGATAAATTGCCTAAGACGATGATACAGTTCATCATAGGCAGAAGAACGCATATATGAAAAATCGATTCGATTCTCTCTGACAGAAACATCCCTAACCCTCATCAGGAACTCATACCCTCCATGTAGTGACTGGAATAGCTTACCTAGGTCAAGATATGGGCACTCCAGGATATTGCCTGTATTCGGGTCAATAAGATAATATGAATCGCCATCACAAATAATATTCTCAATTGTCAGATCGCCATGAATATCGCAGACGGGAGACTCCGAGAACACCTTCGACAAGTGATTGATATTGAAGAAACGCTCAAAAGTGCCCAGATTGGCATATCTGACGCCATTGATATATATATTATCATATTTCAGAAAATCAGAAAGGATGGGGCTACTCTTGATATTGTTCAGGTTTTTGACAACTTTCTGCTCCACATACTTACTAATCGTGGGAAGATCGGCATGTCTGTCAAACTTATAAAGTTTGTCTTTCATAGCCTCCAAGGCTTCCTTTAGAATTGCCCAAGAGCAGTCTATTGTGTGAGTATGAATATATGTAAAGAAGTTTTGAGCACTTCCTTTATATTCCATATCATAAGAGCAATAGTTATCCTCTTTCTTAACACTAATAATTTGGGGAAGGGCAATTACCTGATGATGCGCCTGCAGCCATCGAATCTGGTCATAGAGTTTCTCGCCGTCCATGCCAATTGCGAACTTGCGATAGAAAGTGGTAGTACCATCCGTACACAATAACGTGACGGCATTGCTCCCTGCAGAATAATCTTCCAAGATACTCACATCCTTATTTACCTCCAAGAAGCCTTTCAGGTATGCTCCTCCGATGTTCCCCTTGAAAAAGGTTTCCAAAAATGAAAGGGCATCGCGAGAGTTGACGTGTGGTATCACACTACTGCCATTACTTCGAGAGAGCGTTTCGGCAGTCCTGTTCTTATCGTAAAGATAGGATGCCATATAGATAATAAGCAACGGAAGCAACACGTAGATGCTGACATAGATGGTCATAACAGTCAAACTCCCCCCATAGTCATATAGATGAGGGTTCATGATAGACGACTGGTTGAATAATATATCCACCACATCTCTAAGCCTTATGTTGAGCCCTCTCGACTGTAAAGACTCTGCAAAGCACCAATATGACATCATATAGAGCACCCACATCAGTCCTGTAGACGCCACTACCCTAGCTTTCGAGATGGAACTGATCAACTTCTTGAATATGGCCACAAACGTCCAAGTAAGTCCAAGGATTCTCAGTTCTATGTGCGAGTTGAAAATCTCTGCAAAACTAACTATGGCATGCTTGGTCTTATTATCCCACCTCATAGTGACTACAGTGAGAAGGATAACAGTAGCAGCAATCGTCATCAGCAAGACCATCATACCCATCGTATTATGTCCAATTGCATACAGCACCACACACAGTAAGGCGAGAACAATAAGGTCTATGTAATGTTCCACAATGATTGTAGCCAGCGAGAACTTGATGCCATTAGCCATTCTCTTGCCCGAATACCAAATCCTATAGAGGTCACCCACATGAAATGGTATGATAAAATTAAAGGCATGTGCTATCGACAGAGACTTTAACAATACGCTCACCGAAGGCTTCTCATATAGTTCTATGAAAAGCCACCATCGGTAAACCTTCATCAAATGTCCCGCAAGGAGAGATACGATTGCAAGAACCAGCCAGACCATAGAAACCAAATATCCGTTAATCTTTACAACCTGCTCAGCAGTTTTGATTCATATTCGATGACTTTGGCCAACCCTTCCTCTATGCCGACCTTAGGCGCCCAGCCATATTTCTCCCTGGCAAACGTATTGTCACACAAAGAATATTTGTTCACTTCGTGTTCCAGAATCTCACTTTTGATGGGATAGGCACCTTGGTACAACTGCGGATATTTCTCCCAATAATGAGAGGTGTCTGCGTATTTCGCCTTAATGTCTTTTCCCATGATTTTCTGAGCTATAGCATACATCTCATTTACAGAGTAATTCTGATTTGAAGAACAATTGACACAATCAAACCCCTGACTATCCTGCACTTTGATGGCCAGATCAATCAGATCCTCAACGTAAATATAGTCACGGCGCTGTTTTCCGTCAGAGTGGAATACAGGCACTCTTTCAAAATAAAGTTCGCGAATCATATACCCTACAAAAGGAGGTTGCTTTCTCAAGCAGTCAATATGCGGTCCGTACACATTAGCGAAACGAATACAAGTAACACTCATACCATACGTTTTACAAAAGGATTCTGCAAAGCGCTCTGCACAATACTTGGTATTAGGATAGATAAGCGTTGGGACTTTGAAGTGATCCTCACGAGTCGGAAATTCTGTCTCATTCTCATACATGGCGTTGGTGCTTGCTTGAATAACCTTTTTTACACCATACTCACGTGACAGTTCCAAAATATTAACGAAAGCAGTAAGATTCACGTCAACAGCATCGCACGGATTGGTCTGACAATCGGGGAGTGGGGCAATGCCAGCAATATTATACACATAATCTATGGCATTTGACTTAAAAATGTCAGCCATCCGCTCCCTGTCACGAATATCAATCTTCAAAACGTCATCCACAAAACTATGATCCTCGAACGTCAAATTGTCATTGGAACCATAGGAGAAATTATCAACAAGAATAAGTTCTGCGCCTTCTTTCCATAAACGATGCGCGAGTTGTGAGCCGATAAATCCTGCTGCACCAGTAATTAAGATTTTCATATATTACCTTTTTTAATATTGAAACTTGCTTTGATGATTCGCATACTTTGCTTAACACGTGACATCAATCCCGTGTTCCAGGACGATTTACCCTTCTCCCTCTTCAACAAATGAACGGGCAATCGCTCAATCCTATAACCATTTGCCTTAGCCACATTATAAACGAACAGTTCCACCGAAAAATCCTTAGGCACACGTTCAAGCTGCGCCAACAAAGACCTGTCGAAGAACACAGGAATGGCACCGATATCGAACAGCCATCTTCCGAAAAGGAGGGATTCGAAACAGGTCATGCTGTATGTAAAGAAATAGTCAACTAACGATCTGTTGTGACGCATACCTTTTAGGAAAAGCTTTTCAGAGCCATCATAAGAATCTATTTTATCAAGAAACTGAGACACATCAGACAAAGGCAACTGGAGGTCAGCATGTATCCACCCGATATAATCACCTGATGCGGCCATCACACCCTGATGCAGACCATAGCCATAACCTTGATTCACCTCCACTTTCACAATCTTAATAAAGTCCGTGTCTTTTGTCAAATACTTCATCAATGCAAAGCTGTTGTCTTTTGAGCCATTCTCCACTAGGACAAACTCAAGATCCCTTCCTTGGGCAAACTCAGAGATACAGTTCACCAAATGTGGAAGATTCTCTTCCTCGTTATAACAAGGGATAACTATTGAATATTTCATTTGAATACAATTAATTTCTGTAATGAATAATTAACGATAGTAGCACAAAGTGTAGCTATGACAAACGAGAGTATGACATATCCTGTAAGATAAAGCATCAGAGAATTAACACCTACATTAGTTCCAAGGTTCAAAGCCTGTACTATCACATACGAACCAACCATCCTTGCGTCAGTCTTTCTTTCTGATACGAAAACCCATCGTTTGTTAACTAAATATGACCAGACATTAGCTATCAGCATCGAGATGGTCTTAGCCACCGACGGCCATGTAAATTGGCGCAACAACATATAGCATACGAAATCGATGCCAGTGGCAATGCCGCCACTTACAACAAACTTGTATATGCTATCTGGTATTCTCATCGTTACTCAAAGAAATGTTGAGTTATTCTCATATAGTTGGCGCCGCTCGCCTCAGCAGCCTGGAGTCCCACCTCCGTATCTTCAAATATCAGGGTCTCTTCGGGAGACACTCCCATGACTTCCATCGCTTTCAGATATATCTCAGGATCTGGTTTCCCCTTCTTGACACCAGTCCCTGCAATAATCTCATCGAAAAGGCCTGCCAAATGCAGATGATTCAGCACATTCATCAAGTTTTCCTTCTGGGCCGTAGATGCGATAGCAGTCTTCACACCCGATGATTTTATCTTGCGAATAAATGTAATTAGAGTCGTATTAGGTACTAAAGAATCAAAACATTGCGGATAGACCTGCGCCTTATCCTTTTTGATAGAAGCCTTTAATTCGTCATCATCAATTCCCATCTGCTTCATGAACGCATCGAAGCGCAATCCAAAACAAGCCTTATATTGATCACGGGTTATCGACAACGAATTGTTCCCAAAAGCCAATTTGTAGGCTTGGAAATTTGCCTCAAAGGTGTCTACTAAAGTCCCATCAAAGTCCGTAATAATAGCGCGAATCATAAATATCTTCTTAATTCATCTGGTGTGCCATAAGAATAATATTCCTCCATTGTAGCCAGTCGGACTGTCTCACCGTTAGCTAACAAATAATTGTAAAGCAACGACACATAATACTCTGGTTTAGTGAAAACAGGCTCGTTCATAAGCTGATGAGCAGCCTTCAAAAAGCCTTTTGCAGAAGAGAAGAAATAAGCTCCACATAGAGCATGACCACTTATGACCTCTTTCTCTGCCGTACGCTTAACAATCATATTATCATCCACCTCTGCATAACTATAGCGGGGCTCTGTAGATTCAAACGATACCAACATACCACCATTGGCCTCGTCAGCAGACTGATTTAAAACCGTCCTAACTCCCTCTATGTATGTCTTGCTGCGGAACTCCAGATCACAATCCATCACAATGACGGCGTCGTTTTCATCAATTGCACTTTCTGCTATTAGACATGTCTCGACAGCACCACGGGTGGTTTTCTCTACAGAGAAGATGTTCGCCTCAGGAATAATTGCCCTGATTTGCTCGTCAATATGATAACGCTCAATATGTTCCTGACGAACAATAAAACTATATTTCATACTAGCCCCCTCAACAGAGACACTGCCGATAGCCCTCATGAACAGAGGTATTCCATGGAGTTCAATCAATGGCTTTGGCATAGTCCATCCCTCCTTCAGAAACCGACTACCCTCGCCGGCCATCGGCATAATGATATGTAAAGGCCTCATCATTATATTATAACGTTCTTATTGTAATTTCATCATTCTCATAAAGAACCTCACTATCGTCAAATGCTATACCTGGCAATGACTTGTAGACAACAACATGGGTCACACCTTTATGTCTTAATTCATCTCTTGCAGAAACATCTCCCTTAAAATAGCGAGATATCAGGTCTATTCTATCTGGCACAAGGTGGTCATTTGGGAATATTGTGGAACTAGAACCTTCAAGAAACACCTGACGTTCAGAATATGCGCTTGTCACAAAAGAGCGAGAACCATTAACAGAAGCCAGCCCTTTGTTTGTCAGGAGTATTGCTGACTCTGGCAAATGTTCTCTCATCCACACCAATCCTTTCCACTCATTTCGTGTCAACGAGGTCCCGTCAACACTCCGCTGGTTAGGGTCCGGACAATACTTCCCCTCCAAAGTATAGGTTTCTCGAGCACAAAGAATTGTCGCCACAAATGAGCATACTATCAGGAAATAAAGATAACGACGGTATTTGAAATATCTTTGGTCAAAGAAAGACTCGATTCCAAGAAAAGAGAACAAAACAGCAAAGGGAATACCAGTAAACAAGAAATAGCATTGGGCAAGGCCTGGATGACTCAGCGACAAAAATGCCACTATTCCTATCATGGCCATGACTACGAAAGCCAATCCTACGGCCTGATACATATAGGACAATCCTAAAATATCCTTCCTCCTGACAACCAAGCCCACAACAACTAAAGTAAATACTGGCATAATGGGGTGCATCATCAATGTGTATGGTATAACCAGAAAAAGTATCGTTATCATTGGTCTGATTCCAAGCCCTTCAAAGAACCCTACGATTTGTGAATTGATCTCTGGCCATAATACCGTAGTAAAATTCAGAACGAGCTTATGATTACTCGTACTGGATGTCAGGGCACCGTCTGCAATAACAAAGGTCTTCAGCAATATTACCGTTGCTGCAAATAGTATCAACAAAAGCCCTAATGAATGCAAGATGGATTTTCGGTTCCACAGACAAAGAACAAGAAGAGTACAACTCACACCCGCAAGTAAAACAAGACCTACTGGCGATTTGTATCCTACAGTTCCAATAATCATAATAACGGCAAAAGGAGCAAACTGCCAATTAATACGCATGTCCTCTATGGTCTTGATTGTCAATACAAATGCCATCATACATACAGCTATGGCATCAGCTGTTCCCATTGAGCATCCCCAAAGATGATCAAGATAATAAACCAAAGTGTAAGGTTCTGCAGAGGAACATAGCAAGATAAGAACAAGAGCAGTAAACACATATTTACGATTCGACAGCAGTTCACTTGCCAAAGCATAAGCACCTCCTATCATCAGGAAAATGTGCCATATATAGGAGAGAGAGAAACATAAGAAATAGATATCAATGCCCGTTGAGAAATGGAACAAAGCAATATTAAAACTTGAGAAGAGGTGCCAATACAAATTGATTCCCAAGGCACTCAATTCAGGTAGAGGATACCCCTTCGTCGATGCAACACAATTCTTGAACCAATAGACATGATCCATATGCATATCCAAATATCCTGTATCAGCAACGAGCCGATGCGGATATTGAAAGACCAGAAAACCAAAGATGAATATGACCACGAATATCGACAATAAAAAAAGATTGTCGACATTTTCACTCTTTAGACATGAGAAGAGCTTTTTCTTTATATCCCTGTTAAGTACTGCAATTACCGAAAAAGCAGAGACTGTATAAAGAACATATGGAGACCACTCATGGAGATTGAAATATAATAATACGGCATACACCAAAGCCCAAATAACCAAACCAATACCATATCCGACAAAAAGGTCTGATGTCTTTTTCTTAAAATGTAATCCTGCCCATTGTAACAGGAGAAAACCAGGAAGAAGGATTCCTGCCAACTGGATAAAAAGGAACAAAGAGAGATTATAGACAGCAACGCCTGCAAATAAGCCTGCTACTGTCAGGCACACCAAGAACAATATTATCAGAGTGCCATTTCTCATCAGAACACGTTTCAAATCCATCATCTCCTTTTTATTTCGTTTGTTATTCATTTGTGATAATCAAAGCGATGGCAAAGGTACGAAGTTTTTTTCAATTATTGTCAACATATAGGGAAAAATAATCCCGACCCTCCGATAATATCCTATTTTACCCAACAAAGGCGACTCTTTAGAGCCGCCTTTGTTTGATTATGATGTCATCTTTACAGCAAATTCATCGTGTCGGTAGCAATCATCAGCTCTTCGTCAGTAGGAATGACAACGACTTTTACTTTGGAGTCATCGGCAGAGATGATGACCTCCTCGCCACGGGCCTTATTCTTCTCTTCGTCGAACTTGATACCCAGGAACTCCATGTTCTTACACACTTCCGAGCGCATGCTCACCTGGTTCTCGCCGACACCAGCGGTAAAGACCACCACATCGAGGCCACCCATGGCAGCTGCATAGGCTCCAATATACTTCTTAATACGGTAGAAATACATATCCTGAGCCAATTTGGCACGGGGATCGCCAGCCTTAGCAGCATTCTCCACGTCACGCATATCAGAAGATCCGCCTGTCAACCCAGCCACACCACTCTTCTTATTGAGGAGGTTTGACATGCCATCAGCATCCAGACCAAGTTTCTTCTCAATGAAAGTCACAGCGCCACCGTCGATATCACCGGCACGGGTACCCATGACGAGGCCCTCCAATGGCGTCAAGCCCATTGAAGTGTCAATACACTTACCATCGACCACAGCTGCGATAGAACCGCCATTACCAACGTGGCAGGTCACCATCTTTGTGCCCTCTGCAGGGATTCCAAGGAACTCACAGGCACGCTGTGACACATAACGGTGGCTGGTGCCATGGAAACCATAACGACGGATGCCGTATTTCTCGTACAGTTCATAAGGAATGGCATACATATAAGCCTTCGGAGGCATCGTCTGGTGGAATGCTGTATCAAACACACCTACCTGCGGCAGGCCAGGCATCAACTCTTTCACGGCATTCACACCCTTCAGATTAGCGGGATTGTGCAACGGGGCAAGATCAGAACACTTTTCAAACTCTTTCAGCACCTCATCAGTCAGAACGACAGACTTATTAAATTTCTCACCGCCATGCACCATACGATGACCAACGGCATCAATCTCGTCGAGACTCTTAATGACGCCAATCTCGGGATCCGTCAACAGAGAGAAGATAAATTTCACACCCTCGGTATGCTCAGGGATGTCGTGCATGATCTGCTTCTTCTCACCGTTAGCGAGTTTCACCTTCACAAAAGCACCATCGAGTCCAACACGCTCAGCACCGCCACTGGTCATCACACTCTTGTCGTCCATGTTGTACAAAGCATACTTGATAGACGACGAACCGCAATTCAATACAAGGATTTTCATAACTTCAATTCTTCAATCTTTCAATTCTTCAAATATTCAACTCTTTTTTGCGTCCATTGCCTGACAGGCCGTAATGGCAATCATATAATAGATATCATCCACGGAGCAACCACGGGAGAGGTCATTCACCGGACGGGCAATACCCTGTAGGATCGGGCCAATAGCGATGGCATCACCCAGACGCTGTACCATCTTATAACCGATATTTCCAACTTCGAGGTTGGGGAACACCAGTACATTGGCTTTTCCGGCAATCGTTGAGCCTGGAGCCTTCTTAGCGCCAACGGACGGCACAAGGGCAGCATCGGCCTGAAGCTCACCATCGATCTTCAGCTCAGGATCCATCTTCTTAGCCAAAGCAGTTGCATCAATCACCTTATCAACTACCTCATGTGTAGCACTACCCTTCGTCGAGAAACTAAGCATAGCGACTCTGGGCTCAGCAAAACCAGCTACAGCCCTCGCTGTCTGAGCCGTACATACAGCAATCTGTGCCAACTGATTTGCATCGGGCATCGGGGTTACAGCCACATCACCAACCACTAACACGCCGTCTTCACCATATTGTTTCTCCTTGGAGATGAGCAACAAACCACCACTAACACATGAGATGCCAGGAGCGCACTTGATGATCTGAAGCGCAGGACGCAAAGTATCACCTGTCGTTGAGAGAGCACCCGAAATCTGACCATCAGCACCCTCAGTCTTAATGATCATACAACCCAAATAGAGGGGATTCTTCATCAGCTCACGAGCCTGCTCAATCGTCATGCCCTTCTTGCGACGGAGTTCCTCCAGTTTCTGAGCATATTCCTCAGCCTTCGGATTGTTTTCTGGATCGATGATGGTAGCCTTGTCAACATGGTTTAATCCCCACTCTTTGGCCAATTTGTCAATCTCTGCAGGATTACCAATCAGAATGATGTCTGCAATGTCGTCAGCCAGAGCCTTGTCGGCTGCACGAAGTGTACGCTCCTCCTCTGCCTCGGGGAGCACGATGCGCTGCTTATTAGACTTAGCACGCGCCACGATTTGACTTAATAAATCCATAGTTCGCTATTATTTAAATGTTTCAGTTTGTCTTGTAGTCTGCAAAGATAAAAAAAAAATTCCAAATGACATGAAGTAGACGATTGTTTTTTAGAAAATTAAGTAAATCCTTTACGTTACTATTCTAATTCCTTCGTCAAAAGACTTTCAAGTTCCTCTGCCGAGAGGCGTAGATGGAACGTTCCGTTAACTGCTATGGAGATGCCTCCCGTCTCCTCCGACACCACGATGGCCACAGCATCACTCTCCTGCGAGATACCCATGGCTGCACGATGTCGCAGTCCTAATTCCTTGGGAATGTCGAGGTTATGACTCACTGGCAGGATACAGCCCGCAGCCTTGATCCTTTTACTGGAGATGACGACAGCCCCATCATGCAGGGGAGAATTCTTAAAGAAGATATTCTCTATCAAACGCTGGTTGATAATCGCATCAATCTGATCACCAGTAACAATTACATCATCCAATGGCACAGAGCGCTCTACCACGATAAGTGCACCAACCTTCCCCTTACTCATGTTCATCACGGCCATCACAATCGGCATGATAGTCTCTTTCACCTCCTTCTTCACTTTATCCTTACCTTTCGATGTAGAGAAGAAACGGGAGAGGGCTTTCATACGCCGATGAGCACCTAAGTTGTAGAGAAACTTCCGGATATCATCCTGAAACAGGACAATCAGGGCTATCACACCCACACTAACCAACTTGTCAAGAATGGAACCAAGCAAGCGCATCTGCAACACCTGTGACACAAAAAGCCATGAGATAACAAACATCATGATACCATTGAACACGTTCAGCGAACGCGACTCACGCATCAATCGGTAGATGTAGAAAAGCATCAACGCGACAAGCAGTATGTCGATGACATCTTTGATTCCAAATTCAAATATCACGATATCTTAAATTATTATCACTTTTTTATTCTTTCAACTTCCCTACTATCCTGCAGCACTCGACGGCCTCCTTCACATCATGCACCCTCAGGATGGAGGCACCTTTCATCAGAGCGATGGTATTCAGAGCGGTCGTGCCGTTGAGCGACTCATAAGGCGTACACCCAAACAACTTGTAGATCATCGACTTACGCGACACACCTACGAGCAAAGGCAAATTCATCACTTTAAGATTTTCCATCTCACTCATCACCTGATAATTCTCATCCAACGTCTTACCAAAACCAAAACCAGGATCGAGTATGATGTCCGTTGCACCAAGATCTCGCAGTTGCTGCACCTTCTCCGCAAACGACAAAAGTATCTCTTTCATCGTTGGTTGGACAGACATTAATATATAAGGTACGCGCATGTAAGAAACCATTCTGAACATTGCGGCACTACCCTCACTTACATCATTGATCATACCGGCACCAAACTCCTCTACAGCCATTCGGGCCACATCAGGCCGGAAGGTGTCGACGGAGATGACACTATCAGGCTGTTCACGACGCACCACACCAAGTCCAAAGCGCAATCTTTCCATCTCCTCTGCTTCGGAAATCTCCTGAAATCCAGGCCTTGTGGAACAAGCTCCGACATCTATCATCGTTGCTCCTTCGGCAATAATCTGGTTGGCGCGTTCGGCTATCTCCGCCTCCGTCTGCTTACGACTGGCAGCATAGAACGAGTCGGGCGTCACGTTCAGGATTCCCATCACCTGAGGTTCCGCCAAATCCATCAATCTGCCATGTATATTAATCGTATAATCCATTTTCGGCTACAAAGATACAAAATAATTCATAATTCATAATTCATAATTCATAATTATTTTGTAATTTTGCACAAAAATAGCAACGATTATGGACATTAAGAAACTATACCAGCTCTATCAACAGCATCCCGTCATCACGACAGACAGCCGCGATTGTCCTGAGGGGAGTATTTTCCTTGCTCTCAAAGGTGAAACGTTCGATGGCAATAAGTTTGCTTTGCAAGCCCTTGAGAAAGGCTGCGCCTATGCCATTGTGGACGATCAGTCGCTCATCGCCAATAACGATGAGCGACTGATCCTTGTCGAGAATTGTCTGCAGACTTTCAAGGATCTGGCCCGTGAGCATCGCCGTCAGTTCGACATTCCCGTCATCGGCATTACAGGCACCAACGGCAAAACAACCACCAAGGAACTCATTGCCGCTGTGCTCTCACAGAAATACAATGTGCTCTATACTCAGGGCAACTTCAACAATGACGTGGGGGTGCCCAAGACGCTCTTCCGCTTGACAAAAGAGCACGAGATTGCTGTCATTGAGATGGGTGCCAGTCATCCTGGCGACATCAAGACACTTGCTGAGACGGCAGAACCCACCTGTGGTCTGATTACCAACGTAGGCCGTGCCCACCTTCAGGGCTTCGGCTCCTTCGAGGGCGTCATTAAGACCAAATGCGAGCTCTACGACTTCCTCCGCAGCCGTGAGGACAGCCTTATCTTCATCAATGCCGACAACGAGCATCTGTTCAGTCAGATAGGTGACGACGAAGACATCTGGCTCTCCCCCTACTCCACGGATCCTGACAACTGGTATAGTTGCATCTCTGGCGAGGTCATCGAATGCAACCCATTCCTGAAATTCCGCTGGCGCGAGCCGCTGATGATACTTGAGGAGGAAGGTCGCAGCACTAAATGGCATAAGGTGCAGACACAACTCATCGGCTCTTATAACATTGACAACCTCTTAGCCGCCATCGCTGTAGGTATCAACTTTGGTGTGGATCGCAAAAAAATTTGTTCTGCCCTTGAGGAGTATGTGCCCAGCAACAATCGCTCACAGATGACCGTTACCCAGAAGAATCACCTTATCGTCGATGCCTACAATGCCAACCCCACCTCGATGCATGCCGCCCTCGACAACTTCAGCCTCATCCAGGCCGAGCGTAAGATGGCTATTCTGGGACAGATGGGGGAATTGGGCGAAGAGAGCGACAAGGAACATCGTCTGTTAGTCGATCGTCTGGAGTCATCTGGCTACGACGAAATATGGCTCGTAGGCGACAGCTTCCGTGACATTCCCTGCCCCTTCCGTAAGTTCCGCGACGTTGAGGAAGTGAAGGCCGCCATCAACAGCAATTGTCCTGAGGGCTTTTATATCCTCATCAAAGGCTCCAACAGCAACAAACTCTTCCAACTACCAGAATTACTTTGATAATTAAGAGATATATCATAGGAATAGGAGTGCTGATGAGCCTACTGACGGTAGGGTGTAGTCAACAGAAGCAGGAGTCGTTGCCAGAGGGCAACGCCGTGTACTACTGGCGCACGGACCTGAGGCTCGACTCCATGGAAAGGGCATTCTTGAAGACCTATCATATTAATAAGGTGTACTGCCGCTATTTCGATGTGGTGATGGACGAAAACGGTGAGCCGATGCCCAATGCGACAATCACTTTCAGCGATACCTTGCCTGCTGGCGTAGAGATGATCCCAACGGTGTATATCACCATCGACTGTCTGCAGAAGTCGCACAAGGGTCTGGCGGAAAAACTTGTGAAGCGCATCAGGCAGATGAACGAGACCAACGATATCAGTGGTGTCCGTGAGATACAGATCGACCACGATTATACGGCCCGCAATATGAAGGTGTATTACGACTTCCTCAGGGAAGTTCGGGAAGCGTGGAAAAGCCTCGGGGGTACGAGGATACTCTCTACCACTATTAGACTGCACCAGCTGTCGATGGAGGCACCACCTGTGGACTATGGAGCGCTGATGATTTACAATACTGGCGATCCTCAGAAATGGACAGAGCGTAATCCCATACTCGACCAGCGAGATGTGGCACCCTATCTGCGATACCTTGACGACTACCCCTTGCCCATGGCTGCTGCCTACCCTGTGTTCAGCTGGCTGCGTATCATCAGCGGTGTGGAGATAACGCACACGGTGGAGGCCGAAGAGATCCTGCAGG
>Ga0310786_10002295_pt1 | contig 29479 bp, 17 predicted proteins | sample AusTroGonzalo_MG_FD_203881 | JGI IMG/M metagenome (GOLD analysis project Ga0310786, IMG submission 203881) | Bovine rumen microbial communities from tropical cattle in Woodstock, Queensland, Australia - Gonzalo_03 (v2) (version 2) | ecosystem: Host-associated > Mammals > Digestive system >...
GAAAAGTCCTTCAGATAGCTTGTCATCTTCTTCGAACGGCCCTTCAGCTCGTTCTTGATGGTGGTAGCCGACCGACTTGCGTCGTGTCCGTCGTTCAGTCCCTGCTGTTTCATCAGGTTACACATCTTATTCACCACTGCCAGCAGCTCGTCCACGATCTCTGCGGCGCGAGTAGGTTCGAACACGCTGCCACCCACCACGCAGTAGGTGTCTATGAACTTCTTACGGTATTCATCGTTGTTCAGCATGTCGAGGAACAAGTTTACTATCTCGTTGTTGATGGCACTCGACCTTGGGTTGTTGGTATCCTTGAACTTCACGAAGTTGGTGAAGGGGTTGTTGTCGCTGTAGTTCCAGCATCCCTTGAAGGCATAGTCCAGGTCGAAGCTGATAAAGCGGTAGCGTCCGTCGTTGCGGCTGCGGTATGCCTTGATGTTGTTGTCGGGCCAGTCGTCGTTGTAGAGGAAGAAGGTGACAGCCATGTAGTTAGTAAACTCATCGATGTCGAGCAGCGTCTTCATCTCCTCGTAGGCGCTGTTGTCGGTACCCACTAGCTTACCCAGTTCAAAGATACGCTTGATCACCGAGTCGTTGCCGTTCTTCATCTCCAGGTTCTCAAAGGCGTCGAGCTCCTCGTCATCATATCCCCAGTTGGCGTAGGCATACTTGTCGTTGTTAGGCTCTCGCATGTTGAAGACGCCGCGCAGCTCACCGTTCACATATTCTATCACGGGCACATACGACTGCACGTCGAGGTCCAGTCCCGAGCGCTGGATGATGGTCTCCAGGGCTGCGTCAAAGAATCGTGCGTTGTGACGCCAGTTGTCGTTACCGCCGTTACGTATCAGCAATACCTTACTGCGTATATACGGTTTCTGCGAGAAGAACGAGTAGTCAAACTGGTTCTGGTCGTCAAACACCTTGCTGCTCTTCAGCTTAAACGAGCGGAATTTCAGCGAGCGGGTATAGCCACCCGAGGCGCTGATGTTCACATCCTGGTTGAAGAGCATCTTGCCGTCGGCACTCATATAGCTGAAGTTCACGGGACGGTCCCAGTCCTGGTTGTAATTCTTAGGCTGGTCCTGTCCGTTGCCCGTCTTACCGTTGGTGCCGTCGCCGTCGCAGTCAAATCCTATCTTCGGGTCGGTGAAGTAGCGCTTGTCGCCTACGATTGAGATTACCGGCAGCGTGTAGTTGTTGCTGGTCTTGATATAACTGCGGGTCACCGGCACGCTGGGCAGGTATCCGTCCTTAAACAGTCGGAAGGTGAAGTTGGTGGTCTCAGAGATGTTGAACACGCCGTTCTCGCTCTCCTGACTGGTGACGCTGTTGTCCAGCGACTCCCACGAGATATCGTCGAAATAGAAGTTATTGTCCGTGCTCTTATCCTTGTTCAGGTTGAAGGCGATGGTCTGTAGCGAGTAGGTCACGGTGCCGCCGCCCCATCCCCAGCCCCAGCCCCAGTCCTGCTGTTCGCCGGCCTGTTCCTTGGTCAGGGTACCTTCATACACAAACTCCTTCCATTCCGTAGTCACCTGGAAGCTGCCTCCCACCACGTTGTTAGTGATATTCTCGCCAGGTGTCTTCTGTGCCTGGTTGGTGATGGTAGCCGCCTTGTCGGCACGTACCATCATACGGAAGCGGAATTTTTCTCCCGTGCTCCATGTGTGGTCCGGCGTATATACAAAGAACTGTGTGGTCCAGTCGTTGGCAGCGTTAGCCACCGAGTGCACCTTCACACCACGTGAGCCGTCCACACCTACGCCGTCGGTAATTCTGTTCACCCTGCCGTTGTTGTTGCCGTTCTTCGTTACCAGACAGGTAGCATCCGTACCCTCGCAGTCGCCGTTCTTCACCCAGTCCTTCCATGGGTTCACACCTTCCAGCGACACTGGCAGACTGCCGTCGGTGGTGTACATCAGCTTGGCACCTTCGGGAATTGTCACCTTCACCGTCTGCGAGCTCTTAAACAGCTTGCTGTCCACGTTCACCACGGGAGCTGCCAGCCGTTCTGTGGCAAACTGTGCCGTGGCGTTGCTCTCGCCCGGTGTGGCGTTGTCGGTCCATCCCCATTCGCTGCCGCCGTCGGTCTTCAGAGCCCACGCCGTTCTGCTCATGGCTTTAGGATATTCCAGGCTTGTAACCATGTTACCGTTCTTGTCGCTCAGGTAGATGGTGCCTCCGTCGCAGTCCAGCTTAAAGGGAGCCTGGTCGCTCTTGATGTTGTTCGAGCCCAGCCACACCACCTTGAAGCCCTTGGCGGGTATGGTGCCGAAGTCGTTGGGCAACTGCCAGTACTTCAGGTTGCTGGCGTCGTTGCTCAGGTACATGCCTCCCAGGTTCACGGCCTGTTCGCTTGGATTATACAATTCAATCCAACTGTCGAAATTCGTTGCAGGACTCATTACTTTTCCTGCGTTTGAAGCCATCAGTTCGTTGATTACCACGATGATGGACAAAATGGTTGACCACATAATGTTTCGATAATATTTATAATTGGTTATTTTTCTTAAATACGTAAGAGCCGCTCTTTTCCCGAAAAAAGTTGTGTTAAAGTCACACTTTTCTTTCTTCGTCACACAGATATTAATTTAGGGTCACACAGATTTGAGCGTTCCCGTTAATCGGGAAGCGGCTTAAGCCTAAGGGATAAGTGATTATTAAAGGGCTCGCAGATAGCGCGGAAAACGCAGATTTTTTTAACGAACACGAATCTCACTAATCGCACGAAGGTTCAGCTCGACGGCCCGAAGGGGAAAGTCAATAACTACGCGCAGCTAAAAAGATTCGTTAGATTCGATAGATTCGTGTTCAAAAAATCTGCGTTTTCCGCGCTATCTGCGAGCCCTTTAAAATAAATTTCTGTGCTTTCTGTGGTTTCTGTGTGACAAATCATCCGACTATTTGTCTGAAACCGCCCGATTATTTGTCTGTGCCCATCCGGACACGGATTTTTTGTTGTACCTTTGCACCCAGATTTAATAAATCTTTTCAGTAAATTCTATTTTAGCTATACCTTATTGACAATTTCTGATGCAGCACGACTCGCGATGAGACGTCCCCTGCGAAAACGCACCGGCCCACTTCAAACAGTGAGTCGGTGCACTTCGTTTTATCTGTTTTTTGTTTATTCGAAGTTCTTGAGTTCTTCAAGATTCTGCTCTATCTCCACCATCGTATTCCTGTGTTTCTTCCATCCGAAGTAGGCACACGATCCTCCTGCGAGTACGCCGAGACTGACAAAGAACAGTCCGATTGGCGAAGCCGTGTGTTCAATGAAAACCGTGACACAGATGCCAAAGACGGCCAGAGGCGCGCCAATCACCGACTCATAGAAATAACAACGCTTGTAGTTGACCAGATTGCTGAGTTGCTCGGCAGGTGTCTTCATCACATTGAAGCGAGAAAGCACAGCCAGTCGGCCAATCACCATCGCCACGCCAAGCAGACAGACAGCCTCTAAGATGTAGAACGATGTGTCGTGGAAGATGCCCTTGCTATAAAGCAACGGTACGATGCCGGCTGCGATAAATAATGTGTAGAAGAAGTTGAATATCGCACTTTTGTATAGCTTCTCGTAGGTCGTCTTGTTCTTGCCCTTGATGATCTCTTGCAAAGCACGCTTGTTATATACCTCACTCTTCGAGAGTCGCTCGTCGAGCATATTCCATCTTTGTTTCAAATCCTGTAGTTCCATAACTGTTTTCTGATTTAATTGGTTGTTAATGATTAGACATCTCCCTTAGTTTCGCCTTGATGCGGTTGATGCGCACTCCCACGTTCGAGACCGAGATACTGAGGATTTCCGCTATCTCTTCATAGCTCTTATCGTCAAGCCACAGCAGAATCAGCGCGCGTTCCAATTCGCCCAGCCGGCTTATGAGCCTGTAGAGTTCTTGCAGCTGTTCCCTTTCCGATTCCTCGGGGAAGAGGTCGGCCATCGACATCGTCAGGCTCACGGTCTCTGGTTGCCTGTTGTTGTGGCGTAGGCGTGAGATGCAGGTGTTCATGCTAATGCGATACACCCATGTCGATGGTTTGCTCTCGTTTCGGAATTTCGCGAAGCCCCTCCAGAGGTTCAGCACCACCTCTTGATAGAGGTCGTTGATGGTCTCATCGTCGGAGACATACATGAAGCAGACCTTATATATCACCTGCTTATAATTGTCCACCAGGCTAAGAAACCTTTGTTCTAATTCGCTTTTGTTCATTATTTATATCATTGTTATCGTGTGACTCTGTCGAACTCTTTATCCCATTAGTCGCACGACAATCAGAAAACTTACACAAGAGGAATAATTTTATTTATTTTGATATCGCATTCATCCACTCACAAAATATTTTCTTGTTTTTAATGTCAAAACATCAAAGGCATCAAAACACGAAGCGCACTGACTCATATCAAATGGGCCAGTGCGCATTATTTATAAGTAACATGATGGTTACTGCATGTCGTAGACCACCTGCATGAGGCGCTTGCCGAGGGCGTCGGCCTCGTCCATGGTCTGTGCCTCGCTATAGACACGGATGATGGGCTCGGTGTTGGACTTGCGCAGGTGCACCCACTTGGTGGGGAAGTCGATCTTCACGCCGTCGATATCGTTGACGGTGGCCTCGGGGTCGGCAGCAAACATCTCCTTGACCTTGACGAGGATAGCGTCGACATCGGTCTCGGGGGTGAGGTCGATGCGGTTCTTGGCTATCTGATAGTCGGGGAAGGTTTTTCTTAATTCACTGGCCTTCATGCCTTTCTGTGCCAGGCTGCTGAGGAACAGGCCGATGCCTACGAGGGCGTCGCGACCATAGTGGCTCTCGGGATAGATGATGCCTCCATTGCCCTCGCCGCCAATGATGGCACCCACTTCCTTCATCTTCGTGGTGACGTTGACCTCGCCGACGGCAGCAGCGGTGTACTTGCCGCCATGACGCTCGGTGACGTCGCGCAATGCTCGCGTAGAACTCAGATTAGAAACGGTGTTGCCCTTGTCGTGAGACAGCACGTAGTCGGCGACAGAGACGAGGGTGTATTCCTCACCAAACATCTTGCCATCCTCGCAGATGAAGGCGAGACGGTCTACGTCGGGGTCAACCACGATGCCCAGGTCGAAACCGCCCTGACGCATCTTTTCCATGATGCCCTGCAGGTTTTTCTCCAGGGGCTCGGGGTTATGGGCAAACTGACCGGTGCAGTCGCCATTGAGAATCTCGAAGTCAACACCCAGGGCCTTGAACAGGTCGGGGAGGATGATGCCACCAACAGAGTTGATGGTGTCGGCACAGACGCGGAACTTACGGGCGCGGATGGCCTCGACATCGACGAGACGCAGGTCGAGCACTGACTGGATGTGCTGCTGGTTGATGGTGTCGTCCTTGACAACATGGCCCAGCTGCTCTACGGGAGCGTAGTTGAAGTCCTCAGCCTCGGCAATGCGCAGTACCTCGGCACCGTCGGCAGCGGTGAGGAACTCACCCTCGCTGTTGAGGAGCTTCAGGGCGTTCCACTGCGTGGGGTTGTGAGAGGCGGTGATGATGATGCCACCATCGGCCTTATGCCAGCGTACGGCCAGCTCGGTGGTGGGGGTGGTGGCCAGACCGATGTCGATGACCTCGTAGCCCATGCCCACGAGGGTGCCGCAGACGACGTCGCGCACCATAGGACCAGAGATACGGCCATCGCGGCCTACTACGATTTTCTTTCCACCAATGAAAGTGGCGTATGCTGTTGTGAACTTGACGATATCCAGGGGATTGAGGGTGTCACCCGTTGGTCCGCCAATGGTACCACGGATGCCTGATATAGACTTAATCAGTGTCATAAATCAATGGTTCTTTGAAGTGTTATTTCGTAATAATAGGGATAAACATAGCTGGAAGCCACCGTATGGCCCTGGGTGTGGGGCACGATGAGGCGCACCTTGGCGATATGGTCGGTGGCGGTACGTGGCCTGCCTACGTTGATATAGGGTAGGGGTGAGATAAGTCCCGTGGGCACCGACGTGGTGCTGTAGGTGCTGTACATAGTGCCCTCGGTGGTGAACGACGCGGTGAAGGTGTTACCGGTGCGCTTCACAACCATATAGTCGGGCTGATAGGGTGACGTGTCGTTGCCTATCTGCGTATTGTCCATGATGCACTGCTCGTAGAAGCGCATGATGAGGGTGGTGTTCTCGCCGTCGCGTATGGGCGAGCCGCAGCCTTTATGCACAATCTGCATATAGACGCCGTTGTTGTTGAGGTAAACGAACTCGTTCTTCGCCGTGTCGGTCATGTCGCCCTGGGCGTGGAATGTCTCTTCGCTGATGACGACGATGCTGGAGTCGGAGATGAACTTGCTGATAGCATCACGTTCCTTGTCCTTCTTCTCGCCGTAGGTCTCGTAGTTGTCGCAACCTACGAACACGGCCAGACAGCACAGTGTGGTCAGAGCGATGAAAAGTCTTTTCATATTGCCATTGTTATTTAATCGGCTGCAAAGGTAATACTTTTCGGTGAAAGGTGAAAGGTGAAAGGTGAATAAAATGCTTCCGCTCTACATTAATTAACTATTTAAAGGAGCAAACACGGATGGAACGGATAAACAGAAACAAATTATCGTAATAAGCGTAATTTATTCCGTAATTAAATTTATAAAAATTATGGTTCAATTATGCGCATTATGGAAATTCGTTTCTTAAAAGCAATTCGCGTAATTCGTGAAATTCGTGGTCAAAAAAACAAGTGAGTTTGTGGTCACTTGTTATTTCAGTTGGTCCTCGAAGGCGGCGATGGCCTGCTGGGTGATGCGGACGGCTTCGTCGAGGGAGCACTCGAGGCGTCCACCGGAGGCGTTGAGATGTCCGCCGCCATTGAAGAAACGGGCTGCCACCTCGTTGCAGGGGAAGTCATCGACAGAGCGGAGCGACACCCACACGAGGTTCTCCTTCTCCGTATCCTCGCGCAGGGAGATGCTGAGCTTGAGGCCCTTGATCTGCTGGGGGATGTTGACCAGACCCTCGGCGTCGCCCTTGATGAAATGGAAGCGCTTGAGGTCGTCGCGGCTCAGGGTGAAATAGGCCGCATGACGAGGTGCGTCGTACACCATCTTCTCGTACATGACATAGCCCATAAGGCGGATGCGGTTTTCGGAGTAGTTGTGATAGACGTTGCGGTAGATCTTATCCTTGTTGATATGCTTGGTGAGCAGCTGACCGATGATGAAGAAGATGTCGGGGTCGTTGGAGTTGAAGGTGAAGCCACCGGTGTCGGTCATCATGCCGCAATAGACGGGGATGGCGAAATGCTTGTCGGCCTGCGGAAAAAGTCCTAACTGCCACGCCAGGCGGAACACCAGCTCGCAGGTGGATGAGGCCTTGGGACGCGAGATGGAGAGCACGGCATCGACATCGGGGTCGAGATGATGGTCGATAAGCACCTTCTTGGCCGTTGACTTCTGCAGGGCCTCGGTCATATCGCCGGTGCGACTGATGGTGTTGAAGTCGAGACAGAAGATGAGGTCGGCATGCTGGATGGTCCAGTCGCAGCCCTCACGGTGCTTGTCGTAGCGGATGATCTTCTCCGTGTCGGGCAGCCACTGCAGGAAGTCGGGATACTGGTCGGGCACGATAACCTGGGGCTCCTTGCCCATGAGACGCAGACAGGCACTCCATCCCAGCACAGAGCCGATAGCATCGCCGTCGGGGCTGCGGTGACAGACGCACAGGATGGTTTCTGCATGAAGAACAAGCGTGCGAAGTTGCTCACACGCTTGTTCAGATAGAATATTTTCGAGCATTAACTCTTAACTCTTAATTCTTAATTCTTAACTTAAAAGAGCTTGTTAGGATAAACGCCCTCGTCGACCAGCTTCTTGATGCGCTCTACGGTAGCCTCACGGTCGGCGGCATAGGTGACGCCAAACCACTTTGAGGTGGTGTCGAGCACTTCGCAGGTGGCGGTGCCGTCGTTGATGAGCTTGTTGACCATCAAGGGGATGAAGAACTCAGCCTTGAGGTTCTCCATGTTCTTCGGGTCGCTGAGAAACTCCTTGAAGTAAGCCTCAGAGTACTCGAAATAGTCGGGAGTGAAGCCCCACATATTCATGCTGACGGGCACGTTCTCGCCCAGAGCTTGCCACTTGCCCTGCTCGTCCTTGAAGCGGATGGGCTGGTCGGCAGCGCCGGCCTGTGAGCCGTCCTCGGCGCAGCGCACAATCTCGGTACGCTCTACCACGTCGGTGAGGTGACGCTTGTCGTTATAGGCACATACGCCACGGGCCACGGTACCGTTTTCGCTGAGGGTGTTGCTCACGCGGAAGCCCACCATAGCGTATGTGTTCTTTGAGCCTTCCTTGAGGTTGCTGAGGAACTTGCCAATCTGCATGAAGGCGTCGCGACCATAGAAGTCATCGCAGTTGATGACGCAGAAAGGCTCTTTGATGACATCCTTACCCATGAGCACGGCGTGATTGGTGCCCCAGGGCTTTACGCGTCCTTCGGGAACGTTGAAGCCTGCGGGCAGGGCGTCGAGGGCCTGGAAGCAGAGTTCGCAGGGCACCTGTCCCTGATATTTGGCGAGGATTTGAGTGCGGAACTGCTCCTCGAAGTCTTTGCGGATGACCCACACGATTTTGCCGAATCCTGCCTGGATGGCGTCATAGATACTATAGTCCATGATGGTTTCGCCGTTAGGACCCAGACCATCAAGTTGCTTTAAGCCACCATAGCGGCTTCCCATGCCAGCGGCAAGAAGGAAAAGAGTTGGTTTCATTTTGTTGTATATTTTAAGGGTTTAACACTTTTCAGCTGCAAAGGTACGAATAAGTGAGCAAAAAACCAAATTTATTTGAGTTTTATTTAGTGTCACACAGATTTTAGAACGGGTAGCCGATGGCGAGGTGCAGGGAGTGCATGTCGCTGAAGCGCGGAATATTGAAATAGCCCGACTTGCCCGTGTCGTAAGGCAGATGGAGACCGAAGCCCCAGTCCACACGCACCACGAGGAATTCCAGGTCGTAGCGCAGACCGATGCCAGTGCCGGTGGCCAGCTGCTTGAGGAAGGTGGAAGGCTGGAGGGTGCTGTTGACGTAGAGGCTGTTCATAAAGTCCACGGTATCGCAGTAATCCTCCTCGTAGTCGGCCTTGTCGAGGGTGATGCTCTCTCGGTTCCACACGTTGCCGGCATCGAGATAGACGGCGCCATAGAGGTTGCCCACCAGCTGTCGGCGGTATTCCAGGTTCATCACCAACTTGATGTCGCCATTGTGTAGCACGTAGGAGAACTGCTTGCTGAAGGAGATGCCCGGGAAGGCGCCAGGGCCTATGCTGCGCACGGTGAAGGCGCGTATGCTGTTGGCGCCGCCGGCATAGAAGGCCTCGCTATAGGGCGGCTCGGTGGTGTTGCCGTAGTTGTAGATGAAGCCCGCATTAACGTGGCCCACCAGCTGCGACTTGCTGTCGAGGTTCCACGTCTTGGTGAGGTCGGTCTCGAAGCGCAGGAACTGTGAGTACACGTTCTTGAACAGCGTCTTGTTCTTCTGGTTCCACCCGTTGCCCTGCACCACCACGTCGTAGAGGGCGGTGGCGTTGCCCGACTCTTCGAGGGAGGTCTCCCAGCGGATGGGGTTGACCTTGTCTTGCGGACTGGTATAAGTATAGGTGTAGCGCATCTTGGGGATGAAGTAGTCGCTCATCGACACTATGATATAGGGGTTCTTGGAGATGATGTCCTCGAACTCTGCGGTGTGTGAGTTCATATACTGATACTTCAGGGTGAGCGGTGAGAACTCGTGGCGGCTGGTCTCGGATGGCTGCCAGCGGTAGGTCCACTCGCCCGAGGCGATGTGCATCTTATAGTAGTTGGGACGCCGTATGATGTCGGTAGATACCTTGGCGATGGTCCAGGGTGTGGAGTAGAAGCGCGGCTTGAGGTTGGTGCCCCGCTCGCGTCGTTTGCGCATGATGTTGCGCTCGCTGTAGAAGGGCAGGATGATTTGCGGAAACTCCACGGAGACGTCGGCACCATACTGATAGGAGCTCATGCTCTCGGTGTTGCCGCTGGTCTGCCATTCGTAGTTGCCGTGGACGTTGATATCTATTTTCTCGCCTCCGCGGAACAGGTTGCGGCGGGTGACACCGGCCTTCAACTCGGGGCCCATGCGACCTATGGTGCGGTTGATGAAGTTGGTCTCGATATAGAAGTCGTAGGGCTTGTCGAAGGTGCAGTTGAGCAGCAGGTCGAGGGTGTCCTTGTCGCGTGGTGTGAACTGGAAGTCGACGCTGCTGAACACGCCCGAGGCATTGATTTTCTGCAGAGACTCCTGATAGTTGTCGTAGCTGAAGGCGCTGCGGGGGCGCAGCTTCATGTTGCGCAGGATGACGCCCGGACGGATGGGGGAGCGCTTGCCGCTGAAGCGCACCTTGAGAAAGTTGCGGCCTGTGCTGTCGGTGAGCTCTTCGCGGGCTGTGCGTCGCATCTGCATGGTGACATTACCTATATACCAGGGCTGGAGGGCCTGCTGCGGCAGCGAGTCGGCCAGCTGGAGGCGCAGTCGGGCTCGGTTGGCGATGTCGAAGGTGTCGGCAAGATAGGAGGCATATCCCGACTGATAGTAGAAGTAGCCGTTGTTGCGGAACAGCTGTGTCAGTCGGCTGCGCTCGGCCTGCAGGTTGCCCACGCTGAAGGGTGCGTCCTTGACTATCTTCGCCTCGCTGCGGGTGGAGTCGATGAGGGCCTGCATCTGCGGGGGGAAGTTGACGTAGGTCATCGTGTCGACGGTGAACAGCGTGTCGAGGTTGACGGTATAGCCTATCTTCATCTTCTTGGGGTTCTTCTGTGGCACCTCGTAATAGGTGACGTCGCCATGCATGTATCCGTTTTTCTGCAGCACTGACTTAGCCACCGAGGCCCGCAGCTGGGGGTTCACCTTACTCATCAGCACGGGGGCCTTGCCAAATGACTTGAGTAGCCATTTCTTGAACTTGCCGCTGGAGCCGTAGGCATAGTTCCATACCCACAGACCATAGGGGAACGGCGTGCGGTAATAGCTGCTGCCGAAGAGGGCACCATTAGGCTGGGTGGCCAGCGCCGCCTCCAGCTCTTCCTGTGTCGCGGTGAAATGGTCGTTTTCCTCGTAGTTCTCGTAGTTGATGGCCTCCAGACCGATGAAGAGCTGATCGTCATCGGGCACCAGCTTGGTGGTGGAGCAGGCAGAGAGTATCACGAGGAGAGTCAGGTGATAGACGGCGAGTGATATGTGCTTAGCGTATCGTGTCATTGCGAAGGGTTTTTGTGGTGTCGCGCGGTGCTATGGTGCTGCTGTCGCGGGGAGCGGTGAGGCTGCCGTTGCGGGGCATCATCCTCCCGTTGCGCATCATGGGCTGCTCGGTCTTGGTCTTCAGCGAGAATATCTCCCACCAGTGGTTCAGCTTGCGTCGCCAGATGAAGCCGCCGCCATACTCGCTGGTGTAGCCTTCGAGCCAGTCGTAGGCGTTCTGGTTGTAGAACATCTTGACGTATTGGTTGGAGGTGGGACTGAGGCGATACTCCATCGCCACATTGTCGAAGAACGACTGTTTGTTCTGTTCCTGAATCTCGTTGCCGGTAGTCACCTTGCCGCCAATCTGTACCTTCAGGCGGTTGTTCCAGAAGCGCTTGGCGAACTTGAACGAGTAGTCGGTGTGCGACTGGCCTGTGGCGTCCATGTTGTTGTTGAGGCCGATGCTGACGTCAACCGACTTCAGGGCGCTGCCGGTGAGGTTGTTGATTTCGCTTTCAAGGAAGGCACTCAGCGCATTGTTCATCATTGAGCCGCTGGTGTTGCCGTCGGAGAGATACATGCCTGTGGTAAGCATGGTGACGGCAATCTTACTGCGCTGCTCTACGGAGAGGGCGTTGAGCTCGCTGCTGACTGTATAATCCTCGGGGGCGGAGATGACGAACTCCAGTCCCATGTTATTGAGGGTCTGGGTGATGGTGACGCCACAGTCGAACGTCACACTGCGGGTGGCTTCACCCTCGTTGCCTACAGAGGCGGTGGTGCGTTCGGTGGCGGTGATGTTGAGGGTGGGGTTCATCACGTCGCCGGTAAACTCCACGTAGCTGCCTTCCTGGATATTAAAGGTCTTGAGCGGGATGATAGGCAGTGAGTATTTCATCTGGCCGCTGGTAATGGTGTAGCGTCCCCTCATGCTGAGGTCGTCGGCATTGTTGTACAGCATACGCAGCTCGCCTTCTCCTAACAGGTCCACATAGTTGGTCTGATCGATGTCGAGGCCGCATCTGACGTGGGCTCCCGGGTTGATGTTGATGCGAAGGTCCATGTCCAGACCCTGGGGTGTGGGCTTCAGCACCACCGTCTGTGTGGAGTCGCTGAAGTCGGTGAACTTCACCAACTCGTCCATCTGGTTATCTGTGGAGAGGGGTGAGTCGAGCAGCAGGTAATGCAGGTCGGTAGTGCCTAGCACGTCGAGGCGTCCACGCATGCGCAGCTGGTCCATCGGACCTCGCATAGAGGCGTAGAAGTTGACGAAGGCCTTGCCGAAGGCGATGGAGTTGGCGTTCTGCTTGGAGTTGATGAGCTGGAAGTCGGTGGCCTGCATGCGCAGGTCCATAGACATATGGTCCAGATCGCCGAAGTCGATGTTACCCATGATGTTCAGCGGGTTGTCGTTGTAGGCATACATGGTGAAGTTCTCGAGTAGCAGCTTGGACTGCTGGATGCGTACGGGGTCGTCGTCGAAGCGCAGACGGATGCCGTAGGGCTGACTGAGCAGCGCTGCCGACTCGAGGAATACCTCGCCGTTGACGTCGGGACGACTCAGCGAGCCCTTCACCGTCATCTCGCCTTCGGCCACACCTTCCAGGCCCAGCAGGTGGTCGGGGATGAAGCCGTTGATGAGGCCCAGCGGCATGCGGGTGAGCGTCAGCGTGGCATCGAGATATTCGTTGCCGTCGGTCACCTTCTTATTACGGTAGCTACCGCTGATGGTGGCTATCTCGTTGCCGTCCTGCAGCAGGGTGCCCTCTACGGCGTGGGTGTCGTCCTCGCGCTGCAGATACACAAACTCTGTACCGAGATTACCCATGGGACTGCCTTCGTAGGTCATATCCTTGACCAGCATGTCGCTGGCCACGGAGATCTGCTTGTTCTGGTTCATCATCAGGTGGTAGTCGCCGTCGAGCAAGCCTGTGATATGCGGCACATAGGGGATGGCGGAGGTGAGGTGATCCAGGTCGAACTGCGTAAGGCTGATGGTGAGGTCCTGCAGCAGGGTGGAGTCCTGATTCTCGGAATAGACCTTTACACCGGTCTTGTTGTCGGCCACCAGACTGACGTTGGCTTGTAGCTTCAGGTCCTGGCGCAGGAACAGGTAGTTATCCTTGTTGAGCGTGAACTCACGATAGCCGATGGTGGGACGCTCGGGCAGCAGGTGGAAGCGCAGACCGTCTTCCTCCATCTCTACCTTCGCACCCAGGCGTAGGCCCAGCCTGTTGTCTTTGTCGAGGAAGCGTATGCCGACGCTGGCGCCGTGTTCCTGCAGCAAGCCGTCGGCAGTGGCGGTAAATACAAACTGTGGGTTCTTGCGATTGTTGGCCACGCGTCCCTGGAAGGTGAGTCCGTGGTTGGGCTTATCTGTCAGCGTGACGAAGACGGAGTCGATGCGGGTGGAGTCGGCGTTGAGGTTCAGAATATGTGCCTGTCCGTTGAGGCCCGTCACCGGCGAGGTGTTCAGGTCGATAAGCAACTCCTTGAAGTCGATATTGGCGGCAGCCTTCAGGATATTAGCCATTGGGTTGCCCTGCTGGCTGCTGACGTAGAGGCGACCCTGGGGCAGCATTGCTTTCAGCGTGGGCTGGTCGATGGTGCGGCGCTGCAGCTGCGAGCTGATGGAGTCGCCGAGGGCTGCGAGCTTGTCAAACAGCGGACCATAGGCGCCGCTGGCGTCCATCTTGATAATCAGCGTGCCGCTCTGTGCCCTCACATAGGTGGTGTCGGGGTTGGCCCTGAGCAGCAGTCCAATCTTCTCGGGGTGATAGGTCTTCAGCGAGTCTTTTAGATAGATATTGTCGGCGAGTCCGCTGAGGTAGTGGGTGTCGTCGAGATTACTGCTGACGGTGAAGTCGCCAGTGAGCCCGATGGTGAGCGGATGTTCCGTCACACCGAAGCCGTAGAGGTTGAGGTGCGAGAGGTCTGTAGATAACGAGGCCTCGATATTGTTACGCTTCTCGAGTTTGCTCAGGGCGGCAGAAAGACTGATGGTGCCCTCGATGAGTGAGTCGCAGGCAATGAGGTCGGCCTGGGCCTTGCCGTCTTTCAGACTGGCTTTCAGCTGAATGTCGTCGAAGTCCTTGTCGCCAAAGGCCAGATGATGGATGGTGCCTTCGGCATTCATCCATGCGCTGGAGTGGAAGAAGTCGGTACCGCGGCCCTTCACGCTAATCTGTGCGTCGAAGGTCTTCAGGTCGGAGCCGGGCAGGAAGGCGCCCAGGTTCAGACGGCTGGCGGTGCTCTGTACGTCATAGCTCATCAGACGCTGGTCGAAGTTGACCTTCAGCGTCATGCGTCCTGTGCCCTGTCGTGCCGTGAGGTCGGCAATATAGTGTGAGCCGTTGATGTAGGCGGTGCCTTCCGAAGTCAGTCCCGAGGGGATGCAGAAGGCATCTTGCGGTATGTCGAAGGTGCGCAGCAGGGGCTTCATGTCGAAGGTCTGCGCCTTCAGTCGCAGCTGTGCCAGCAGGTGGTCTATGTCGGTGAGGTTCTCTACCGTGCCGCCGCCGCTCATCTCGAAAAGGGTGGGCCACGACAGCTGGTCTAACTCAATCTGTGCCTTCTGGATGTTGCCCTGCACCTGACCCTTCAGCAATAGGGGCCATTCGGGCAGGTGGCGGGTGTCGATGCCGTCGTAGAAATGTGCCATATCCTCCTTGCCCACCTGTGCGTCGAGGGTGACGTCCATGAGTCCCTGATTCAGGGAGTCGGCAATGCTGAAGTCCACGTCGGCCTTACCCTTGATGCTGGTATAGGGGGTGCGCAGCAAGAGCCAGGGCAGGCGGATGCCTGTACTGTCGATGGTCACAGGACCTTTCAGCTCTTGTACGTCGAGTCCGCAGACCTCACGCATCGAGGCGTGGCGTATGTTAAGCTTGGTGATGGGGTCGAAATAGAGAATGCTGTCGATGGTCCAGTTGATGTCGCTGACATCCAGGTGGCTATAGTCCATCAGCTGGGGATGCAGCAGGTCGCGGCTATAGGGCTCGTAGGGCATGTCGAACAGCAGGTGGCCGTCCTTCCACTGGAACGAGCCTACCTCGTAACGGCTCTCGGCCAGGTCGATGCGTCCGTCCTTAGCCTGCATCGATGCGGCGGCAACGCCAATGAGCATCGAGTCGCCAGGCAGGAGTAAATCAACGGAAGAACGTTCGATGTTAACGGCATCGAAGCCGATGCGCCAGAGCACGGAACCTGTGTCGGTGGTGTCGACAGCGGCGGTGTCGCTGAGCAGGATGGTGACGTCGGCATCGGCCAGCGTGACCTCACTCAGGTTGACGTCGCCATCGTTGATGTTTATCTTGCTGGGGTTCAGCTTCAGCAGACCCATCTGACCCTTCACCTGAAGGTCGGAAATCATTCTGAGGGTGTTGATGCGGGCTTCTTGTATCGACAGCTCGTCGATAACCACGTTGCCGTCAATCAACGGCAGCAGTTGCACATCTACCACGGCCCTACCAATATCGGCCAGTGTGTCACCCTCTTGTTTTACCAGCACACCTTCCAAGCTCAGGTCGAGTGGGAAACTCAGGTCCACACCCTCTATGGTGATGTCCATGCCTGTCTGCTCGGAGGCTATCTCGGTGGCCTGACGTACCAGCCATCGCTGCACAGGAGGCACGTAGATAAGCAGTGGCAGCGCCAGGATGGCGATGACTGCTACTACAGCTGCGATGGCAATATACTTCAGGCGTTTCTTCATTTTCAATTATCAATGAGTGATTGCAACTGGCCCCACAACGGGTCGGGGGGTAACGGGGCCTCGATGTCTATGGGTGCCTTGCTCACCGGATGGATGAATGATATGCGGTGGCTCTGCAGAGAGATGCTGCCGTCGGGGTTGGAGCGCTTGGCACCATATTTCAGGTCGCCTTTTATAGGGCAGCCCATCGCTGCCAACTGACAGCGAATCTGATGGTGACGACCCGTCATCAGCTGTACCTCCAGCAGGGCATAACGCTCGCCGATGGCCAGCACCCTATATCGCAATTGGGCCTTCTTGGAGTGGGGCACCTCGTGGTCGTAAGCATAGCTTTTATTCTGTTGTTCGTTGCGTGTCAGCCAGTTCTCCAGCATCTGCCACTCGCCACTTTCTTCTTTGACCTTTAATCTATCCTCTTTCCTCCTTCCACTTTCCTCTTTTAACCTTCCACATTCCACAATCGCCCAATACGTCTTGTGTACCTCGCCCTCTGCAAACATCTTGTTCAGGCGGGGCAGGGCTTTGGAAGTGCGTGCAAAGACCACCAGCCCTGATACGGGACGGTCGAGCCTATGCACCACACCCAGAAACACCGCTCCGGGTTTCTGGTATTTTTCTTTGATATAGTCCTTGACAATATCAGAAAGGGGGCGATCGCCAGTCTTGTCGCCCTGTACGATCTCCCCGCTCTGTTTGTTGACTATAATAATATGGTTGTCCTCGTAAACGACGTCCATAGTTTTTCTTATCGAAAGCCCCTCCCTTGGGGAGGGGTTGGGGTAGGCTTTTTACATGTTCATGCCGCCATCAACCTGGATGACCTGTCCGCTGACGTAGCTCGACATATCTGATGCCAGGAATGTAGCCACATTGGCAATATCCTCTACCTGACCGCCACGGCGCAGGGGGATCTTATTGCACCACTCCTTGCGGATGTCCTCAGGAAGGGCTGCTGTCATAGCTGTCTCGATGAAACCAGGGGCGATGGCGTTGGCACGGATACCCTTGGGACCCATCTCCTGGGCGATGCTCTTTGCCAGAGCAATCAAACCAGCCTTTGAGGCAGCGTAGTTGGCCTGACCAGCGTTACCGTGAACACCAACGACAGAGGCCATGTTGATGATAGAACCGCCACGCTGACGCATCATCACAGGCACACAGGCATGGATGAAGTTGAAAGCGGACTTCAGGTTCACGGCAATCACGGCGTCCCACTGCTGCTCTGTCATACGCAGCATCAGACCGTCCTTGGTAATGCCGGCGTTGTTCACCAGTATATCGATGCTTCCAAACTCTTCCTTCACTGCCTTCACCACTTCCTCGGTCTGAGCAAAGTCGGCAGCGTTACTTGCATAGCTCTTGGCCTTCACGCCCAGGGCAGCAATCTCCTTTTCGGTCTCCTCGTTGATCTCGAGGTCGGTGAATGCAATGTTACAGCCCTCAGAGGCATACTTCAGTGCGATAGCCTTTCCGATACCGCGTGCTGCACCAGTAATCAGCGCAGTCTTACCTTGTAATAATCCCATTTGTTTTCTTTTTACTTTATAAAAATAATGTATTAAATCTTCATCTTTTTACCTAAAGCACCATATACAAACTTAGCCACCTGGGGCTTCGTGTCCTCCTCGCGCATGCCGTGCGCAATACGTCCGTAAATATAAGGAACCTCCAGACCTTTGATACAATAGTGCGTGATGTCGGCCACCAGCTCCACATTGTCTATGTCGAACTCGCCGTCCTCCTTGCCTTCGGCAAATACCTTGCGGAACAGCTCCACCTCGGCATCGTCAAAGTGACGGCGAACCTTCTCCACCATCCAGATGTTACGGAAGAACTCTGCCCTGAGGTTACCATTTCTCACTACCGTCTCGCGAATCATGCTCAGGTGGGTGTAAATCAGCTCTATCACCTTGTCCTGAGGACTGATGCGGCGTGCTGCCACCTCGTCAAGCTTGTCGCTAAGACGCTCCAGCTCCGTCTCGATGACGGCATAATAAATATCCTCCTTCGACTTGAAGTAGGTGTACAGCGTGCGGCGACCCTTGCCGGATGCCTGCGCAATGTCGTTCATCGTGGTGTTCTCAAGGCCGTTCTTGGCAAACAGCTGACGAGCTACATCCACTAACAGTTGTCTTGTCTTCGATATTGACATAAATTCGTTGCACACATTGGTTATCGTGTGCAAAAGTACGCTTTTTATTTCAAATGACCAAGGTTTTTTGCTTAAAAAGTGCCAAAAGGCAAAAAAGATGCATGAAAATTTGCATATCTCGAAAAATAGTCGTACCTTTGCAGCCGCAAAACAGGGAAGGCCTGTTAATTGGTTTGATTTATATCGCGGAGTGGAGCAGTTGGTAGCTCGCCAGGCTCATAACCTGGAGGTCGCATGTTCGAGTCCTGCCTCCGCAACTCAGAAGCCCGATTTTCATCGGGCTTTTTTCGTATTGCTTCGGCAGTACCCTTCACATGCTCCCGGTCGCAGTTGTGTTTACATTCTGCCGCCGAAGCCGCCGCCTCCACCGAAGCCTCCGCCTCCGCCAAAGCCACCGCCGCCTCCGCGACCTCCTCCGAAGCCACCACCACCGCGTCCTCCGCGGTTGCCACGACCTTCGCCTTCGCCTCCGCCGAAGCCGCCACGACCTTGGTTGTTGCCTCCAAAGAAGTTGAGGCGATAGCTGACATGCAGCATGGCGTAAGATGTAATGGCGTTAACCTCACGATCGGTCCAGCCATTGGCATTGATGGTACGTGAGAAGTTGGTCTGCTCGTGCAGGATGTCGTACCACTGCAATATGACGGTGAGTTTCTTGCCGCGCAGGAAGCTCTGCGAGAGCTGTGCGTTCCACAGCATCTCGTTGGTGTTGAGGGTCTCGTCGGCATAGCCTCGCTTGCTATAGACGTGGAAGTCGGTAGAGAGGTCGGTGCCCCAAGGGAAGGTGATGCGGGTGTTGCCGCCGTAGTTGAAGTTCCACGTGTCGAGATTACGCGAGGCCTGCAGTCGGTTCTCGGTGCGTGCATAGGTGGTAGATGCGTTGAGTGACACGTTGAGCCACTTGTTGCGGAAGCTCAGCGAGACATCGGGTGACACGTTGATGCTATGGGTGACGTTGCGGTCGGGGGTCTCCGTGCGGTTCTGGTTCACATAGCTCACCTGATGGCGGTAGTTGGCCCGCAGGCTACCGCTGAGGTCCCAGCGATTGAGGGTGTCGAGACCCATGTTGAAGGTGATGCCGCCGTTAGTGCTCCAGTTACCGTTATAGTTGTCAGGACGACTGATGCGGCGACCTGTGAGCTCTTCATAGGTAACGATGTTGCCGATGCTGTTGGTGGTAACCTGGAAACTGGCGTTAGAGCTGAAGCTCCAGTGGCGCTGGTTCTTTGGTACCTGGAAGCCCATGCTGTCTTCTACAAGCGTAGGCTTGCGCTGCATCTGGAAGTTGGTGGAGAAATTATAGTTGAACGAGGGCTTCAGACCAGGGTTACCCATGGTGACTGACAGCGGGTTGGTGTCGTCGTAGATGTCGAGCAGCTGTGTGATGCTGGGCTGCGACATGTTACCTCTGAACTGTACCTGCAGGTTGGTGTACTGGTCGAAACGATAGCGCAGGTTGAGGGTGGGGGAGACGTTGACAACGGTACGTACGGTGTCGACGGGCTTGCCCAGATACTGCTGGATATAGTGCGACTTCTGTGGTTGCAGGTTGACACCCACGTTCATATTGTATTTCTCGCGGTTCAGACGAATCTGTATGTCGGCATTATGACTATACTCCGTACGCTCAGAATAGCGGCTGAGGCTGGTAGAGAGGAATGTCTCGTAGTTATCGGGCAGGAAGCCGAAGTCACGATAGTCGTCGAGGGCGCGCTGGAACTCCTCCTCACTCATGCCCAGCAGGTCGTAGGTCTGCGGGTCGCTTTTCTGATAATTATACCTGAAATTGTAGTTCAACTGCAGGAATATACCCTCCTGTCCCACCATCCTTCGACCACGGTTGCCGAAGGGACCACGTCCGCGCTGGGTGGTGTCCACAGGCTCCTCCTTACGTGGGAAGATATAGACGGGCTCGGTGTAGGTGGTACCTATCTGGAAACTGTAGTTCTTGGTGTCGCTGGTGGTGTAGCGGTTGGTCTGGTAAACAGAGTCTTGGCCCAGCTTGTTTTTCTGCAGCCAGAGGTGTACACCCGAGAGGTTGGCATTGCGGTTGTCGCCATCGCTATAGTTGACGTTGCCGCTGAGGGCGACGTTACGTCCATTGCTGTTCAGACGGCGGTATATCTGCACCTGCGAGCTGAGGTTCCTGTTATTACCATAGCTCAGCGACTTGTTCTCGCGGCTGTTGACTACCAGGCTGTCCTTGCTCATCGTCTTCAGACCGTCGTTGCTGAGGGGGTCGGTGACGTAGTCGAAGGGGTCGGCATTGAACGATGCCGAGGTAGAGCCGTTCTGGTTGTCGTTGCTGGAGATGCTGACGTTAGGACGGAACGAGAGGTTGGTGACCGAGTCGATCTGCCACTGCAGGTTCATGTTGCCTGTCCACGAGTTGTTGCGGCTGTAGCTCTGGCTGACGCTGTTGGAGAAAGCACCGCCACGTGTGTTGACGAAGTTCTCCGAGCCAGTGCGGTTCCAGTTGTTGGTGTTGTTGTGAGTCCAGGTGACACGTCCGCTAAGCTTCAGGTCCTTGTCGTTCTCGTAGCTGATGTCGAGGGCTCCCGTCTTGGTGTGACGCTGTCCCTGTCCGTTGCCTCGGCCTCGTCCGCCACGCCCCGAGAAGTTTCTGTCGTTGACGTTGTTGGCGTTGCCCATGAAGGTATAGCGCATGGCGCCGAAGGGCTTCATGGCGGTGAGACGCACACCATAGCGTTGGTCGGTACCAATACCTAAGTCGGGGTTGGCCTGTATGCCGTTGCGTGCGCTACGCTTGGTGGTGAACTCGAGCACGAAGTCATCGTTGCCGTCGTCCACACCCGTCATACGGCTCAGGTCACTCTTCTCGTCGTAGGCTTTCACCTTATCAATAACGTACGAGGGCAGGTTCTTCATCACGGCATCGTTGTTGCCCGTCATGAAGTCGCGACCATCGAGCTTGAACTTCTTTACCTCCTTGCCGTTGACGGTAATCTTACCGTCGTCGTCAATCTTGGCACCAGGCAACACCTCGACTAACGCCTCGATGACGGAGCCCTCAGGCACACGGAAGGCGTCGGCATTATAGACTACCGTATCGTCCTTGATAACCATCTTGGGGATGTTGGCCACAACGATGGCTTCTGCTATCTCCACCGTGTTGGGCTCCAGCGAGATGGTACCCAGCGACTGGTTGCTGCTGGTCTTATTGATGTTGCGGGTGTAATCCTTGTAACCCAGGAAGGTGATCTTCATGAAATAGTTGCCAGAACGGACTTCGCTAAACGAAAAAGCGCCGCGTTCGTCGGAGAGCGTGCCTCCCACGAAGGTGGTGTCCTTGGCGTTGTTTCTACGGGTTGAGATACGATAAAGCTGTACGGTGGCTCTCTCCAGAGCCTCACCATTGTCTTTGTCGATGACGCGACCAGAAAGGGTCTCACGCTGGGCATTCGCGCTCATGCTCAGCATCAGGGCCATCAGCAGTAGGAGGTGTCGTAGGTCCATTTGTCTAGTTTGTATTATTAGGGGTTTACTAATTGCTTTGATGCCTTGTGGCGCAGATGGTTTAACGATTTAAGACTTTTTATGTTTTTGTATCATTAAAAAGTCCGGTCGCAAGGCTTTTAACCCTGCAACCGGACTTGTATGCGTTTTGTGATTCATTGTTGAGCATGAAACTTACTTCATGCGTCTTAGTACTTTCTGATAATAACGGTTTGTAGCACGTACACTGTAGTTAGGTCCGCCATTCCATAAACGTATTGCTTTCTCTACGTCATTCTTGGCGTTGTACTTAGACTGAATCAGAAGGAACATCTCTTTCGACTTGGCCACATCGTATCTGTCGGCCAAAGTGTAACGCAGTTCACTGCCGCGAGCCTCGAGGATGATATTGCATTCCTTGACGGCAATAGGAGTAATCTGCATCGCGCCTACCGAGTTCCCACTCACGGCGTTTGGATTTCCTTCGCTCTCTACCAGTATGATGGCCTCTATCACAGGGGTCCAGTCAAACTGCTCTGGGTTCGTCTTTTTGGCTGCCCCAGCACTGAGGGGCCTCAGGATTAAGATAGACAAGCCCAGACAAAATAGTTTTGCATATTTTACCATAGACTTTATTTTATGGGGCTTTTCACAAGCCTTTGAATGAATATTTTTTCTTGCCCGATCTCATCACGAGAGTGATGGGCTATCCTGATTCTGGTTGCAAAGATAATGAAATTTTTGCAAGAGTGCCAAATAAATTTAGTTTTTTTTGCTTTTATTTAGACGTCAATTTAGTCGATATCAACCACCGTTATGCCTGCTCCGCCGAACTGCACATGCTCGTCTTTGCAAGACTTTACGTTGGGTACGGTGCGCAGATATTGGCGTATCAGCTGGCGCAGAATGCCGCTGCCAGTGCCATGCAGAATACGCACTCTCGACATGCCAATGAGGATGGCATCGTCGATGAAGTGCATCACGGTGTCGATGGCCTCGTCGCCACGCATGCCACGCACGTCGATGTCCTGATGGAAGTTCTGTTTTCTGTCCTCCATTGTGGCACGTGTCATCTTCGAGGTCTGGATGGCCAGCTCGGCATGCTTCTGGGCGGCATTTCCACTTTCACCTTTCAACTTTCCACTTTCAACTTTCTCCAATTGCTCAACCTTCACCTTGCTGCGTACGTCGCCGAAGATCACGGAGGCTTGCTTGCCTTGTATGCTCTCTATTGTGCCAATGGTGTTAAGACCTTTTATGCGCACGCTGTCGCCCTTTTGGAGCTGAGCGTTTGTCGCCGCTGAGCTATCCTCTTTCCACTTTCCACCTTCCTCTTTCCTCTTTTCACCTTCCTCTTTCCTCTTTTCACTTTCCTCTTTCCTCTTTTCTTTTCTCTTTTCCTTGCGAGCCTTACGCTCCTCCATCTGACGAAGCTTCTTGGCAAACTCCTCCTCGCTCATCAGGCCGCGGGTGTCGTCGTTCTGCACCTGGGCACGGAACTCCTGTAGCTCCTCACGAATCTCGCGGGTGCGCTCCTTCTCGGCCTGTGCCTCACGAATCTCGCGGATGGCGTTCTCTATCTTACGGTTGGCCTCGGCCAACAACTCTTCAGCCTGCTGCTGGGCGCGCTGTATGATTTTCTTTCGTTCGCGTTCTATCTCCTCCAGGTTACTCTCGTAGCGCTGGATATGTCCCTCCAGGTTCTTCTCGTGCTGATGGATGGTCTGACGCTTGCCCTCCCAGTAGCGCTTGTCGCGCACAATGTCCTGCAGGTATTTGTCGCTCTGTATGTACTCCGAGCCTACAATGTCCGACGCATCCTTGATCACCTCCTCGGGCAGTCCTGTCTTGCGGGCTATCTCGATGGCGAAGCTGGAGCCTGGCTGTCCTATGCTCAGCTGGAACAGCGCCTGCATCTCATGACGGTCGTAGAGCATCGCACCATTCACCACACCCTCGTGGTCGTCGGCAAAATGCTTCAGGTTCTGATAGTGGGTGGTGATGATTCCGAAGGTCTTCTTCTGCCAGAACTGCTTCAGCACGGCTTCGGCAATGGCGCCGCCAATCAGAGGCTCTGTGCCGCCTCCAAACTCATCTATTAATAATAAGGTGTGGGCGTCGCAGCTCTTGATCATCTGCTTCATATTCATCAGGTGCGACGAGTAGGTGGACAAATCATCCTCGATGCTCTGCTCGTCGCCGATGTCAATCATGATATTCTGGAACAGGCCGCAGGTAGAGCGCTCACTCATGGGCACGCTGAGTCCACATTGCAGCATATACTGCAACAGACCCACCGTCTTCAGGCATACCGACTTTCCGCCCGCATTAGGTCCTGAGATAATCAGCAACCGCCCAACATTTCTCTTTCCACTCTCCTCTTTCCTCTTTCCACTAAGTTCTATGTCCAGCGGCACCACTTTCTTCCCCTGTTTCTCCAGCGAGAGCTGCAGTAGGGGATGACTGGACTGAATCCAGTCTAGATGCGGTTTCGACAGCACAACAGGCTCAATGCCCTTGATGAGCTTTGCCAGTTCCGCTTTGGCGTGTATCAGGTCGATAGTGGCCAGGAAGTCGTACGAGCTGAGTATCTCGGCGTAGTGCGGTCGCACCTCGTCTGAGAATACTGTCAGTATGCGGATAATCTCGCGACGCTCGGCCGCCTCCAGCTCGCGCACCTTGTTGTTGGCCTCCACCACCTCTGCCGGCTCAATAAACACCGTCTTTCCTGTAGCACTCTCATCGTGCACAATGCCGTTTATTTTCCTCTTCAGTCCTGGTGCCACAGGAATCATCAGTCGTCCGTCGCGAAGTGTGGGTGCTGCATCCTTATCTACCAAGCCATCGCGCTGTGCCGAGTGTAATATAGTATATAAGGTACGCGAGATGCTGCCTTCCATCTTCGACAACTCATGACGGATGCCAGCCAGTGTCATCGTTGCGCTGTCTTTTATCTTTCCGTATTTATCCAAGATAGAGTCTATGCGTCGTATCATGGCAGGAAATGTCTGAACATTTTCCGTCAGCTTCTGTAGCGAAGGATATTTGTATTCTGATACGGCTATGTGGGCAATAGGGTCGCCAAAAAACTCTTCTGCATCGTTGAGATATCTCACTATGTTCGTGATTGTCTCCAGCGAACGGCGCAAATCCCACACCTCGTTTTCTTCAAGATGAGTACCTTCCAGACGGATGCGCTTAATACTTTCGCGAACATCGAAAAAGTACTGCATGGGGAAATCGTCCGCCGTTTCCTGTAGTTTACGGAACTCGCGCACCTGTTCCAGCCACTCTTTGATAGTGTCAGCATCAGTAGAGAAAGCTATATTGTCCACCTTCTCCTTGCCCAGCGAACTGAGGCAGCGCTGCTTCAGCAACGTACGTATTTCGCTAAACCCTATCTTCTGTTCGTAGTTATTCGGATAAATCATGCTGCAAAGGTACGAATAAGCGAGTAAAATGCAAAAGGAAAACTTGTTTTTCTTTTCATTTTCGAGCGAAAGTACCTTCGACCGAAGGTCAGAGGTAGTGCAAATCGAGCGAAAAACCCGCTCGAGCTTGCTCGCTTGCTACCAAAGGGACGCAAGAAATTAATTTGAGTTTTTAATACCTTTAATGTTAAAATTCTTTAAGAATAGATATTTTCTTATTTTATAATTCTTAATTCTTAATTAATATTCGTACCTTTGCACCCGCTTTTCAGGCACTCAAGGAGAGATGGTAGAGTGGTCGATTACAACGGTCTTGAAAACCGTCGTGCTGAGAGGCACCGGGGGTTCGAATCCCTCTCTCTCCGCAACAAGAAACGTCAAGCTTTTGCTTGGCGTTTTTTGTTGCGTATGCGAACCATGTTCTCACGTTCTTTTAGTCGCTATGCTTGGTAAAGGCGCCCCTTCGGGTCGAGCGCGAATCCCTCTCTCCGCAACCATCATTACGATGATTGCGTTTTTTCTATTTCATTTTCCACTCGCCGTTACGTTCCACCATCGGCACCAGGACTTCCTCCAGCGTGCTGTCGGCATAGCATACCATGAGGAACACCTGCATGAGCTGAAGCGTGCTGTCCATCTGGGCACGCGAAGCGGTGACGGAGGCAATGTCGCCATGCTCCTCTTTATGCTGTACGACGAACTGCTTGTATGTGGTGATGAGCTGCTGGCGATAGCTGGCAGGCATCTGCTCCACATCGGCACGACCCGCCAGGAACGATTCGTAGTCGCCCTCCAGCAGACGCTCATAGCTTTGCTGGGCTGAGGCCATGGCTGCAGCCTCGGGGGTGGGCTCGTTGCCACAGGCCATGAGGCTTATGAGGCCAATAAGCCCCATGAGCCCTATGAAAAATCGCTTCTTCATTTCTGTCGGATAAAGATGTTGATGGGCGAGCCTGTCAGCGTCCAGTGCTGACGTATCTGGTTTTCAAGGAAACGACGGTAGGGCTCCTTGATATACTGTGGCAGGTTGGCGTAGAAGATAAAGGTGGGAATCTGGGTGTCGGGCACCTGACTCACATATTTTATCTTGATATACTTGCCTTTGATGCTGGGCGGCGGCGTGGCCTCGATGATGGGCAGCATCACCTCGTTGAGCTTGTTGGTGCCAATGCGTATCTTACGGTTCAGATAGACCTCCTTGGCGGTCTCCAGCACCTTGAAGATGCGCTGCTTGGTGAGTGCCGAGGCGAAGATGATGGGGAAGTCCTTGAAGGGTGCCATACGTTCGCGGATGGCATTCTCGAAGGTGTCGATGACAACCTGGCTCTTGTCTTCCACAAGGTCCCATTTGTTGACCACCACCACCAGGCTCTTGTTGTTCTTCTGAATGAGCTGGAAGATGTTCATATCCTGTGACTCAATACCGCGGGTGGCATCGATCATGAGGATGCACACGTCGCTATTCTCAATGGCGCGGATAGAGCGCATGACGCTATAGAACTCCAGGTCTTCGCTGACCTTGTTCTTGCGGCGGATGCCTGCGGTATCGACCAGATAGAAGTCGAAGCCGAACTTATCGTAGCGGGTGTAGATAGAGTCGCGTGTGGTGCCAGCGATATCGGTTACGATGTTGCGCTCCTCGCCGATGAAAGCGTTGATGAGGCTCGACTTGCCCGCATTAGGACGTCCCACCACAGCAAAGCGAGGGATACCCTCCTCGGCATCGTCCTTGTCTTTCTTAGGCAGGGTCTCAATCACCTTGTCCAGCAGGTCGCCAGTACCGCTACCTGTGGCGGCGCTGATGCAGTAGGGGTCGCCTAGCCCCAGCTTGTAGAACTCGTACTGTCCGTAGTTGTCCTTGTTGTCGTCGGCCTTGTTGGCCACCAGCAGCACAGGCAGCTTGGCGCGGCGCAGGATCTGTGCCACATCCATGTCCCAGTCGGTGACGCCGTTCTTGATGTCGCAGACAAACAGCACCAGGTCGGCCTCCTCGGTGGCTATGACCACCTGCTTGCGAATCTCCTCCTCGAAGATATCATCACTGTTGACCACCCAGCCGCCAGTATCCACCACCGAGAACTCGTTGCCGCACCATTCGCACTTGCCGTACTGGCGGTCGCGGGTGGTGCCGGCCTCGTCGCTGACGATGGCCTGACGACTATTGGTCAGTCTATTGAATAAGGTGGACTTACCCACGTTGGGACGGCCCACAATAGCTACTAAATTTCCCATATCTTAAACTTTCAATTTCAAACCTAATCCGGGTTATACCCGAAATTATCCAGCTCTTTCTGCGACGAGCGCCAGTCTTTGTCCACCTTGACGAAGACCTCCAGGTAGATATGCTTGTCGAAGAACTTCTCCAAAGCCTTACGGGCCTCGGTCGATACCTTCTTCAGCGCTATGCCTTGATGTCCGATGATGATGCCTTTCTGCGAGTCGCGCTCCACATAGATGACGGCGTTGATGTGAATCTGACGGTCGTCCTCCTTGAAGCTTTCTACCACTACCTCGACGGAGTAGGGTATCTCCTTGTCATAGAACAGCAGGATTTTTTCGCGAATAATCTCTGACACGAAGAAACGGGCGGGCTTGTCTGTCAGCTGGTCCTTGTCGAAGAACGCGGGACTCTCGGGCAGCAGCTCCTGAATTCGCTTCAGCAGCAGGTCGGTGCCAAACTTGTTCTTGGCCGAGATAGGCAGAATCTCTGCGTTGGGCAGCAGGGCATGCCATTTCTCGACGATGGCGGCCAGCTTCTGCTGACTACTCCCCTCTCCCTTGGGGGAGGGGTCGGGGGTGAGGCTATCTATCTTGTTAATCAAGAGCAGCACAGGGATGGTCATCTTCTGCACCTTTTCCAGGAACTCCATGTTCTTTTCTGGGTTCTCCACCACGTCGGTCACATAGAGCAGCACGTCGGCATCGGTCAGCGCACTCTCGCTGAAGGCGAGCATCGACTCCTGCAGCTTGTAGTTGGGCTTCAGCACACCTGGGGTGTCGCTAAACACAATCTGCATGTCGTCGGTGTTGACGATACCCATGATGCGATGACGAGTGGTCTGAGCCTTGAACGTTGCTATAGAGATACGTTCGCCCACCAACTGGTTCATCAGTGTCGATTTTCCTACGTTAGGATTGCCCACAATGTTTACAAAGCCTGCTTTGTGTTTCATCAGTCGTTCGTTCATTTTGGTGCAAAGATAATCATTTTCAGCCAATATTCAAAATGTTTTGCAAAAAAAGAGCGTTTTTGCAAACGCAGGACTTTCACCCTCGCTGCAAAAACGCCCTTGATTATTTGTTAAGGCAATGCCCTACGACATTACTTCAAGAACATCGGCTTGATAAATAGGTTCTTGGCCTTCTGCTTGTTCATGCTTCTTGCGCCTTCACCTTCACCTTCGCCTTCGCCTTCGCCTTCTTCACCTTCTTCTTCCTCTTCATCATATTCGTAGAGGTAGTTGATGTCTTTGAGGTTGCCTTCATAGCCCCAGTTCGAGACGTAGATGGGGTCGTTCAGTATGGTTGAGGCTGCGATGTTAACCTTATAGAACTCAAGCGTTGAGAACGAGAGGTAGAACTTGTCGCCTTCCTTCTTGATGCTGATGAATGCACGGTCACTGGCTTCAATGAACTCAGAGGTATAGAACTCACTTGAGCTAATGTAATCAGCATCACTTTCCAACGCAGCTAAGTACTTGTCTCTGTCGACAGAAATGGCAGCCAAACTTGAAAGAACGAAGTTTCCTTCGGGTAGACCATCAAAATAGACGCTCTGAGCTCTAAAGTAGATGCTAAACTCGTGGATATCGGCAGGCAGATCGCTTTTATCGCCTTCTGTCCAAATGTCGGTATATGGGCAGTTGAATATGTTGATGTAGAAATAGGTCACGTTATTGATAGAGTCAACGGACTTATACCAGTATCCGTAGTCGAGGTTGAACGTCTTGTCATCGAGTGTCAATGAGGTGGCGTAGTTGGTAGAATCCTTCTTCTCGGCTTCCTCTTCATCATCCTTAATCTTTTCAAACTCTGACTTCAGGTCAGTCATGTTGACGGCACCGCCAGTGTAGCTGAACGTTGCGCTCTTCTTGATGAGGACGAGCTGCTCGTCTTCTTCACCAAAGATATCCACGCCGCTAACGCTGATAGTATAGTCGTCGCCGCTCTTGCTGATGGTCACCTGAGCATTGCCGGTAGAGTCAGGCTCGCAGAAATACATGATAACGTTGTCCAGGGCTTTTAAATTGCTGCTGACGCCTCTCGTGATTTGCATGGTGAAATCCTTGAAGGTACCAGTGGGCAACGAGGCGTTGCTGCCATTGTTGTCTTTGATGAGAATCTGCACCATGTCGGCATTATAGAAGTGACGACCCTGCTTGGCATAGGCCTCAATGTCCAGGTTGTACAGATCTACGACGTAAACATTCTCGTTATCCTCTGTATCGTATGCCCAGAAGCAATGGTTCACATCGACGTTCAACTCGCCCATG
>Ga0310786_10002296_pt1 | contig 29477 bp, 26 predicted proteins | sample AusTroGonzalo_MG_FD_203881 | JGI IMG/M metagenome (GOLD analysis project Ga0310786, IMG submission 203881) | Bovine rumen microbial communities from tropical cattle in Woodstock, Queensland, Australia - Gonzalo_03 (v2) (version 2) | ecosystem: Host-associated > Mammals > Digestive system >...
GTCTGGCATACCACGTTATGTCGATGGACGAGGGGGCTGTTGAGGATTTCGCAAAGGCACTCATTGATGCAAAGAAAAATGTTCATTGCTGTAAATGCTGCCAGAACCTTACGGAAAGGGAGATATGCCCTATATGTGACGATCCGCAGCGCGATAATAGCGTTATATGTGTTGTCGAAACGCCAAAGGACGTTACAGCCTTCGAGCGCACAAGAGAGTACGGCGGCGTATACCATGTGCTTCACGGACTCCTTTCACCTATGGACGGTATAACTCCCGATAAGCTCCGCGTAAAGGAGCTTCTTGCGAGAATTGCCGAGGGAGGCGTGAATGAGGTCATAATGGCGACAAATCCCACCGTTGAGGGCGATGCTACTGCTATGTATATAGCAGGACTGCTGAAACCAATGGGCATAAAGGTCACAAGACTTGCCTTCGGTCTGCCTGTAGGCGGTATTCTCGAATATGCCGATGAGGTCACTCTTTTCAAGGCACTCGAAAACAGAAACGATATGTGAAAACGGGCTTTATGCCCGTTTTTTAATGTATAAGCGCGTTGACTAAGGGCTAATTTGACAAAAGGCTGTATATTGAGTATAATTAAAGCAATATTCCGTGAAAGGAGCTTGTTTATGCTGAAAAAAATTCTCAGCGGTGAAGCTTGCGCAAAATGCAGGCTGTGCTGTATTTTCGACCGCTACGATGTATGGGAGACTCCCGTTTTTACCGCAGAGCTATGCGAAAAAATAAAAGCCGCCCGTCCCGATACCCAATTCGTTACCAAGGACGGCGGCTATATATTCAGAGTAGGCGAGCTTCGCGGCGATGAACTGTTCTCATGCCCTGCACTTACCGAAAACGGCTGTATGCTTGGCGATGACAAGCCATTCGATTGCCGTATATGGCCTTATCGCATTATGGAAGTAGGCGGCAGACGCGCTATAACCTTTGCTTCTATCTGCGATGAGCTTTACCATAGACCACTGTCGCAGCTTGTAGACTTCCTGAAAGAAGGACTTGCAGATAAGATATTCGCCTATGCAGACGAGCACCCCGAAATAGTCAAGCCCTATTATGAGGGCTATCCCGTGCTTATGTTTGAGAGAAAGCCTCTCTGAAAAATTCGGAATTTTCATCAGGTTTTGTCCTGATTTATCGAGAATATATCAGCTACCTCAGTGAGGGTGATATAGGCGAGAGGGTCTATCTTCTGAACTATACCCTTCATTTTCATAACCTGAAAGCGGTTCACAACAAAATAGAGCACTGTGCGCTCCTCTCCGGAATAACCGCCCATCGCCTTTATTAAAGTCATTCCGCAGCCGAATTCTTCCATTAACTGCTTTTTTATATCATCGGGACGGGCAGTTATTATCATTGCTGCCTTTTCACGCTGTAAGCCGTCAACTATATAATCCACGGTCTTCAAGGCAGCAGCGTATGTAACTATGGAATAAAGGGGAAGTATCCAGCTGTGTATCACTGCTCCGCACAGTATATAAAGTATAACGTTGTACACCATAACGAATGAGCCTACGGATAATCCAAGCCGCTTTGCAAAGATAACAGCCATTACCTCTATACCGTCCATAGCTCCGCCAAAGCGTATTGCAAGACCGCTTCCTATTCCCGATATCACGCCGCCGAACAGTGCGCAAAGCAGCAGGTCTGTACCTGCAAGCGGCGATGCTATGCTCACATCTATGGGAAGAACATCTGTGATGAGCCATGACATTACAGAATACACGGCTACGGTGTATATGGCGCTCAGAGTAAAACTTCCGCCCTGCTTTTTCATTCCGTAGAGAAAAAGCGGTATATTGAGCAATATCAGAAACAGTGACAGAGACAGCGATGCAGGCGTTACCTGTGCAAGCAGCATGGAAGTACCCGAAATACCGCTGTCATAGAGCTTTACAGGCATGAGGAAAAGAGTTATGCCGAAAGCATTGACAATCCCTGCGACAGTAAGCATGATAAATCGGAAAAAACCGATATTCTTTATTATTTCAGCTATTTTCTTCATATTCACCTCATATAGTTATAAAAACAGGGCACTTCCAATCTGAAAATGCCCTGCTGCACATTACTTCTTGATCTTATCTACAATGTCGCCGACCTTGTCCTTGACCTTTTCGATATTCTCCTTGGTAGCCACCTTGCTGATCATATCTTTAGCCTTGTCAATATTTTCTTTTGTAGCAAGCTTCTCGATCTTGTCATCGGGGAGATCAATGCCTGTTTTTTTCTCTACTGTTTCAATTGCTTTTTTTATCTCCATAGGGGGATACCTTCTTTCGTAAAATATTGTAATTTCATTATATCACATAATTTACAGAAAATCAATTCTTTTTTTAGCAGAAATGTATTTTAATCGAGAATTGAGAATTAAGAATCGAGAATGAATGTGTCCGCTTGCACGGACTTATCAAAATAATTCTCCATTCTCTGTTTTTAGTTCTCAATTCCTAAAATTGTACGAAATATCGGCGATTGCAACCGTCAAGTGACAAATTGTAAAGCACGGTTGCTTGTATGCAACTGCCCGAAATGATAAAATAAGACCATAGACCACGGGACATTCCCCGAGGAAAAAAACATATGGAGGTAACATATATGATACTTGCAGACAAGATAATCGAACTCAGAAAAAAATCAGGAATGTCACAGGAGGAGCTTGCGGAAAAGCTGGGTGTGAGCAGACAGTCAATTTCAAAATGGGAGGGCGCACAGTCCACTCCCGATCTTAATCGTATATTACAGCTCTCAGAAATTTTCGGAGTGACCACAGACTCATTATTAAAAGATACAGTCGAGCTCCCTTCTGATAATTCCACACCACAGGAGAAAGCAGAGACCGAGCCGCCTCTCCGCAGAGTCTCAATGGAGGAGGCAAACAAATTCCTCGCAGAGAATGAAAAGCGTTCAAAGCTTATCCCTTCAGGCGTGGTTCTTTGCACACTCTCGTTCCTGCCCATTATAATCCTCGATTACTTTGAGCCATTCCCCGAAGCAGGTCCTATCATAGGCGTACCTGTTATGCTCATATTAATAACTATAGCTATTGTGCTGTTCATGATTTCGGGAAACAAGTACAAGCCTTTTGAGTACCTTGACAAGGAGGGCATCGACACAGAATACGGCGTATCGGGCATGGTGACAGAAAAGAAGTCAAAGTACGAGAAAAAGCACAATCTCTCTATAATAACAGGTATAGCGCTGTTCATAGTTTCATTCATACCTCTGATAGTGTTCAGTCAGCTGTTCGTCTACAACGATGCTCTGGAAGCCTTATCAATAGCTATTCTGTTTATTTCCATAGCAGTTGGACTTTACCTGATAATACATACATGTACAAAAATGGACGGCTACAGAAAGCTCCTTGAAGAGAACGAATTCTCGCGCAAGAAGAAGGAAAGACGCAACTCAAAGGTCATGATGGCGTACTGGTGCATAGTTACAGCTGTATATCTCGGCTGGAGCTTTATCTTCAAAAGCTGGGGCATTACTTGGATAGTATGGGTAATAGCAGGCGTTCTTTCCCCTGTTGTAAGCATTATAGAATCAAGCATCAAAAAAAATCGGATTGATTGACAAAAGCCCCCCTTCGTGTTATAATTTGCGAAAAGGGGGCTTTTTACATGAAAAACTACGACGATAAAATGAACTACGACGAAAACGGGCTTTATTCTGATGAAAAGTCAATGTCTGAGACTCACCCCGTGGCTTCAAGGATATTATCGGCTCTGATCATACTGATCTTTATAGCTGGAATAGGCGGTTTGTTCTATTTCGGAAATACAGGCAACGGTTATTCTGCTATGTACTCGTTTTTTAGTATTTTTCTTGGAATAGGCATAGTCGCTTTATTATCAGATGTCATTGTTGAAGAAAGGGCACCTCAGAGTGGTATATATATCGTGCTTGGAATAGGGATACTCGGTATCGCAGGCACAGCATTAGTAAAGCACGGAGACCATAACACAAGAATGAGGATGCTGAAGCTGTTTTTTGTATCAATAACAGGCTTGCTTTCCACACTTGGCCTGATCCACAGTATCAGAAACGCTAAATACGTGCTCTGCTCAAAGGATAACTGCACACAGTCAATAATGGCAGAATGTGTAGATCGCTCAACAGTCGTCTATACCTCAGGCGGTAAAGTCAAAAATGGGGGCAACATCAAAAAAGTGACTTATCGTCCTGTCTACAAGTTCACCTTTGAGGATAAAGAATACACGGTAACTTCGGGTACTACTACCTCCGAACGCAATAAAGGTATGCAATATGAGATATTTATTGATCCTGAAAACCCCGATATTTTCTATGATCCTGAATCAGAAAGGAAAGGCTTGTTCAGTGTTATACTTACCTTTATTCTTTTTGTCGGAATACCGGCATTGATATGTGCTATCTTTATATTTGCTTTTAAGGTGGCAGGAATATAATTCCTTAAAACATACAATAATAAAAAGGCAGACCTTTTCGGGTCTGCCTTTGATGCTTTATCAGAGCTTTTTCTTTTCTTCCTCGATGAGCTTGAGAAGGTCATCAACGGACATATCCGCAGCTTTCTTCTTGCGCTCGTTATGGTCGGTCTTGCTGATTATATCTGAGATATCAGGTGTATTGCTCTTCTTTACAGGCTTTGGAGCTGCAGTGGAAGGAGCTGACTGGCTTCTCAGAGGAGTTGTCTTTGGAACGTCATTCCTTGACATCTCGGCAAGCTGGCTCTTTGAAAGGATACCTGTATTATCTGTGATAAGCTCGGCAGGAGCTGACGGAGCAGCTGTCTGCTGCTGAGGTGCATTGGAAGTCTTGATATTGAATGTGCCTGTGCGCTCTGCCTCTGCTGTCTTGCGCAGCATTTCTTCTCTGAGAGCGTCTGCTGTAGGAGCTGTTGAAGATGAACCGCCTACGTTTCTTGCAGCAAATGTGCTCTCTGCACTGCGCTGTGTCTTGAACTGCATTGTGCGCTCTTTTTCCTTCTGATAAGGAGAATCGGGATTTACCTTCTTCTGGCTGAAGTTCTCTGCGATAGACATCTTCTTGCGCTCAAGCTCACTGCTTGGCTGTATCTCCTGTGAAGGCTCAAAGAGAGGATTTCCTGCCTTGTCATGAGAATTTCTTCTTGACTCTGAAAGCTCTCTCTGCTTTTCTGCTTCGTCATACTCATAGAAGCCGAAATCATCGTCCTCATCGTCCTTGCCGGAAGCTATCTTTATGATGAGCATTATAACAAGGAGTACGCATGGGAGAACGAGCAGGAGGAGTATACCCTTGATGCTTGAAGTAAATCTTATGAACCAGCCAAGCTCCTTGCTTTCTGTATGACCTGTACAAAGAGCGGCAATACTTTCCTTGGGGATAGACTCCGAGCTTCCTACATTTGAAGCATCGGCTGTTGTAAATCTTTCACTACCGTCCTCAGCGGTAACTATATCGTAGATACTGAGAACATGGAGTTTTTCGGGATCGGCAGCAGGATAAGCAAGAACGATATCGCCCTTTGCTATGGAAAGATCCTTTGCATCGGGAGCAATAAGTGCTGCACCCTCCGTTACGTTTCCGCCCATATTATCGGACGCTTTCACCACGTAGATGTAGTTTCCGAATACTTTAGGGGTTTTTCCGCCGGAGAACATGATATTTACAGTGATCGAAACAATGATCAGGATAAGACATAAAACTATGATTACGCATTTAAGTATTGAAAAACGTTTTTTATTTTCCATAGAACATCACCTTTTCTTTTTTTGTTGTCTTTTAATCTACACTTTCACTTCACGCGGCTCTGTTTTTCGCAACCGCTTTTACTATTATAACACATAATAATACAAATTTCAAACATTTTCTAAGTTTTATCTTTTAAAAATATAGAAATTTTTACAGAGTCAAATTTTTTCGTTTTTATGCACAAATATGAAAACATTTTTTTTATCTTTCGGTCGTTATGCACAACGCCTCAACGGTGTTTAGGAGCTGCTTCTTCCTTGTTTTTGGCGAATTTCCGTAATACGTATATTTAGTGGATAAATATTTGTTGAAATAAGCACTTGAAAAATAAGATAAATAATAGTATAATTAAAGCATATACCGCTTGTAAAGTAATTTCTCCGCATCGGCGAAAGCAGGTGGTAAATCACAGGGGAGATTATACAAAAGGTAATAACGCCGCTCATGCGGCAGAATGGAGATCAGATATGGCTACAAAAAAGGCAAACCCTCTTATGGACAGGATCAAGGAAGAATTCCCCAAAAAACTTCAGCTTCTGTACAGCGTTTCTCCCGAAGAAGCATCAGACAAGCAGGTTTACCATGTACTTTCCTCTATAATCGTGGAAATACTTGGCGCAAAGAGGCAGAGCTTCATCAATCATACCCACTCCGTGGGCGGCAAGCAGATCTACTACCTTTCAATGGAGTTCCTTATGGGACGCTCCCTCAAAACAAGCATCTACAATCTCGAGCTGGCTGACGGCATAAAGGAAATGCTCAAGCCTTACGACATCAACCTTGAAAAAATATACGAGCATGAGCCCGATGCAGGTCTCGGCAACGGCGGTCTCGGCAGACTTGCCGCATGCTATCTGGACGGCCTTGCTACCACAGCTTTCCCTGCTATGGGCTATTCAATATGCTATGAATACGGCATTTTCCAGCAGAAGCTGGAGGACGGCTGGCAGACAGAGCTTCCCGACAACTGGCTCCCCGGCGGTTCGGTATGGCTCGTTCCGAAGCCCGAGCTTTCAATAGATATCCACTTTGAAGGCGATCTCCAGGAATACTGGGACGACCGCTATCACTATATATCTCATGTAAACTATAATACTGTTGTTGCTACTCCTTACGATATGTATGTATCGGGCTACGGTTCGGACGGCGTATCCGTACTCCGTCTGTGGACAGCAAAGGCTCCGAGCTTTGATATGGAGATGTTCAACAAGGGTAATTACGACAGAGCTCTGGCTCAGAACTCTATCGCAAACGCTATCTCAAAGGTGCTTTATCCTAACGATAACCACCACGAGGGCAAGAGCCTCCGTCTGCGTCAGCAGTACTTTCTCTGTGCAGCTTCTATCGGAGACATCGTAAATACTCATATGAACGTTTACGGCACTCTCGAAAACCTTGCAGACAAGGTAGCGATCCACATAAACGATACTCACCCGACCCTCGCTATACCCGAGCTCATGAGAATACTCCTTGATGACTGCGGCTACGGCTGGGATAAGGCATGGGACATCGTTACAAGAACTTTTGCCTACACAAACCATACCGTTATGGCAGAGGCTCTCGAAAAGTGGGATGTTAACCTTGTAAAGGCCGTTATACCGAGAATATTCTCTATCATAGTTGAGATAAACAACCGCTACTGCCAGTCTCTCATGGAAAGAAACGGAGGCGACAGTGCAAAGACCACCCGTATGTCCATAATCAAGGACAATCAGATACACATGGCTTCTCTCTGCGTTGCCGCTTCACACAGCGTAAACGGCGTATCAAAGCTCCATTCGGAGATAATCAAGCAGTCTGTATTCCACGATGAATACGAGAACACACCTGAAAAATTCAAGAACGTTACCAACGGTATCGCATACAGAAGATGGCTTCTCCAGTCAAACCCGGGACTTACAAATCTCCTCGGAGAGACTATCGGCAAGAAGTTCATCAAGGACGGCGCAGAGCTTGAAAACTTCAGAGAATATCAGGACGATAAGGAAGTTCTCACAAAGCTCATGGACGTTAAGAAGGAAAACAAGGAAGCCTTCGCAAAATATGTCAAGAACCAGTCGGGCATCATACTCAATACCGACAGTATCTTCGATGTACAGGTAAAGCGTCTCCACGAATACAAGAGACAGCACCTCAATGTAATGAATATCCTTACGGATTATGCATATCTCCTCAACGATCCCGATGCTCCTTTCACTCCAAAGACTTATATCTTTGCTGCAAAGGCTGCTCCTGGATATTATCTGGCTAAGCAGATAATCAAGATGATATGGGCTATATCCGAAGAGATAAGAAAGAACCCGAAGATAAGCCAGAAGCTCTCGGTAGTATTCCTTGAGAACTACTGTGTAACTCTTTCAGAGCATCTCATGCCTGCTTCAGATGTTTCTGAGCAGATATCTCTCGCGGGTACAGAGGCTTCGGGTACAGGCAACATGAAGCTCATGCTCAACGGCGCGATCACTCTCGGCACTCTTGACGGTGCTAACATTGAGATAAAGGAAGCCTGCGGAGATGACAATATCGTTATATTCGGCATGACCACACCACAGGTAAACGAGCTTCGTGCAAGAGGCTATAATCCATGCGAATACTACAACAGCGACAACCGCATACACGAGGCTATCGACCGTATGTACCACGGTATAAACGGCTGTACCTTCAATGATGTTGCTAATTCTCTCAAGGACAGAGACCCCTATATGGTGCTTGCCGACTTCGACAGCTACCGCAAGGCACAGCAGTATATCACTGAGTGCTATGAGGATAAGCTCAAGTGGGCAAAGATGTCTCTCAACAACATAGCGGGCGCAGGTATATTCTCGGCAGACCGCGCTGTTACAGAATACGCAGACAACATCTGGCATTTAAGGTAATATACTGATGTCAAGGAAGGGGACGTTGCTTTCTTCGTCCCCTTTTTCGGCTATATTATAAAGACTAAGAAAACGGAGTGTTTTTCTATATGAGACCTTTCTATGATACATGGAATTTGGGATACAAATCTATTTTCGGAGCTGTAAGGCAGTTTGAGACCTGCCGCTTCACCATACGTCTGCCCAAGGACATAACCCCTGATTTTTCGCCTGTCCTCGTGCTTTTCAGAACGGGTTTCAAGGAGCGATTTATCAGTATGAATGAAGTGGTCGAGGAAGATGACTGCTTTGCATATACTGCTGAATACAACGCAAGATATACCGATGTACATTACTACTACTTCTCGTATACAGAGGGCGGCATACGCCACTATATCAAGAGGATAAATCTCCACGAGGGCGGTCTCGACCACGGCGAGATGTTCCAGCTTACTGTATATAAGAGCCGCTATGAGACCCCTGATTTCCTCAAGGGCGGTATAATGTACCAGATATTCCCCGACCGCTTCTGCAAAAGCGGAAAGCCAAAGGAGAATATCCCCGAGGGACGTATCCTCCGTGATGACTGGGACGGTACTCCATACTACAAGCCCGATGAAAACGGCCACGTATGGAACAACGACTACTTCGGCGGAGATTTCGCAGGTATACAGTCAAAGCTGCCTTATCTTCACAGCCTGGGAGTTACCTGTATATACCTTAACCCTATATTCGAGTCACATGAAAATCACCGCTACAATACTGCCGACTATATGAAAGCAGACCCTCTTCTCGGTACTAACGAGGAGTTCGAGGAGCTTTGCAAAGAGGCAGAAAAATACGATATGTCCATAATACTTGACGGTGTATTCTCTCATACGGGTGCAGACAGCGTATACTTCAACAAGTACGGACGCTATCCCGAGCTTGGTGCTTATCAGTCAAAGAAGAGCAAATACTACGACTGGTATTCCTTCATTGATTACCCTAATGTATACGAAGCATGGTGGGGCATAGATACTCTTCCTAACGTATGGGAAAATAATGAGGACTACACCGAGTTCATCTGCGGCGAAGAGGGTGTTCTCCGTTACTGGCTGGACAGAGGTGCGGCAGGCTTCCGTCTTGACGTTGCCGATGAGCTTCCCGAGCAGTTCCTCACTAACCTGAGAAAATGCGTAAAGGGCTATGACAAGGAGAAGATCGTTATCGGTGAGGTATGGGAGGACGCTACAAACAAGGAAAGCTACGGCATCAAACGCCGTTATCTCCTTGGCGATCAGCTGGACTCTGTAATGAATTATCCCTTCCGTGAGGCTATAATCTCATTTATGAAGGGCGGCAAGCCTATCGACTTTATCAACGCTGTAATGTCCATAGTCGAGAACTATCCCAAGCCTACCATCGATGTACTTATGAACTTCGTCTCCACACACGATATAGAGCGTGCAATAAACCGTCTCGGCGGCGATAACTGCGATGACAAGAGCAAGGACTGGATGGCTGAACGCTACCTGACGGAGAGTCAGTACGCTCACGGAAAGGAAATGCTCAAGGCTGCAATGGCTCTGCAATTCTTCCTCCCGGGTGTACCAAGCATATACTACGGCGATGAAGCAGGACTTCAGGGCTATAAGGATCCTTTCAACCGCCGCTGCTACCCGTGGGGACATGAGGATAAGGAGCTTATCAACTATGTTGCGGAGCTCGGACGAGTAAGGAAGTCTATCCCGAATATGAAGGACGGCCGTATATACTTCGTCATCAACGAGAAGGAAACTCACGACAGCCGACTTATCGGCTTTACCCGTCAGGGACAGAAAATGGACTATGTCATTTTCGTCAACAGAAGCGGCGATACAGTTGAGCTTGGCAATATGAGCCGGATACTCTCCCGTTTCGAGGACTTCCAGCCATTCTACGGCGGATTTATGAACGATACCATAACCGTAAAGCCTTACGGCTATACTATAATCAAGGCTAAATTCGTAAAATAAGCAGCGTGACGCTGCGAGCTGAGCCAGCTCGACCGCTTGCTCGTCTACGTATCATCAAAAGGATAGTTGCTTCTCGACACGGGCAGTATCATCGGAAGTGACAATAATTATGAATTAAAGCTGCCCTACAATTCTAATCACTAACCACTATGTACTGATCACTGACAACTAAGGAGATAATTATGAGACGATGCGTTGTAAATGCTCCATGCAAGGTTTGAGGGAACTGCATGGAGATAAAAGCTGATGCCTGACGGCTAAAGGCTAATCCCCTCGGACTTTGCATTTCCGATGATAAAATACTATCTAAAGGAGCAAAGTCAAATGAAAGATCAGATAAAACAACTCAGAAGCTATCTTTTACTGTGGAGCACTCAGTCACTTTCCGCTCTCGGAAGCGGCATGACAAGCTATGCGCTGGTGCTGTGGCTGTATGAATACAGCGGTTCTGCGCTGAAGACCGCGCTGCTGACTGTATGCTCATATGCACCCTATGTCATAATGAGCGTATTCGCAGGAGCACTCAGCGATAAATGGAACAAAAAGTACACCATGCTGTTGTGTGACCTGTTCGCGGCAATGACTACAGCTGCGGCATTCATACTTATAAAAGCTGACGCGCTTTTACCATGGCATCTGTATGTGATAAACGCCCTCAACGGACTTATGAACACTGTACAGCAGCCGGCAAGTGAGGTCGCCTCCACACAGCTCATACCAAAGGAATACTACCAGAAAACCAGCGGACTGCGGTCGTTTTCACAATCGCTGAATTCTCTGCTGACACCTGTGCTTGCAACGGTGCTGTTCACATTCGGCGGTGTATCGGCAGTTATGGTGACTGATCTCATAACCTTTGCAGCAGCTTTCGTGGTACTGCTGCTGTTCATACCCATACCAGAGCCTGAAGGCTCGGACAAAAAGAAAGAACCACTGCTTTTCTCGGCAAAGGCAGGGCTCAAATGGCTGAAGGGCTGTCCCGTAGTGCTGAAGCTCATATTCTTCCTTGCAGGGATAAACCTTATCGCTTCGGCTTACAATGCGGCACTGCCTGCAATGGTACTGTCAAAGGCTGCAAACGGCGAAAAGACGCTGGGTACGGTCAATTTCTTTGCAGGTGCGGCAGCACTGGCAGGAAGCCTTATAGCGTCACTGTCGCCTGCTCCGAAAAATCGTGTAAGAGCTATATGTCTCGCGTTGTTTTTCTCAATGAGCACGGAGAATTTTATGCTCTCATTCAGCAATTCTCCTGTGATATGGTGCATCGGAGCTGTCTGCGGCTGGCTTTTCATACCCTATATGGGCGCAAATCTGGATGTTATACTCAGAAGCACTATTCCTGCCCATATGCAGGGGAGAGTATATTCATGTCGAAATACCTTGCAATTCTTCACTATACCCGTGGGCTATCTGTCGGGAGGCATACTCATCGACAAGGTGTTTGAGCCTTATATGTCGGGAAGAGACGCAGGAAGTATGATGATAGCTCTTTTCGGAAGCGGAAAGGGCTCGGGAGCAGCATTGCTCTTCGCAGTTCTCGGCTTTGCGGGAGTTGCGGTTTGTACGGTATTCAGCCTGCTTCTGCGCAAGGAAAAGATATAATAATGATCCCCCCGAAAGCATTTTTGCTAACGGGGGGATTTTTCGTGGAACAGTGTTTCGGGACTGACTTGCAGCGTTCCGCTGCACCTACAGGCTAAAAAAAGGAGTACCATAAGGTACTCCTTTCTCATTATGCTATAAACAAGTTTAATGGCAGCAATATGGCTGAATTCAGCGTCACAACACTTAGAATACCATTTTTGCTTCGAGGTATGCCACGAGATCGTCGATAGCAACTCTCTCCTGCTGCATTGTGTCACGGTCACGAACTGTTACACAGTTGTCCTTTTCAAGAGTATCAAAGTCGTATGTGATGCAGAAAGGAGTACCTATTTCGTCCTGACGGCGGTATCTCTTACCAATAGTACCTGCCTCATCGAAGTCTACCATGAACTTCTTGGAGAGCATATCGTATACCTCTTCAGCCTTTGGTGTGAGCTTCTTAACGAGCGGAAGTACAGCAGCCTTGAAAGGAGCAAGTGCAGGGTGGAAGTGCATAACTGTTCTTGTTTCCTTCTTCTCCTTGCCGTCCTTGTCCGTTGAAACAAGCTCCTCCTCATCGTAAGCCTCAGTCACTACCGAGAGGAAAAGTCTCTCTACGCCGAGAGAAGGCTCGATAACGTATGGTATATACTTCTCGTTTGACTCAGGATCAAAGTATTCAAGTGACTTTCCGCTGGTGTTGATATGCTGTGTAAGATCATAGTCTGTTCTGTCTGCAACGCCCCAGAGCTCGCCCCAGCCGAATGGGAAGAGGTATTCAAAGTCTGTAGTAGCCTTTGAATAGAAACAGAGCTCCTCCTTGTCGTGGTCACGGAGACGGATATTCTCTTCCTTGAGACCAAGTGAGAGAAGGAAGTTCTTGCAGTAGCTTCTCCAGTAGTCGAACCACTCAAGGTCAGTACCAGGCTTGCAGAAGAATTCAAGCTCCATCTGCTCGAACTCACGTACACGGAAGATGAAGTTGCCCGGTGTTATCTCGTTACGGAAGGACTTACCTACCTGTGCAACACCGAAAGGAACTTTTTTACGTGTAGTTCTCTGTATATTAGCGAAGTTTACGAAGATACCCTGTGCAGTCTCGGGACGGAGATAAAGCTCAGACTTGCTGTCCTCGGTAACGCCCTGGAAGGTCTTGAACATAAGATTGAACTGACGGATATCAGTAAAGTTCTGCTTGCCGCAATTAGGGCAGGTAATACCTTTTTCCTTGATGTAATCCATCATCTGCTCGTTTGACCAGCCAGCAACGTTAGTGCCGTCAAAGTCCTCAATAAGGTTGTCTGCACGGTGACGTGTCTTACACTCCTTACAGTCCATGAGAGGGTCTGAAAATCCGCCGATATGACCTGAAGCCACCCATGTCTGCGGGTTCATGAGTATAGCGGAGTCAAGACCAACGTTGTACTTGTTCTCCTGAACGAATTTCTTGAGCCAAGCCTTTTTGATGTTGTTTTTCAGCTCAACGCCCAGCGGACCGTAGTCCCATGTATTTGCAAGACCGCCGTAGATCTCAGAGCCCGGGTATACAAAGCCCTTTGATTTACAAAGGTCAACGATCTTATCCATTACTTTTTCATTGTTTTTCAGCATAATAAGCAACCTCGCTTTTATTAATTAATAGTCAACTTATATTTTACCGCAAATGCACGAAAAAGTCAAGAGTAATCATGAGTTGGGGAGCTTTTTGTTTCGTTAAGAGCATCATTTCCCTTCATTTTTTGATCCGAAATGCAGCTTTTTTCGTCATATTTTTCCATAAAAAACCTCTTTTGTAAAAAACAGTAGAGCTTGACACATTTGTGTTCGCTTTAGTGGTGGTTTTGATTTACGATTCGGTACTTGTATCGCGTTCAAGTTCCTCCCAGCCGTTATCGCCGTGGTATATCATACACAAACGGCTCAATGTATTCCCTGATGAAATCAGCTCTGTCCATTACAGTTGGCTTGAAATATGATGCTACCGCTATAACGATATTCTTATCAGGATTGATGTAAATAACATTTCCGCTGTTTCCGAGAGCTGCGTATATTTTCTTTTCGCGGTCTAAAATCCACCACAGATAGCCGTATTCCATTCCTTGCCAGTTCTGATTTTCAATAGCTCTTGGACGGGACATTTCTTCTATCCAGCCTGAAGATACAATGCGCTTACCGTCATAAATTCCTTTATCCAGACACATCTGTCCTATTTTTGCCATATCCTCGGCTGACATACAAAGTCCGTATCCGGGAGTTCCCAAGTCCTCTGTATCGCAGAACCATACATTTTCTTTAGGTGTTTTCTCTATGGTAAACTGCTTGTGTTCCTCAGCTGATTTTGCTATGTAGATTTTGTGTGGCTTGATATCAAGCGGTTCAAAAAGATACTTGTTTGCATAGTCCACAGTCTTCATATTTGTTGCTTTATACAGTATTCCCGATAGGATATGCAGACACACGGTTTTATAGTTGAATTCGTCGGTGAGTCCTTTCTTTCCGCCAAGAAAGTCAAGAGAAGCATATGTCCAGTTTTCACTTGAACAAACCTTGCTCCACGGATCACCCTTTCCCTTATAAGGTGCTCTCATTGTCAGCAGGTGCTTGATAGTTACATCGTATATGGTCTTTTCTCCGCGTTTAACCTTATAATCAGGGAAATAGTCAAGGACTTTATCATCAATACTTCTTATATGTCCCTTATCAAGAGCTATGCCGATAAGTAGCGACATTACGCTTTTTGTAGCTGACATAATGTGTACGCAGTCGTCTTTCTTATAGTCATGCCATGTATCGCTGTACACCTTTTTTCCGTCTTTGTAAGCACAGATCTGGCAGATGTTGCTCTCGCTGCCGTTGCTTTCCTCAATATACTTATGAAGTTCGTCTTTTGTCATAATATACCTCCGAATAGATAGAGTTCTGTACATTCGATCGAAGTTTCATACAGTATCTTTATTGTATCAAGATGAATTTTTAATGTCAATACTTTTTTCTAAAAACTTTATAAAGAGTGTAAAGTGTTTATTTCAGTTCCCAGCCGTTATCGCCGTGATATATCATCAGTTTTGTCATACCGCCGTCAATGCAGATATTCTCGCCTGTTATGAAGCCTGCCTTGTCGGAGCAGAGGAACATCACCATATTGGCGATATCCATTGGATTTCCCACACGGCCGCAGGGCTGCTGATAGGCGTCGGGACCGTCATAGACCTTGCAGGACGTATCTATCCAGCCGGGAGAAATGGAGTTCACGCGCACCTTACCTGCAAGGCTTACCGCAAGAGCATGAGTGAGCGCGGATATACCGCCTTTCGCCGCCGTATAGCTCTCGGTCTGAGGCTGACTCATACGGTCTCGGGAGGAGGAAATATTGATGATACAGCCGCCTTTGCTGAAGTGTGGAGCGAACAGCTTCGACAGATAAAACGGCGCAGTTACGCCCACTGACAGTGCATACTGGAATTCCTCATAGCTGCACTCTTCAATCCCTTTCATCAGCGGCAGAGCGTTGTTCACGAGGAAGTCGATGTGTCCGTGTTCAGCTATGACCTGCTGTGCGAAGTTTTCAAGCACGGACTTGTCGGAAATGTCGCCGACGAAGTGGTCTCCCTCGGCTTTGTCGATAACGCACACCGCCGCCCCGTTTTTGCGGAACTCCTCGGCTATGCACTTGCCTATTCCGTTTGCGCCGCCTGTTACTACGGCTACTTTGTTTTTGAACATAATTCACACTTCCTTTTTATAAACAGCAATAACATATAGTTCGCGGCTGTCATCTCTACGGTCGTATATCACGTTGTCCACAACAGGCAGAAGATGATAGAAATTGTCCCTGTTTGTACAGTAGACACAGTATATACCACAACTCAATTCGAGTTGACATACTTTCGTATCATTATAGCATTTCCACTTGTAAAAGCTGTGGTTTTCCATGTATTTATCGAAAACTTTTTCATCATTATATGATTCGCAGCCAATTTCCCGAGCTAAGGCAGTAAGCTCAGTTTTGACGGTACTGTACTTCTTATCCGTTAGCTTTGTCATAGTCCGCACTACACAGCTGCGTTTTTCTTCACTTGGATTGTAGTATTCAAATTCCATATCATACCTCTATTTTCATTCCACCTCGAATAGTTCGTCATATATATCGCCCCAATCTGCACCAAGGTATTCCTCGGCCATTGATTCTATATACAATGATTGTATTGTCAAAAAGTCATCAAAGTCTTTATACGCTTTTATTTCGCCTTCAAATATAGAAAAAACTTTACCGTCAGATTGCGAAATATAAGCTGTTTCACCGTCACCAATCATCGAAGCTATTATAACAATATCGTTGTGAACTTCAAGTGAACCTATCGCAGGAAATGAAAACTCAATAAATCCATCTAAAATATTAGATTCGGATGTAAGCAAAAGCCAGCTTTTATACTGATGCGGCAATTTAACATTGTTGTCTTTTTCCCACTGCTCAATTATCTCTATTTCAGAAGGCGGACCAAACTCTGAATCCTTAAACTCAGACAATAAAGAGCACATATTTTTATAATAGTCGAACTGCTCTTTTATAATATCATCTATTTCATATTTCATTATTTTCACAACCTTTTATCGTCCATTTTATTCCCTTTGCAATACGCTTCTCAGGTTCATTGAAATGTCCGCCGTCGTTCCATTCAAGGATATGAAGGAACACGTTTTTGTCGCTACACACAAGCTCATACTGCCTGCGAGTGGAGTCCCCGACAGTTGCCATAATGTGGTCCCGAGCCTTTTCCTCGCGGTCGCCGAGACTGAGATAAACAGAACTGTTCTGCGGCGCAGTATGTCTCTCGGCATAGCTTATCCAGTCCCAGAACCAAAGCGAGCCCGAACAGCTGATAACTCCGCCGAACATCTGACTTTCATAGAACGCCCACAGGCTGAAAAGTCCTGCGAGGGAGTATCCGCAGAGGACGCGCCGACCAGTGAGATCGTACTCCTTTTCGCAGTACGGAACGCACTCGTTCACAAGCCAGTCCAGCGTTGAATGTCCGCCGCCCGAAAAGGACATCTTCTTGTTGAGCGTGAACTCCCACGGCGAGAAGGCGGTGTTCCAGTCCTCGACCTCGTAAACGATATAGTTGCACTTTACGTCCTCGCACAGCGCAAGTACTTTTTCAATAGTCTCGGAGCTGTTTTTCATCTCGCCCCAGTATATCGTTGGCAGATCAGCGCCGTTTATTTTGATATGGCAGGTTCTGCCGCTTATGTTCATTATTTTCATTCTTTCATCATTCCCCATAAGCCGTAAGGATCATTTTTCAATTCATTTTCATACAGCGAAACCACTGAAAATATATCGAAAAGCATCGCTTTGCAGCTGCCGATGTATGCTTCTTTTATAAGCCCTTTTTCGTATGCCATTGCCTGTATTTTATACCATGCTTTTACAGGCGGATGTCCTGCTTCTATAAACCATTTATCAGGCGGATAAATGCGATTTATCTCTTCTGTCGGAGCAAACTGTTTATTTATATCATCAGGAGTAATTCCTTCAACATAATGCATTGCGGTAAGCTTATAAATATCAACTCCGAGCATAAGAGCTTTTCCGCCATTGTGAATAGCATAATCAAGACCGCCATTCAGAGCTTCTCTGCCGTGCTTGCCCCACCCCGAAGTACTTATAGTTTCACGTCCTGTATACGTATCAGACATCATTCTGAAAGTATCAGCGATGATTCCCATTGCAGTATGTTCTGTATCAGGATCAAGAATCCTGATTTTTACAGTTATACCAAGTTTTTTATCATCTTCTGTCAGTTCAAGTTCTCTGCTTAGTCTCAGAGCAGGCATAAAAATACTGCCTTCTTCTGTAACAAGCTTTTTAAGTGTATCAATTACAGTTAATGCTCCGCCTTCAAGTTCACCGAAACTGCTCAGCGAGCTGTGTACCTCTATAGTCATGCCTTTTTTAATACCTAATTCTGTCAGGGCGTTTTCTAATTGTTGTTTTGTTACCATAATGTCCTCATTTTCATGTTGTTATTCTAATGCAGTTCCGAGTTCATGTGCTTCTTTCAGCGCGGAACTGTCTTCGATAGCACCGATATTCTTGACTCCGCGCACCAGCACTGTGCCGATATCATACGGCAATACTATTTTACTTACAGACAACTTTACACTGCTTACATCAGAATTATTATACAGAAAGCTGACCTTATCACCTCTACAAAGCAATTATATCAAATGAAGAAATATCCGTCAATATATAGAATCGCCAAGAATATACTTGACATAAGTCGGAAATTGTGATATAATCGACATATGTCAGAAAGGAGATGTGCTTATGCCAAGGCCTCAGAAATCACGCCGTATATGCTGTTATCCAGATTACTGGAGCTTTGCCCCGGATCAGGATACTGCAAACGATACGGTCATAATGTCACTTGACGAGTTTGAGACCATACGTCTGATAGACTATCATGCAAAGACTCAGGAGCAATGTGCTTCCGAGATGAACGTCGCAAGGACTACCGTTACGGCAATTTATGACAGTGCAAGAAAGAAACTCGCTGCAGCTCTGGTCGAGGGCAGACGCATTGTTATTTCAGGCGGAAATTACACACTTGACAACACTATCTCCGAGGAGATAACTCAGAAAGGAAGCAGAATTATGAGAATAGCAGTTACCTATGAAAACGGACAGATATTCCAGCATTTCGGCAGAACAGAGCAGTTCAAGCTCTACGATATTGCCGACGGAAAGATAATAAACGAGCAGGTCGTAGGCACGAACGGCGCAGGTCACGGCGCTCTTGCAGGTTTCCTCAAGAACGCACAGGTCGATGTGCTTATCTGCGGAGGTATCGGCGGAGGAGCACAGATGGCTATGCAGGAGGCTGGTATTACTCTCTACGGCGGTAATATCGGAAGTGCCGATGAAGCTGTTGCCGCATTCCTCGCAAATACTCTTGCACAGAATTCAAATCCAACCTGCGATCATCACCATGAACACGGCGAAGGTCATTCCTGTGGCAGTCATTCCTGCGGTAATCACTGATGAAGATAATCACTCTTGTTGAGAATACTTCTGCAAACGATAGCTGTATTGCCGAGCACGGTCTTTCGATATATATCGAGACTGAAAAGCACAGGCTGCTGCTCGATACGGGACAGACTGACGCAGTCGTGAATAATGCGGAAGCCCTCGGCATAGACCTGACCGCTGTTGATACAGTTATACTCAGCCATGGTCATTACGACCATTCGGGTGGTATCCTGCCTTTTGCAAAGCTGAATCCTAATGCAAGGATAATCATGCAAAAATCCGCAGCTGAGCCGCATTACAACGGCGAACGCTACATTGGAATTGATACAGATATACTGAAATTACCGAACGTTCAACTCATAGACGGCGATATACAGCTTGATGACGAACTGTTTCTGTTCAGCGGTGTGACCGGTAGAAGGTGCTATCCGCAAGGCAACAGAAAGCTGTCCCGTATGCGTAACGGCGAGAAGGTCGAGGACGATTTTGCCCATGAGCAATGTCTTGTCATAACACAGAACGGCAAGAACTGGCTGCTGTCAGGCTGCGCTCACAACGGAATACTCAATATCCTTGACAGATACAAGGAACTTTTCGGCAGTGAGCCTGACTTTGTTCTGAGCGGATTCCATATGATGAAGCGTGATGGAGAGCATACCGAAGAAGAAAAGGCTGTCATAATTCAGACGGCACAGGAGCTTGTAAAGATGAACACTGTTTTTTACAGCGGACACTGCACGGGCTTACCTGCCTTTGAACTGATGAAAGAGATAATGGGCGACAAGCTTATGGCATTGCATACAGGCGCAGAAGTACAATTAAAGCTACTATTTTAATATGCTGAATAATATGAAAAATGCAGTCCGTTAGGACTGCATTTTCTGTTTATCATTATAAATATACATTACACTCCGTATTGGAATGAATTTCAGTTAATAAAACAAGTCTTTAAATGTTGACTTTATTATCCGTACGAATAATTACAAAAATGATGCGATAGCTATTTCAGGTGGTTCACATTCATAAAGATTTTCGATCCTCAGAAGCGGTATATCAATGTTTTCCGTTTCGTGGTGTTGTACTGTTATTTCAGCCGTTACAGTAACCCATTTCTCACACTGAACGCTGTAAAATTTGTTGTATAAAGCAACGAACCAGCAGAGCTCCATATCTGCTTCACAGCATGTTATTATATATCTTCCGACTGCGAAAACATTATTGGGAAGCTCAGGGCGTGAAGATATTATTGCTTTGAACTTAACGGTCTTACCATTATATTTCTTTGCATCGTTTATAATATCACTGTACCATATCGCATAATCAGTATCCTTTATGACTATGGTCGGAGCATCTATATCAAAAGGCAGTGGATCTTCTATGTCATCAACTATCATCATTCCGTTATCGGCTTCGTAATATATCTCAGCTCTTCTGTTTATCGAACGAATAAGCTTATGCAGTTCATTTACATCAGCTCTGTTTGCATAGCGATTGAAGATCACAACATCGCTGACGTTGACTTTGTCGATAACCAGACTTCCAAAGTTTTGCAAATATATCTGAAATACGGATGCATCGGAAATAAAAACCGTCTGGAATATCTTCCAGTTCACAGGCTTGTTCATAAGCAAGTCCGTGAGATGCCACATACCGTTATATTCAATCAGTATCTTATCTGCATCACATTCCTCTGACAGTTTATATAGCAGCTCTTCGTCAAGCTCTGACTTATCCTCTATCGTATGAAGTTTAATGCTTTTGCCATTGAATTGTGACAGATCAAACTCCTCTATTCCTTCTTCACAAGTGAGAAGAAGAATGTTTTCATCAAGTCCGAAGCGCTTATTGGATATCGTTTCCTGAATAAACTTTGTTTTGCCCCCTTCAAGAAAGCCAAGGAAAAGATATACAGGTATCGCTTTGCCGCTCATATTGTCAGGCATCTTTCAAGCTTTGAAAGGATATCTGCTTTTTTATAGCCTTTTCCGATGAATACCAGCTGATTGATGCGGTCTCCGTAAACCTCATGCCAGTCGTCCTTCAAGTCTGGATAATTCTCAAACATAGCATCAAGTTCCTCCTGCGGGCAAGCTGCAAGCCATTCATTCAGTTCAGTTACGCTTGCATTTCTGCCAGCCTGTTCAAAGAGCTGGATATGCACATCATCATCAGAGAACCATACATAACCCTTTGTGCGGATAAGCTCTGTAGGGTACTCGTCTACCAGTTTCATGAATTTATCACGGTCAAATGGACGAACTTCCTCATACACAAAGGAAGTTATACCGTATTCGTCCATACACGCTTCCATGTCGGTTGGCTCGTTAGTATTGAGTGCACGCTGAACTGACGATGACGCAAGCACGGCATGATAATCGAAATCCTTGCCGTGAAGTATCTTGTCGGTATCGACTTCACTGTTGACACACGGTATTATCTCCGCCTCTGACTGAATATCACGGATAGCCTTAGTCACCTCATCTGTCTGTTCCTTGCTGAGAAGATCAGTCTTGTTGAGGATTATCAGGTTGCAGAATTCGATCTGGTCGATAATAAGGTTGATGATATCACCCTCTTCCGTATCATTCTCCATTGAGATCTCACGCAGAAATTCATTATATATACGATCAGCGTCAACAACGGATACTACAGAGCTGAGATACACATTGGTATCAGGATTATCCTCGGTATAGACAACGAATGAAGCGGCGATATTTGAAGGCTCGCTTATTCCTGATGCCTCAACAAAAACAGCTTCTATGTCAGGGAGCTGAGAAATACGCTCGATCTCTGCAATGAATTCATCACGAAGAGTACAGCATATACAGCCGTTCTGTAGCTCAACCATTTCAACGGAAGCGATACGGTCACGATTCTTGTTCAGAAGAGCAGCGTCTATGTTGACGCTGCCCATATCATTTACGATAAGTGCTATTTTACGCTGTTCCTGTTTCAGAAGATTCTGCATAAGAGTAGTCTTTCCCGAACCGAGGTAACCTGTGATAAGAATAACCGGGATTTTTTTATTATTCATTCTGTACCTCATTTCATAACGCCTGTAAGAACATCATAGTTCTTCTGCATAAGGGATATATAGCTTGCACCGCTGCTTATATCGCTCTTAGATACCGACTGGAGAGAATTGAGTTCAGCGATTTGGGCTTTCTTTCCGGATGTACTGATAATGGTATTCGCAATATCCTTGCTTGAATTTTCAAGTATAAAGATAGTTTTGCAGTTAAGCTCCTTCACCTTATCCGAGAGGAATGCGATAGTCTCGAAGCTTGCCTCTGTTTCAGCGGAGCAGCCGATGAAAGCGGCATAGTAGTCAAGACCGTAATCATCAACAAAGTAACGGAACGGAAATCTGTCACCGAATACAAGTGTCTTTACCGAAGAACCGTCAACAAGCGTCTGGAAGCTGTTATCAAGGTCGGAAAGCTTTGCAATATAGCTGTCAAGGTTAGCCTTGTAATCAGCAGCGTTTGCAGGATCAATAGCTTCTATATTCTTCTCGATCTCGGCACAGAGAATCTTTGCGTTTTTCACAGAGAGCCAAACGTGTTCATCGTATTCTTCTTCGCCTTCTTCGTGTTCATGCTCGTGGTCATGCTTTTCGCCGCCTGTCATTTCTTCAACAATATCCTCAGCATTTAAAGATGAAGGATAGTATGTGGGAAAATGTGTTCCTTCTTCAACAAGGCTGTCAAAGCCGTCATTTCCGCTGTAAAGATGGAAATGCTCAGGCTCGGAAGGCTCAATATTATGGTCGCTGAATACAATGTACTTTGCAGCACTGTCATCGCCGGACTTCTTCTCAAACTTATATCGAACCTGCTTAGAACCATCATCCTTTGTTCTGATATAGAAACCGCTGTAATCGTAATCTGCCTTGATGGTCTTATCAGCATTTACATATTCAACTGAAGGAGCTTTGATATTGATAGTAACTGCATCTGTTTCATAAGCAGTTGTGTACTTCTTCTTATAATCCTCAGCTGTCATAGTATCATCATCTTCCTCAGCCTTATGCTCCCATACCTCATCAAGAGAGCCGTCAAGAAGAAGCGGATAGGTAGACTGCCAGCTTCCGTTCCATTCTGAAAGGGTACGATCCTTTACATCATCGTCTTCAAAATCAGTATTGTGCTCATGGCTGTGTTCATGTTCGCTTTCCTGCATACCTTCTTTGAGTTCTTCAACTTTTGCAGAATCACCGAGAACATCCATAAGATTTATGACCTTCATATTCTTGTTGTTAGCTTGCTTAAGTGTGTCTTCAACCCATTGGTCAGACTCACCGCCGACATATACAAACATGTCACAGCTTGTTATCTTCATAATATCATCAGCAGTTGGCTGATAGTTGTGAAGATCTATTCCGCTGTCGAGGAGATATGTAAGGTTTACATTGTCAGCGTGATCTCCGATTATTTCTTTTACCCAGTCATATTCAGGGAAAATAGTGCAGACTACGTTATATGACTTTGAAGCGTCAGGGGATGAAACCGTAGCCTTAACGACAGAATTATCAGAAGATTTGTTATTGTCAGAGCTGCATCCTGTAAAGCTTGCAGCTGCTATAGCAATACTAAGTATCGCAGTTATAGTTCTTTTCTTTAACATGGGATATGAACCTCCAAATTGAATGATATATATTTTTTCTTTTGTCCTGTAACGTTTATTATCATTCAATTCAGAAGTTCAACTTTAAGAGAAATTAGAGTTGTTTTATTTGACATAGTGCTTACAGCAAATAGTAAAGTAACCATAAAGCCTATGACAAATGCAATCGATAATACAGGTGTATCACTGGCAGTTCCGAGAAGACGGACATTATTGAAACACTGTGTAAGCTCACTGCATACAGGACAGTTCTTACCTGTACAATGATGACGTATATGCTTTACTATCATAAACGAAGAAATGACCAGCATAAGCATAATGGAAATTGTTATCAAAAAAACAATAAATCGGTTTGCAACCTTTTTCAAAGCTATCTCTCCAAAAATCAATATCAGTTATTCATAATACACTACCGTTGCTGGCAATTGTCGCACACTCCTGTCAGCAAGAGTTCTTCATCTGTTCTAACAGGGCAGTTTTCATGAAGTTCCTTTATTATAGAATTACAGACTGTTTCGTCTATATGGTATATTTTTCCGCAAACTTTACAATGGAAACTGATTCTTGAATTATTATTATCATTTTTGCATAGCCTGTATCGGAATTCACGGTTGCTATCTGTTTTTTTACAGGTTAATCCGAGCTGAGTAAGGTTATTCATTATACGATATACCGTGCTTTCGGCTATTGGAATATCATTTGGCAATTCATTCCTGACACCTTCTATGATTTCATGTACAGTTAAATCCTCATTTATATGTAAACAAAGATATGATAATATTCTTTCTTTTTGGGGCGTATTGTAGGAACTCATGTTTTCACCTCTGCTTCAAAATAAAAATGATTATCATTATCATATTCGCTTTGTTTATTATATCATACTTGATTTGAATGTCAATACTTTCACAGCATTTTTCATATTCTTTTCACAATTGAGAATGAATATCAAATTAAAAAATCGAAATGAAACAATATAATTTTGAAGAATATGTGTATTGAAAACATACCGTGTAAGCTCTTATTATTAATTTATGTCGAATGAGTATTTGACGCTGTATCTTGAAGAAGAGGAAATGACAAAACTGATAGATGCTCTTGATAAATATGCTCAGGAGAAACAACTTCTTATTTTAGTTCCTCCAGCCCGTGTTGACTGCACGCTTTGTCACCATAGAATGATAAATACCATTATTTTTCATAAGGCTGTCATGATTACCGGACTCAGCTATCTGTCCGTCTTTGATGACCATAATATTATCCGCCCCGATGATCGTATTCAATCTGTGTGCGATAACAAGTAAAGTCTTACCCTTGCAAAGTTCACTGATTGCCTGTTGAATGTAACTCTCATTGTCAGCATCCACGCTTGCTGTTGCTTCATCAAGGATAACAATTGGTGAATCCTTCAGGATACATCTTGCAATCGAAAGACGCTGTGCCTGACCTCCCGAAAGCGAAGCTCCGCCCTCACCAATGACTGTATCAAAACCGTCGGGAAGTTCCATAATGAAATCATAACACCGTGCCTTTTTTGCTGCTTCGATGATCTCCTCGCGGCTTGCATCAGATCTTCCAAGAGCGATATTGTTATAGACCGTATCCTGAAACAGATAAACACGCTGGAAAACCATACTTATATTATCCATAAGCGTAGCAAGCGGTATATTGCGGATATCCGTACCTCTCAGCAGTATTTCACCCGACCGGATATCCCAGAACCGTGCCAGCAGACTGGCAATTGTTGATTTGCCGCCGCCTGACGGTCCGACCAGTGCGGTCATTGTGCCTTTGTCAGCTTTGAAAGAAACGTCTTTGAGAACATCTTTCTGATCGTAGGCAAAAGTCACGTTTTTATATTCAATTTCAGGTGCATCGCAGTCCGTAAGCGTTTGTGCACCGCTGTCATCAAGCTCATTTTCAGCAAACAGAGCCACTATTCTGTCCATGCAGGCACTCATAACCGTCAGTCTCGCTTCCTGATCATAGAAGGTCTTGATCGGAACAAACAGATCAAAAAGAAACAGCAGCATACCGATGTAGTAATTCAGAGGCATAGCTCCTTTGAAATACAGGAATGACGAAAGTGCCAGCATTAACACAGTACCCGCAGCATAGATCATGTTCACTCCACGTGCCCAGGGAGCGTGTTCCTCCTCAAATTCGAGATTGACCTTGCAGTTGTGTTCAAAGCTGTCTGTCAGCTCCTTTGATTTTTCGCCGAGCAGATTATAAGTCTTGATGATACCAATACCCTCCGTGAAATCCAGTACCGCTTCGGTCTGTATCTCAGCGGCATCCTGCCTTTCCTTTGAGTGTGAAAGGTCGCTTTTTATCATTCCTCTGCCGAGCAGCATCATGCAACCCGTAACTGCGAGTGATGCTAAACCTAACCGCCAGTCAAAGAAAAACATGAACACTATCATGATTATCTGCGAGAATAAATAGCTCATCATATCTGCAAGAACTGCCATACAGTTTTCCTCTATGAAGACCATATCCGTTGACAGCACTGAGCTGATGCGTCCGATGTTGCCTTCGGTGAAAAATCCCATTGGCATACGGCGGAGATGCTCGCCCAGCTTCATACGCATATCCGCAAAGATCATATATCCGGCTGCACTCTGCAATCTGTCGGAGATATTCTGAAACAGTGCCTGTACTGCTACACTGCCCACAAGTGCAATAGCTGCATAAATGCAGGCCTTCTTTGTAAGCTCGTCTTCAATGAAAGCAGATACGATCAGAAATGTTGCAATCGCAGGTACCTTCATCAGCATACCTTTTAAAAATGACAGAACCATCGCTCCGTATATTCTGCCCTTGTATTTTCCTGAAACATCAAGGATTCGCTTTATCATACCTATCATGCTATCACCTCATTTCCAATAGTCCAGTTCGCTCTTGCTTCACTGCTGTTCCAGAGCTTTTTATACTCATCACAGCTTTGCAGAAGCTTTTCGTGAGTGTCGGCGGCAATGATATTTCCGCCCTTCATCACGCATATTTTGTCAGCGTTAACTATAGTCTGCAGGCGGTGTGCGATGACAAGAACTGTTTTGCCCTTGATGATCTCAGCAATAGCAACATTCATTTTTTCCTCATTTTCCGGATCTATAAATGCCGTTGCTTCGTCGAGGACGATTACGGGGGCATTTTTCAGTATTGCTCTCGCAAGAGAGATGCGCTGACGTTCACCGCCGGAAAGCATTTTTCCGCCGTCGCCTGCCATTGTGTCTATGCCTTTCGGCAGACGTGCAAGGAATTCTCCGCACTGCGCTTTTTCGGCAGCCGCTAAGACATCATCACGACTTGCATCAGGCTTACCGATAAGAATATTCTCATACAGCGTGGTATTGAACAAAAACTGCTCCTGAGAAACATAAGAAATATTGTCATTCAGCGCTTCAATACTCATATCCGTTATGTCCTGACCGCCAAGCGTGATCGTTCCGCTGTTCAGGTCGTAGTAATGCACCAGCAGCTTTGCAAGGGTGGATTTGCCGCTGCCCGATTCACCCACCAGAGCAGTGAGCGTACCCTCACCAAGTTCCAGTGAAACACCGTGCAGAACTTCCTGTTCCTTATAGGCAAAGCGAACGTCATCAAATTGTACGATATGCGAACTGCCTGTAAACGAGTTGCCGTTAGAATGCAATGGTTCGTTGTCCATAGCCTTTTCAATCTCATCAACTTTGTAATTGAGCTGCGGAAATTTGCCTGCAAAGTTCAGTGCTTTCAGCAGCGGCACACCTATAGACAGCGTCAGGCAGAACACCAGCACCAGATTTGCCAGTGTGACAGAGCCGTTTATGATCATCAGCGTACCCACAGGCAGCATCACAAGTGCCACACACGGTATGAGTGCACTGTAAAGAGCCATCCACGGCCAGCAAATCTTGTACCACGCAAGTGTGAAATCACGGTAGCTTTTGATATCGCTCTCGTAACGTTTGTAGGATTCGCCGTCCCGTCCGAAAACTTTGACGACTTCCATACCGTTTACATACTCTATTATTGTTGAATTCATCTTTGCGGCGGCAGTATAGTAATCGTTCATTTTCGCCATACCGGCCTTGAACATCATACCCATTGCAAACAGTCCAAGCGGCAGAGAACAAAGGGACAGCAGTGCAAGTTTCCAGTTGGCAAAGAACATACAAACTATTGCGATAAGCGCCATTGATAGATTTGCTATTCCCTCAGGTATAGCGTGTGCAAGCAGAAGCTCTACCTGATCGATATCATCAGTGAACAGCTTTTTTATTTTTCCATTGCCCATGTCCTGTATCGTGCCAAGGGGCTGACGTTCCAGCTTTTTCTGCAATGAAATACGGAGATTTTTCAATGTGTTGAATGCTGCAATATGTGAGAACTTCAGTCCCAGAACATATAAGGTAGCATATACTAACATAAATATAAAAATTAAAACGATATGACCTGTGTAATACCCTGCCGAGAGCTTTTTACCGCCAAGCAGCGGCTGAATGATACGATATACCAGAAAAAAAGGCACAGCTGATGCGATAAGTGCTATAAACATTGTTGCCAGTGCCGCATATGTATATTTGATATATCTGCCCATATAGGGCTTGATCTTACTGAACATTGTCTTTTCCTCCTTCTATAATTATAACGTCTCTCCAGTTGAAAAATCTGCACATTACACGGCAGTGTTCCTGTATTTTCTTCCATGACATCTTATGGATAAAAGGTTCGCATACACAGGTCCAGTATGAGGAAATCAGAAAATGGAATTCCTCCCGTGTGACATCAGCCCTTGCGAGTCCGCGTTTTTTAGCCTCGTCATAGAATTTTTCATAGGCGTAACTAAGTTTTTTCACAAATTCATGACTAAAGTTTTCATATCTTGTTCCTGCAGCTTTATCAATAAGTAGGGTGAATGTGACTCTGTTGTCGTAAAGCAGCTTGAACATGGGGATAAAACTCTCATACGTCATAGTCCAGGACGCAGTTATATCTTCATTGCTGAGTGCGGAAAAATCAATATCTGATCTGCTATCCACAAAAGTGTTAAGTTCATACACTATTTTGCTGACAACAGCACAGAAAAGTTCTTCTTTACTTTTGTATCGCTTATATAGCGCTCCTGTTGTGATATCTGCATTCTCACATATTGTTTTGAGTTCGGCTTTTATAAATCCGTTTTTGATAAATTCTTCTTCCGCACTTGCAAGCAATCGCGGATCAATACTTGTATCTGGTGTTGACATTTCTTCGCTCCTTTGATATTTGAATTATCGATAATTCGATTATTATTTTAGCACATACTAACATATGTGTCAATAGTAAGAATTAAATACTCAGTCTCGTTTTTGTAACAACATGGATAAAATGATTTTATAATGAGCTTGCCAAACGGTGAAAAGCAGCGTATTTCCATTGCAAGAGCCATAATGAAGGAATCTCCCGCTATTATTCTCGATGAAGCAACTGCAGAAGACTATAATTATCAATCCATTTAGTTACCTAAAGCTAACAAATATTGACAAAACTTTATCAATGTGGTATTATGACATTGATAAAAAAATAACAAAGAGGCGATTCAATAATGATCAATACATGGCAAAAGGAATGGGACGGATTTACAGAAGGCCGATGGAGCACAACTTCTGTGAACGTCAGAGA
>Ga0310786_10002298_pt1 | contig 29470 bp, 42 predicted proteins | sample AusTroGonzalo_MG_FD_203881 | JGI IMG/M metagenome (GOLD analysis project Ga0310786, IMG submission 203881) | Bovine rumen microbial communities from tropical cattle in Woodstock, Queensland, Australia - Gonzalo_03 (v2) (version 2) | ecosystem: Host-associated > Mammals > Digestive system >...
ACAAGACAATATGTGTGATTGTTTATTATGTCAAAGCCAACAGTGTTAAATCTTTCCTCCATAACAGCTTCTGCAATTGCCATTCCAACAGCATTTGCAAAACCTTGCCCTGATGGACCGGTTGAAGCATCAACCCCATCAGTTTTTCCATATTCAACATATGTTGGAGTTTTTGATCCTGCCTTTCCATAATTTTTTAAGTCCTGCAAAGAAACATCAAAACCAAACATTGAAAGCAAACTGTAATAAAGTGCACTTGCGTGACCAGCAGACAAAACAAATCTGTCTCTGTTTAAAAAATCTGTATCAGACGCATCAAAATTGTAGTGATCTTTGAAAAGCGCAAACAAAATAGAGGATGCCCCAAGGCAAACTCCAATATGTCCAACTTTTGCATTTGTGATTGTTTCTGCAGAAAGTGCTTTTAAATAGTTTTGTGCTTTCTGGTTTATGTTCATAACATTCCTCTCAACGTTTCAATAATTTTTTTGCAAACAAATTCTTTGTCTGTTTTTTTGACTGAAACAACAATGTCTGTAAATTCTCTTGCTGTTTTTTCTCTGGCATCATAAGAAATTGCCGCTATTGCTCCAGCATTCTCTTCAATATATTTTTTTGGTGCATCTAAAAAAATCATCAGCGACTCTTTCTTTAAAATTGGTTGGTTGTTTGCAAAATAGTCAAAACTGATTGCCACAACAACATTTTCAAAAGACGCCACATGCCTTATAACTTTTCTTTCACTCTCAATCAAATATTCTTTTGAACAAAGTTTTTCAATCCTGTCTTTGTCAATAAGTTCATACTCTACAAGGTCTTTTACATCACAAAACATCATACCAAGAGATTGTGACAAAGTTTTTCCGACATCTGCCGTCCATTTGTCACAAAGTGAAACAAGAATTATTTTGTTTACGTTAGTTTTGTCCATAGAGATATTTTATCACAATAATATCTTATTGCAAAAATATTTTTTAATATTGTCCACTTTATTACAAAAAAAACAGAGAAAACTCTGTTTAAATAAATTCTATCTCCTCATTTTTTGGCTCTTTTATCTTCTTTCGTTTCACCTTGCCTCTAAATATCTTGAGTATTTGTGGCATTAGGTCAACAGCAGCTTTGTACCCTTCATCCACCATCTCGTCAAGTCCTTCAATCTTTGTTGATTTAAATCTTTTGTTGTCCACAGCAATCATAAGATCAGAAAACAAATATCCTTTTACTGCATTACTCTTCATAAGCACTCTTATCGAACACCCCAAAACATCCAAAAGTTTTGAACTGTTTGTTCCATAAGTCCTTGTGCTGTTGCAATCTACAGCAATCACATAATCACACCCAAAATGTCTTGGAATATTCGCTGGAATTGTATTCTGCAAACCACCATCTACCAAGAGTGCCTCTCCAAATTCAACAGGCTGAAAAAACCCAGGCACACAACAACTTCCAGCTATTGCTCTTGCAAGATTTCCATGACTGATACAAATTTGATTTGTGGTTTTAATATTTACCGCAACAGCCGAACACGGAATCTTTAAGTCTTCAATGTTTATATCTCCAAAAGTATCAACCATCAGTTTTTCAATGCCATCGGTTTTTGAAGTAAACTGCAAAAAACCATTTGTACGTATGTCACTTGTCTTTACATTTTTGCACTTTTTATAAATTTCTTTAAAAGACATTCCGCTTGCATAAGCTGCGGCAAAAATACTGCCAGCACTTGTGCCAGCAACATAGTCAAAAGAAAGCCCATATTCTTCAAATGCTTTTATCACTCCAAGGTGAGAAAAACCTCTGGCGCCACCACCGCCAAAAGCAAGTCCAATTTTATGTTTTTTCTTAAACAACTTTTCCACAAAAAGATTATATCAAACTTTCTGCTTTTTTAACAAAAAAAATATAGATTTTTTGTCAATTTTTAACAAATTACGTATTGACAAACTATAAAAAAAATGTAAAATAATAATAAGTATACTGGAGGGGAAAATGACAAAGAAACATCGTGTAGGAATTTACAGAAATAGAATGGCTTTATCTGAAGAAGAAAGAGTTGTGCTTGACACAAAATTATTTGATGCAGCAAACAATTATCACACATTTGAAAACCCTGAGAAAACTATCAAAGATTTGCTTGAGCAAGGTGCTGACCCAAATTTCTATAAAGGCAACAAAACAACAACCCACATTTTGGCAACAGCCCCTGAAAACCTGCTTCAACTTTGCCTTGAATATGGTGGCGATTTGACAAAAGCAACAAAAATGGATGGACTTGGTGAATATGGTTACTTACCTCTCCACATTCTACTTTGTCAAGGTAATATAGAAAACGCTAAAATTGTGTTAGAACATTTAAAAAATTATGGCGAACTTGAATTTATTATGACTGCAAAAACTGCAAGATATGGATATTCATTTCGAGTTTGTGCTTCGCAGGGATCAGAACGAAAAGAGTTGCACCAACTTTTAGATGAATACAATATTCCACACAACTTGCCTGATTCAAAAATGCGCACAGAATTGGCATGGTCAGCAAGCTTTGATGACCTTGATGCAGTAAATCATTTGAGAGAAACCGGTTCACTTGCAATAATTTATGACAAAAATGGAAAAGCACACAAGGCAAGCAACACTCCTCAACTCTCAACCGATGCAAGAAAAATTTTGTTTAACATGGAAAGAGAAGAAGGTTTATCTATGAGTAAGCCTGAAATGGCTCTTGGAAAGTAGGAGGATCAAAATGAGCTCAAAATACAGAGAAATATTAAAAATCAAGGTTGAAAGAGAAAAAATTGCTGCAAAAAAAGAGCTTATCAATACAGAGATAGAAAATCTGTTAAATAGGCCAATTGAAGACCAACCAATTGATGATATGTATATTGAAAATGGTCTGCACAATCTTGTTGGAAGAGAAATTACGATTTCTGCTGAAAAAGGAAACACTTCTGGTAGGGTTGAAGATGTTTGTGGCTCTGGTTACAAAATAACATTTACAATTGATGGAAAAACTTATCCTCTTTTCAGTGAAAATGGAAACAATATTTACAATATTAGAGAACATGCTACGCAAGATAGCGTTTATGAAAATGACCATTTCACAGCTTCAATTGTGGAGCAAATCGCTTTTGGACTTGGCATGAGATATGCAAGAGAATATGCATTAGATATGGAAATAGAGTATGACAAACAAGAGGCAGAACTTGACGAACAAGAATCATCACTTTTGGGTAGCTCTCTTGGACACAATGAAGGAAAATAAAAAAGACTGAAAATTCAGTCTTTTTTTTATTTCACTATCAAATTTTCATTGCCAATGATACCGGTAAGCTCATTGACAAGATAGTTATTTATCTTTACCCCATCTTGGAAGACAAATGCCTTGCCAGATGAAGAACATTTGATAACAACTTGAGTCTCCCCTGGATAACTTGACAATGCCTTTTTTACTTTGGTGTATGTGTCAGGATTTTTTGTATCAAATTTTAAATAAAGTTTTTCTTTACCTTTTGATTGCACCTCTTTTTCTTCGTCATCTTTCCAAAGGAAAACTGCTTCACCAATGACAGATGTCTGTCTGCCATCTCTGATGTTAATATGTCCTCTAACAGTCACAAGATTGTCTTCTTCCAAAATCTCTCTATATTTTGTGACCGCATTTGCAAAGAAAGTTAGTTCCATCGTACCCTTAAGGTCTTCAAGTTTGACATAACACATGCTTTTTCCAGTTTTTGTTCTCTTCATGTTTACTTCTGTGATAATCCCACCGCATGTAAATGGTTGTCCATCTTGCAAACTTGTTTCAGAAATGACATCTTCAACATCCATATCATAATCTTCGTCACTTATTTCCATTTCTTCATCTTGAGCAAGCATATCAGAAGAAAGATCAAAGTTTTCAAATTTCTTTGCGTAATCTTGAAGTGGATGTCCAGACATATAGACACCAACAATTTCACGCTCATATTTCAAGAGCGTTTTTTTGTTAAACTCTTTAATGTCAGGATAATCGAGTTTGTCTTCAAGAGCTTCACCAAATGGCAAGCAATCATCATTCATCAAACCACCAAACATTGAAATTTGACCAAGTTGGCTGCTCTTTTTGTCCTTGATAGCTCTGTCAACAGCTTTCTCATATACTGAAATATATTGAGAGCGGAACTTACCAAAACAATCAAAAGCTCCACTATAAATCAAACACTCAATAGCTTTTTTGTTTACACCGATGCCTACTGCACGCTTGATAAAATCCTCAAAACTCTTAAATTCACCATTCTTTTCACGTTCCTCAATGATGGCATCTGTAACTGCTGTTCCAACATGTTTCAATCCACCAAGGCCAAATCTAATTGCTTTGCCTTCAGTGTGGAAGTAAGAGTAACTTTTGTTTATGTGTGGTGGTAAAACATCAATTCCCTCAGAACGCGCAAAAGAAATATATTTTGTGATATTATCTGCGCTGGTAATACGATTATTTAAGTACGCAGTCAAAAATTCTGTTTCGTAATAGTGTTTTAGGTATGCCGTTTGGTAAGTGATGTGAGCATAAGCACAAGCATGAGATTTGTTAAACGCGTATTTTGCAAACTCCTTCATCTCATCGAAGATTTTTTCTGCAACCTCTTTGCTGTGTCCAAGTTTTACAGCGCCAGGAATGCTATGTTTTCCGGAAGGATCTTCCCAACCATTAACAAATTTTTCTCTTTCTTTGTCAATTTTTTCAACTTGCTTTTTTCCCATGATACGACGAATGTTGTCTGCTTGTCCCATGCTGTATCCGCCCATAACTTGAACAATCTGCATAACTTGTTCTTGATAAACAATGCAGCCATAGGTAACATTTAAAATCGGCTCCAAACAAGGGTCGTCATAGACAATTTCATCTGGGTGGTGCTTGTTTTGAATAAATCTTGGTATAGAATCCATAGGACCTGGACGATACATGGCAACTCCAGCGACAATATCTTCCAAACAAGTTGGTTTAAGGTCTTTCATAACCTTTTTAAATCCAGCACTTTCAAGTTGGAAAACAGCATCTGTGTTTCCGTCCGCAAGCATTTGATATACTTCAGGGTCATCATAAGTAAAGTTTGGATCATAAAAATCAATCTTAACTCCGTGATTTTCATAGATATAATCACATGCTTTTTTGATGTCGGTCAAAGTCCTAAGTCCCAAAAAATCCATCTTCAAAAGGCCCATATGCTCAAGTTCAATCATGTTGTACTGTGTCACTCTTTGCCCTTCAGAAACGGCAACTGGCACATAGTTTGAAACTGGATCTGGAGAAATCAAAACACCACATGCATGTGTAGAAACGTTTCTTGGCACTCCCTCAAGTTTGATTGCCATATCTGCAATGTGTTTTATTTCTTCATTGTTGTCATAAAGTTCTCTAAGTTCTGGAACAATAAATTTATCATTTTCAGGCTTACCTGTCGTCCCAAAATAATACTTCAAAACGGGTGGTTTTTTGATTCCGTCAGGCAATTTATTTGGAATCAGCTTTGTGATGTGCATAACCTCACTGATAGGAATACGCAAAACTCTTCCAACGTCACGAATGGCATTTTTTGCCTGCATACATCCAAATGTCACAATGTTTGCCACATGATCAATGCCATAACGTCTCTTGGCATATTCAACGACCTCTCCTCTTCTATCCATACAAAAGTCAACGTCGAAGTCCGGCATAGAAACACGCTCTTTGTTGATAAATCTTTCAAAGAACAAATTATACTTGATTGGATCAATTTTTGTAATTCCAGAGCAATATGCCACCAAGCTTCCAGCACCGCTTCCACGTCCTGGTCCAACAGGGATACCAACAGATTGTGCATAATTGATATAATCCCACACAATCAAAAAGTATTCAACAAAGCCTTGCTCTTTAATGATGCCAAGCTCCATTTCCATTCTGTCAATAAGTTCCTGTGTAACCTCTTTATAATTTCTGTGAAGCCCTTCATAAGATATTCTTCTCAAAAATTCATAAGGCTCTTCTCCTGTGTCTGGCCTATATACAGGAATATAGTTTTTAGAGGCAGGAAGTTTGTATCTGTCATCTACTTCAAAAACTTCTCCAAGAGACTTTGTTTGAATAACAACATCACACTTGTTTGCAATTTCAATTGTGGTCTCCATTGCTTCTTCAAACCCAACCATTGCCTCTTTCATTTCTTCATAAGTTTTTAGATAAAACTCATTCGTAGAAAATTTCATTCTGTCTGGGTCATCAAGAAATTTACCCATCTGAACGCACATCAAAACATCTTGCATCTCTGCATCATCTTTATAAAGGTAATGAGCATCATTTGTCGCCACCATCTTGATGTTGTGTTTCTTTGACATCTCCGCCAAAAAATCATTTACAATTTTTTGTTCTGGGATTCCATGGTTTTGAATTTCAAGATAAAAATCTTCCCTTCTAAACATGTCGTTCATTTTCAAAATAAGGTTTTCTGCCTCATCAAATCTTCTTTGCAAAATAAATTGTGGAATGTGGCCAGCTAGACATGCAGAAAGGCAAATCACACCTTCAGAGTGTTCTGCCAAAACCTTGTAATCAATTCTTGGCTTGTAATAATACCCTTCAGTAAATGCAATTTCATTCAATTTCAGCAAATTATGATATCCGGTATTATTTTTTGCAAGCAAAATAAGATGGCCCATGTCATCTTTACCTTGCTTTCTATGTAAATCGTTACAGATGTAAAATTCGCATCCGAGAATAGGTTTTATGCCCGCCTTGATACATTCTTCATAAAATTGAAGTGTGCCATACATGTTTCCATGGTCAGTTATGGCAACAGCACTATACCCACGCTCTTTTGTGATTTCAACAAGTTTTTTGACCCTTGCAATTCCGTCCAAAAGCGAATACTCTGTGTGAACATGTAAGTGAACAAAATCTGCCATCATTCCTCCAGTGTGCTTGCAATTTTGATTATTTTTCTAAAACGATGATTAAGCCCAGAACGCGTCAACTTGATTGTTGACAGTTTCAACAGCTCGTCCAAGCTCTCTTCTTGATTTGCCAGTCTCAAAACTGCAACTTCTTGCAGATCTTCCGACAAATTCTCAAGACCAATTGTGTTTATGATTGTATTGATTGCTTGAACCTGCTTCATGCTTGCTTCAACAGTTTTGTTTATGTTTGCATTTATACAATTTACCTGTCTGTTTACCTTATTTCTTAGCTCTCTAGTCACGATTTCATTGCTCAAATCAAGCACACATTTATTTGCACCTAAAAGCGCCAACAAATCTTGAATTGTGTTTGCATCTTTCATATACAAAACATAAGAATTTTTTCTTTCAAAAATTTTGCCGATAATGTTGTATTCCGCCAAAATGCTAGACAATTCAATCAAAAACTCGTGACTTTGAGAAGAAAACTCCATGTGATAACCTGAGCCACAACTTTGTGCACTGTCAGCGGAAAGCTTAATGCTTGAAGTGGAACAACCAACGTAGACACCCTTGATAAAAGACCTTCTTTGATCATCTTCATTTAAAAGATTTTTATCAAGCCCAACGTCAAATGAAATTTCTCCATTTACAATGTCAATCACTGAAGCATCAACCAAAAGTTGTTTAAATTTTTCAACCTCAAATGCTGTCTCATAATAAGTGTTTTTGTTTATGCTATAATTTTCGCCAATTTCAATTTCTACCTTGTCACCATACAATTTCTTGACAATGTTTTGGCAAAAATCCGACAATTTTTCAACATCGGAAACGATTTTTATATAAATTTTGTTCTCTTTTTTTGAAATTTGACCGCAAGAATGAAAAAGCCCGGACAAAAAAGCAATGGCACAATTGTCATCTTCTATAGGTGTCCTCAAAATCTCTTCTTTTGATTCTCGCGAAAAACTCATCAAAAACCTCTTTTCTTGTTAAATTTTGGCAGTTTATCAATGTTGACAACTTGTGAAATTGGAATGTTGTATTTGTAAACTGTGTTCATTCCCCTGTTTACCTCTCCAACCCTGTCCGGACTGTGAGCATCAGAGTTGACAATAAATTTAATCCCCTCTGCCTTCATAATTTCGATTTCATCACTTGTAAAGTTTATGTGCTTGCCATTAAGTTCAACAAAAACTCCCTTTTGTTTCGCAAGTTTTGCAACAGCGATTGTATCTGTCTGAAAACCAAAATTAAGGTGAGTTATAACATCAATTGGATATTTGTCAATTGCTTTGAGCATGGCAGTGGTGTTTCTGCTTATTCTTTCTTTGCTTGGTCCAAAAATCTTTGCAACAACATTGTTTGAAAAATTCAATTGCATTTTGTCTTTCAAAGATTTCATGTGGACAAGCTTGTGATACCCCATAAGCAAAACATCAAGATACTGCAAATCTTCTTCCTTGACATCAACATCACCTTCAAGTGAAATCAGGTTTGCCTCAACTCCCAAAAGAATGTCGACGCCAGTAATCTCTTTTGCGTTTAAAATTTCCTCTTGGATTTGAGGAATAAGTTTCCTTCTGACACTAAAAAACTCATGGTTAAAGCCATGATCTGTGATTGCAATCTGCTTAAGCCCCTTGTCTGCAGCAACAGATGCATTTTCTAAAATCGTTCCCTTTCCATGATGATTTCTAGAATATATTGTATGTGTGTGATAATCTCCGTAAAGTATCATCAAAAACTCCTCAAAAGTATTTTATCACTTTGCGGTCTTTTTTACAAACTATTTAGTCAAAATGACGGTAAATGGTCCGGCGTTGCTCTGATTGATTGTCATATCGGCTCCAAATACACCAAATTTAACTTCTACCCCATAGCTTTCAATCATTTTTGCACATTTCATATAAAGTTCGTTTGCCCGTTCAGGTTCTTCTGCCAGCACAAAACTTGGTCTGTTGCCATGTTCACATTCTGCAGCAAGAGTAAATTGCGAAACAAACAAGATTTGTCCTTTAACATCTTGCACTGAAAGGTTTGTTTTGTCATTTTCATCTTTAAATATCCTTAAGTTTGCAATCTTCTTGGCAAAATACTCAAGTTTGCTCTCTTCATCTTCTTTTTCAACACAGAAAAAGACAACGAGCCCCATTCCAATTTTTGAAATAAGCTTGTCCTCAACATATAGTTCGGCACCATCTACAACCTGAACAACAGCTTTCATTTTTTTCTCCTATTTGTCAACAATCACAATTTCAGTTTCAAGTTTTACTCCGTATTTCTGCAAAACTTTTTCCTTTATAAAAGAAACCAAATCTCTTACGTCACTGGAAGAAGCCTCTCCACTGTTGACAACAAAACCAGCATGTTTTTCTGAAACCTCTGCTCCTCCTATTTTAACACCTTTTAACCCCAAACTGTCAATCATTTTTGCTGGGAACAGAACTTCGTTTTGTAAGTGGATTTGTTTAAAGACACTTCCTAGTGAAAATGCGCTATATGGTTGGACAATTTTTTTTCTTTCAAAAAAATCACACATATGTTTTTTTATTTCTTTTGATCTACCTTTTTTCAGTTTAAGCCTCACCCCCAAAATTATCCCATCAATTCCAGATTTTCTATATGCAAAATCAATATCACCTCTTCTCAGATGAATAATTTTGTCGTTCCTCAACACAACAATATATCTTACAAAGTCAGAAATCTCATGTCCAAAACTTCCACCATTCATTTTGACAAGACCACCAATTGTGCCTGGGATCCCATATGACCACTCAAGACCAGCATATTCCCTTTCTGCAAGTTTCTGATTGAGAGCAAAAAGATTGATACCTGCACCAACATAAGTCCCTTCTTTATATGAAATGAATGTGTCAAAGTTTTTCATATTTATTACCATTCCATTAAAGCCCTCATCATCAAACAATGTGTTGCTTCCATTGCCAAGAATGAAAAAGCTTTCATTATGCTTTTCCGCGAATCTTAAACATCTTTTAAGCTGTTTTGTATCCTTTGGAAAACACATTTTTTGCGCGTTTCCTCCTATTTTTATAGTGGAATATTTTGATAATTTTTCATAATATTTTATATCAATATTTTTTAACATAAAAATAAATATGAAAAAATAAAAATAATTGTTATAATAATTATAAAAAACGCTGAAAATACGTATTTATGGTATTTTCAGCATTTCTCTAAATAAATTATTTAATTTGTAAAAAACAAATTCATTTTTATTTTTTAATAATTTTTAAAATAAAAAAAATCTCTAAAATAAGAGATTTTTTTAAATAAATTAAACCAATTCAACAACAGCCATTTCAGAAGCATCCCCACGACGATTGCCGAGTTTGATGATTCTTGTATAACCACCAGCTTGTCCAACTTGTTTTGCTCTTTCTGCATATTTTGGAGCATAAACATTGAAGATCTTTTCAATCAATGGATGATTGATTCCTTCAATTCTTGCTTGGTATGCTGTGATAGATTCTTTTGGCTTTCTTTGTTCTTGCAAATCATAAACATAAGACATAATCTTTCTTCTTGCTGCAAGTTTCTTTGGACCATCATTAAGAACATTTGCCTTAACTTTCTTTCCATCTTCACCCTTGATTTCTTTTTCAACTTTCAATGTGTCTTCATAAGAATTGATTGCAAGTGTGAGGATTTTTTCAGCTTGGCGAGCAGTAGATTTTGCTTTTGCAAGTGTTGTCTCAATTCTGCCATTCCAGAGCAATGTTGAAACTTGTCCACGAAGCAATGCGTTTCTTTCTTTTGAAGGTCTACCCAATTTTTCGTTAGCCATAATAAACTCCTTTTTTATTTTTCATTTGGAAAAAGTTTATTCCTCTTCTTTACGAAGACTTAAACCATATCCCTCAAGTTTTTGTATAACTTCCTCAACCGACTTTGCACCAAGATTGCGAACTTTAAACATGTCGCTTCTTGACTTCTTGAGAAGGTCTTGGATTGTGTTGATTCCTGCTCTCTTCAAGCAATTGTAAGAACGAACTGAAAGGTCCATTTCTTCAATAGGAAGCTCCATAAGTTTAACTTGTTTGTCTTCCTCTTTTGAAACCAAAATTGACATATCACCAATTTGGTCGCAAAGCTCAATAAAGAGATTTACGTGCTCATTGATAATTTTTCCAGCAAGGCTGATAATTTCTCTTGCTGAAACCGTACCATTTGTTGTAACTTCAAGTGTCAATTTGTCAAAGTCAATACTGTGTCCAACTCTGGTTGCATCAACATTAAAGTTTACTTTCTTTACTGGTGAGAAAATACTATCCATTGCAATAAAGTCAATGTTGTCATATTTTGCTTTGTTCTCTTCACTTGTAACATAACCACGACCATTTCCGATCATAATGTCCATATCAAGAACAGCACCTTCGTCCATTGTGCAAATATGCATATCTGGATTCAAAATTTCAACTTGATCATTTGCTTCAAAATCTCTTGCTGTAACCTCTCCAGCCTTGTTCTTACGCAATTTAAGGTATGTTATAAAATCTCTGTCTCTGTTTGTGCATTTTACTGCAAGACCTTTCAAATTCATAACAATATCAACTACGTCTTCTGTTATTCCACGAATTGTTGAAAACTCGTGTGCAACTCCAGCAATTCTAAAAGCAATAACCGCTGATCCTGGAAGTGCAGAAAGAAGAGTTCTTCTCATACAGTTTCCAAGTGTAATTCCATAGCCTTTTTCAAGTGGTTCAACAACAAATCTTGCGTATTGTCCACCATCTGTCTCTTCACAAGTGATTCTTGGCTTTTCCATTTCCATCATATTCAAATTCCCCCTAATTATTATCTAGAATACAATTCAACGATGAGTTGTTCTTTGATATCTGTGTCAATATCTTCTCTTGCAGGCAATGCAAGGATTTTTCCTGTTAAAGTCTCTGTGTTAAATTCCAACCATTTTGGCATAACAATTTTCATCCCCTTGAGTTCTTTAAACATCTCAAGTTCTTGTTTGTTTTCTTTAACAGAAACAACGTCACCTACTTTTACTCTGTATGATGCAATTGTAACACGTTTGCCATTTACACAAATGTGACCATGGTTTACAATTTGACGACACTCTGCTCTTGAAGCACCAATTCCCATACGGAATACAACATTGTCAAGTCTTCTTTCAATCAAAGACAACATGTTTTCACCGGTAACTCCCTTTGTTTTTACAGCGTCATCATAATATTTTCTAAATTGTTTTTCTAAGATGCCGTACATTCTCTTAACTTTTTGTTTTTCACGAAGCTGAAGTCCGTATTCTGTAACTCTCTTTCTTGATGCACCATGTTGTCCAGGTATAACTGGTCTTCTTTCCATAGCACATTTCTTTGATGTACATCTTTCACCTTTAAGGAAAAGTTTACGTCCTTCTCTTCTGCACTGACGGCAATCTGGATCAATAACTCTTGCCATTTTCTATCTCCTTTTAAATTCTTCTTCTTTTTGGAGGTCTGCAACCGTTATGTGCGATTGGAGAAACATCCTTAATAAGTGTAACAGTAAATCCAAGTGTTGAAAGACAACGAATAGCGTTTTCTCTTCCATTTCCTGGTCCCTTTACATATACTTCAACGGATTTCATTCCATTGTCAAGAGCAACCTTTCCTGCTTCTTCAACACATGTTTGTGCTGCAAATGGTGTGCTCTTCTTGGAACCTTTAAGTCCAAGTCTGCCAGATGAACAAGAAGAAATTACATTTCCTGACATGTCAGTAAATACAACAATGTTGTTGTTGAAAGAAGTTGTAATATGCACTTGTCCCTTGTCAATATTTCTATTAACTCTTTTTCTTGTTTTAGCTGTTTTCTTTTTGTCAGCTGTGTTCTTTACGTTTGCCATACACTAACTCCTATTTACCCTTTTTAGCGCTTCCGCTAACAATTTTCTTTGGTCCCTTTCTTGTTCTTGCATTGTTTTTTGTGCTTTGACCACGAACAGGAAGACCCTTTCTGTGACGAATGCCACGGTAGCATCCAATTTCATTAAGTTTTTTAATGTTTAAACTTACTTTTGATTTAAGTTCACCTTCAACAACTAAATTGTGTTCGATATAGTTACGAAGTTTTGCAATTTGCTCTTCTGTAAGATCTTTAACACGAATGTCGAGTGACAATCCTGTTGCTTTACAGATGTCACGAGCAGTTTTTACACCAATTCCGTAAATATAAGTCAAACCATATTCAAGTCTTTTTTCTCTTGGAAGGTCAACACCAGCAATTCTTGCCATTTAACTTTTCTCCTTTTTATTAACCTTGTGTTTGTTTATGTTTTGCGCTCTTTGGGCAAATAACCATAACTTTTCCGTTTCTTTTGATAACTTTACATTGGTCACACATTGGTTTAACCGATGCTCTTACTTTCATAATTTGCTCCTTTCTTTTAACCTTTGTCTCTCCAAGTAATTCTACCTTTTGAGAGGTCATACGGACTCATTTCAATCTTTACTTTGTCGCCCTCAATAATTCTAATAAAATTTTGACGAAGCTTTCCAGAGATATAAGCAGTGATAACATGCCCATTTGACAATGTAACTTTAAATGTCATGCTTGGCAAAACTTCTGTTACAACTCCTTCAAATTCAATCACATCTTGTTTAGACATACAGACTCCTTTAAAAATTTTCTGATTTCCGCATTGATTTTTTCTTGTCCAGATTTGAGTTTTTCGACTTCGAACTCAATTTTTGAAGCCTTCTGAACATGCTTAAGGCTTTTCTTTTTCGGTTTGTTTAACTTCAATCTGTCACCATCCACAAGCCAACAAAATTTTTCATCAACTTCGGTCACAATGAAGATTTGATTTTTTTCTTTTCCAGCAATGGCTTTGACAACACTACCTTGTTTGATATTCATCATCAGGCTCCAATGTCAAAATTTCGATTCCGTTTCTAGTGAAAAGAACTGTGTTTTCATAATGGGCGCTAGGTCGTTTATCTCGAGTAACAATACCCCATCCATCATTCAGCATCCATATTTCCTTTTTTCCAGCATTGATCATAGGCTCAATTGCCAAACATGCATTTTCTGCAATGACAACTCCGTCCGTCTCTTTGCCGAAGTTGAGGACTGATGGTGCCTCATGCATTCTACGACCTATGCCATGTCCACAGAGTTCACGAACAACCGAGAATCCATTGCTCTCTGCGTGAGTTTGCACTGCATGAGAAATTTTTCCAATTCGATCACCAATTCGCACATTTTCAATTCCCTTGAAAAAACACTCTTTAGTCACCCTTATCAGCTTTTCTTTCTCCGCTGAAATCTCACCGACAGGATAAGTCCTTGCAGCGTCACCATGATAGCCTTTGTAAGCTACAACAAGGTCAACACTGACAATATCGCCCTCTTTAAGCACAATATCTTTGCTTGGTATTCCATGAACAACCATTTCATTTACAGAAATGCAGGTTGAAGCAGGAAAACCTTGATAGCCAAGACAGGCCGGCGATCCACCACTCTCAATTATAAACTTTTCAATTGCTTTGTCAATGTCATAGGTTGAAACGCCAGGTTTAATCAATGTTTTTGCATACACAAGCGCCTTACATGTAAGCTCGCCAGCCTTACGCATCAATTCAATCTCACTTGGAGTTTTTTGAATCATCTTGCAATCTCCTTTAAAAGTTTATAAGCAGACTCAAATGTTGCATCTGGAGACAAGCCCCCATCCACAACAGATAGTCTATCAGCGTAGAAGTTTATAAGTGGTGCTGTCATCTTTTCATAAACTTCCAGACGATTGTTTAACGTTTCCAAATTATCGTCATCTCTTTGGAAAAGTGGTGAGCCACACTTATCGCAAGTATTTTTAGAATAAGTCGCTGTATTGTAAATTTCACCACATTTACTGCACATTCTGCGACCTAAACAACGACGTTTGAGTATCTCAAACGGAACGTCTAAATTGATTACGGCGTCAATTTTTGCAATTTTCTCAAGCTCTTTTGCTTGAGCAACCGTTCTTGGAAATCCATCAAAAATCACTCCATTTTTACAGTCGTCTTTTTTGATTCTTTCCTTCAAAATTTCGATTGTGACGCTGTCTGGAACAAGTCGTCCTTTGTCAATATAACTTTTTGCCAAAATGCCAACAGGTGTTCCATTCTTTATATTTTCTCTAAACAAGTCTCCTGTTGAAACTTGCACAAGGTCAAATTCTTTTGTCAACATTTTTGCCAGCGTTCCTTTTCCAGAAAATGGAGCTCCAAGCAAAATTATATTCATAGAATTTCCTCCTTTAGTTTTCTTGTTAGATGGAGCTTTCGCCCCATCTTTTTAATCCAAGAACCCTTTATAATTTCTCATCAACATTTGAGCATTAAGACCTTTGTCAAATTCAAGTGCAACAGAAACCATAATCATAAGACCCGTTGTGCTGAATGCACTTACAAGTGATGTGATGATGATGTCATTTGGCACAGCCTTGAACACCAAGCTTGGAATCAAAGCGATGATTGCCAAGAAGAATGCACTGAAAAGTGTGATACGTCTTGAAATTTTTCTCAAATAATCTGAAGTTGTTTTTCCAGGTCTAATTCCAGGAATAAACCCACCCTGCTGTTGCATACGTCTGCTAATTTCATCTGTATCAAATGAAATTTGTGCATAGAAGAATGCAAACGCAAAGATGAGAAGTGCCAAAAGCACAATATATACCCATGAATTTGTGCCCATATAGTTTTGATACCAATAATAAGCATTTGAGTTTGGCCAGAATATGCTCATAACAAGTTGTGGAAGCGTCAACAATGATGTTGCAAAGATGATTGGCATAACCCCTGAAGCATTCAATTTGATTGGAATGAATGTGTCTTGCCCACCATACATTTTTCTTCCCTTAATTTGTTTTGCATATTTTACTGGGACTCTTCTTTCAGAGCAATCCATAAATACAATAAACCCAAACACAAGAACAAGTGCAACAAGGTAAATGATGATTGACCAAAGTCCTTGAAGATTGCTAAGTGTAATCTGCTTGATTGCAGCAGCAATTCCAGAACCTGCTGATGAAATAATACCAACAAAGATCAACATGCTCATTCCGTTTGCAACACCGATTTGAGTGATTCTTTCACCAAGCCATACAGTAAACATAGCTCCAGCAGTCAAAATCAACACAATTCCCGTTGCAATAAGCCATACTGGCATATTAAGATAATTTGTATCTATATAGCTCTTATAAGAAATAACAATTCCTATTGATTGTGCAAGTGCAAGCACGAGCGCAGCAATTCTTGTATAGAAACTGATTTTTCTTCTTCCATCTTCACCCTGTCTTGACAGGTTTTGAAGTGATGGAATAGCAACTGTCAAAAGTTGAATGACAATTGATGCGGTGATGTATGGTGAAACACCAAGTGCCAAAATTGCACCGTTTGACAACGCATCACCAGAAAGCATGTTCATCAAAGAGAAAAATGTTGTCCCCTCTGATGATCCAGCCATCGCCTCTTTAAGATTGAAACCAGGGCAAACAAGCGCACATCCAACTCTATACAAAACAAGTAAACCCAAAGTGATAAGAATTTTCTTTCTTAAATCCTTAACTTTGAAGGCATTTGCGAGTGTTTTAAACATAATTTACTCCTAAAATTTAAATTTTCAGCAAGTTGAATTATTCCAACTCGATTTTTCCGCCTGCCTTTTCAACTTTTTCGATAGCAGCTTTTGTTGCTTTTGCAGCCTTGATTGTAAGAGGTTTTGTAAGTTCTCCATTTCCCAAAACTTTAAGTCCGTATGGAGCTCTCTTACCAACAATTCTGTATTCATACAAAAGTTCTTCCGTAACAACTGTGTTTGCGTCAAGACTTTCAAGGTCTCCAACGTTTACTGTTGCATATTCTTTTCTATAGTTGTAATTGTTGAACCCACGGATAGGAACTTTTCTAATCATTGGGATGTTTCCGCCTTCAAATCCAGCTTTAACACCGCCACCACTTCTAGCCCATTGACCTTTGTGTCCTCTGCCAGAAGTCTTTCCAAGACCAGAACCTATACCACGACCAACTCTAACACTTTTGGTTGTAGAACCCTTTGCAGGTTTAAGATTTTCTAATTTCATAATAGCTCCTTATTCTTCAACCACTTCAACCAAGTGTCTTACATGGAACAAACTTCCACGGATACTTGCGTTGTCTGGTAAAATTCTAGTTTGATTAAGTTTCTTAAAGCCAAGAGCTGTCATAATTTCGGCTTGGTGTTTGTTGTAACCAATTGCACTCTTAACCCAAGTAACTTTCAATGTTTTTTCCTTTTTCATAACGCCCTCCGACTAAATTTCTTCTGGCTTTTTGCCACGACGTGCAGCAATTTCTTCTCTTGTTTTAAGAGTAAGAAGCCCATTCAATGTTGCGCGAACAACGTTGATTCTGTTTGTTGAACCGTGAATCTTTGTAACAATATCCTTTACGCCGGCAACTTCCAAAACAGCTCTTGCAGCACCACCAGCGATCACTCCGTGACCTTCTTCTGCTGGAAGCATAAGAATGTTTGTTGTGCTAAACTTTCCTACTGTTTCGTGTGGGATTGTTCCGTTTACAACTGCAATCTTGTGCATGTTTTTCTTTGCAACAACTGTTGCTTTGTCAATAGCGTTTGGAACTTCATTTGCTTTTCCAATTCCCATTCCAACATTTCCCTTGCCATCACCAAGAACAACAAGAGCTGAGAAACGCATTGTTCTACCACCCTTAACAACCTTTGTAACACGACGAACATGAACAAGTCTCTTGTCCATTCCATCATCAACCTTTACAGGTCTTTCACGACGAGTGTTTTGTGGTTTTTCGCTTTTATTTTTCTTAACTACTTCTTCAGCCATGCGATCCTCCTAAAACTCAAGTCCAGCTGCTCTTGCACCATCTGCAACAGCCTGAACTCTTCCTGTATAGAGATATCCACCTCTATCGAAAACAACATTTTTAATTTTCTTTGCTTTCGCTCTTTTTGCAACTACTTCACCAACAATTTTTGCGGCTTCAGTTTTTGTTTTGTCTTTGATAAGTTCTGCGACTTCTTTATCAAGTGTTGAAGCAGAAGCGAGAGTCTTACCATTTTGATCGTCAATAACTTGAGCATAGATGTTGTTTAAACTTCTATAAACATTGAGTCTTGGTCTCTCAGGAGTTCCAACAACAATGTCTCTTACTCTCTTATGACGAACAATTCTGTTTTTGTTTTTATCTTGAACAGTAATCATTTTTCATTCTCTCCTTTTACTTCTTGCCTTTTGCAGCCTTACCAACTTTTCTTACAAGTCTCTCACCATCAACGTGAATTCCGTATCCATGATATGGCTCATATGGACGTTTTGCTCTTACATTAGCGCAGAACTGTCCAACTCTTTGTCTGTCAATTCCAGATACAACAACTTCTGTTGGAGCTGTAACTGTAACCTTAACATCTGATGGAATCTCAACCTCAACTGGATGAGATACTCCAAGTGCCATAACAAGTTTGTTTCCTGAAACTTGCGCCTTATAACCAACACCGGCAATAATAAGTTTCTTTTCCCAGCCCTTTGTTACACCAACAACCATGTTGTGAACAAGCGCTCTGTAAAGACCTTGTTTTGCATTGTATTCAGGATTGTCATATTTGAAGTGAACGTGGTTTCCTTCAACTTCGGTCTTAATGTTTCTGTCGATTTCTTGAGTCAATGTTCCTTTTGGTCCAGAAACTGTGATAACATCACCATTTCTTATAAAAGTTGCACCATTTTCAAGTTCAACCGGTTTGTTTCCTATTCTTGACATTTTCGACCTCCTACCATACATAAGCGAGAACTTCGCCACCAACATTCAATGATCTTGCAACTCTGTCAGTTACAATACCCTTGTTTGTTGAAATGATAGCGATTCCAAGCCCGCTTATAACTTTTGGAAGATTGTCTTTGTCTGAATAAATACGAAGTCCTGGTTTTGAAATTCTCTTCAAACCTTGGATAACGCTTTGTCCATTTTCATCATATTTGATTGAAATTTGGATGTTTTTGAATGCACCAGCGTCAACGAGGTTGTATTCATTTATATATCCTTCTTCCAAAAGGATTCTAGCAATTTCTAATTTTTCCTTTGATGCAGGGATTTCAACAGTCTTATGTTTTGCACTAATAGCATTACGAAGACGAGTCAACATATCTGCGATTGGGTCTGTAATAAACATAATTCCCTCCTTACCAACTTGACTTTTTCACGCCAGGAATTTCCCCGCGGTTAGCCATTTCTCTAAAACAGATTCTGCAAATTCCATACTTCTTAAGCACAGCGTGTGGTCTTCCGCAGATAGAGCAACGAGTGTATTCTCTAGTTTTATACTTAGGTGTTCTTTTTTGCTTTGCAATCAATGATTTCTTAGCCATTCTCTTTCCTCCTATCTAGCAAAAGGCAAACCAAGTGCCTTTAAAAGTGCTTTTGCTTCTGCATCTGTCTTTGCAGTTGTAATGAAAGCAACATCAAGACCTCTAATCTTCTCAACCTTATCATAAGAAATTTCTGGGAAGATAAGTTGTTCTTTAATGCCCATAGCATAGTTTCCTTTGCCATCAAAAGACTTTGCAGGAACTCCTCTAAAGTCTCTAACTCTTGGAAGAGCAATTCCAACAAGTTTGTCAAAGAACTCATACATTCTTGTTCCACGAAGTGTAACCTTTGCACCAACTTTCATTCCAGCTCTAACTTTAAAGTTTGAGATAGCTTTCTTTGCTTTTGTTGCAACAGGTTTTTGTCCTGCAATAAGAGTCAATTCTTCAACAGCTGTGTTGAAACTCTTTGAGTTGTCTTTAACATCTCCAAGTCCCATATTAAGAACAATCTTAACAAGTTTTGGAACTTCGTTGACATTTTTATAACCAAACTCTTGTGTAAGAGCAGGAACAATTTCTTCTTTATAACGTTTTGCTGTTTGATTTTGTTCTTTCATCTTTGTCACCCTTACTCTTCTGATTTAGCAGAAGTTGCTTTTTTCGACTTTTGTGTTGCAGTTTTTGGAGCAGCCTTTGTTGTGCTCTTCTTTACTGCTGGTTTTTCAGCTGTCTTTACTTCTGCTTTTGGAGCAGCAGCTTCAGCTTTTGCACTCTTTTTAACTTCTTTCTTTACAGCTTTTGCAAACTCTTTGTCCAAAGAAGCAGAACACTTTTTGCAGATTCTTACTTTCTTTCCATCAACTGTGCTATGAGCAACTCTTGTTGCCTTTCCACAGCTTGGGCAAACTACCATAAGGTTTGATGCTTCAACTGGTGCATTTTTCTTCAAGATTTGACTTTTTTCGTCTTGTTTTCTTGCTTTTTGGTGTTTTGTAACAATGTTAACTCCTTCAACCAAAACTCTGTTATTCTTTGGAGAAACTTCTGTTACTTTGCCTGATTTTCCTTTTTCTTTTCCAGCGATTACAACAACTGTGTCGCCTTTCTTAATCATACTCATTATAACGCCTTCTCCTTTTAAATAACCTCTGGTGCAAGAGAAATAATTTTCATATATCCCTTGTCACGGAGTTCTCTTGCGATAGGTCCAAACACACGAGTTCCTTTTGGTTGTTTTTGGTTGTCGATGATAACTGCTGCGTTGTCGTCAAAACGGATATGAGAACCATCTGGTCTGTTGAGACCTTTTGTTGTTCTTACAACAACTGCTTTAACAACATCACCTTTCTTTACTGCTCCACCTGGGATAGCTTTCTTCACTGAAGCAACAATAACATCACCGATATTTCCACTTCTTCTGAAAGATCCACCAAGCACTCTGATACACATAATTTCTTTTGCACCAGTATTGTCAGCAACTTTAAGTCTTGTTTGAGGTTGTACCATAATCCATTTCCTCCTTACTCAGCTTTCTCAACGATTTTTACAACTCTGTGATATTTGTCTTTTGAAAGTGGACGAGTTTCCATAATAAGAACTGTGTCGCCAATTCCACATTCGTTGTTTTCATCGTGTGCTTTAAATTTTTTTGTTTTCTTTACGACTTTTTTGATTTTTGGGTCTTTAACTCTGTAAGCAACTTCAACTACAACAGTCTTGTTCATACTGTTGCTTACAACAACACCTTGTCTTGTGTTTCTTGCATTTCTAAGTTCTTCCATTGTTATTTCCCTCCGTTTGCTGCAATTTCTTGTTCTCTTATTGCAGTCTTTACTCTGGCAATTTCTCTTCTTACATTTCTGATTTCAAGAGGATTTGCCAAATTTCTTGTAGCATTTGAAAAACGAAGATTAAAGAGTTCATTTTTAAGTTCTTTAAGTCTTGCATTCAATTGTTCCAAGTTTAAAGTTTTGATTTCTTCATTCTTCATTATTCTTCACCGCCTTCTACGACAGCAGTCTCTTCTTCACGCTTGATAAACTTTGTTCCGCATGGAAGTTTGTTTGATGCAAGTCTAAGAGCTTCCTTGGCTGCAGCCTCAGCAACTCCCTCAATTTCGAAGAGCACTCTGCCAGGTTTTACAACTGCTACCCAGAATTCTGGATTTCCTTTACCGGAACCCATACGAGTGTCAGCTGGTTTCTTTGTTACAGGCTTATCTGGGAAAATCTTAATCCAAACTTTTCCACCACGCTTGATGTATCTTGTAAGAGCAACACGCGCAGCTTCAATTTGGTTTGATTTAATCCAGCAAGGCTCTGTTGCAATAATTCCGAATGTGCCGTAAGCAAGTGTGTTTCCACGAAGCGCTTTACCTTTCATTCTTCCTCTTTGCACTTTTCTTCTTTTTACTCTTTTAGGCATTAACATTATTCTTGTCCTCCTTTATGGATTGTTTAGACAAAATTTCGCCTCTATAAATCCAGCATTTGATTCCAAGTTTGCCATAGTTTGTGTAAGCAGCTGTTTCTGAGTAATCAATGTCAGCTCTAAGAGTGTGAAGTGGGAGTGATCCCTCCATATATTTCTCTGTTCTTCCGATTGTGTTTGCACCATCGATAACACCGCTAACTTGCACTTTGCAACCTTTTGCTCCAGCCTTCATAACTCTTTGAATAGCTTGTTTCAAAGCTCTTCTCCAAGCAACACGCTTTTCAAGTTGTTGAGCAATTGACTCAGCAACAAGTGTTGCGTCAAGGTCTGGTTTCTTAACTTCTTTAACATTCAAAACAAGATTTTTTACTGGACGAACAAGCTTGTTAAGTTCTTTCTTAATCTGTTCAATTCCAGCACCCTTTTGACCAATGATCATACCCGGTTTTCCTGTATAAATGTCAACTTGAAGTCTGTTTTCTGTTCTTTTGATTCCTACTTCTGAAATTCCTGCAGAAGCATACTTTTTGTTAAAGAAGGCTCTAATATCATGGTCTTCTTTAAGATTTGCGGCAAAATCCTGTTTCTTAGCAAACCAAGTTGATTGCCAATCTTTGTTTATGCCAATTCTAAGACCGATTGGATTAACTTTTTGTCCCATTATTTTGCCTCCTTCAACTCGTCAAGCACAATTGTGATATGACAAGTTTTCTTTAAAATTCTGTCAGCTCTTCCTCTTGCTCTAAAAGCAATTCTCTTCATAAGTGAGCCAGATGTTGAATAGCATTCTGCAACATAAAGGTTGTCAGCAGAAAGTCCCTTGTTATTTTCAGCGTTTGCAATAGCACTCTTCAAAACTTTAAGTGACTCTGCTGCACCAGCTTGTGGCATATATGTCAAAATTGCAACAGCTTCGTTTGCTTTCTTTCCTCTAATGTTGTCAAGAACAATTCTAACTTTTGATGAACTCATACGAATGTCTTTTGCAACAGCGTAAGGACGATTGTCTTTATTTGCGGCTCTTTTTTCAGCCTTCTGTCTAATTCTTGTAGCCATCTTTCTTCTCCTAGTTCATTTTTGCTGCGGCTTTCTTTTGTCCCGCATGACCTTTAAACGTTCTTGTCAAAGAGAATTCACCAAACTTATGTCCAACCATGTCAGCTGTAACATAAACAGGGATATGTTTTTTACCATTGTGAACTGCAAAAGTAAATCCAACAAATTCTGGGTAGATTGTTGATGTTCTTGACCATGTTTTGATTGGCTTTTTTACACCACTTTCTGCCATTTCGTTTACTTTTTTCAAAAGTCTTGGGCTCACATAAGGTTTTTTCATTTCTTTACTCATTTAAGCACCCCCTAGTTAACTCTCTTAACCATTAAACGGTTAGATTTATTTTTCTTCTTTCTTGTCTTCAAGCCAAGAGCTGGTTTGCCCCATGGTGTCACAGGTGACTTCATACCAACTGGGCTCTTTCCTTCACCACCACCGTGTGGGTGATCGTTAGGGTTCATAACAACACCACGAACTGTTGGTCTAACTCCCATATGTCTCTTTCTTCCTGCTTTTCCAAGAGAAACGAGCTCATGGTCAAGATTTCCAACTGTTCCGATTGTTGCACGGCATGTAAGCAAAACTTTTCTCATTTCGCCTGAAGGAAGTTTAAGTGTTGCATACTTTCCTTCTTTTGCCATAAGTTGAACTTCTGCACCAGCAGAACGAGCAAGTTGTCCACCCTTCTTTGGTTCAAGTTCGATATTGTGAATAAGTGATCCTACTGGGATGTCTGAAAGTGGAAGATTGTTTCCAACTCTGATTTCAACTCCAGCACCACTCATAAGTGTGTCGCCAACTTTAAGTCCAACAGGAGCAATGATATATCTCTTTTCTCCATCTTTATAAGAAAGGAGTGCAATATATGCTGTTCTGTTTGGATCATATTCGATTGCAACAACTTTTGCAGGAATGTTATCCTTGTTTCTCTTGAAGTCGATGATACGATACTTCTGTCTATTTCCACCACCTTGGTGTCTTACAGTAACTTTTCCCTGTGCGTTTCTTCCAGCATGCTTTTTCTTAACAGCAAGGAGAGACTTTTCAGGTTCTTTCTTTGTCAATTCTTCAGTTGAAAGTTTTGAGTAAAATCTTCTTCCGGCTGAAGTTGGATTACTTTTTATAATAGCCATTTTGTCCTCCTAATTAAGATAAGCTCTCAAAGAAAGCGATAGGTTTTGACTTTTCAGTAAGTGTAACAATTGCCTTTTTATAGTCACTTGTTCTACCAACTGTTCTGCCTTGTTTTGTATTTTGAGCTTTCTTGTGGCCCTTTACATTGATTGTGTTTACTTTTGCAACTTCAACATTGAACATTTTTTCAACAGCTTGTGCAATTTCAACCTTGTTTGATTTTTTGTTTACAACGAAACTATAAATCTTGTTTTGAATTCCACTGTAACTTTTTTCAGTAAGAATTGGTCTGATGATAACTTCATTTACTTCCATTATGCGTTAGCCTCCTCTAAAAATTTGACTGCGGATTCAGTTAACACAACATTTTTGTTTGCAACAACATCATAAACACTCAAAAGTTCAACATTTACAGCCTCAAATCCATCAATGTTGTTGATTGCTCTAAGTTCGTTGTCAGAGTTTTGTGTTGAAACAACCAAAACTGAACCATCAAACTTGAAAGCATTCAAAAATCTTTGTGCGTCTTTAGTTTTTGCACTAGCAATCTCAAATTTGTCAAGCACTGTAATTTCTTTTTGTGCAAGTTTTGCACTGAGTGCTGACAAGAGAGCTGTACGTTTTGCTTGCTTGTTAACTTTCTTTGAGAAGTCTCTTGGCTTTGGAGCAAATACAACTCCACCACCAATGAATTGTGGTCCTTTTGTAGAACCTTGTCTTGCTCTACCTGTGCCCTTTTGTCTGTAAGGCTTTGCAGAGTGTCCTCTTACTTCACTTCTTGTAAGTGTGCTTTTGTTGCCTTGTCTTTGATTTGCATTGTAAGCAACAACAACTTCGTGAATGAGAGGTTCGTTATATTCAACGCCGAAAACTTCATCTTTAAGAGTAAGCGTTTTTACTTCTTCGGCTTGCATGTTATAAACTTTAACCTTTGCCATTTCCTCTCTCCTTATTTAGAAGCCTTTACAGTTTCTCTGATTGTAAGAATAGAACCTTTTGCTCCAGGAACATTTCCCTTAACCAAAAGAAGGTTTCTTTCTGTATCGACTTTTACAATTTCCAAATTTTGGATTGTAACTTGTTCGTTACCATATTCACCAGGCATATGTTTGTTTTTGAAAACACGTGATGGTGTTGAGTTGGCACTCATTGATCCAACTTCTCTATGAACAGGTCCTGTTCCGTGTGTCATCTTAAGTCTGTGTTGATTCCATCTCTTGATAACTCCACTAAAACCATGCCCCTTTGTGATTCCGATAACATCTACCTTGTCTCCTGCAGCAAATGTATCAGCTGTTACAACTACGCCAACTTCAAGATCAAGAGCAAATTCTCTCAAAACTTTGCAAGGCTCTGTCTTTGCTTTGTCAAAAACACCTTTTTGTGGTTTTGTAACATTCTTTCTTTGTTTGTCGAAGGCACAAACGACTGCATTGTAGCCATCAACTTCTGTTGTCTTCTTTTGAACGACTGTCATAGGACCAGCCTCAACAACAGTAACAGGTATAACCAATCCCTCGTCAGTAAAGACTTGTGTCATACCGAGTTTTTTACCTAATATTGCTTTCACTTCTCTTTACCTCCTAGAGCTTGATATTAATCTCAACACCTGCAGGCAATTCGAGTTTCATCAAAGCATCGATAGCCTTTGAGCTTGGATTGTAAATATCAATAAGTCTTTTGTGGGTTTTGCTTTCAAATTGTTCTCTTGAATCTTTGTACTTGTGTGGAGAACGAATCACGGTTACCACTTCTCTATCTGTTGGAAGTGGGATTGGCCCAGAAACCCTTGCACCATTCTTGCCAGCAGTGTCAATAATTCTCTTGCAGGCTTCATCGATAAGTGTGTGTTCATAGGCTCTAAGTTTAATTCTCATTTTTTGTGTTGCCATATTTCTTTTCTTACCTCCTGTATTAGCAAATCCAAAACGTTGCATTTTTTTTAAACGGACTTTCGTGTCTTTAAGAGAAAATCTTGTTCCCACAACAATTTTTTACATCTTCGAACACTACTCCGTGTGTGTCACGCTGTATGACTTAAAAAAATGTCATTTTGGGCGCTTCGACTCATGGTCGAAACTTGGTCCACGCAAATTCTCTGATACACTGCTAGTCGTAAGTGTCAGTAACCTCGCGTTTCGTCCCATTAATAACAGCATTTGTATTATACCAAACGGGCGTATGTTTGTCAACAGTTTTCAATAAGAAAAATAAAATATTTTATATTTATTTATATATAATAAAAATCTAAAAGAAAAACTTTGCAAACATGTGCAAAGTTTAGTCTTTTTGTTCTATATCATTTTGTTTTGTATCACCCAACACTTTTTCGAGTTGTTCTGATGTGAAATCAACATTCCTCTTTGGTTTCTTCCATTTTTGCTTTGAGAACACACCCAGCACAATTCCTATTGCCCAAACAATCATAAACATTGGAAACATCAAGCATGACCCAACAATCTTTTTGAATGGAACACCAATTTTCTTCCTATCAAGTGCATAAACCAAAAATGCTTGCAGAATAAATGGAACAAGGAAAGCAAATGCAAGAATCAAAGCGATCGTTATCAAAATTGAGTTCAGTGCTGCAATATTTCCCACACACGCATTGAAAATAATCATATACCCATAGTAAAGAGGGAACCAAACACAACACAAAACAGCAATCGGAATGAAGAAAAGGTTTAAAAACATATCGAGCCAACAATACCTAAATGTTGTAAAGAATCTGCCTAGACACCCCCAGCCTTCTCTCCAGAAAAGTTTATGAAGACTATGCCCCATTCTAATGTTTCTATGGAAAAGGTCTTTTAATGTTGATGGTTGATCATCATAAGTTATTGCATCTGCACAATAAGCAACCTTTCTTTTTGCTTTCATGTTTTGAATTGTAAATTCTGTGTCCTCACTTGAAGAAGTTGCATGCCAGCCGCCATCTTGCTGAATTACTTCAGAAGAAAACATCATTCCGCTTCCAACAAGAAAAACATCCGTGCCAAGTGCAGCTCTCGCCTGACAATTAAATCTGCAGTCTCTTATATACCATAGACCAGATACTCCCGCAACAACATTCTGAGTCAAGTTTGATGCTCCACCATATCCTTTTGCAACCTTAACACCACTTTCATACGCATTGTTCATCACATTTATAAACTCTTTATCAACAAGCGCATCAGCATCAAATCTCACAAAAAACTCATAATTTTTAACTTCGTCACCCATTTCTTCAAAAAGATAATTAAGTGCCCAGCCAACATTGTGTTTCTTTTTGTTCTCTTCGTGTCTTTCATAAACTTTTACTGCAACATCCCCATCAAGCGCTCTTGCAATTTCTGCCGTTTTGTCAGAACAATTGTCTGCCATAACTATTATTTCAAATTTATCTTTTGGATAATTAACCCCCTGAATCTGTTTTATTGTTCTGCCAATAATCACTTCTTCATCTTTTGCACAAATGATAACTCCTACTTTATGTTTCTCTTTCGCCTCAGGATATTTTTTTGCTGGCAAGAAAAACAAAAACAAATAAATAAGTTGAAAAATAAATGCCACGCTTACAACCGCGCAAATAACAATGTTAACCTTATCCAAAACATTATTAAACAAATCAATTCCACTCACAGAATTTAAAAAAAACTTCATACGGTAATTTCCTTTGCACTTTAAGTTTACTGATTTATATGCTCAATGTCAAACAAATAAAAAAATAAAAGCCTGTACTCTCGTACAGACCTTGTCACTGGCTCCGGAGAGAGGGTTCGAACCTCCGACCTTGCGGTTAACAGCCGCCTGCTCCACCGCTGAGCTACTCCGGAACGTTTATTTTTAGTGACTTGCTTATTTTACCAAATAGCAATCATTATGTCAACACATTTTGTATAAAATTTACAAAAATTTTGTTGCATGAAAAAGAAAAATGGTTTATCATATCAATATGAAAAACGCACAAAAAAACACAATTGCAATTGTTGGCGCAACAGGTGGTTTAGGACAAGAAATTTGTAGAAAGCTTGTCACTGAAAATGACCTCATTTTGATAGGTAGAAATCCTCAAAAAATGCAAAAATTAAAAGACATTTTATTGCAAATTTCTCCTGCCGCAAAAATAGATTTTATAAGCGCCGATTTAAACGATATTGACAGCGTAAAAAATGCTTGCAAAAACTTGCAAAAATTAAAGTTTAACACCCTCGTTTTAAATGCGGGAATTTACAATGTCCCAAGGTCAATTTCGTCATGTGGTTACGATAATGTTTTTCAGGTAAATTTTGTCTCACAATACTATATGACAAAAGCCCTTTTGCCGTACCTTGAAAAGCAAAAAAATCCTCGCGTAGTTGCTGTTGGAAGCATCGCATACAACTACACAAAATTTGATGAAAAAGATATTGATTTTAAAACAAGAAAAAAGTGCAATTTGATATACGGAAACAGCAAGCGTTTTCTAATGTTTTCGCTATATAATTTGTTTGAAAAAGAGGACAAAGTAAAGCTCTCAATTGTTCACCCTGGAGTGACCCTCACCAACATCACAAACCACTATCCAAGGTGGATAAATTGGTTTGTAAAATTGGGCATCAAGCTCGTTTTTCCTTCTCCAAAAAATGCATGCAAAAGCATTGTTGAAGGCACAAAAAATGAGTGTGAATATTGGGAATGGATAGGTCCAAAATTCTGCAATATTTGGGGAAAGCCAAAGAAGCAAAAACTTAAAAAAATCAAGGATGATGAAGACAAAAAAATGTTTAAAATTGCCGAAGAAATTTATGCAAAAATAAGCGATTAATCATCGCTTGACGGGGTGTGGTGCAGTGGTAGCACGCATGGTTCGGGACCATGAGGTCGCAAGTTCAATTCCTGCCACCCCGACCATATTGCAAACAATAATAACCTCTTATGAAAGAGGTTTTTTATTATATAAAACAAAAAAGCAGGCTCATGCACCTGCTTCAATGGTTAACCAGCAGTGTTCTTTGATTCCTTTCAGAAGTCACTCCGACCACGCACCCCACTTGTCCGGGTCGGTTTTTCCCGACAAGCCGGGAATAGACAAAATATAAAAGAAAAAACTCACCTCGTGCGGTGAGCTTCATCATTAACCAGCAGTGTTCTATTTTCCCGGCTCGTTACCAAGCAAGTATCTTCGACGATGAGAAGCTTAACTTCTGTGTTCGGGATGGGAACAGGTGGGTCCTTCTCTCTATCTCCACTGGTTATGGTATAATAACACATTTCTGTGAAATTATCAAGTATATTTGAATATTGTTATATATTTTGAAAAAGGAGGATAGGGATAACAATATTCAAAACAGAGAATCAAGTTCTCTGACAACTACATACTTTGAAGGAAGCTTAAATACTTAAATCCGTGATTAAGCCCTCGACCTATTAGTATCGCTCAGCTACACACATTACTATGCTTCCACATGCGACCTATCAACCTTGTAGTCTACAAGGGGTCTTACTAACTTATGTTATGGGATATCTAATCTTGAGGCAAGTTTCACGCTTAGATGCTTTCAGCGTTTATCTCAACCGCACATAGCTACCCAGCTGTGCCACTGGCGTGACAACTGGTGCACCATCGGTGCGTTCACTCCGGTCCTCTCGTACTA
>Ga0310786_10002299_pt1 | contig 29467 bp, 26 predicted proteins | sample AusTroGonzalo_MG_FD_203881 | JGI IMG/M metagenome (GOLD analysis project Ga0310786, IMG submission 203881) | Bovine rumen microbial communities from tropical cattle in Woodstock, Queensland, Australia - Gonzalo_03 (v2) (version 2) | ecosystem: Host-associated > Mammals > Digestive system >...
GCCGCCCGCAAAGGCATTTTAGTATGCAACGCCATGGGTAACGAAGGTAGCGACAAAGAGTGGCGGATGCTCATCACCCCCGCCGATGCCGACAGCATCTTATCTGTGGGCGCTGTGCGTGATATGGACATCATCGCCGATTTCAGTTCGTTCGGTCCCACCGCGGACGGGCGCATGAAGCCTAACGTAGTAGCGTGGGGCGAGGACAATGTGGTCGCTGGCGAGAAAGGCAACTTCACAAAGGCCTCCGGCACCTCTTTCGCCTCCCCGATGATGGCCGGATTCGCCGCCTGCGTGAAGCAGTTGCATCCCGAATACACCGCTTGGCAGCTGAAGACCGAAATCGAGAAATCCGCCAACCACTACCCCTATTTCGATTATGTTTTCGGTTACGGCGTGCCGCAAGCTGGTTACTTCTTCGGTGAAAAGCCAGAAAAGAAGGACAATCTGACCTTGTATGAAGATAAGAAGGCCATTTATATCACCTCTAAGGATCCTGAAGCCAAGATTTTCTTCAAAATCACCAACGGCGACGGAACGGTGGAAAGATATGGTGAAAGTACGTTGTATAAAGGCAAAAACGTTGAGAATGCGGGACAATCGTTAGAATTCCCCAAATATTGGCTGAAGGACGGGCAGACGTTGGAGTTCTGGAGCGAAGGCCAGCATCTGAAACACCTTTTCGGCCAGCAGACGTTGCCTAAAGTTGATAGTTTGGTGGCGGCGGATTCCCGTTCCGCAAACTGCAACCGCCGTTTTGATACCCCTGACAACGACATTTACACTCGCAAGTTCCTGACCACCTACAAATTCAGCACAGTGTTGAATTTCTCTTTCATGATGCCTTCCATGTGGGGTCCAAACGGCAACATCTGGACTTGTAATAGAGTTTCGCACGGTTTGACTTTCGCTTTCGACAACAGCTGGCGTTTGGCCAAGTGCTATGCTTTGGGCTTCCGCGTTGGTTTTGGTTCTTCATGGTATGCAGTAGTGAGTCCGTTAATCTTCAACCCTTTTCTTGGTTTGATTGATGAAACGATGAATAGTAAGGTGGTCAAGAATAACATCAAAGTCACGAAATTCGATTTGGAACTTGTCAACCGTTTCATTTTGGGCTATGCGGGATCAGAATGGTGGTATTTAGATGCTGGCATTTTCGGTGAATGGAACACAGGAAGTCGTTATAAGATCAAGACTAAAGATGATAATGTGGTTAATATTTACAGAGTCAACAAGTATCTCAACGATGGACAATACAATTTCATGATGAACCGCCTCGACTACGGTGTGCGCTTGCGCATGGGTGTCACAAGAAGATTCGCCATCTACGGACAGTATCGTATCTCCAACCTGCTGAAGGTGAAAGGCACAGATACTTCTGACCTCCCGAAATGGGAAATCGGCATACAATTGTTCTAACACTATAGAGACGCACGGCCGTGCGTCTCTACAAAACATCCTGCAACCCTATCATCATAGCCATTAACCCTGGGTTGCGGAAATAAAAACCGCAGAGATTTTTCAATTCATCTCTGCGGTTTTGGTTTTTATGGAATGTTGATACCTTCTTCTTTTAGGTAGTGGTAAATCTGCTGGAACTTCTCTTCCTCTGGCAAGTCCGCATCGACCCAGTGGATGTTGAATCCCATGCGTTCCATACGGCGGAACCAGGTCATCTGCCTTTTCGAGAACTGGTGGATGGCGGTGTTGAGCAAACTCACCATGTCACCATAGTGGAGTTCGCCTGTAAGATACTGTGTCACAAACTTATACTCTAAGCCGTAACGAATGAGTCGCTCGGCGGGGATGCCTTCGTCAAGCAAGGCTTTCACCTCATCGACCATGCCTTCTTGCAAGCGTGCCTGCAAACGTCGCGTGATACGCTCGCGGATGTGGTCGCGGTTGCCACACAACCCGATAATGGCAGATTGCAAAGGTCTCACACGCTCGCTCAACTCAGGATGCTTGGCGTAGTAGTCTTCGATTTCAATGGCGCGGATCAATCGTGGACGTTCGGATGTATCGGTGTCGTTGTGCAATGATTTGTAGGAAGCTAAAAGTTCCGTAAGTTCCTCATTTGTATGGGTTTCCAGTTCATTCCGTAATTCGGGATTCTCTGGCACGGGAAAGAGCCGGTAACCGCGCAGCACCGCCTCCACATACATACCGCTACCACCGCACAACACAATGCGCTTGCCACGAGCGCGAATTCCCTCCATGGCATCGTAAGCCGCCTGCTGGTAACGGAAAACATTATACTCTACCCCCGGTTCTTCAATATCAATGAGATGATAGGGAATTGGAACGCCATTGTATTGATACTCAGATAAATCCTTACCTGAACCGATATCCATGCGGCGGAAAACCTGACGAGAGTCAGCACTGACAATTTCGCCATTCAATTCCGCGGCAATCCGTACCGCCACGCCAGTTTTTCCCGTAGCCGTTGGACCTAACACTGTGATTATCGGTTCATTATCTTTCATTTCACCTGAGCTTGTTTGGGAATGTCATAGATTTCCATGTTCTTAATTTCCTCGCCCTCAATTTCGAAACGTAGCATGGTCAGTCGCGTGTGGATACCGTATTTACCCGCCGCTCCTGGATTGATAAACAGGAGGTTATGGTATTTGTCATACATGATTTTCAGGATATGGGAATGACCCGCCACGAAAATGGTTGGCTTCTCCTCGCGAATAATTTCCAAAGCCTTGGGCTGATAACGTCCCGGCGAACCCACAATGTGCATCAGCGCGACTTTGTGTTTTTCGCAGGTAAACACCTCATATTCATCCACTTCGCGACGAATATCCCAGTCATCGCAATTGCCGTAAACCGCACGCACTGTGGGGGCAATAGCCCGCAACTCATCCAGGATGAAGTCGTCCATGATGTCGCCGGCATGCCAAATCTCATCGCAACCCTCGAAAAAGGTGTAAGCATCAGGATGTAGATAGCCGTGAGTGTCGGAAAGTACGCCTATTTTCATTCTTTCACGGGATTTCTTTGTTTAACCACTTCAAATAAAGCGATACCAGTTGCTACGGAGACGTTGAGCGAGCGGATTGTGCCCACCATTGGGATAGTCACAGTGTCGTTACAGTGTTTCAGGTAGTCCCACGCGATTCCTTCGTACTCGTTGCCCATAATCAGGCAGATGGGTCCGGTAAGGTCTTTGTTGTAGTGCGCATGGTTGGCCTTTTCGGTCACACCGATGACTTCAATACCGCTATCTTTCAGGTACTGAATCACTTCCACAAGGTTAGAGTGGCGGCATACAGGTACTTTGTGCAACGCGCCTGCAGAGCTTTTCACTGCATCTTCGTTGAGCTGCGCACCGCCATTGAGCGGCAGGATAATAGCATCCACGCCCGCACATTCGGCTGAACGGGCAATCGCGCCCACATTGCGCACATCCGTGACTTTGTCGAGCAACAACAGGAACGGTACCCTACCCTCTTCAAAAATCGTGGGCACAATGTTGTAAATATCACAGTATTCGATAGCAGACAAAAACGCAATCACACCTTGGTGATTTTGGCGTGTGAGACGGTTCAACTTCTCTACCGGCACATATTGGAACGGAATCTTGCGCTGTCGCACCTCGTAAAAGAGCTGCTTAAACAGTTCGCCTTGCAAACCTTTCTGAAACAGCACTTTATCGATAGTTTTGCCGCTTTCGATAGCCTCGAAAACCGGACGCATTCCGTAGGTGATTTCGGGATCTTTCATTCAATTGAGAGGTTAAAGGGTTAAAAGGTTAAGAGGTTAAAGGGTTAAAAGGCTAAAAGGACTATATTAATCTTTTAACCTTTTAATCTATTTTTTCGGTTGCCGGACGTAGTGAGGCATTTCCATCGGGATTTCCATGGAAAGTTCGATATATCCGGCAAATTCGCCGTTTTCGAACCACGGAGATTGATAAATCAGTTTTTTCACGCCGTTTTTCTCAATGGTGTAGGCATTAAGATTGTGATTTTTCAGCATTTCCATCAGCTTGGTGCGTGCCGGTTCGGGATGGCAATCCAGCAGATTCTGCCCGATGATGTGCTGACCATGACTGAGCACGCGCTCGGCGGTCTCGTTCATTTCCAATATCTTACCGTCTTTGTCGCAAACCGTGACGGAAAACGGAACGTTGTTAAAATATTCCAACATAATTCTGTCTGTTAAAAATCGGCAGCAAAGGTACACAATTTCAAAATATATACAAACAAATGTAATTATCCCATAGAGGCGTTGCGCACAACGTCTCTACAAATAAAAACTATCCATTAATATTCCCTGATACGGTTTTCAATGTCAATGATGGCATCGCGGAACTGTGCGGCCTTCTCGAAATCTAACTCCTTCACTGCCTTATCCATCTCTTTTCGGTACTGTTTTTTCTTCTTTTCGAGCTGCTCTACGTTATATAAGGTCAAATCTTCCGCCACAGCGGCCAATTTTTTCTCTTTGGCAACATATTGAACAGATTTTGGCTGCTTACCATTCTCACTTGACATTCCAGTCAGCAACATCTCCTCTGACTTCACCACGCCTTTCGGAGTAATATGATGTAACTCATTATAAGCTATTTGTTTAGAACGACGGCGGTTCGTCTCGTCAATGGTAGCCTGCATCGATTTGGTAATCTTATTGGCGTAAAAAATCACACGACCGTTCACGTGACGCGCAGCACGACCGGCTGTCTGTGTGAGCGAGCGCACGTTACGTAAGAAACCCTCCTTGTCGGCATCCATGATGGCCACTAAAGAGACTTCCGGTAAGTCCAAACCCTCACGCAAAAGGTTCACGCCCACTAACACATCAATGGCACCGGCGCGAAGATTTTGCAGAATCTCCACTCTGTCAAGGGTTTCCACATCCGAATGAATATAACAGGCTCTGATTCCGATATTTATGAGATACGTATTCAGTTCTTCGGCCATGCGCTTGGTCAACGTAGTCACCAACACGCGCTCGCCCTTATCTACCGTATCTTCGATTTCATTCAGCAAATCATCGACTTGGTTCGTAGCGGGACGCACCTCGATGGGCGGATCCAACAGTCCCGTAGGACGGACCACCTGTTCCACCACTACCCCACCCGATTGCTCCAATTCATAGTCGGCGGGCGTTGCGCTCATGTAGATGGTCTGTCCCACCAACGCTTCGAATTCATCGAACTTCAGCGGACGGTTGTCCAAAGCTGCAGGCAGACGGAAACCATACTCCACCAAGTTGATTTTGCGGGAACGGTCACCACCATACATTGCCCCAATTTGCGGCACCGTCACGTGACTTTCGTCAATCACCAGTACAAAATCGTCTGGGAAGAAGTCGAGAATGCAGAAAGGACGCATTCCCGGTTCACGTTTATCAAAATAGCGCGAATAGTTCTCAATACCAGAGCAGTAACCTAATTCTTTCATCATTTCTATATCATAGGTCACTCGGTCCTCCAACCGTTTGGCTTCCAAATGTTTACCTATGGACTTGAAGTAGTCGCGCTGTTCACCCAAATCTAACACGATTTGGTTAATCGCCTCATTCATGGTCTGTTGTGTCGTCACAAAAATGCTGGCAGGATAGATGACCACATTTTCCTCCTTGGAAATAACACCGCCGGATGCCGCTTCTATAACTGCCAGTGATTCAATCTCATCATCCCAAAAGATAATGCGGTAAGCGTGTTCTGAATAAGGAGGAAAAATATCGACAGTGTCACCTTTCACACGGAATTGTCCACCTTGCAGGTCGAGTTCGGTACGCGAATATAGACTCGCTACGAATTTGAGCAACAATGCATTACGGTCAATTTTCATGCCCGTATGTAAATGTATCACATTCTTGGAAAAGTCTTCAGGGTTTCCGATGCCGTAAATACAAGATACTGAAGCTACTACAATTACATCCCGCCTACCCGACATCAACGCGGCGGTAGTATGCAACCGGAGTTTTTCAATCTCATCATTGATGGAGAGATCCTTTTCAATATATGTATTGGTAGTAGGAATATACGCTTCCGGTTGGTAATAATCGTAGTAGGAAACGTAATATTCAACTGCATTTTCAGGGAAAAACTGTTTGAACTCACTGTAAAGCTGCGCCGCAAGGGTCTTATTATGACTTAAAATGAGCGCCGGTCGGTTCACTTGGTTGAGCACATTGGCAATGGTGAACGTCTTTCCCGAGCCTGTCACGCCAAGCAAGGTCTGCGCTTTATCTCCATGATTCAACCCTTCCACCAATTTTTTGATGGCTTCCGGTTGGTCGCCGGACGGTTCATATGCAGATGTGAGTTTGAAATTCATTCGTTTTTTTTAAGGTTTGGGATTATTGATGTTTAAGTGTTCAAAAAACAATCACCAATAGCTAATTAAAAATGCAAAAATACGAAAAAAGAAAACGCCGATTTCTAAAACCGGCGTTTTTATAGCTTTTGTTAAAATCAACTATTAGTGGAATCTGTAACGGAGACCTACACCGAAGTTATAGAGACCACTCCAAGGAGCATAATTGGAGTTATTAAATCCCAGAACATTAACCATAGGACGCCAGTCAACCGTAAGGTTCAAAGGAATACCAAATTCCCATTCGAAACCAATTTGTCCGCCAACATTGACACGGAACGGCATAATATCATAATCTCTGTAATAAACACCATAACCTACGCCAAGACCTGCAGCAGGGCCTACAAACCAATTCCAAATACCTTTAATATTGAATACCCAATCGAAAGAAGCCGTAGCATCTGCATATCCCCAATAAGACCAAGCATTACCGAGACCAGCAGTTAAATCTACATACATACCATCTGTAATGGAATGTTGATAAGAGAATTCAGTGTTGTAGCCGATACGACCACCGATTGCGCGCGGTTGTGCGAACGCAACACTTGCAACTGCAAGCATAACAATCATTGTTGTAATAATCTTTTTCATACTTTTGGTATTTTAAGTTATTAGTTTTGAAAGCGCAAAATTAGCTTTTTTTAACATTTTCAATTTTCGTAAAATGAAATAGTTATAAACAGGATAATATGAATAACTACTCTTTCTTTACCCAAGTACCCTTCTAACCGTGCAACCAAAAAAAATCCTATCTTTGCGCTTTTCATCTGAAAATAGAATTTACCACTAAAATACTGATAATATGAAAGATATTAAACGTTACACGATTACTTCCGCGCTACCGTATGCCAACGGTCCTGTGCATATCGGACACCTTGCTGGCGTCTATGTACCCGCCGATATTTACGCACGCTACCTTCGCAATAATGGAAAAGAAGTGCTCTTCATTGGCGGATCTGATGAACACGGTGTGCCCATTACCATCAAAGCACGCAAGGAGGGAGTGACCCCGCAAGACATCGTCGATCGCTACCATAATATTATTAAGAAATCGTTTGAAGAACTCGGCATCTCTTTCGATATTTACTCACGTACGTCCAATCCAACACACCACGAGACGGCAGCGGACTTTTTCAAATACCTTTATGAAAACGGAAAACTGATTGAAAAGGTATCACAACAATATTATGATGAAGAGGCACACGAGTTCCTGGCCGACCGATATATTACCGGTACTTGTCCGCATTGTAACAACGAGCACGCTTACGGCGATCAGTGTGAAGCTTGCGGTACATCGTTAAGTGCTACCGATCTAATCAATCCTAAATCTGCACTTAGCGGCAACACTCCCGTTTTGAAAGAGACCAAACACTGGTATCTTCCTCTAAACGAGTACGATGCATGGTTGAGAGAATGGATTTTGCAAGGACATAAAGCGGATTGGCGTCCCACTGTTTACGGTCAGTGCAAGTCATGGATTGAGCAAGGGTTGCAACCTCGCGCCGTCACCCGCGACCTTTCCTGGGGTGTGAAAGTGCCGCTTAAAGAGGCTGAAGGTAAAGTACTTTATGTTTGGTTTGACGCGCCAATTGGCTATATATCAGCTACTAAGGAATGGGCAGAAGCGCATAATGCCGATTGGAAACCTTGGTGGCAAGACGATAGTTCCAAACTGGTGCACTTTATTGGCAAGGACAACATCGTATTTCACTGCATCATTTTCCCATGCATGTTGAAAGCGCATGGCGGTTATATTTTACCTGAAAATGTGCCTGCCAATGAGTTTTTGAATCTCGAAGGCGACAAAATTTCCACTTCTCGCAATTGGGCCGTATGGGCGCATGAGTATATCGAGGATTTTCCTGGTAAACAGGATGTACTGCGCTATACACTAACCTCCATCGCACCGGAAACCAAGGATGCTGACTTTACTTGGGCGGATTTCCAAGCGAAAAACAACAACGAACTGTTGGCCATCTTTGGCAATTTTGTGAACAGAACTGTAGTGCTATCTCATAAATACTATGGCGGTATTATTCCTGAATGCGGTGAACTCACTGATTATGAGAAAGAAATCATCGAAAAAATGGCTCAATACCCGAGCATTATCGCTGATTCTATAGAACACTATAAATTCCGCGAAGCGCAAGCTGAACTGATGAACTTGGCACGTTTAGGCAATAAATACCTCACCGATACGGAACCTTGGAAGAAACAGAAAGAGGATCCTGAATATGTGAAGACCATTTTGCACATTTCCCTGCAAATTTGCGCCTCTTTGTCTATATTATGCGAGCCATTTCTGCCTTTTACTGCTAAAAAACTGCAGAAAATTCTGAATATTGACAATAAGAACTGGTCTGATGGAGGTCGTCATGATTTGTTGAAAGCTGGTGATCAACTTAATCCTGCAGAATATCTCTTCGAAAAGATTGAAGATGAAACCATCGCTAAACAGGTTCAGAAGTTAGAGGATACTAAAAAGCATAACGAAATGGCAAATGCTGACGCAGTTCCTGCTAAGGAAGACGTAACCTTCGATGATTTCCAAAAGATGGATATCCGCGTGGTGACTGTTTTGGCAGCCGAAAAAGTGGCTAAAACTAAAAAACTGCTGAAACTCAAAGTGAATACCGGTGTGGATACCCGCGAAATCATCTCTGGTATTGCTGAATATTATCAGCCTGAAGACCTTGTTGGTAAACAAGTTTTGATGCTTATCAACCTTGCGCCTAAGAATATCAAAGGTGTGGATTCCCATGGTATGGTATTGATGGCAGAAAATGCTGACGGGGCACTTTCCATTATGCAACCGCAAAAACCTGTTAAAGAGGGTAGTACGGTGAAATAATTCATTATTCTCCATTCATAATCATAATTTGAGAGAGAAATTTAAATGTTGTAGAGACGGTGTACACACCGTCTCTACGTTGTTTTTAGATAACAGATTTATATGCAGACAATTGTATCAAAATACCAGTAAAATAAGGAGTTTTCAAGGATATGAACAAAAAAGTGAGAATGAGAAAATTACGAATTTACCAACATCAAAATGTTTATAAATTGGCGAGTTTTCCAAATAACGCAAGTTACGATTTGAAATCAATGTGGAAAAAAATTGGATAACTTAAATCTTCACAAATCGAATGCATTTTGAACATCTTTTGTCAACTTTTTGGCAGCGTTGAAAACCCAACTTTTATCCACTGATAAAAATCCAAAAGAAAATTTGTTTCATATATCTCTCTTAGAAATCTGATAGTTAGATTTAACAATAATCCACTTTGGCTGTTGATTATTTTTAATAACTCACTTTTCCAAATTTCCACGACATTTTCTTTCAACATTTCAACAGCTATAATAATCATAGAGAAACATTTTATTGAATCTTTAAAAGAGAATAACCGACAAAAAAATGAGATGCAAGGTGGGTTTCATCATTCATCTTTTTTGTATTTTTGCAGCCATTAAGTATAATAGTAGAAATGAAGATTTATATTGGATCGGATCATGCAGGTGTGGATCTGAAAGAGATTGTAAAACAGCATTTTGCAGGTCAATTTGAATTTGTGGATGCAGGTACTTTCACAAATGACAGTGTGGATTATCCTGACTTTGCCCATCAAGTGGCGGAAAATGTTTTGAAAGATGAGCAGGGTAGGGGTATCCTGATTTGCGGAACTGGGAATGGCATGGCCATCACTGCCAACAAGCATGCCGGTATCCGTGCTGCTTTGTGCTGGGCACCGGAAATTGCTGCTTTGGCGAAGCAGCATAATAATGCAAACATCATTGTCCTTCCAGCCCGTTTCATTTCTGCGCAAGTCGCCATCGACACGTTGGAATCTTATTTCAATGCTGAATTCGAAGGCGGAAGACACCAAAGAAGAATCGACAAAATCAATTTGTAATGAATCAGTCACCATTTTTAGACCATAATTTTGACAGCATCCGTAACAAAGCGTATGCCATTCGTCACAACTATTTTGACGAAATGGACAAGCATTTGCTCAGTTTGGAAAGCGCGCTGTTGAAAAAAGGACTGAATGTGGTATGGACGAAGGATTTTTCATCTTTGTTGCAATCTGTCGATTCATTGATGAACGATTGTTCAGTTCGCAGGGTCTGCTTTGATTCTGCTTTCCCTTTTGAACAGCATTTCCACAACAAGGCTGATATTTTACCGTGTTCCAAGGTTGAAGAATCTTCCGATGACATGGATTTGTTAGTGTTGGATGCCGATTTTGCGGTCTGCGACAGCGGCTCCCTTGTTTTTCTGGATCGTAATTCCCAGTGTTGTTTTAATAAGACCAAGAATTTAGCGGTTATCGTCAATATAGACCAAGTGATTGCCAATCAGCAGGATCTTTCATTCTTTGTCGCACTAAAGTACATGTCAAAAGAGGCTAAAATGCCAAAAGATGTGAAGATTCTGCAAAGTCAGATGCAATACGTTTTTCCATCTCAGCTTTCCTTTTTGTCAGAGCAGATGGTGACTCAAGAAAAGATGAACATCACTATCATTTTGAATCTCAATGGGATAGAAGAAATACTTTCTTCTGAACTATTGAAGGAGTCACTCTATTGCATCAATTGCGGTCTTTGTCTTGAAGTTTGTCCAGTGGCCGCTGCCAATGATAATCTATCTCCTATTGAACTCATCAAAATGAATGGTTTGGATAAATACAACCAAACCCAGCATATCTTTTCTCATACGACCCTTTGCGGGGCATGCGAATCTGTATGTCCTGTTAATATTCCTCTTATCAAATTGATGCTAAATGAGATGCAGGCTTCCAACATTTCTGTCAAGCCTTCCCGAACTAAGCAACTCTATTCATTGTTCTCGAAAAGGAATAAAATCAATAAAGCAAATAAAACCTTCTTCAGATATTTCTTTGTAAAACGTTTCTTTGGTCAAAACAAGGTGTTAAGTCACTATTTTTTGAACCAAAATGCTGATTTTTTCAATATTTTCTTCCAACCACCTCACGAAGACAATCCCAATGAGCTCATCAAAGATTCAGATTTTGAATGATAAAATCAGGCATTTTCTCAAGAAATATTACCTGAACAAACTTTACAAAGGGATTATTTTCTTTGTAATTATCCTGCTTTGTACTTTCATTGCTTTTTCTCTTTTTGAGTATTTTTCCTATTCCAATACTGCAGTTCGTTCCATTCTTTTCTATTCTTTTTTGGCTCTTGCCGTGGGTACTGCCGTGGGATACATTGTCATACCTGCCTTGAAAATAGCAGGTCTTGGAAAGCAGCTCACTCAAGAAGAAATTGCTGGCATCATTGGTAAACATTTTTCTCAAATTGATGATAAATTACTGAATTTATTTGAGTTACAAAGGCAAATGGAGCGTGGCGACTATATCAGTTACGATTTATTGTCTGCTGCTATCGACAGTAAAGTTGATTCATTCAAAGCTTATTCTTTCGTACAAGCGATTCCGGTCCATAAAACCAAACGCATAGCGCTTTGGATGTTGCTTCCTATAGCTATTTTTCTCCTTCTTTTTTCTATTAAAAAAGAACTTTTCACGGAATCTACAAAACGTATTGTCCATTATTCTGAGGTGTATGAGAAACCTGCTCCTTATACGTTTGTCATTACGAATAATTCACTGAAAGCTTTTCAATATGAGGATTTTACTGTCAATATAAAGGTGGATGGCAGTGAAGTTCCCGATGAAGTGTATGTCAAGTATAAGAATCGTAATTTCAAATGTCAGAAGAATGCCAATTCCGAGTTTTCATATACTTTCACTAATTTAAAAGATAACACTGATTTTCAGATTGTAACGGATGAAGTGAGCTCATCATTGTATGAGATTGAAGTATTGCCAAAACCTGTGATGCTTGGATTTAATATATCACTCCATTATCCTGGTTATCTGAATAAACCTGATGAAGTTTTAGAGAATGTTAGCAATCTTACTGTTCCTGAAGGCACTCATATCACTTGGAATTTCATCACTCGTAATTCTGACAATCTAATCCTAATTGTCGATGATAATGAAAAGGTTATTTCATCTGATAAAGATAATTATTTGGTGAATATAACTGCTAGAAATTCATTTACTTATTCCATTTTGAATAAGAACAAGTTCATGATTGGAAAAGATACGTTGACAGACGAGGTTACAGTGATAAAAGACATGTATCCAGATATTTACGTGCAATCGCAGCAAGATTCAGCCTATCATGACCGTGTCTATTTCAAAGGAAACATCAAAGATGATTACGGTTTTACTAAATTGCAATTTGTCTATAGTAAACTGGATAAAGATGGTAAAGTACTTGTATCTAACATTATAGTGCCAATTAAGATTCAGAATAGCGTTACGATACAGGATTTCTACTACTATTTTGATCAGAGTATGCTTAATTTGCAGCCTGGTGAACAAATAGAGTATTATTTCCAGGTTTTCGATAATGATGGTGTGAATGGTGCAAAATCTACAAAATCTTCTGTTCAGTCCTATCGTGTGCGTTCGGAAGAGGAGATTGAACATGATTTGCAACGTGCTGAAGAGGAGACAAAGTCTGATTATTCTGATTTATTGAAAGAATCCAAGGATTTGGCCAAGGAAATAGAGAAAATGCAACAGAAAATGATGCAGGAAAAGGATCTTTCTTGGCAGGATAAGAAAAACTTGGAAAAATTAATGAAGGATTATCAGAAATTACAAGATAAAATCAACGAATTAAAGCAGAAGCAAGAGAACCATCAGCAGGTCGAGAACCAATATAAACAGATGGATGAAGATATCCTCCGTAAGCAGGAGGAGCTACAGAAGCGTATGGATGAGATTCTTTCAGACGAAATGAAGCAGATGATGAAGGAGTTGGAGGCGATGATGCAGAATATGAACAAGAATCAAATCCAAGAGCAGATGGAGAAAATGAAATTATCCACTCAGGATATCAATGAGTCCTTGGATCAACAGTTGCAACTGTATAAGCAGCTGGAAGTGGAGAAAAAACTCAATGAGGCTGTTCAAAATATGCGCAATTTGGCGGATGAATTACGTAAGAACGCGCAAAAGACTGAAAATAAACAGAATTCTAAAGAATCCCTTCAGAAAAACCAACAAGAACTTCAAAAACAGTACGATGATCTGAAGAAAGATATAGAGAATTTGAAAAAATTGAACAACGAACTTGAAGATCCTACTAAATTTAAGGATAATCAAGAGCTTCAGAAAGATGCTGACCAAAATATGCAGCAAAGTGCCCAAAATTTGGAGAAGAACAATCGTTCAAAGTCTGCTGATAACCAGAAGAAAGCAGCTGATGATATTGAACAGATGGCTGAACAGATGGAACAGGATTTCAACGAGAGTGAATTGGAAAGCATTACAGAAGATATTGCCACTTTACGTCAAATTTTGGATAATTTGGTTAAAGTTTCTTTTGATCAGGAGGACATATTAAAGAGAGCCCAGAAAACATCGAATTATTCTTCTTCAGTTACCGATTTGATGAAGAAACAGTTTGAGGTAAGGCAGAATATGAATCATATTGAGGATTCATTAAATGCGCTGGCTCGTCGTCAGACAGCTGTTAAACCATTCATCCAGCAAGAACTTTCAAGAGTTCAGAATAATATTGAAACAGCACAAACTGAAATGCAGAACCGTCGTTTATCTGTTTCTGCCAAGAGTCAACAATTTGCGTTGACATCTATGAATAATTTGGCGTTAATGTTGATGGAGTCTATGAAAGATATGCAAGAACAACAGAAACAAAGCCAACAGAAATGCAATAAGGCAGGTAATGGTTCTTGTAATAAACCCGGTGGTAAGGGTAAGCCTAAAAAAGCTTCTGCTCGTGAGCTCCAACAGCAATTGAACCGACAGATGGAGGCCATGAAGAAATCCATGGAACAGCAAGGTAAACAAGGTCAAAGCGGAAAGCCTCAACAGAATATGAGCGAGCAATTTGCCAAGATGGCGGCGCAACAGGAAGCCATTCGCAAGATGCTTCAAGATTATCAATCTGAGTTGAAATCCCAAAATGGGGTAGGGGATAAGTCCTTGGACAAGATTATCGAAGACATGCAAAAGACGGAAAAGGAATTGGTAAATCGCCAAATTACGCAACAGACAATCAATAGGCAAAAGGATATTACCACTCGACTTTTACAGAGTGAACGTGCCGACATGGAGCGTGAAAAGGATAAAGAACGCAAGTCTAATGAAGCGCGCCAAATCCCTAACATTAACCCTCCTAAGGATTGGAATTTTGACCGCCAACAGAATCAGCAGAATGAAATGTTACGTTCTGTACCTGCTAACTTGAACTATTACTATAAATCAAAAGCTAACAACTATTTTTATAACATCGATTAAATCTACCATTATGATTGAAATATCCCTTACAGAGTTAAACAGAAGCAACTTTTACGAAGAAACGCTTCGGACAATTGAGCAAATTTGTGATGATTATGCTATCGAGAAGGATTTCGGAACCATATCTATGGCTAATCAGATGGTTTGCGATTATCTCTGCGGTATGCAAGATGATTTTACCGCAGATGTAGATTTCCAAATCGAAAACGATGAACTTACAGTTCAGTATTCCTTGCAAAACGGAAATTTCAATCCTTTAGCTTCCAATGATGATGGACAGAATACTGCGATGTTTGTATTAGAGTCATTGGCAGATGAGGTTTCTTTTTCTGCTGATTTCGATACACTTATATCGACTTTCCACGTGAAAACCAAGATGCATATCCAACGGCAGATGCAGCATCAGGATGTTCGGAAAAACATTTTAAAGTTTTCATGAGAAAGATTGTTTTTGTATTTCTGTTTTTTTTCTCGTTTATTGGGATCTATGCTCAATCGACACGAATTCTATTTATAGGTAATAGTTATACTTCCGTCAATAACCTTCCTGAAATAGTTCAGCAAATTTATACTTCTGTCGGTGAATCTGTTTCAGTGACTATGATAGCTCCTGGAGGTTGTACCTTTCAACAACATTGTGTTTCTTCCATGAATGCTATCCAATCTGGTGGTTACGATTTTGTTGTACTGCAGGAGCAAAGTCAGTTGCCTTCCTTTCCTGAAGGACAATTTATGCAGCAGTCTTATCCATACGCGCAACAATTATGCGAAGCTATAAGACTTTATAATCCTGATGCCACGATTGCGTTTTATATGACCTGGGGTCGTAAGAACGGTGATGCTCAAAATTGTCAGAATTATCCACCGCTTTGCACTTATGAGGGCATGGATAGTTTGCTTTTTGCGCGTTATATGATGATGGCACAAGATAACCATACTTGCGTATCACCAGTTGGTGCAGCATGGCATTATGTACGTGATCATTACCCTCAGATAGAACTTTACCAAGCTGATGAGAGCCATCCCGCCTATGTGGGTTCATATATTGCCGCCTGTTGCTTTTATACCCTCTTTACAAGCCGAAATCCGTTGGATATCACTTGGTGTGGTTCATTGGATCACCAAGTGGCCGAAATGGCGAAATCTGCCGTTAAAAAGGTGGTTTATGATTCTTTGTCGAGATGGTGCTTTGTGGATGACACAATTCACAATGATTCCTCTACAGTTTCTCAGTATGGAATTTCCGATGGGATACTTTCTGTTTTCCCGAACCCAGCTCAGAACTACCTCTCTTGGTCTTTTTCTCCCAGTTCTGATGTGCAAGCTGTTACTATTTATAATTTAACAGGAAAAGCAGTTTCTCACATTTCTGCTCCACAGTCTAACGCTATCGATATTTCGTCTTTAGAAAGTGGGTTTTATTTACTTGAATTGTTTGACGGTAAACGTCGTTATCATACCAAGTTTTCTATTGTTCGTTGATTATGATTACTTTTGATTACATTGCTGATAGTTCATTTAATCCTTCTGTGGCGCACAAGATATGGCTGCAACGTGTGATTCATAAGGAGGGTAAAATCCCGGGTGACATTTCGTACATATTTTGTGATGATGAGTACATGCTTGAACGTAACAATGCTTTTCTCAATCATGACACCTTTACGGATATTATCACCTTCGATGAGTGTGTCGGCGACATTGTTTCGGGAAGTATTTTAATCAGTCTTGATCGTGTAAAAGAGAACGCTGGACTATTCGGTAAAACGTTCGATAATGAGTTGCTGAGAGTGCTAGTCCATGGTACTTTGCATCTTTGTGGATATAAAGACAAGACAGATGAAGAGGCCAAAATCATGCGTCAAAAAGAGGACGAATCGTTGGCAATGTTGTTGGATTAAAATTTGTAATCAATTTTCAATCAGGATATTGTATTAGGTTTTCACGTGAAAAGATGGAGAATAATTACGATATTATAGTTGTGGGTGCTGGTCATGCCGGATGTGAGGCAGCTGTTGCATCAGCGCGTCTTGGTCATCAGGTTTTACTAATAACGATGAACCTTGCATTGGTTGCGCAAATGTCTTGCAACCCTGCCATCGGAGGTATTGCTAAGGGACAAATCGTTCGTGAAATTGATGCGCTTGGTGGTATGACGGGAATTGTCACGGACAATACTATGATACAGTTTCGGATGCTCAACCGTTCCAAAGGTCCGGCCATGTGGAGCCCGCGTGCACAGTGCGACAAAACCGCCTTCTCTCTCTTATGGCGACACGTTCTCGAAAACACCCCGAATCTCCATTTACGCCAAGATACCGTTACTGAACTTGTCATGGAAAACCATTCGGTAAAGGGTGTTAAAACGCAATTGGGTAAAACGCTTTATGCCCAAAAAGTCATCCTGACAAACGGTACGTTTCTCAATGGAAAAATTCATGTAGGAGAGGTTAATTTTTCTGGTGGCAGAATAGGGGAGAGCGCTTCGTTTGTTCTCTCCAATCAACTTAAGAATATAGGTATCCGTACACAGAAACTCAAGACGGGTACACCTGTACGTATCGATGGTCGCACAGTGGACTTCACCAAAATGGAAGAACAGGAAGGCGAAGAAAACCCTGGCCGATTCTCGTTCACCGATACTCCGCAGCTTCACCGTCAATTAAGTTGTTGGATAACCTATACCAATGAAGAAGTCCACAAAGTGCTTCAAAAAGGCTTTGAAAAGTCACCGATGTTTCAAGGCAGAATTCAAGGCGTGGGTCCACGTTACTGTCCTTCCATAGAGGATAAAATTGTTCGCTTTGCCGAACGTCCTCGTCACCAACTTTTCCTTGAGCCGGAAGGTCGCAATACTCATGAGTATTATCTCAATGGATTCTCTTCATCTTTGCCAGAGGATATTCAGGTCGAGGCTATGCATTTGATTCCTGGTCTTGAACATGCTGAGATTTTCCGTCCGGGTTATGCTATCGAATATGACTATTTTGATCCTACACAACTTCATTATACTTTGGAGTCGAAGATTGTGAGTAACCTTTACCTCGCCGGTCAAGTTAATGGAACTACGGGTTATGAAGAAGCGGCTTGCCAAGGTTTAATGGCCGGCATCAATGCCCATCTTGCTATTGTTGGAAAAGATCCGCTGATCCTTACGCGTTCTCAAGCCTATATCGGTGTACTCATTGATGACCTCGTTACGAAAGGTGTCCAAGACCCATATCGAATGTTTACCTCCCGTGCCGAATATCGTATTCTTTTGCGCCAGGACAATGCCGACTATCGCTTGACACCCATTGGTCATCAGCTTGGTTTGATTGGTAGTAGTCGTTACCAAGATTATCTTCATAAATACGATATGCAGCAGCAAATCATCGGCTATCTTCGCCGTCACACTTCGCAGCTGCAAAAGCTTAATGTCCTGTTGGAAAAGCGTAAAACACCCACCTTGACACAGAATGTAAAGTTGGAAAACGTGCTTCTTCGTCCTCAGATTTCCATCCAAGATATTATTGATTACGATTCTGATTTTGCACAATTTTTATCTCAAATAGGAGCTGAAGCAGAACAGATAACTAATGCGGAAACCTACATCAAGTATAATAGTTATATCCAAAAAGAGGAAGAACTAGTACAGCATCTTTCTAATTTGGATAATATCAAGTTGCCTGCCGATATCGATTTTACAAACATCCAATCCTTGTCGAAAGAAGCCCGTGAAAAATTGACTAAACTACAACCCGTGAATTTGGGTCAGGCTTCTCGCGTGAGTGGTGTCAGCCCGGCGGACATCACGGCCTTGATGATTTTTCTGAAGGCGAGAGGGTGATGAGTTATAAGTTTAGGGTTTAAGGTTTAGGGTTTAAGGTTTAGGGTTAAAGGTTGATGGGATTATGATTATAAGTAGTTGTATATCAACATATTAATTTGTTTTTCTTTGTTTTTGGGTTTGTTTTGATTTGGACATAGTTTTGTGCCAAATTTTCTTTTTTTCTCATTATTTCCGATATTTTCATATTATATGCTGATTACCAGTGTTTTATATCGTTGCAATTTTTTTATCTCATTATTTTTTCGTCTGGAAGGGTCGGGTAAATGAAAAATGCGTAATTTTGCGGTGAACTTTTGAAATTCGAATCAACCACCAATTTTAAATTTATTATGGAATTAAAAGGATCACAAACTGAAAAAAATCTGCAGACTGCTTTTGCTGGCGAGTCACAGGCACGTAACAAATATTCATACTATGCTTCCAAGGCCAAGAAGGATGGCTACAATCAAATTGCTGCCATTTTCGAGGAGACGGCTGCCAACGAGAAAGAACATGCCAAGATTTGGTTCAAACTGCTCCACGATGGTAAAGTTCCTGACACGATAACGAACCTCAAAGATGCAGCTGATGGTGAAAACTACGAATGGACAGATATGTACGCGGGTTTTGCCAAAACTGCCAAGGAAGAAGGTTTCGACCACATTGCAGAGCTTTTCACTATGGTAGGTGAAATTGAAAAGCATCACGAAGAACGTTATAGAAAGCTTTTAGCGAATATTGAAGGAGGCCTCGTTTTCTCTCGTGACAATGATATGATCTGGCAGTGCAGCAACTGTGGTCATATTGTTGTGGGCAAGAAGGCTCCGGATGTGTGCCCTGTATGCGACCATCCGCAATCCTATTTCCAAATCATGCCTGATAATTTTTAATCTTATTCAATTAATAATCAACAACAAACAATCAAAATTATGAAGAAAAAATTCGTTTGCACCGTGTGCGGTTATGTACACGAAGGAGATACTCCCCCTGAAAGATGTCCTCAATGTAAGCAACCTGCTGAAAAATTCAAATAATTGGTTGAAGATGGTGCTTTGTCATTTGTCACGGAGCATGTTCTCGGTGTGGCTAAGGACAGCGACGAAGAGATGATCAAAGACCTTAATGCACATTTCATGGCTGAAGCTACTGAGGTGGGCATGTATTTGGCGATGAGCCGTCAGGCAGACCGCGAAGGTTATCCAGAAGTGTCTGAGGCTTTCAAGCGCTATGCCTTCGAGGAGGCCGAGCATTGCGCCAAATTCGCAGAGTTACTCGGTGAGGTGGTCTGGGATACCAAAACCAACCTGGAAAAGCGTATGATGGCCGAAAGCGGCGCTTGTGCGGATAAAATGCGCATCGCTAAGCGCGCGAAAGAGATGAACTGGGATGCTATTCACGACACCGTTCACGAAATGGCTAAGGATGAAGCTCGCCATGGTCAAGGTTTCGAAGGTCTCTTTAACCGCTATTTCAAGAAATAAATCACTGTTAATCAATGATTTTGAACCTCATGCCGTAAATGGTGTGAGGTTTTTTTGTGCATGGATGTTGGCTATGGGTTGTTAGCCACTATTTTCAATAAAGGTTGTAGGAGTGATAGTAACGGTTTAAAAAGAAAAAACCCCGAAAAATTCGGGGTTCGTGGTGCTGACGGGAATTGAACCAGTGACACACGGATTTTCAGTCCGTTGCTCTACCAACTGAGCTACAGCACCATCGTTGGTTTGAGGCTGCAAATATACACTTTTTTTGAATTCTCGGACAAGATGAGAATTTTTTTTATAAATCGTTATTGTACAATAAATTACAAGTAAAAACCAATTAGATTTTACCAGAATCTCGAGATGGGAAACTGCTCTCTTAGGGACTTTATGGAGTCAAAATCGCAAGAATGGATTAAAATCTCCTCTTTTTGGGTGGTGGTTTGCGCCTCGATTTCTCCATGCGGGTTGATGATGGCACATCCTCCTGCATATTTCCTCTGATAACCGTCGGTTCCCACCCTGTTTACAACCAATGCGTAAGATTGGTTTTCTATAGCTCGGGCACGAACTAAGGTCATCAGCTCTTTTTCACGCGGGGCTGGAAAATTGGTTGTATAAAGCAAACAGTCGTAGTCGAAATGATTGTTTTTCACCTTGTTACGGCTCCACTCTGGAAAACGGACATCAAAACAAATCAAAGGTAGAAAATTGTACCCAAGTGATTGAACGATGGTTTTTTGTGTGCCAGGCGTGAAGAATTCTTCCTCCCCTAAGAATAGATGATGTTTGTCGTAGCTGCCTAAAATCCGGTCACGGGAGAGCCAAACTAATCTGTTGTAGATCAGACCGTTTTGTTTGACAGGCAAGGTGGCCACTACATCGCATTCGAATTTGCATGCCATCAAATATAAAAAGTAGATGCCTTCTCCATTATGTTCTTCCGCATCTGATTGAATATCAGGAGAAAAACCACAATGAAACATCTCCGGAAAAACTAATAAATGTACAGGTTCTTGGATCGCATTCTCCAACCATTCACTATAATGCGCCAAATTCCTTTTTTTGTTGAATGGCTGAATATCAGCCTGAACCAAACCTACGTTTATCATACTATTCGTATCTGATGTATATTTTATCCCCAGGTTCCAAATCTGCCAGCACAGCCACGTCAGATTTGTAAAGAGCCACTTCTATAAGTCCTAAAGCATTGGTACACAAGAACATCTCTTCATAGCTGTCGTGGTATTCCTCGAAGTATTTCTGTATCTTCCAAACTCCTTTTGAATGAATGGTAGCAGTGAATCCTTTCCCTTTGACATTCTTTTCAAACAGTTCAGAAGGAATATTGGTGATGGCGTTATTGAAAGCGTCTATATAAACGATCTGACCCTCAATAAGTTTCTCTTGTGCGGAGTGGTCTGGCAGTTCAGTGAACATGCGTTTGAACTTCAAATATTCAGTAGTGTTTTGTGTGAGAGTGTCTGCTTGGATATTCTGAATCAGATGTAACATCTGATTTAATGTATTTTCTTTATTATCAGAAAGTTGTAAACCTTTGAGAGGAATATCCTGCCCGAACATCAGATGAAATACTCCATTGTCTTCGCCGATGAAATAGTGACCTTGATGTTGCAATAATACGGGTGAGAAAGTGGAGTTGAGTGACATGTTTGTCAGTATCAGATGAATAGAGCCTTCAGGGAAGGATTTGTAACCGGTTTTCATCAACATTGCGGTCTGAAGCAAATTGAATTTGTCCACATAATGGGTCATGTCAAGGATTTGGACATCGGGAAATGCGGTCATAAGACTACCTTTGAGCATAGCCACATAGGGATCACGCAAACGCCAATCACTTAATAATGTAACAATCAGATTCATAAATATTTAAGCAATCAAAAATAAGATGGCAAATGTACATAAAATACGAATATGCAAAAAGAATTTATCATGGTGGAGATGCGTAGAATGGCGTCTCTACAGATTACCGTACATTCTCCTGTAATGTCTTGTTGATGAGTGTTTTCAATTCTAAAACATTCGCTTCCACCACTTTGCGCTTTTCAGGTTGGAACAAGGTTGCATACTTGGCTTTGCCGACTTTGAACTTCAGTTTATCTTCTAAACCAATGATATCCAGTCCGATGCGTACGGGTTTGAGCAAGGAAATGTTGTAGTCGTAGGTCAAGTCGAGGTTGTGACGCCCGGAGATGATGGCTTGGTATTTGTCGATGGAGAGCAAGAAGGGATAGACATCCACCTCGTTACGGAAGATGGTGATTTCCGTGGAGAGACTGTCGATCTTGTTTTGCGTTTTCTTGTTGAACATCAACTTCTTGGCAATGGTTTTGTAAGTTTCGTTATCCAAAACCACCAAGTCGTGACCATTGATGGCGGCGGCTCCGCGCAGAGTGGAATATTTAATGTCGTAGTTGGATTTCAGGTAGGTTTCTGCCGCGAAGTGGAACTCGGCATTGCCGCTGAATGACTTCAGCATGGGCAGGATCGTATCTACTTCTGGAATCATGGCGATGAGTTTATCTATCTTGATGTCAAGTAGATGGAAGTCGAAACCGAGGAAGAGGTGGTTCATACGCGGGGTGCGGTACATGGCCGTAAGCTGCATACGTGCGGCATCGTTGGTGAGACCCATCTCCTCCAGTACGAGCACGCCGTCTTTCACATACACGCGTCCGGCGATGTTCCGGAATTCCGATTCCTCATACAATGCTTTCTTAATGGTGGTGTTCATATTGACATCCACTCCAAATGGCACGATAAATGGCGTAGCTTCTTTATTATCAGCTAATTGCTCAGCTTGTTCCAACAGAGTGTCGGGTGCGCCGAAGCCGTCCATCAACGCCATTAATTCATTCAAATTCAAGTAGTTGGCTACTAATTCTAAGTTTCCCTTGAGCAGACCTTTATTTTGAAGGTATGGCTCGATGCCTGTGATGGTGCCAGTGAGATTGATATCCGATTGTCCGAACTTCAAATTAGCCTTTTTTAACACACATTTCTGCGGATTGAAATCAATATTCAGTATAGGCAATTCTATAGCGTGTGCCACATCACGGATCTCTGCTTTGGCATTCGTGGTTTGCAATTTCACCACAGGAGACCACTGTAACAGCGGGTGCTCTTCGTTATCCTTATAATCAATTTCAGCTTGCAGATTTATTTTATCCGTAGTGAAGTCGATGAGATCTCCCGTACTGGAACTCGTGGATTGCCCTGAGTTGCTAACGTATGCTTTAATACCGTTTCCGTTGTAATCCAAACGCATTTGATTCATGTTTTTCAACACGAAAACTCCTTGAGGATGTGAGAGTTGAGCAGAAATGGTGTCTGCCCGCATACTGAGCAGATTTAGCTGATAAGTGGTGGCAAGTTTAAGTTCCGCCGTGCTGTCCAACAGATTGTTTGTATAAGCATCCAACCGTACAGAAGAGCCAAAAATCTCTTTCTGTGCCTTTGTGCGTATGTTTTGGATCAAAAGTTCACTGGTTTTCACCTTTGCATTGAGCCATTCGTCGATTTTGTACGGCTTTTCAGTCACAGGGAACGTCAAATCCACCTGTAAATCAGGAGAATAGACGGCCATAGTGTCGTCGTAAAGCAGTTTCAAATCCTTAAACTGTCCATTGACGACGGCTTTGGAGATATTGTCAACAGAAAATTCGGTTTCGGGGTCGTATGCAAGTTGCGTTTCCACCTTGACATCTGCCTTTCCTTCGTATTGAGTAAAAATCTCGGGCAGAAATTCTTTGAAGTCGGTGATATGCAGATTCCCGTTGGCGACAATATCGCATAACATCTTACCAAACAGGTTTTTAACGGTACCCGAAGCGGTCAGTAAATTGCGTTTTCGCGTGGTCGCGGACAACGATTTGACGGTCAAGTCGCTTTGGTTGTTGAGGTCCAGATCGAGGTCGAAACGGCCGTTCACTTTTTCAAAATCAAGAGGCAGGTCTTTCATGGCAAAAGCCCCGTTTTTCCAAACAATATCGGTAGTGATAAACGGTAAATGGTTGGGATAATACGTACCTTTTACCGTTCCCTGAATTTGCATATTGCCTTCTATCTTGATGTCATCCAGAGCATTCCCAATGATCGCCTCAGGAATGATGGGGAGAATATCCTGGATGTTCCATTCATCGGTTTCGTATAGCAGGTCAGTGTATAATCCATGGCGGACGGTATCTTGTTTTACCAAACCGTTCACCAAAAGGGAATGGCCGTCCACTTTGACGACTGTCTCTTTCAAATCATATCGTTGTGCATCAAAATCTGCACGCAATTTTGAATAGAATGAAGCATCTAACTCATTGACGTATAAGGAAGTATCAAGAAATAGGCGTGCGTTTTGCAAGCTCACATCTACTTCGCCATTTATCAGGTTAAAATTTGTGAAAGAGCCATTATAGGAAGCCTCCAGATTTTGTCCGGAAAGGTTTATCTTGGTGCTGTCGGCCATGACGAAAAGGAGTGATTTCGCATTTGCCTCCAACTTCCCATCGATGTTTTGTTCCGCAAAGGTACCTTTCACTGTCAAATCCAACTGTTTTATATTCGCTTTTAATTTCGATTGCTCATCAAGGTAGCGAATATCCAAATCTTTGGTTTTAACTTTTTGTAAATCAATGGTATAATTCTGAGATGAAGTGTCGTTAGAGCTAGTACGGACAACATTGAAATTGCCGTTTCCTGTTTTGTCTATATAGAGGTTGGCCAAGCCTTCATTCAGTGAAAAATCGTTAATTTCCACATGTTGGTTTTGGATGAGCTCACGAATATTGAGCGCGGCAACGCAGTCTTTTACGTATAGCAAAGTGTCAGAGACCTTGGAGTTTTGCGGATTTTTCAGCACTACATTTTCCAAATCCAATCCTATTTTGGGAAAAGTCTTGAAGAAAGTGAGTCCGACTTTGTCGATATGAAACTCGCAGGTGAGAAACTTATCAGCTTGATTGTTGACGATTTTGGCCAGTTTAGAAGGTGAAAAAATGCTAAAAAGAGCAATAGAAACGGCAATGGCAATCACTAAAATAAGCGATGCCAAGGAAATCAGTACTATTTTCAGCGTTTTTTTCATCTATTGTTTGGTAAAGGTGTATGATTTTCCGTAATCGTCGTGGTAGGCGAGGGTAGTGGCATTCAATTTCGTAACAGTATAGGTTTTCGGCACATTACCGCCCATTTCCATATGGTGGATTTGTGTCAAAACGGAGCCTTCCAACGTCCAGGTGAAGGGTTGCGCTTCCTCTTCGGTCACGTCATCGGCAGTGTCCCAGGTATAGCCGGTACCAACGGCATTGTAGTGTTCGTGCAGGGTACCTGATGCCCAGGTGCCCGCGAGCAGCGTTTTGTCATATTTTTCACCGCCACCAAAGAGGTCGCAGCCGTTCATCAGAAACAGCAGACAACAGAATCCCAGCCCGATAAACAGGCTTTTCTGATGATTCTTTGTGATATGGGTGTTTTTTATCATTGTTATTTTAGATACTTTCAAAACCATAAAGATTAAATGCGGTTGATCTCCATCTCTAACGTGATGCCAAACAAACGGTTAACATCCTTGATAATGGTTTCAGCAACATCCAGCACTTCTTTCGGGGTGGCACCGCCGTAGTTCACTAAAACGAGAGCCTGATTCTTCCATGTGCCGGCGTTACCCATCTGTTTACCTTTCCAACCGGCTTTCTCAATCAACTGACCCGCAGATAGTTTCTTACAACCATCAGGTGCATCGTAAGCTACTAAATCAGGATATTGACTCTTTAATTCTTCGTATTCTTCAACAGAAATCACTGGATTTTTGAAAAAGCTACCGCCATTACCGATTACTTTTGGGTCTGGAAGTTTAGCATCGCGGATTTTGCGCACACAATCGGAAACATAGCGTAATTTCATCGGCAACTCCCGCTCTGCCATCGCATTGGCTAATCCTTGATAGGATAACGTAAAATGTTCTTTAATAGATAGTTGAAACCAAACATAGGTGATGATACAGTCGTTTTTCAAGGCTTGTTTGAAGATAGAGTTGCGGTAGGCGAATTGGCATTCGGCATTCATCAGCTCGAACGGTTCGCCAGTGGAGATGCGGAAACCTTCCACTTTGAAGATGGTGTCTTTCACTTCCACACCATACGCGCCGATATTCTGTACGGGTGCACTGCCTACCAATCCGGGAATAGCCGTAAGATTCTCAATACCAAAGTATTCGTGTCTAATACAGTATTGAATCAAATTGTCCCAAGGTTCGCCCGCCGCCACGCGCAGCAGCACGTTATCATAGGATCTTTCCACCACCTCAATTCCTCCAAAGACAGGATGTGCTACAACACCATCAAAATCTTTGGTAAACAATGTATTACTTCCACCGCCAAGGATATAGTAAGGTTCTCTTTTCAGATATTCGTTGATGACAGTAGGAATTTCATCAGCGGATTCCATTTGGAGGAATTGACGAGCAAACACCTCCATTCCGAAGGTGTTGTAGGTTTTAAGATTATGGTTTTCAAATAGTTGCATAAATTAGAACATATAGCCCATTTTGACATAAATATTGGCCAAACTGCCGTTGTCGCGTTTGTCAAACGGTGCTGCCCAATCCACAGAAAGCACGAAGTTGTCGTTCATCATCAGTTTCAGCCCTATACCAGCGGAAAAGTGAGGGCGGTAGATATTTTTGTTGTCATCAAAGACAATATAGTTATCCAAATCGTCCAGATTGAAATCGGGGTCATTTTGCAGAATATTATCCGTGATGACTTTCTGATTCATGCGATAGGGTTGCAGGATGAGTCCCATATCCAAAAACGGGTTCAAACCGATGGCGAAATGTTCTTTGCCGATGTCGAACTTATAGACATTGAAGCGGAATTCAACGTTGGCGAAGGCGTAGCTTTTCGCAGTGATGCGGTTTCTCAGGATACCGCGGTTGGTGTTTGCACCGCCGAGACCTTCATATAACACTCTTTGAATAAACAAGTTATTGTAGTAATTGTTGATATAGAATGGAGCATCGCCGGCTACATTCACTTGGGCAGCCAAACGATAGGCAAAAGTAATCCAATCTTTGTAAACAGGCACAAAATGACGGAAACTGGCGTTAAAAATCAAGCTGTTGGCATTTTTATCTTCTCCAAAACCAGCATAATAGGTCAAAAAGAAGTCTGCATTCATACCTTTGTTGGTATTTTGCAGTCGGTCGCGGTTGTCATAAGAGATACCGCCGCGCAGGTAGGGATGCCAACCGCCGTTAGCCTCTGCTGCCGAAATAATACCCCATTTCACGTATTTGTCGTACATGCCGTTCACGTACGGCAGCAAGTTTTCTGGTTTCTTGCCCTTGTTGATCATATCGATGTTCACCGGCGCGATTTTATACCACAGCAGTCCAAGTCCGGCATTCCAGTACCAATCTCCGCCGATATTTCCGTTAATGTCACCGGCGATACGAAGGAGGTCGCGCTGTGATTTGTAAAAAGCGCGGGAGATGTAGTCCTCGCTTTTTTTATTCGCCCAGCCGTGGTTATAAATAGTTTGGTAACCGTTGTAACCGTAGAAATCGCATAGTGCGTCAGGCAGGTAAGAGACATCGAGTTTCACCCGATGACCCGGCAGCAGATGTTTGGAATCATAGCTGAAGCGGAAAAGTCCGGAGCGTTTGGTGGTATAAGCTGCCTCGAAATAGAGGGAATGGAGGTATTCGGGGTAGGTGGAGCCGTCGCCGAAATAATAGACATTCGACAGCACACCGTATTGAAAACCTTTGTCAGCATCGTATGCCACGCTGGGGAGAATGCCGAAAGTCCAGCCAGTACGCACTCCGTTTTTATCTTTCTTGGGCTTCTCCTTTTTGGGTTTTTTGTCGCCAAGATAGGCCGTAGTATCGCTGTCATTGGCATATGCGGTAAAAAGGCTCGTCATTAGGACGGCAATTAGCAGAAGGGAGATTTTTTTATTCATAAGGGTTTTGGGGTTAGAAGGTTAAAGGCTCGAGGGTCGAGGGAATAGTTTATAAGTTATTTGTTCAATATTCAAAGTCAAACATTGTAATTTCGCGGTCCGAAGATGGCGCTGCCGATGCGAATCAAGGTGCTGCCTTCCGCGATGGCAATAGGATAGTCATCGGTCATGCCCATGGAAAGTTCCTTGAAATCAGGATTTTGAGAGAAGAATTGGACTTTAAGGTCTTCGAAAATCTGATGCAGATGTTGGAATTCGCGGCGCACTTGTTCTTGGTCATCGGTAAAGGTGGCCATGCCCATGACACCGTGGATTTTAACGTTTTTTAGTTCTTGAAACTCGGGGCTTTGTAGCATTTCCACACATTCTTCCCAAGAGAAACCGAATTTGGTTTCCTCGTCGGCGATGTGGAACTGAAGCAGACATGGGATAGTGCGCTCATTTTTCATGGCATACTTGTTGACCTCTTTTAGTAATGAAAAGCTGTCAATACTATGAATAAGAGCAACATATGGAGTGATGTATTTGATTTTGTTCGTTTGCAGATGACCGATAAAATGCCATTCAATGTCTTTGGGAAGCTCTGCATGCTTGGCTTTCATTTCTTGTGCGTGATTTTCGCCAAAAGCCCGCTGACCGTGTTGGTACAGCAGGGCGATGTCTTCCGCAGGTTTGAACTTGGAAACGGCGATTAGCCGCACGCCTTCGGGCAGGGAAGCCCGGATTTCGTCGTATTTTTCAATATTCATACGGACTAAAATTTAGTGACCCCGGCGGGATTCAAACCCACGACTTTCAGAACCGGAATCTGACGTTCTATTCAGCTGAACTACGGGGCCGGATTCAGGGCGCAAAGGTACACAAAATTCGAATACACACCGACAATGAATTTTCCCTTGCGGAGACGTTTCAGGAAATATCTCTACAGAACCCACAAATGTTAACTCACCAACGAACAAATAATGAAAATAAGGCTCGCGAATTGCAGGATGTTGCGGGCGAGGAACCAGCGGATGGCAAACCATTCGAGGTGTTGTTCGCAAATCGCATCCCAATGCTCAATAGGACCGTACCACCATTTGCGGGCGAACTCCTTATCTGGATGATAGCAGAATTGATACAGCAGATAGAATAGCGCAATAGAGAGTGGAATAATGAGAAAAATGGAAGCGAAAATCGGATGTAAAGATCCTTTTATCAGTGAAATAAGTAAGATAAGATAAGGCGTGAAATTGAAGATGGAAGATGCCGCGAGCTTCAGCGGTTGCGTTTTCAGCACCTCTGCCAACGTCTTTTTGCCCACTTTGCGGTCGGCAGTGGCATCCATGATGGAGTGCGTGTAGAGAATGTTGATTACCCAGAGTCCGACGGCGACGGAAACGACATAGAGCCCCGTGTTGAGCGAGCCGCACGCAGCGTAGTGCACGCCTGACATCAACAGCGGGCCGAAGATGAGTCCCGTGACCAGTTCTCCAAGTCCGTGATAACAGAATCGTATCGGTT
>Ga0310786_10002300_pt1 | contig 29464 bp, 29 predicted proteins | sample AusTroGonzalo_MG_FD_203881 | JGI IMG/M metagenome (GOLD analysis project Ga0310786, IMG submission 203881) | Bovine rumen microbial communities from tropical cattle in Woodstock, Queensland, Australia - Gonzalo_03 (v2) (version 2) | ecosystem: Host-associated > Mammals > Digestive system >...
AGAAAAAGCTTGGAGGATATAAAAATAATGAGTACCTTTGTACCATCGAAAGTGAAGAGTGAAAAGTGAATAGTGGATAATATGCTATCGCTATCCGGAGGGCGCAGCCAATTGTCAATTTTCAATTTTCAATTTTCAATTCGATAAGCGGGATTCGGCCACCCGATGTAGCTGGCCGGGCAGAAGTCTAATACCATCAAAAACACAAAGAAGTATGGCAAAGATTATCTATGAAAGGTACCAGAACCAGAATTCCTACTCGAACGCCTACGGGAAGTGGTACGCCCGCGTGAGGTACGTCGAGACCCTGAACACCCAGAAGCTGGCAACCCACATCGCCAACCATGGAAGCATCTACACCCCCGACGTCGTTTACGGCGTGCTGGAGAAGTTCCGCTCCTGCCTGATCGAGCAGCTGCTCGACTCGAAGAAGGTGAAGATCGACGGTCTGGGCACGTTCTACTGCACGCTGAAGAACCGTCTGAAGAAGGGCGGCGCCGTGTCGAAGGACAAGTACACCATCTCGGAGTACGTGGGCGGCCTGCACATCCGCTTCCTGCCGGAGGAGGCTGCCGAGAATAACATCTCGAGCAAGGAGTTCCTGAAGCAGGCTGAGTTCATCGACGTGGAGAACCTCGTCACTAAGCCGGAAGAGGAGGAGCCCGAGACTCCCGGCGACGGCGATTAAGCATCGGACTGAACGGACTGACTCGGACTAAGTGCTACGGAGAGATTTTTATTCTAAGGAGATAAGGAGAAAAGGAGTGTCGCTGCAAGCAGCGATGAAAAAATCTCCAAATCCTTAAATCCTTAGAAAAAAATCTCCAAATCTCCAAAACTCCTTAGAATAAAAAGAAAACTCATTAGAAAAAAACTAATCCTTAGAAACGATGAAGAAGAAGATCATTGAGATTGCGGTGAAGATGATAGTAGCCGCGCTCACAGCATTCCTCACGGCGATTACCACCACCAGCTGCATGGGGTACGGACCGTTTTGAAGGTGAGAAGGTGAGAGGGTGAGAAGGTGAGAGGGTGAGAGAGGGAGGGTGAGAAAGTGAGAAAGTGAGAAAGTGAGAAAGTGAGAAAGTGAGAGGCGGACATGTTGTCCGCCTCTTTAGAGTTATTAGAATCTGCGTGGGCCGCCGAAGCCACCACCGCCGCCACCGCCACGGGGACCGCCACCGAAGCCGCCACCAGGACCTCCAGGACCACCGCCACGACCACCACGACCGCCACCACGGCCACCGAAGCCGAAGCCGCCATTGCCTCCAAAGAGGTTCAGACGATAGATGACGTGGAGCATACCGTAGCTGGTGATAGCGTTATACTCCGTATCGCTGCGCTGCATGGCCGAGATGGTACGGCTGACAGTTGACTGCTGGTGCAGGATGTCGTAGAGCTGCAGGGAGATGGTCAGGGCATTGCCCTTCAGGAAACTCTGTGAGAGCTGGGCATTCCAGATCAGCTCGTTGGTATTCATCGAAGCGTCGTTGTATCCGCGACGGCTCTGCATGTTCAGATTGGTGGTAAGGGATGTACCCCAAGGTGCCGTCACGCCCACCATACCGCCATAGGAGAAGGTATAGGTGTCGAGGTCGTTGTTGGGCTGCAGGTCGTTGCGCGAACGCTGGTAGTTCAGCGAGCCGTTCAGCTCGATCTCCAACCATTCGTTGCGGTAGCTACCTGCCAGGCGCTCACCGATGCCGAGCGAGTTGGTGGCACTCTTCTCTGAATCAGAAAAGCGATCGACGCTGACATAACCCACATTGTGGTTGTAGCTCAGGTTGGTGAAGGTATTCACGTTGAAGAAGGCTGCTGAGTCGAGGGCCGTATTGAACATGAAGCCGAGGCTGCTGTTCCAGTTGCCGTTGATATTCTCCGGACGCGTGATGCGACCACCAGTCTCAGGCACATAGGTCACCTTGCTACTGACGGAGTTGCTCGTCGTGGAGAAGTTGGCGAACACCATCACCGAGCGCTGGTGCTTCTGGAAGTAGTCATTGTAGTTCAGACGGAAGTTCTGCGTGAACGAAGGCTTCAGTCCGGGGTTACCAGTGCGGATGTTCAGCGGGTCGCTGTCATCATAGATGTCGAGCAGGTCGCTGATGGATGGCTGGCGGCTGTTGCCACGATAGTTGAAGCGCAGCTGTCCGGTATTGCCGTGCTTCCAGCGGAAGTCGAGCGTAGGCGTGAAGTTCGTCACCGTACGGGTCGTATCGGCATGCACGCCCTGATAGTCCTGGATGTAGTGCGACTTCTGCGGAATCACCTGGAAACCGACGTTGAAGTTATAGGTGTTGCGCACGATGCGGAGCATCACCTCAGCCGTATGCGTGTAGTTCTTATATTCTGAGAAGCGGCTCAGGTTCTGGTCATACTCCATGGTGGAATGGCTCAAGTATTCATCCCATCCACGATAGTAAGGACGGAGGCCCGTGAAGTCTGCATCCAGCAAGTTGTAGGTCTCACGGTCGCTCTTCTGATAGCTGTACTGGAAGTTGTAGCTGAACTGCAGGTAGGTGCGCCTCATGATAGGCTCGCTGTAGGTGACGCGGGCGCTGTAGCTGTAGTTGTCCGTCGGGGTGATGTTCCAGCGGTTGGTCTGATAGGACGAGTCGCGTGCCACCAGAGCGGTATAGTTGTTCGTCAGCGACTTGCTGTTACCATCGCTCCAGTTACCATTCAGCTGCAGGGTAATGTTACGTCCGTAGCTGTTCAGTTTCCTGTTCAGCTGGAGCATACCGCCCACGCTCTTGTTGTCGCTGTAGCTGATGCTGTTCTGTTCGTTATAGTTCAGCACCTTGTCGCCCAGTTCCTTGATCGAGAGCAGGGGGTTGGTCACATAGAGGTAGGGATCTGCATTGAATGTGGCGTTCATTCCGATCTGCTCACCGTCGTTGCTGTTGTAGCGGAAATTCGGACGGAACATGATGTTCGTCATCGAGTCGGGTGTCCACTCAATACGCATCTGTGCATCCCAGCCATTGGTGCGGCTGTAGTTCTGGTTGATGCTGTTGCCGAACGATGAGGTCGAGCCGCCGTAGATGTCCTCCGTAGAACTCTTCGACAAGGCATCGCCGTCGGAGTGGTTCCAGCGTACGCTACCGTCGAGCGTCAGGCGGTTCTTCTTCTCATAGTTGAAGTTCAGGCCTGTCATCTTCGTAGCTGTCAGGCCCTGGCGTCCCATACCGAAACGTCCGCCACCGCCGCCACCGCCTGGGAAGCCCATGTCGTTGACGTTGTTGGCACTGGTCATCAGGAAGATGGTCATGTCGTTCTTCATGACACCTCCGAAGATACGACCAGAATAACGGCTCTTAGTACCAACGCCCAGATCGGCATTGACCATCGTACCGCGGTTCATGCCAGGCTTCACGCCGAAGTCGAGCACCGTCTGTTCCTCACCATCCTCGATACCGCTGATACGTGCCAGGTCGCTCTGCTGGTCGTAGGCCTTGATCTTATCAATAATGCTGGTAGGCAGGTTCTTCATGGCCGTCTTGGTGTCGCCAGTCATGAACTCCTTACCATCGACGAGGATCTTCTTCACCTCCTTACCATTGATCTTCACCGTGCCGTCATCGCTCACCTCGGCACCTGGCAGACGTCTCACCAGTTCCTCAACGACCGAACCCTCCGGCGTACGGAAGGCGCTGGCATTATAGACGAAGGTGTCGGCCTTCATCGTCACCTTTGCAGCATGGGCCGTCACTGTGGCACCCTTCAGCATGATGGCATCGGGTGACAGCGTGATGGTTCCAGCCGAGACATTCTTGTCGTCGGCAATCTTGATGCTCTTTGTGTACGTCTTGAAACCCACGTAGGTCACTTTCAGCGTATAACTGCCATTCGAAGGGGCTTTGATGCTAAAGGCGCCTTCCGTATTCGTCACGGCATTAGCCACCACCTTGTTATTACTTAAAAGAGAGGCCGTTGCCTGTATCACGGCGTCTTTCGTGTCTTCTTCCACAACCTTACCCGTCACGGTTCGTTGTGCAAATGCTACTACTGTCGTCATGCTGACGATCATCAGAAAGAGTAATTTTCTCATTATGCTAATTTGTTGATTTTATCTTTTGGACGTTCTTTTTTCACGAAAGTTTAATCCCAATTGGAAAAAATTAGGGTAAAAATGACAATTAATCGAAAAAAAGCATCCGATTTCGGAAAATTTAATATAACTTTGCAGTCGCAATTAAACAACCACCCCTAAAAAGGAGAATGAATCAGCAAAAAGTCATCTTGGCAGAACACCTTGAGCAGTCGCTTACAGAAGCGATGGCCGAATGTAAGCACGACAAGACTTTCATCCTTGCCGATGAGACCACCCGCCGGCTCTGTCTGCCAGTGGTTGAAGGGTTCGACAGTCTGAAGGGGGCCCAGGTGATTACCATCGGTGCCACCGACACCCACAAGACACTGGAATCGCTGGCCCACGTCTGGGAAGAACTCGGAAAAGGAGGAGCCACCCGCCACACCTTATTAATAAATATAGGGGGCGGCATGGTGACTGACCTCGGAGGCTTTGCCGCCTCCACCTTCAAACGGGGCATCCACTACATCAACATCCCCACCACCCTGCTCTCGATGGTCGATGCCAGCGTGGGCGGAAAGACGGGCATCAACTTCAACGGGCTGAAGAACGAGATCGGCGTGTTCAACAATGCCGATGCCGTCATCCTCGACACCCAGTTCCTACAGACCCTCGACCATGAGAACTTCCTTTCAGGCTATGCCGAGATGCTCAAGCACGGGCTGATCTCCAATGAGCCGATGTGGGCAGAGCTTTTAAGTGAGAACTTAGAACTGAGAACTGAGAGGTATGATTACCATGCAAGGTTCAAGCAGTTGCTTGCTGACAGCGTTGCAGTGAAGCAGCGCATCGTCACCGAAGACCCCACGGAGCAGGGCATCCGCAAGGCCCTCAACCTGGGTCACACCGCAGGTCACGCCTTCGAGAGCTTCGCCCTCCAGCACCAGCCCGTACTCCACGGCTATGCCGTTGCCTGGGGCCTCATCGTAGAGCTCTACCTGAGTGCCATCAAGACCGGCTTCCCCACAGACAAGATGCACCAGACGGTACGTTTCATCCGCGAGCACTACGGACGGATGCAGATCACCTGCGACGACTACCCCACCCTGCTCGAACTGATGACCCACGACAAGAAGAACGTGGCAGGCACGATCAACTTCACGTTGCTCGGCGATATCGGAGACATCCGTATCAATCAGACTGCCACCAAAGACGAGATATACGAAGCCCTTGACTTTTACAGGGAGGGCTGAGACACCTACCGCCGCCAATGCGGCCCCAAGGAAACCAATCAACTTGGGCCTATATCATATTACTAACTAATCGCAGATGCAGCCACTCGTGAGAGCAGCTGCATCTCTTTTTATCGATGACACTTAAAGGGCGATGACGCGGAAGGCGTATGGTGGCAGCTTGAGAGCGCCGCTTTCCACCACCCCACTCGTGATGTCTATCTTCTGGTCTTCCGGCTGTCCGCTGAAGCCCTCCGTCTTGCTGCCTGCAGGGATGGTGAGGCCATTGACCGTCAGCGTCAGCTCAACGGGCAGGGCATTCACCAGTTTCAGATAGCGACGGCCTGTCTTCGAGTCGCGAACGAGACTGGCTGCCACACGATGCCTGAGCGCTGGGGCAATGTCGAGCAAGGTGCTCACATAGCGGTCGCCACCATAGACAGAGAACAGTCGCTGCACGTCGTAGGCTGGTGTGGGGCGCACCTCTGTGTTCGAGAAGTAGATCATGTCAGGATCCCAGTTGTGATGACCGTCCTTGGCCAGCATCGGGGCGTAGCTGGTCATCTCCACCACGTCGCCATTGCGCTCTACATCAGTCAGATAGAGGGCCTCTGCCAAGGCTGTCTCCACATTGGGACGCTTGGCAGGCGTAGAGGCGGCATACTCGCCAAGATACACCTTAGGCATGGAGCGGTCGTAGCTGTCATAGTAGTCGCGATGGTGCATGAACCAACCTGTCGACTCGTAGTAATGCTCATCGACCATATACTGCAGGTCTGGATGCTTCTTCGTGAAGTCCCAGCCCTCGATATAATCAGCCGAAGGAGTATGGAAGGGGCCTACAGTACCACAGATCTTGATCTCAGGATACTTCTGGCGGATGGCCTTGCAGATCATCTCATAGCGCTCTTCGAAGACGGTGCCGATAATGTCCTCATTGCCAATACCGATATATTTCAGGTTGAAAGGAGCGGGGTGGCCTGCGTCTGCCCTCATCTTTGCCCACTTCGAGGTGGCAGGGTCGCCATTGGCCCAATCGATCATGTCGAGCAACTCCTGGATGTAGGCAGGCATCTGATCCATGGGGATGCCTCCCTGCTGACCGCCGATACCGTCGGCGTTGGCGGCTGAATTCTGACAAGGCACGCCTGCAGCAAGCACGGGCAACGGCTCTGCCCCAATATCCTCGCAGAACTGGAAGTACTCGAAGAATCCCAGTCCGCGCGTCTGGTGATAGCCCCAGATATTGAAGTCGGGCTTACGGTCCTGCAACGGGCCTACGGTATGGTTCCAGTGGTAGATGTTATCCATGCCCTGTCCGTGACTCATACAGCCACCAGGGAACCGCATGAACTTGGGTTTCATGGCGGCAATCGTCTCTGCCAGATCCTTGCGCAGGCCGTTCTTGCGATGCATGAAGGTCTCCTGCGGGAAGAGCGAGATCATATCGATGCCCACATGGGCCACCCCTTTCGGAATGATGGCCAGACGGGCCTTTGCGTCGCCCTTCTTGGCAGTAAGCACGGTGGCATACTGAGTCCAATCACTACCAGCGGTCTTTAGTTTGTTGCTGGCCAACACGGTGCCGTCGGCACCCACCAGTTGGATGAGGAAAGTCTGCTTCTGGCCTCCAGCCAGCACATACATCGAGAAGTCGTATTTCTTGCCAGCCTCTACTGCGATGCCGTCCCAGCCCTCGTTCCACAGCGTATCCTGCGGCCACAGCAAAGCATAATGGGGATTATTGGGGCTGAGAGGATGCTCTGTAGCAATCTCTATCTGACGGGCCGAGTGCCAGGCGGTGGTGGCGTTCCACTCGCGACGGTCTTCGGCACAGTATTCGAAGTCGCGGTTCTGCACCAGCTCAGCATAGAGTCCACCGTCGGCCGCATAGCTGATATCCTCGAAGAAGATGCCGATGAGCTTGTCGCTGATGGTCTTTTCCTGATCCGTGACGGTCAGCGTGGCACTGACGGGCTGTTTGGGCATCAAGGCATTCTTGGCATCCTCGTACATGCGCTCACTGCTCAGGTGTGCGTCCTCCTTCATCCTGTCGAAGTGGGTGATGACGGCACTGAGTTCCTGAGGAGAAATCTCGAAGAGACATCCCTCCTGCAGCTTACCGGCTATCGTGGCAGTGTCGCGCGTCCAGGCTTCCATCTCTATCAGGCTCTTCTCATCCTTGCGGAACTGTCGGAAGTCGTTCGAAGCCGACACCCAACGCCTGTCGCCATCCTTGGTCTGATAGTAGATATCGAAGGTGCCGTCGTCGTTGGCGAAGATGACGGGCTTCAGGCATTGTGGCGTTGTCATGACGGGATAGTCCTGTGGCCGCCAGGTGACAAGGTCGCGGCTGTAGGCAGCAGCAAAGAGCGGTGAACGGTCGTTCACCTGGAACACCAGTCGCCAGGTGCCGTCGTTTGCCCGCGCCACAGAGGGATGGAACATCCGTTTCTCCGCGCCCCACGTTCCGTAGTCAGAGGAACAGAGCTGACCAACCTCCTGCCAGCCATCGCCAGCGAACTGCGCAATATGCAGCCCAGCCCTCTCATTGGGGCTATAGATAAACACTCTTTTTGTTTCCTGGGCACAAACGGCCATCGCTACCATAGCGAAGAGGCTCAATAAACATGTTCTTGATTTCATAACTGCTGGGGTATTTATTATCTTACTTAATTGCAAGGCGTTGGGCCTCCTTCCGTGCGGGTTTGCCTGTTTCCGTCAGGGGGATATGCTCAACATGGACGTAGGCACGAGGCTGGTGGTACTTAGGGAGGATGCGCTCACAGACCTGGCAGGCCTCTTCGATGGAGCCTTCAGTGAGCAGGACGACCAACTCGCCGAACTTAGGATCAGGTCGCTTTGTTATCATATATGGTGCGCGAAGATGGGAACAGAGCTGACGCTCGAGTTCCTCGGCCTGGATCTTGATGCCGCCAGAGCAGATGACGTTGTCCTTACGGCCCAGGATACGGAAACGACCGTCTGGACGTAACTCGGCAATATCGTTGGTAACGAGGGGCTCAGGGCAGACCTCAGGGGCATCGATAATGAGACAGCCTTCGTCAGAGAGGCTGAGACGGACAGAGTCGAAAGGCGTGTACCAGTCGGAGACCTCAGGACCGCTGAGTCTGCGGAGCGCGATGTGTGAGAGTGTCTCTGTCATGCCGTAGGTGCTCCACACGGCATTGGGAAAGGTTTTTAATTCGGCAGCGAGGGCATCGTCGATGGCTCCACCGCCGATAATCAGGTGACGGATCTTCATGAGCCGCTCCCGTTCCTCTGGCACCTGCAGCGTGTTCCACACCTGCATAGGCACCATCGCCGCGAAAGCTAATTGAAAATTAGCTGCCGCCAGAGGGTGGCCGGAGGGTTCGACAGCTATCAGACGAAGGTCACGTTCGAGGGCACGTACCACCATCATCTTCCCTGCGATGTAGTCGAGTGACATACAGAGCAGGGCGGTGTCGCCCTTACGGAGTCCGAGGAAGTCACAGGTAATACGTGCTGATGCCAGCATCCGTCGTTTTTCCACCAGCATCTGCTTGGGTTCCCCAGTACTACCACTGGTATGTACGAGCACCGTCTCTGAAGAGTTATTCCACTCTTCGAGAAAACATTGAACGTTGAACTTTGAACTTTGAACTTTATGATTACTTGATGGCGGCAGCAAATTCTTCATTCTTCACTTCTCACTTCTCACTTTTCACTTTTCACTTCTCACTTCTCACTTTTCACTTTTCACTTCTCACTTCCCACTCCTCCACAGCCTGTCGCCTCTGATTTCGAGGCCCATCTCGATATTATCCGTAAACAACTGTCCAGTACCCAGCCCCTGCGGCATACTGATGTTGTCGCCATAGACATCGCTGGCAAACTGGGCGATGGCATTCAGTCCCACATTGCTCTCTAATGCCGAGGTGATCCACGAGCCGATGCCCATGCCACGGGCCGTCTCTATCCACTCCCGACAACCCTGCATACCCCCATGAAGCGAAGGTTTCAGGATGATGTAACGGGGCTTGATGATATTGAGCATGTGCGCCTTCATCTCTGGGTCGTTCACACCTATCAGTTCCTCGTCAAGGGCTATCGGCAATGGCGACTCACGGCAGAGTTCCGCCATATAGGCCCACTGTCCTGCCTTGATGGGCTGCTCGATGCTGTGGATGGCATATTGCGAGAGCAGTTCCAGTTTGTAGAGTGCCTCTTCGAAGGGGAAAGCCCCATTGGCATCCAGCCGCAGTTCCACCTCGTGGAAACTGAAACGCTCACGGATGCGCTTCACCAAATCCAGCTCCTGTTCGAAGTCGATGGCACCGATCTTCAGCTTCACGCAACGGAAGCCCTTCTCCAGTTTCTCTTCCATGCGCTGGAGCATCTCCTCATAGCTGCCCATCCACACCAGACCATTGATGGGAATACCCACTTCACCGCGACTGAAGGCCGTATCAAAGAGGTGGTTCCTTAAATCCAACAGCGCCGTCTCCAATCCGAAGAGCATCGAGGGATAGTCGCGCAAAGAATCATAGTCGATCTCACCTGTTGCACACAAGGCCTGGCTGGCTTTGTCAAGTCGCTCACGATAGGCATCATCAGGCATCGCATCACAACTCAGGTCAGGCAGCGGGGCACACTCCCCTACACCCGTTCTCTCACCGTCAGTCAGATGGACAAACCATGACTTCCGCTCAGTATACACCCCGCGAGAAGTCCCTGCCGGCTGTCTGAAATGGAGAACGCGCTCCGTCACTTTCGCTTCATATCCCATAGCCTTATTATTTTGCCAAGGTTACGATGGCCGTCATACCAGGCATGAGGTGAGGATGAGGTGTCAGCAAGGCCTCGAGGTGCACCATGCCGTTCTTCTCAACAACAGGACTGATCGCAGTGACCTCAGCCGAATGGATCTCCGACGGATAGGCGATAGAAACCACCTTGACCTGAGTACCCTTCTGAAAATGGTGGAACTCGTTTTCGAGTACATCGAAACTGACTTTCAGATGCTCCGTATCGACTATATAGAAAAGCGGTGTACCAGGTGTAGCGGCACTATAAAGTGTTGCTTCTATCCTACTGACTGCACCTGTTATTGGGGCTGTAATAGTACAGTATTGAAGCTGATGTTCCAACTGTTGTAACGAGGCCTTTGCGGTATTGTAGCCACTATTGATACGGGCCTGGCGTTTGATTTCATCCGATGCATTTTCCAGTTCATGACGCTTATATCCTTGTCCCATCAATATGGCCTGATACTGGTATTCTGCCTGTTCCAATTCTGCCTTACAACGTAAGATCTGGTCGTGCAGGGCTGCCTGACTAAGTCGGGCAACTACCTGACCTTTATGAATGCGTTGGCCCATCTTCACGTCGAAGGCTACGATTTGTTCATTAAGCCTACTATATACAGGCACTTCCGTTACAGCCTGTATGGACCCCTTACTTGAGAATCCATTCGCTTCGATGGCCTGCCGCGAGTTCTTCGAAGTCTTCGAAGCTGTCGGCTGGGCATCAGGAACTTGGGCAACTTCCTCTACCTTTTTATTATTGTTACAGGCAAACAGCGTTAACAACAGGGCACATAATGTCAGATATCTATTCATGTTGAGTCAGTGTTAGTAAATGATAATAAGTGGTCCAATATTTTTCCAGAGCCGTCAGATGCTGATTATAGGCATTATCGCGACGACTCTGTGCCAACGAATAGGTGTTGATGTCACAGATGCCGTTAGCATAGTTCTCTGCATTCAGTTCGAACACCTCATCAGCCATCGTGACTGCCTGGGCAGTATGTTCGAGCAATTGCTGATGGGAGCGCAGATTATCGAGTGTTGTCAGCACATCCTCGCAGAGTGCCCGCTCCACCTCGTCAAGAGCACTTGCCTCACGGGCTGTCCAGGCCGTAGCCGCTTCGTAACGTTTCTTGGCAGCACCATGATCCATCAGCGGAATACTCACGGAAACAGCTCCAACCATATAGAACTGCTGATGCCTGTAAGCCTCGCCTAAGTTGCTACCGACCTGTTGGAAGCCTACGTTTACGTCGAGTCCCACGTTGATACCCCTTTCCTTTTCTGCCTTTTGCTGCTGATGGGAGGCCTCCAACAGTGCTACCTTCTGGTGCTGATAGACGGGATTGTTGGTCTTGGCCATCTGGAGGGCCACATCGGCTGTCATCTCCAAAGGTTTGGGATTATCTGGAACACGGAGGGATTTGAATTGAGAGTTGAGAGTTGAGAACTGAGAGGTATGATTACTCCCAAGATATGAGAGCAGGGCTTCGCGTGCGATCTGTTCTTCGTTTATGGCAGTAAACAGCGCATTGCTGGCGTTGAGTCGCTGAAGTTCGAGCGAACGGAGTTCAGCCAGTGTGACCATCGCAATGCTGGCTTTCTCCTTGGCGATGGCATACAGGGTGTCGGCAGTCTGCTTGTTGCGCTCACACATATCCAGCATTCCCTGAGCACATGCCAAACGGAAGAACCGTCGGGTAGCCTCCTCTGCTATCAAGTGTAGCTCATAGCTGTGCTGCTGACGGGCAGCTTTCAATCGCTGGTCTTCGACTGCCTTCTCCCAGCGATAGGGATTATAGCCCAACAGCGACTGGCGATACCCAAGGATGATGGGTGTAGCCACGAAGTCTCGCGGATAATTATTCTTATCGCCAGCGAAATACTCACTCCACAAGGCCTGTGTTCCTAAATAGGCCTCGCCACCCCAGTCTAACATCTTCTGGGAGAGTCGCATCTGCGCCGCAGCGGATAGTCTGTCGTAGTTACGCAGATAGACATAGTCGCGTGACGGGTCGCTGATGACACGTGAGTAGTTGGGTGTAACCTCTAAGCTCAGTTGGGGTTTCCTTAATGCCTCAAACCCGGCATACTGTGCCTGGTGGTAGTCATACTCATAGCGGCTTTGGAAGGCGGTGATGGCACTGTCCTGTGCCATCTTAATGACCTGTTCCAGGCTTTGAGCCGCGCAGAGGGCCGGAAAGCCGCAGAGCAAGATTATTATGTTTTTAACTTTGAACATTGAACTTTGAACTTTATGATTACTTTGGCGGCAGCAAATTCTTCACTCTTCACTTTTCACTCTTCACTTTTCACTTCAGATCGTTTGTCGTTTAACGATGTCGCTGAACAGTCCTCCCAGTGCCATCAGTTCGTCAAAACTGCCATCCTCCACGACACGTCCTTTGTTGATTACAATGATACGGTTGCACTGTCGGATGGTGCTCAGACGGTGGGCAATGGTAATTCGGGTACACTTCATATTGGCATCAGCGCCACCGACTGGCCCCGACTTACGTGATCGCCGTTATGCACCAACATGGTACGGATCATACCCTTATTAGGCAAAGACACATCGGCGGTACCCTGGTCTGGAAACACGACACCACAATAGTAAACCTTGTCCGACACATTACCCAGGAAGCCCCATGTCACTAAAGCTCCCAATAATAGCAGCGCTGTCAATGCTATCAGGTAAGAAGGCACTGAAGTTACCTTCAACAGGCTCCCTATCTGTTCGGGCGACTGGATTCTTTGCTGACGACTATCAGCTGTAAACGGATTCTCCATCGGGCTTTAATCTTTATTTTATATGATTACGGCAATTTAGGATACTTACTGAAGTCGGGCTTGCGCTTCTCGAGGAAGGCCTTACCACCCTCCTGGGCCTCGTCGAGGAAATAGTAGAGCATAGTGCAGTCGCCTGCCAGCTCCTGGATACCTGCCTGACCGTCGAGCTCGGCATTGAGACCAGCCTTGATCATGCGCAGGGCCAACGGCGAACGTTCCATCATCTCTTCGGCCCACGCCACGCACTCGTCTTCCAGCTGCCCGATGGGTACAACCTTGTTCACCATACCCATGCGTTCGGCCTCCTGAGCCGTGTACTGACGACAGAGGAACCATATCTCACGGGCTTTCTTCTGACCGACGATACGGGCAAGATAAGAAGAGCCGAAACCTGCATCGAAACTGCCCACCTTGGGGCCTGTCTGTCCGAAGACGGCGTTCTCGGAGGCGATGGTCAGGTCGCACACCAAGTGGAGCACATGGCCACCTCCGATGGCATAGCCATTGACCATCGCAATGACGGGCTTGGGCAGACGGCGTATCTGCATCTGCACGTCAAGCACGGAGAGACGGGGAACACCATCCTCGTCGACATAGCCGCCACGACCCTTCACGTGCATATCGCCACCTGAACAGAAGGCATGCTTCACGTCGGCCAGGGTCTTACCCTCTGGCACTTCCGACATGGCGCCCGTCAGCAGCACCACACTGATGTCCTGCATCTCGCGGCACATCGAGAATGCCTGCGAGAGCTCCCAAGTGGTCTTCGGCGTAAAGGCATTGCGATATTGCGGACGGTTAATCGTTATCTTGGCAATGCCATTGTATTCCTCAAAGAGTATCTCTTTGAATTCATGTATAGGTTTCCAGTTTCTTTTTTCTTCAAGGACATTCATATCGTTAATGTTTTGATGTAATCTTTATAGACGCGTTCATCGACGGCAGCATCGGTAAACACCTCGAGAAGAACAGGCCGGTTGCTCTCTATATATAATAAGGTATCGATGCCTTGTTGTAGCCCAGCCATATCCTCAGCCTTGAGATACTTCACGTTGTTCTCCATGCAGATACCCTCGGCAGAGGTATGATGCGCTGCGGCGACATATTTGTCACGGGCAGGACTCTGCTCTAGGCCGTTCAGCATATTGAAGATGCCGCCCTTGCCGTTGTTGAGCAGGAGAATACGGAAATTCCCCCGAAGATTCTGATTCCACAGAGCGTTCTGATCATAGAAGAAACTCAGATCGCCAATGACGCAACAGACATTCCCGCCAGTCACGCACGAAAAGCCTGCTGCCGTGGAGAGCGAGCCGTCGATGCCGCTCACACCGCGATTGCACCAGACTTTATGACGGGCATAGATATTGGCCAAGCGGATGGCCGTAGAGTTGGCGTAGTGGGTTGTGAATTGAGAATTGAGAATTGAAAATTGACAATTGAAATACTTCACCGCAGCCATTTGGGAATAGGCAGGCACGTAGGCTGTTGCATGTTCACGAACCCTCGTCAGCAAAGCCTCCCACTTCTGCACGAAGGGATGGGGTTGCTGCTCCAACAGGAAACGGATCTGATCGGCCACCACCTCACCATCGCCCTGAATGACACGAGTCAGGTTCATAAAGGTGTCGGCCACATCACCCGTCTCATTGACAAGCCATGTTTCCTTGGCTTTCCGCAGGAAATGCTTCAGACGCTTGCTGACAATGGAGCCTCCGATGTAGAGCACAAGGTCGGGCACATAACTCTCATCGTCGCCTATCAAACAGACGGCCTCGTCAAGACCTGAATTCATCGGCTGGCCAGTTATGAGCATCGGACGTTGCGACTGCATGAACATCCGACAGACGTGACTCAGCGTAGCATTGGAGATGTCAGAGGGCAGGATTTCTATCAACCGCTCATCAGGTAGCTGTCCTACGGAATAATCGAACAGCGGTTCAGAAATGGGGACATTGATATGCACAGGCCCCTTGCCATGATGACGAGACACCAACAGGGCTTCGTTGACAAGGCGGTTACAATACCAATGCTGCTCGTCATCCGGGAGGGTGACAGCCTTGCGGACGAACCGTCCGAGGGCATCCGGCTGTGGGAGTGTCTGACCGTCGAGCTGGTCAATCCACGCCTGTGGACGATCTGCGGAAATGACAACAAGGGGGATTTGCTGGTAGTAGGCCTCGGCGACAGCAGGTGCGAGATTCAGCAGTGCCGTGCCGCTGGTGACACACACCACCACGGGCTGCTGCAACGCCTGGGCCATCCCCAAAGCATAGAACCCAGCGCTGCGCTCATCCGTCACCGGGTAGCACTCTATCTCTGGGCACTCGTTGAGGTTGTGCACAATCGGTGAGTTCCGGCTACCTGGGCAGACCACGGCATGTTTGATACCATGAGCGACGAGCAAGGCCGTCAATATGTTTACGTTATCTTTACTGCTATACATATAATAATGATCGCATGGTTTCGAGTTTTGCCTCTGTCTCCTGCCACTCCTGTTCCTCCGTACTGTCTTTCAACAGCCCGCCACCGGCATAGAGTCGGTAGTGGTTATTCTCAATATTCATGCAACGTAACGACACATAGAGATGCGTCTCACTCCCAGGGTCAAGCATACCCATAAAACCGCTATAGTAACGTCGGGGGGTATGTTCGTTCTTCACGATAAACTGGAACGCCTCACGCTTAGGCAATCCACACACTGCAGGTGTAGGATGGAGCGCCTGTAACAAATCGCCAATATGGTTATTATCAGCCAACTTAAAGGTAAAGTCGCTCCGCAGATGGACGAGGTTGGCAGCCCTTACTGTTCGTGGACCATCCTCCTGGAAATCACCCGTAAACTGCTCCAAACACTCTGTGATATAAGTCGCCACGATTCGCTGTTCCTGAATGTTCTTGGTACTCCACCGCAAAGCCTCGCCCTCACCATCCAACTGGTCACCCTCCAGTTTCATCGTACCAGCCAGGGCTATCGTCCGCCAATCCTGCCCCACACCCTCAAGCATTATCTCTGGTGTCGCCGTCAGCCAACAGCCACTCCTCTCTGTATCCACCAAAGCGATAAACATTCTGGGATAGAGCGCACAAGCCCTATAGAACAATGTCAACGGATCCAATGGTTCTTCCATGGTTTCCTCAACACATCGCGCCAACACAATCTTCCTGAACCTGTCAGCCTCCAACTGCGAGTGGAAATTAGCGAAGTCGATGGAGTAAGTAGTGGAGGGTGGAAGGTGGAGGGTGGAAGGAGAATAGTCCTGCTGCAGAGTATTCCCTCCAAGGTCATCACCTTCCACCTTTTTCCTCTCCACCCTGTCTGGCCGGATAAGCAGAATCGGCTGCTCTTCCGTCACCTCGAAAGGGGCAACGACAAAGCCCTTCCGCCCGTTCAGTTCCACACACGACCGTAACCTCTCCGGCTCACCATCCGTCTGCTGAATGAGCGTTGCATAATCGGTATGCGGCAAACGATAAATGGCCAGAGCTGATGACATTATTTTTTCTGTTTGATGATATAGTTCGTGACACGGACATTCGAGATGAGATCACCCGATGTATCCTTGATATCTACGTTCCAGACATGCAGCGTTGTGCCCTGATGCAACAGACGGGCATAGGCAGTCACCGTATCACCCTCTACAACCGCCTTCACATGGCTGCCACTGACCTCTATGCCCACACAGGCACAGCCAGGACAGAGTGCTGAAGAGCCGACACCAGCCACATTCTCTGCCAAAGCGAGGGAGGCACCACCACTCAAAAAGCCAAAAGGCTGACGGTTACGCTCGTCAACCTTCATCCTCGCCACACAAGTATCAGCCTCGGGAGTGGAAAAAAACTCCATCCCGAGGGCAGTACTCAAATTTGGCTTTGCATTTATAATCTCATTAATTCTCCCGACATCCACAACTTTTCACTTTTCACTTAAACAGTGAGTATTCCGGCACGCTCCAGGCCAGGGCACTGGCACCCAGCACGTCGCGCTCACGGTCGTTGAGTTTCGAAACAACCATCTTGACCTTATGCTTCAAATTGCCGAACACCAATTGCTCGAACACTTCCTCAGCAGAGTCCAACAGCCAGTGGCCTGCCTGTGAAATGCCACCCGTAAAGATGATGGCCTCAGGATCGATCAGCGAGGCGTAGGTAGCCATACCCTGTCCCAAGATACGACCCGTACGACGATAAACCTCGATGGCCATAGCATCGCCCTGATCACAGCACTCTTTAATGGTGCGTGGCGACAGTTTTTCCAAATCGCGCATCAGTGAAGGGGCATCGCTTTCTGCCATCAGTTCCTTGGCTGTAAGCACGATACCCTTGGCACCGACGTATGCTTCCAGACAACCCCTGTTGCCACAACCACACTGTCGGCCATCAGGATAGACACAGGTATGTCCGAACTCCCCGGCATAGCCGCCATGGCCACGATGCTCCTTACCGTCAGAGAAGAAGCAACTGCCGATGCCAACGCCCAAGCTGATGATAATGAAGTTCTTCATGCCGTGGGCACAGCCGAAGGCATACTCGCCCAAAGCCGAAATATGTGCATCGTTAGACAGACCTACGGCCAATCCGATACGATCACGCAACATTGCAGACAGCGGCACGATACCCTTCCAAGGCAAATTAGCCGCATTCTCAACACACCCTGATACCGTACTGGCGCTGGGACAGCTGACACCAATCGAACGGATGGTCTCATAACCGCCGTTCTGCTCAACCATCATCACAATCTTTTCACTCAATGCCATCACGAAATTATTCACATCAGGATAATCTTCCGTCGGGAAAGAGTCTTCTGCCAGAATATTACCTCTGACATCCACCATAGCATAGGTTGTACTCTCGATACTAATATCAACACCTACAACTTTTGTTTTGATATTATTCTCTTCCATTTACAATGATTTATTTAAATAATGAATATTCTTTCACATCCCAGGCTAATGCACTGGCACCCAACACGTCGCGCTCTCCCTCCTTGAGGATGGAAACGAGCAGACGGGTATCTCCCTGAATATTATGGAACACGTGTTCTTCGAACGACTTGCGCATCGGTTTTATCAGCCATTTGCCAGCCTGCATCATATCACCAGTGAGGATGATGGCCTCAGGATTCAGGATGGAAGCGTAGTTTGCCAAGCCCAATCCGAACATGAAACCTAAGCGGCGAAAGGCTTCGATGGCCACGCGATCGCCCTGATCGCAATAATAGGTAACGGTCTGGACACTGATGTTTTTTAGGTCCCTCAATGCAGAAGGTTCTCCCTCGGCAAGTAACTCCTTAACGGTCAAAAGGAGTCCCTTGTCAGAGCAATAAGTTTCCAGACATCCTCTGCGACCACAGCCACACTGACGTCCATTGATCTCTACACACGAATGTCCCACCTCTCCAGCAAAGCCATTTACGCCAAGATGAGGTTTGCCATCCATGAAGATACAACTGCCCAGTCCGCCATGACTGATGGATACGACTACAAAGTCCTTCAATCCATGCGCACTGCCGAAAGCTTTCTCACCCAGAGCCGTCACATGTGCATCATTAGCCACTGCAACGGCCAGTCCCAGACGATCACGCAGCATGGCAGCAAGCGGTATGACACCCTTCCACGGCATATTGGCCGCATTCTCGATACAACCCGTCATAAAATTGGCACTCGGAGCACTCATGCCCACAGAACGTATCTTATCATAACCGCCATTCTCTTCGACCAGCATGATAATCTTCTCACTTAAGGCACTGACAAAATCCGACACATCAGGATAATCCGTGGTCATGAAATAGTCCATCGCGATAATCTCGCCACGAATATCCACCACAGCATAGGTGGTCTTTACTTCACGGATGTCGACACCAACAACCCTGGTCTTTATTTGTTCTATCGATTCCATAAATTTTCAATTTTCAATTCTCAATTTTCAATTTTCAATAAACAGAGAATATTCCTTGACCTCCCAGGCCAGCACACTCGCACCAAGAACATTCCGTTCGCTTTCATCCAGATCAGACAAAAGGAACTTCACCTTACCCTGAATATTATGGAACACATGTTCCTCGAAAGCCTTCTGGGTCGGTTCCAGCAACCACTTGCCGGCCTTGGAAATTCCACCAGTGAATATGATGGCCTCCGGATCAATCACAGAGGCATAGTTGGCCAAGCCAAGACCCAGAATCTCTCCTGTACGACGATATACCTCGATGGCCATTTCATCGCCCTCTTCACACAGTTCTGCTATGGTCCTTGGCGTCAGCTTTTCCAGTCGGCGCATCTTGGTAGTCCCGCCTGACTCCGCCATCACCTCACGGGCCGTACGAATGATACCTTTCGTTGCCGTATAGGCTTCCAGGCATCCCTTATTGCCACAACCACAGAGCCGACCGTCATGACTGACGCACGTATGACCGATCTCTCCCGCATAACCGTCAGTTCCCAGCCTGACACCTCCATCGGTGAAGATACAGCTACCCAAACCCGAGCCAAGGGTAATCACGATAAAGTTACGCATACCATGCGCACAACCGAATGCATGCTCACCCAAGGCCACCACATGGGAGTTGTTGGCGACGGCCACAGCCAGTCCCAATCTGTCACGCAGCAAGGCTGACAGGGGAATGACACCCTTCCATGGGAAATTGGGAGAATTCACAATACTTCCCGACTTAAAGTTCGCACTTGATGCACTGATACCCACAGAACGGACGGTTTCATACCCCCCGTTCGCTTCAATCATATTAACGATTCCATTACTCAGTGCAGATACGAAGGCACCAATCTCAGGATAATCCTCTGTGGGGAAGCTGTCTCTCGCCAAGATGTTACCTCTTACATCGACAATAGCATAAGTCGTAGCATTCAGGCTAATATCTACACCCACAACTCTTTTCTTAACCATTCCTTTATCCATCATTACTTTTGGTTATTATGCCGCAAATATAAACATTTTTTCCATATTGCACAAATCTTTTGCGCTATTTTTGCAATAATTTACTGAAAAGTAGGATTTTTCGGGAATATTTTGTATCTTTGCAGCCACAATTAAGATATATTTTAATTTTCACATGAACGTTTTAGAATTAAGCGAACAGGAAATCGGCAGACGAGAGAGTCTGCAAGAGCTGCGCAACATGGGCATAGACCCCTATCCCGCAGCCGAGTTCCCCACCAATGCCTTCTCAACAGACATTAAGGCGGAATTCAAAGAAGAAGACAACCGTGAGGTAGTAATTGCCGGACGTATGATGAGCCGCCGCGTGATGGGCAAGGCCAGTTTTGCCGAGTTACAAGACTCCAAAGGCCGTATTCAGGTCTATATCACCCGCGACGACCTCTGTCCAGGCGAGAACAAGGACCTATATAACAATGTATTCAAACGTCTGCTCGACATCGGCGACTTCATTGGTGTCAAGGGTACGGTATTCCGCACCCAGACCGGTGAAATCAGTGTCCATGCCAAGGAGCTGAAACTGCTCTCAAAGAGCCTGAAGCCCCTGCCCATCGTGAAATATAAGGACGGCGTGGCTTACGACAAATTCGACGATCCTGAGTTGCGTTACCGTCAGCGTTATGTTGACCTCGTCGTCAACGAGGGCGTCAAGGATACATTCCTGCAGCGCGCAACCGTCATTAGAACGCTCCGTAAGGTGCTCGATGAAGCAGGTTATACCGAGGTAGAGACTCCTACCCTGCAGATGATTGCAGGCGGTGCTACAGCCCGTCCGTTCATCACTCATTTCAATGCCCTCGATCAGGATATGTATATGCGTATCGCCACGGAGCTTTATCTGAAGCGCCTCATCGTGGGCGGCTTCGAGGGTGTCTATGAGATTGGCAAGAACTTCCGCAATGAGGGTATGGACCGCAATCACAATCCTGAGTTCACTTGCATGGAACTCTATGTGCAGTACAAGGACTACAACTGGATGATGTCGTTCACAGAGAAGCTGCTCGAGACCATCTGTATCGCCGTCAACGGCAAGCCTGAGCGAGAGATCGATGGCAACATCGTATCGTTCAAGGCCCCCTATCGTCGCCTGCCCATCCTCGAGGCCATTCAGGAGAAGACGGGCTTCGACTGCAACGGCAAGACTGAAGAAGAGATTCGTGCGTTCTGCCTCTCCAAAGGCATGGATGTTGATGAGACGATGGGCAAGGGCAAGCTCATCGACGAGCTCTTCGGTGAGTTCTGCGAGGGCACCTTCATCCAGCCCACCTTCATTACCGACTATCCCGTTGAGATGTCGCCCCTCACCAAGATGCACCGCTCTAAGCCCGGTCTCACCGAGCGCTTCGAGTTGATGGTCAATGGCAAGGAGCTGGCCAATGCCTACTCTGAGCTCAACGACCCCATCGATCAGGAGGAGCGTTTCGTGGAACAGATGAAATTGGCCGACAAGGGCGACGACGAGGCCATGATCATCGATCAGGACTTCCTGCGCGCCCTGCAATACGGTATGCCGCCCACCTCTGGTATCGGCATCGGCATCGACCGTCTGGTCATGCTGATGACAGGCAAGACCTTCATCCAGGAAGTGCTTTTCTTCCCCCAGATGAAGCCTGAGAAGAAGATTCCACAGAGCACTCCCGCCGAGTGGGCTGAGATTGGCGTGGCCGAAGAGTGGGTACCCATGCTCCGCAAGGCCGGCTTCAACCTGATCTCGAACATCAAGGACGAGAAGGCCCAGGGCCTCCAGCAGAAGATCGGCGACATCGTCAAGAAGTACAAGCTCGACCTCCAGAAGCCCTCTGTTGATGAGATTGCAAAGTGGATTGAAAAGGCGCAAGCCTAATTGTCAATTATCAATTGTCAATTATCAATTAGATAAATGTTCGACTGTGGTAAGATAGCGATTATAGGCGGCGGCAGCTGGGCAACAGCGATAGCCAAGATTGTGGTAGACCATGTCCACCACATCGGTTGGTATATGCGCCGCGATGACCGTATCGAGGAATTCCAGCGCCTCGGCCATAATCCAGCCTATCTTACCAGTGTACATTTCAATGTCGACAATATCTTCTTTAGCAGCGACATCAATAAGATTGCACAGCAATACGACACCCTTGTGTTCGTTACTCCATCCCCTTATCTGAAAGGACATCTGAAGCGACTGAAGACCCGCATTCGCGACAAGTTCATCGTCACCGCCATCAAGGGTATCGTGCCCGACGAGAACCTGGTCTGCTCAGAATACTTCCATCAGGTGTTCGACGTGCCCTATCAGAACCTGGCCTGTCTCGGAGGCCCCTCCCATGCAGAGGAGGTGGCCCTTGAACGCCTCTCCTATCTCACCGTGGGTTGTGCCGACCGTGAGAAGGCACAGGCCTTTGCCGACGTGCTCACCAGTGAGTTCATCAAGACCAAGACCTCTTCCGACGTGCTGGGCATCGAATACTCTTCCGTGCTGAAGAATGTCTATGCCATCGCCGCCGGCATCTGCAGCGGACTGAAATACGGCGACAACTTCCAGGCTGTGCTCATGGCCAACGCCGTACAGGAGATGAACCGTTTCCTGACGGCCGTCCACCCCATCGAGCGCAATGCCTACGACTCCGTTTATCTGGGCGACCTGCTGGTGACAGGTTACTCCAACTTCTCACGCAACCGTACCTTCGGTACCATGATTGGCAAGGGCTACAGCGTGAAGTCAGCCCAGATTGAGATGGAGATGATTGCCGAGGGCTACTTCGGCACCAAGTGCATGAAAGAGATCAACCGCCATTGCCACGTCAACATGCCCATCCTTGACGCCGTCTATAACATCCTTTACGAGCGCATCGCCCCACAGATTGAAATCAAGCTGCTCACTGACAGCTTCCGTTAATGAATGTACTTCACATTTGTAATAGCAAACGGGTGATGCCCACCACTTCGAAAAACATGGCGATGCCGAGGTGAATGATTATACCTCCCCATAAATGGCGTGTGCGCCAAGCAAGGACACCAAGTATATAGCCTCCAATGACCGACGAACACAATTCGAGGTCGGGCTTACCGAGGTGTATGCACATATACGCCAATGCCATAGGCAGCACAGCCCTGCACCCAAGCCAACGCGCCAAACCTATCACTAAAGCACCACGGAACATACCCTCAACACCGATGAAGTCGTTGGCGTAGAACAGCTCGAACAACCCTATCAGCTGCCACCGTTCCCAACCCATGGCTCCGTCATAGAAGTCTATGTGCATCTTCGGATAGAAACTAAGGAACTGTGGAGTAAAAGAAACAAGAAGGAACATCGGCAACAGCAGCACGTAGATGAGTGCATAGACGCGCAGGTATTTGCCTGAACATTTCAAACCGAAAAGGCCGAAACGTCCCTCCGTCAGCTTGCGAAACACACAGAGCATCAGCACGATGAAGACGGAACGGAACATGAACGAACCCACAAGTTGCAGGTAGGCCTGATCCCTCAACGTAACGCCATGTTCATCAGCCCAGCGCATGTAACCATAATAACCCTGACCAGCCCCGTCGATGGTCAGCAGAATAATGGGAAACACCCACACCTGCCATCGCCGTAGCCGCCACAGTTCCGAATGCAAGGCAAGTGAGGTTATCAGCATCAGGAAATATACCATTATATATATCAATGGTATCCGAAGCATTGAGGTGCCGTTATCGTATGTCGGCCCAATGATGATATCGTAGATGTTGAACTTCACCTGTGCGATGATGATCGATACGGCAAGCACCAGCGCAAAAAGGTATTTGGTCCATAGGAAATCCTTCTTGATGGACCTTGCTATGTCGCCCATGAACTCACCGACCTCATGCAACAGCGAACCCTTCTCTACGAACATATACCACCAGGCAAAATGTTTCCTGTGGTGACGGTACTCCATATCGCCCTGCATCTTGTAAGCCTCACGTTCAAAATACAGATCGTGGTAGGCTTTCATCCAGTCGCGACACTTGGCATACCGCCACAGCCATTCTATGCAGTACCACAACGTAAACCCCAGAAACAACATTTCGCGCTGCTGCAAGGTGTGGATGTATTCGTGGTTCTTCGTCGTCTCACTGATCCGTCCCTTGTCGCTCCTGCAGAAGATGATGCCAAAGATATTCGTAGCAAAAAAACTGCCGAATGGGAAATATTTATTATAGATTACTTTCATCTGCTGGCAAAGTTACACATTTTTTTTCGTTTTGCTTGTGTTTTTCATTTTTTTATCGTAAGTTTGCACTTAAAATAATTGATAATTGACAATTGATAATTATGATTACAAAAACAAACAAATCATTCAAATGGTTGAAGACAGGAGTAATCTACTGTCTCCTGACTCCTGTCTCCTGTTTCCTTTCTACAGCCCTGTTTGCTCAGAAAGCCCCCAAGGGAAAGTTGCTTTCCTATTCCCACACCAGTATAAACCCTGAAATCCCCGTCAACGATGAATACCGTTTGAGTTGGGATGACGGGAAGGGAACACTGAAGATCAGCAACCAGTTCTTGTCGAACGAATATAACTACACAGCCGAGGTCAGCGAGAATGTATTTCGTCAGGCGGCCGACTTCATCAAGGAGCAAAAGCTCTATGCCATCAAGACTAAAAAGAAGAAAAAGAATTCCAAGTCGATGCCTATGTCCAATCCTGGAGTGGAGGATTACACCATCCAGTTTGAGGGCAAGTCCTACAACTACGACATAGAGGATTTGAACGAGGAACAGAGAACAGCGTTCCACGAGTTTGAAGAATTAATCAAAGACATCGCCAAAGGGCTCCTGCCTCCTACGGGCAAACTCGTTGAATGTAGTCTGTCGAGTGAATCTACGGTTCCTGGCAGAGGTGGAGATTACGCATCCCTCTCGGTTCAGGAGGGGCTTGGACCCGTTCTGACCATTGGCAAGAGCAGTTCCACACCTGATGGCAATCAAGAAAAGAAATACATCGTCTCAGCCAAGGATCTTCGGAAACTGGAAAATCTGATTATCTATGAGAATGTTTACAAGGCTGCCGATTACGATGGAAGAGACAACTCCGAAAACGCCATAGTGCGCCGCATCTTTATGAAATACGATAATGGCGAAGTCCGTCAAGCCAGATGGTCTCACCAGGCTCCTCCAACAGAGGTCACGAACGCTGTATCTACCATATCGGATTTCTTCACATCGCTCACCAAGACCTATCAGCCAGTGTCGTACCCAGAAGGGAAGATGATTTATTGCAGTTGTGCATATACCAATAACGGGTTGCCTGTAGGGCAGATCCAACACAGCTATTACGAACTGATAGCCGACGAGGGAATGACTCCCAAGGTGGTCTTCTGCGAGGACAGAGGCGATGCCGAGAAGACCGAATACCCAGCCACTGAGCAGGATGTCATCGAACTGAGCAACATCCTACGCGACAAGAACGTATTCCTCATCAATGGCTACCACGTCGATGAGCAGATGACGGGCGGCACATCATATCGTGTTCACATGGAGTTCTCCAGCGGAGAGAAACTGAACGCCGCTTGGTTTGCTGAGCATCCAATGCCCCTTGCCGTAGAAACGTACGCCATCATTCTGCGATACTTAAAAAGCATTACAGAACGGTAAAAGCAATCCCTGATGACTGCCTGGCAGGATGATATGGTGATTGCCTATCGGACGGGTGAGGAAATAATCGGTCTGACGCTTGTCGGCGAGTTGTATCACCTGTTGGGTACGACAGAGATCGGGCTTGGCCTGACTCCTCACCAACGTTCCTTCAGCAATAAAGCAGCGCGAGAGATTGCCTGAAACCTTGAAGATGGTGACTGGCCCCTCTTTCATATAGCCACGGATGCCCACACCGATGCCCGACTCGAAGTGCGTGTCCAGTTCGTAACGCTCTACCATATTGAAAGGGATGGTACAGTGGGCAAACAGCATCTCGCCTGTCTCAGGGTTGATGGAGACGGGATTAGCCTGGAATCCGCTGACACCCAACAGCGATTGTGCAATCATCATCGACAGCATAGCAGGCACATCACCCTCGCACCCAGCCACGATGCCCTCGCTGTTCAAACGGGCCAAGGCCATGCAACCTGTATTGTGAACAGCCGTGAGCAAGTCGAAGCAGCGGAGAGTGAAGCCCTGTAGGTTGTATTGGCTGGCGATACGCCGCAACGCACCGTAAATTCGGTTTGCCATCGGCAGTGCCTCGCGAATGGCCTCGTTGGTGGTATCCTGAGAGGCCGTTTCTGGGGTATTATCGATGGCACGCAACAATTCGTCCATCGGAATCTCCACCAGTTCCATACCCAAGCGCTCGCTCACTATTGCAGGCTCTACGGAGCTGGAAATGAGCCAGTCGGAAGGCTGCCCGATGATGCCCAGCCGACAGCCCTTCATCTTCCGTCTGGCCTCGCTCACTTGGGCAAGGATCTGGAGGCGGTGGGAGATATAGTCGGCACTGCCGTGGATGATCTCGCCCTGCAAGCCGTTCTGCTGGAGGAAAGACAGTATCTCCATCGAGGCCGCCAGCGAATTGCTTTTACCAGAGGTCAACAGATAGAAGGGCGCCTTCGACTGCTCTCTGAGCTGGGGCAACAGTCTGCGGAAGATGCCCTCGGTGCCGCCCGTCCGCACATAGATCACCGAGAGGGCTTCGCTACCATAGTCAGCGTAGTCGTTCCCTTTCAGCGTGTAGTCTATCTGAAGGCTGCTCAGGAACTCATGGGTCATTGTCCCCACGGCATTCTCGTCGTGGAGCCCGGAAGTAAGGGTGTAAATGTTTAAATCCATCAATATCTACAGGTTTGGGTGTGACATCGCGTAAAAAAGGAATTGGTCGCGTTCATTGAATTCGTTATTGAACAGATCGTCATTGTAACAATGGTGTGGCAAATGACATACGTCACGATTTCTGTCACCAGTTGAGACAGTTCGACAGCTGCCTCCATTCGTTTCTGAGGTTGCAGACTCTCATCGAAAGGAGCCAGAATCATTGCTTTGTCCGTTGTTTCCATTCTATTCATCTTCATTACCAAGTGCAAAAATACAGCGTTTTGTTGACTTTTCCAAATGAATCTGGAAAAAACTAACGCTTTTCTTTTCCACGGTTTTCCAGTTTTTATTCGTTTTATTTGTTTGTTTCGTTTATTTGTCGTATATTTGCACCCAAAACAAAAGAATGTTAATATGGAAGCAACTATTGTACAGCCAAAGCCGTTCACTCCGTTCCAGATTGAGATGCTGGAACTGATTTCCAGAGTATCCTCTGAGGTGGAGATGCAAGACATTCGCCGTATCCTTGGCCGATATTTTGCCAAACGAGCCGAGGATGCCCTTGACCGTCTTTGGGATGAGGGCGTGCTTGACGAGAATGTGATGGAGGAGTGGAAAAAAGAACACATGCGTACTCCATATAAGCAGTGATGAACATCGTTCTTGACACCAATTGCCTGCTGATGTCGCTTTCGCGTCGTAGCCCTTACTATCCTGTTTGGCGAGATTTCGTAGATGGGAAATACACGCTTTGTATCTCCAATGAAATTCTTGCAGAGTATGAAGAGATATGACTCAGAAAGTTGGAGCAGAAATTGCTTCGAATGTTATATCCGCCATTCTCGACCTACCCAATACAAAGATGATTCAGGTGTACTACCATCTGCGTCTCATTACTGCCGACCCCGACGATGACAAGTTTGTTGACTGTGCCTTCAAGGCCAATGCACGCTACATCGTTACGGAAGACCATCATTATGATGTTCTCAAACAAACGCCATTCCCATATATTGATGTTTTGGGTATTGATGAGTTCATCAAAGTTCTGCGAGGATAATCGGGCAATCATATTCCCTAATTCATGTAATGAACAGAATAGTGGCGGTTCCATAAAAGAACCGTCACTATGTTTCACATCATGCTACTCTTCACGATACTCCAGGATATCGCCCGGCTGGCAGTCAAGTGCCTTGCAGATGGCGTCCAACGTTGAGAAGCGGATGGCCTTGGCCTTACCGGTCTTCAGGATGGAGAGGTTGGCCTGGGTGATACCGATCCTTTCGGCCAGCTCCTGTGATGACATCTTGCGACGGGCCATCATCACGTCAACATTTACAATGATACTCATACCTCAATTTTTCAATTCTTCAACTCTTCAATTCTACTAAATGGTCAGTTCCTGCTCATCTTTCAGATCCTTGCCCATAAGGATGATCTGCGAGATAATCATCAGTGCCAGACCTGTGAGGATGTACATGCCATTACACTCATTCTTGAACACGATATAATAATCTGCGATGTGTATATTATGAATAAAATATTGTGTCGTGATATATGAGATGACGAGTGTATATAGATAGAGAACAGAAAGAAGAATGCCTGTCGTCTCCAGATATCTTGACACCTTCGTTACGAAGATTTCCCCTTTTCGAATGTTACGAATGAGTTTAAACACCAGAAAGACAATCCATATTGCAACGCTGATGGCAACCAACGCTGAAGAGAGGATAAGAATCATGGGGATGTATGAATGCAAGCTGGAAGCAGGGACTTCAAGATTCACCTTCTTCATGTTGACCCGATAAGTCTGGCCATTGGATTTGGAAAGAAGGATCTTTTGGTTAGGATAGTTTCTCGGCTCAACGTTTACTTCATAACCAATGTATGGATGCCGTCTGGTTACGACCTGACCATCGGCAAGCGTGTCGCTACTCATGAATTCGTTGGGACTCTCTACCAGTTCCATCTTTTCTTCAGAATCGGAGCAGCTGGAATAGCTGCTGTAATGGAAGCTGCTTGTGACTGCCAAAATAATGATTACTACAACAAACAATGTGCTGTAAATCTTAAGCTTTTTGTTCATAATTGATATAATTTTATTGTTAAACGATAAATAATTTCGGTGCAAAGATAAATATAATTTTTGAATCTCCAAAGAAATTTGCAACTTTTTTATCGAAAAACAATAAAATTTCACCTAACGTGAATAAAAAATCTTCAAAAATGTGGTTCTACTGTGTTCAAGGGGCAAAGATAGCCATTTATTTTGAAACAACAAAAGAAATGGGCAGATTTCTTCATTTGAAACCTGTCCTTATTATATTGGAGCTCTAATAACAAAATGTACGCGCCCGCGCGAAGAAAAACAATATGCCAGACACTTTAAAAAGATGCTCCATGGCATGTCAAAACATGCTCTTTTTCATCGAAAAACATGCTTCATTTACCCCTCAAAAGATGCTCCATATTCGTGCTGTGGAGCATCTTTTCCGATATAATGGCGTATCTTTTTAGATGGCACGGAGCATCTTTTTGGAACGCGCGCAACTTTTCCAAGGTTCCAGTTGTTTATGAACCTGAGTTCGGGATAAGCTCTTGTATCTGTTTGCGCAAAACCCCGATGTGGTTGTAAGTATTTTTAACTATTCGCTTTTTAAAATAATTGTCTAATAATTAGAAAAATAGGATTATTTTTATTAACTTTGTAGTCACAAAACATTACAAATTAATAAAGAATAATCCTATGCTAAGTGCCGACAAAGTTAGTGAAATTTTCTGTATTGCAGACGATTTTTGCCAAGAATTTGACCATCAGATTGAAAATTTGTCTCATATTACGCAGCCTCTTCAAGTTCTTCTAATGCTTCCGCCATGACGATGTACTTCTCCAGCATTTTCTCGCTTCGTACAATACTTGCGG